>Ga0307378_10009452_pt1 | contig 12813 bp, 21 predicted proteins | sample UN1MG_FD_202238 | JGI IMG/M metagenome (GOLD analysis project Ga0307378, IMG submission 202238) | Soil microbial communities from Risofladan, Vaasa, Finland - UN-1 | ecosystem: Environmental > Terrestrial > Soil > Coastal area > Acid sulfate soil | place: Finland: Risofladan, Vaasa | collected...
GCTACCAGACCAACCGCGCGATCGACGCGCAGCACGCGGAGGCCGGAGTCCGCCAGCTAACCAGCGGAATCCCCTTCGGCCAGCCGATTCTGATCGGCCACCACTCCGAGAAGCGCGCCCGCAAGGACGCCGAGAAGATTGAAAACGGAATGCGGAAAGCCCTGAAAATGTGGGAAACGTCCACCTATTGGGAGCACCGCGCAAAGGGCGCCCTACGCGCCGCGAAATACAAGGACGCGCCGGCAGTACGCGCGCGGAGAATCAAGACCCTCGAGGCCGAGCACCGCAAATTGATTCGCACCTACACGCCGAAGCCGAGCGACCTCGAGCCCCAGAACCTACTGATCCAAGAACGCTACAACAGCGGGGAATCGTGCGAGCAGTGCAACCGATGGCGCCACGAACACACCCGCCAGGAGGACGGCACCTACAGCGGCAAGGACGGCCACACCTACCAGAAGCCCGAACCGACGCCGCCGGAGCCGCACGTCTGGACCGGCGCGAGCCGTGGCGGAAGTTGGACGCCCATATCCGACCTGGAATCAATCGAGGCCGGCTACGCGCGCACAGTGGAGCACCTCGCGAACCGGATCGCCTACGAAAAGGCGATGCTCGGCGAACAGGGCGAATCACGGCTACTCGAGAAGGCCAAGCGCCCCAAGCTCCCGCCGCTCCTGAACTACGACGGCGAGCCGGTGGAACTGGTGTCGCGCTGGAGTCGCGAGCGTTCGGTCTATTCAATCGAGCGTATGACGAAGGCCGAGTATCAGAAGTTGTATCACGAGAGCCGGTACGCGCTCCCGGTCAAGGACGGCTCGCACCGCGTGAGAATCGCCCACCTCGGCCGGATCAGCGAGAGCCGGACGGTCGTGGTCTACTTGACCGACTCCAAGACCCACCCGCGCCCGGAGCCCGGCGAGCCGACACCACCGAAACCGGGGCGACCGACCCCCACCTACACGCCGCGAGAGCCCACCGAGGCCGAGAGCCGGACGACCTCACTGCGGGAAGCGGTCGCAGAGGGGGTTAAATGCGTCTCTGCGCCCTCTTTGTTCGTGACGCCTCCTGATGTGGTCCTCCGCGTAATGGCAGCCGCAGACATACAGGACGGCCACCTCGTACTAGAACCCAGCGCGGGCACGGGTGCGCTCGCGCTGGCCTGCGGGCTGCGGGCGGATTGCTCGGTCTATTGCGTCGAGATCAACCACGAGCTCGCCGACGGCCTGCGGGCGCGGGATAAGTACCCGCACAGCCTGAGCGTCACACAGGCCGATTTCATGGAGTACCAAGCGCCCGACGGCGGTTTCGATCGCGTCGTCATGAATCCGCCATTCGAGAAGGGCCAGGACCGCGACCACGTCCGCCGCGCATACGGGATGCTCAAGCCCGGAGGCCGACTCGTTGCCATCATGAGTGTCGGGCCGTTTCAGCGGGACTCATACGCCGATCACGACTTTCGTGGGTGGCTAGGGTGGCTCGATCACGACCTCGAGCCCTTGCCGGCCAATTCGTTCAAGGTTGCCGGCACCGGCGTCAATACCAATCTCGTAACGCTCTACCGATAGAGGGGGGATACATGACAACGCTACAAGGGATTATCGCGGTTTCTGGCTTCGCAGTGGTTTTCTTACTCGTCGCCGAATTCAACTACGAACGGCTGCGCCGCAAGCGCCAGCGCAAGATAAACCAGCACGTTTCGGAAATCCTCTCCCGCCGCGTCGAGCACCTAGACGATTGGAGGTTCCCGCGATGACCTTTCGCCTCGAAGAATTCAAAGACGCTTGGGCCAACATGACCGGCGACGAGCGCGTCGAAGCCATGATGTGGCTGCAAACTGGCTGGAGCGAGAAGAACCCGGCGATGGTCGATTTTTGCGAGGGGTTCGCCCTCATCAACCAACCGGAGGATGGTGGCGTGGACGAGGTCGAATACATATGACCGCGCAACACGGCGGCAAGCGCATAGGGGCCGGCCGCAAATCGCGATACGGCCCCACCGAGCGGATCGAATTTCGCTGCCCTGAGGCCATCGTGGAAAAGCTCCGAGACGATGCGCTCGAGAACGGAATCACGCTTTCGGAGCAATTGCGCAAAGTGTTGGAGCGGTTCTACAAGCACGGGTAAGAGGCGCAGATAGGAACGGCTCCTTCGGTCCCGAGGCACGGGCCAGGGGGCCGTTTCCTATTTCCCGATGTCCTCGTACTGCCAGCCGTCGCGATCTTCGGTTACAGCGCGCCACTCGAAGAACGGGAACCGATGCGCGGCGACCACCAGGCGAACGCGCGACTCGCGGGCGTTCTTCGCTTTCCAAGAGCCCTTGACTTCTAGCAGCCGGTAGTGCCGCGTGCCCTCGCCATCATCGACGATCACGCCGAAGTCTGGCGTGTAGGTCAGGCCGGGTGCCAGGCTGAACCGTAGCGGGTGGTAGTCCCAATCGACGAGCCATTGACCCTCGAGCCGGCCGCCGGTGCGGGCCAGCGTTTCGATGTAGGTCGCATAGCGGGCTTCCATGCCGGAGTCGTACTCGACGCCGCCGGCGACGCACTCGACTTTGACTTGCCGCGGCCGTTGATGATTCGCAGACCGCTTAGCGACGCGCGCAATATCGGCCTGATGCTGTGGGGAAAGCGATTTCAGATCGAGTTTCAAACCTCACACTCCGGGTCACGCTTGCGAACGACCGTCACCGCAGCCACCTGGTCGAGCGGGAACAATTCGGCGAGATCGCGCGCGAGCGCCCACGGCTGCGCGAGACACCACTCGAACCGACGCGAATAACAGCGCGAGCCATCGGAGAACTCGGTACACAAGCGCAGCCCTTCGATCGCGAGGCGCATATTGTCGCCAGCCATTTTCCGAAGCGATTGCCGGTCGCTTTCGATCCCCGCCGTTCGGAAGGCGTATTTCGCTTGACTCGCCGCCTGCTGGAGCGGGTCGCGCACCAGCCAGATAAAATCATAGGCGCGCTTAGGATCGAGTCGATTCAGGTAGGGATACAGCACCTTAGCCGCCGTGCCGCCATCCACGTCGAATATCCCGCGCTTGCCGCCCATGACCTCGCGTGCGACATGCGAATCAATCGGCTGCTCGTACAACGGGAGCTCGCCGAGAACCGGGACGCCACCCGCTTCGAGCATTTCCATGAGCATCGAGGTTCCGCAACGTCCTACACCGGAGACGATGATCGGATTAGAAGAGGTCGATATTTTCGCGTTCGTCGTCAATGGGTACTCCTATCGGTTTCGGAGGTTGCATCCGGCGTGAGTGGATGGCTTGCAGTTGCTCGAATGAGTAGAACCTACCCGACGGCCAATGCCTTGTCAGTTTTGGCAGCGGCACCCAACGCCCGCGCCGGATTTTACTGATTCTGAAATCCACGTCCGTCTCATCCTGCTTACCTTTCATGTTCAGCGCGAGGTCCGACCAGAACTCGAGCTTCTCGCCTTTCGAGTTGCCACGCTTGTTCGTCTCGGAGATCACGAGCGCCGAGAAGGCGCCACGGGAGAGCTTCCGGGAGAACGCCAGCCACATGCACAGGTCGTTCAAGGTCCGCAGGTAGTCGCCACCGCAGAGTGTCGCAGTGGTGTTGATCGAGTCGACGACGACCAGGACGGGGAGCTCGGGATCTATTTCGCACATATCGATCACGAGATCCTGAACGCTTTGACCTTTGCCGACGTGGATGAACTCGAAGAAGTCAGCACCCGCGATCGCTTCCGGGTGGACGCGCATTTCGCGGTTGCGCCGCTCGACGATTTCGTCGTCGTCTACTTCCGAACCGAAGAACTTGACATTCCAGCGGCCCGTTGCCGCCGCTTGTAGTGCGCTCGAGATCGCGAGCATCGACTTGCCAATGCCCGGTTCGGAGATCAGCGCCGTCATGCCGAAGAACCCGCCGTAGGTCCGGTCGATGACTTCGATCGTCGACGGCCAGCGCGGGAGCGCGTCGCGTTCGTCCGGTGGCCGGCCGGACATCTCGGCCGGGAACGATTGCCGCCAGGAGTGCGTCCGTTCGCGCCCAGAGAGGGTAGCGGCCATCAGCGCACGCCGACCAGGCCACTTTTGCAGCGGGCCATCCTCATCGAAAAACGTCGAATCCCAGTCCGCATTCTCCGCCTGCTGAAGCAGCTCGTCCCACTGGACCGCTCTATCTGTCATCGCTTCCCCTTGACCCGCATGGGTGGTATCACCAATTTTCCTTCTGAGGCGTCAAATTCGCCTCCTAGCGCGACTTCGGCCAACGCTGCCAGTATGGCAGCCTCCGCGGCACTCCGACGCCGCGCGCCGAATTCTCGCGCCGCTGCGAGCGATCGTGGCGTAAGGTTCGACCAGCACCGGACCATCCGCAGCCGCCAGCGGGGTTTTTTGGTACGCGACGAGGCGTAGAACTCGCGGATCTTCGGCCATTCGAGGTCGAACCAGTCGCGCGCATCCTGCTCAGTGATGCTTTTGACCCCCAGCGGATTCTCGGTTGCGAGATCCTGCCAGAAGCCTGACTCGAATTGCGGCTGTTCCAAACCCGTTTCGTCCTTCCGGGAGGAATGTGAGAGGTGCGACGGCTTGGGGGGCCGGGACGAATCGGCCCGGAAACCATCGCACCTCTCGCCATGCTTGGGGCGCAAAATAGCCGAGCTTTCAATGGATGCAACAAACGACCACCAAACAGGCGAGAAATAACGCTTTTCGATCTAGACATATTCGCGACACGCGGTAAAATCGCTCGCGATGGCGAAATCCAAGGCCAAAAACAGGAGAAAGAATGGCAGTAAAACGCAGCGACTTCGTACAGAAAAACCCCGAGAAGACGGCCGAGGAACGCTGGCAACAGGAGGTCAGTTATCAGATGTCGCGCGCACTGGAGAACACGCGCAAAATTTGCGAGCTGGCGAGGACCAGAAAGCCACTGTGGAACGAGGATCAGGTGAAGGAATTGACCGAAACCCTCGAGGCGGAGGCGCAACAGATCCGCGAGGCGTACAAGATTCCGTCCGCAGTGGGGTTCCGGTTCGGGAAAGAGCAATGAGCCGCACGGCCGCTGACCTCGAGATCGACATGATCGTCGCCTGCGAGGCGCTCAAGCGCGGAGCGGCGTTTGTCGATCTGCCCGATTGGGGTCGGCGGCTGATGGTCAGAGACGGAGGCATCATCGTCTCCACTCCGGCCGTACCCACCGCAGCACCGCCCGAAGTGGTTCACGCAGCCACGCACGTCAACAGCGACCAGGCCCAACTCGGAGCGTTGTTTCAGATGCTTCAGGAAGGCAACTACGACGGGGTCCAGCAGATTCTCGCAGGTGCGGGTGTCAAACTGGTCCCGATCGAACCGATAGGGGAACACGATGAGCCTAACCAACAAGATCGAGGCGCCTAGCGACGGATTCCACCCGAGTACACGCGACACCGATTACCAGCAATGGGACGCGGTATCCGTCTCGCGCATCAAGGGATTCGAGAAGACACCCGCTCACGTCTGGGCCTACATGACCCAGCCGCCCAAGAGCACACCCGCGCTCGAGATGGGAATTGCACTCCATCAGGCCATCCTGCAACCGCAGCGATTCGAGAAGCACTACTTCGAGGGTCCAGCCGGCGACGGACGGACCAAGGCCGTCAAACAGGAGTGGGCGGAGCTCTACGAGACGCACCCCGGCGGAACGGGACTGAAACCCGAGGACTGGGCGACTTGCACAGGCGCGAGAGACGCGGTGTGGCGACACGGATACGCGGCAGACCTGCTCGGCGGCGAGGGCCACAACGAGGCGAGCTATGTCTGGACGGATCCCGGAACCGGGTTGCGCTGCAAGGCGCGCGCCGACCGCGTGACACTGGCCCCGGACGGATACGGTGCGGTGGTCGACCTCAAATCGATCGCGGAGGCGGACACGCGCAAGATCGAGTACGCGATCCGCGACTACGCCTACCACGTACAGGGCGCGCACTACATCGACGGGCTCAACGAACTGATTCCCGCCGACCGGAGATTCATCCTGATCTTCGTCGAGAAGTCGCCGCCGTTTGCTGCGCGCGTGGTCGAGGTAGACCTCGCATCGATGGAGCTCGGCCGGCGCAAGCGGCGCAAGTGGCTGAACCTCTACCGCCAGTGCATCGATTCTGGCGAGTGGCCCGGCTACGAAGGGATGGAGTGTCTGGGCGTTCCCGAGTTCGAGTACAAGCTCGAAGAAGCGGACGAGGAGGTAGAATAATGCGCCCCGTATGCGTGCCGTGTAGAACGACGATGCGCCCCGAAGAGAACGGTTTCGAGGTGGTTGTGATGATCCCCGAACCCTACCAAGTCTGGCAGGGTGACAAGTGGAAATGCGGTGGTTGTGGAATCGAAGTAGTCACAGGATTCGGCACAAGGGCGATCTCGACGAAACACGAACCGGACTTCGCGAACCACATGCGCCACGAGCCGCTGGAGATTACCGATGGCTGACGAAGAGATCGACGAAGCCGAAGAGATCATCGAGCCTGAACGACTACAGGAAACTATAAGGCGAGACGCGGAGCCGGATTACGTCAAGGAACTGCGCCACGAGAAGCTCGTGACGGGGAACTGGGAGAACGAGGGCGTCTCACCGATCGTCGATGACGACGAGAACCCGATAGGCCGGGCCGCTACCCGGTACGCAAACGATCCACTTGACTACGACAAGATCGACTGAGGACGAAATGACCGAAACAGCACTCGTAAAGACAGGCGCAGAAATCGACGCACAACTCGAACGCAACGAAGGCGGGTTCGTGATGAAGACGATGGACGATGTCTCCCGCTTCGCCAAGTGGGTCGTCACGTACAAGATGGCGCCCAAGTGTTACACGGAGCCGGGCCAGGTCGTCGTCGCGATCCAGACTGGCGCGGAGGCTGGGTTGACACCGATGGCATCGGTGCGATCGATCTACGTCGTCAACGGTATGCCGAGTTGGACGAGCGAAAGCGCGCGATCACTGGTGCGACGCGGATACCAGAACGTGTTCACCGGAACCGTCACGCCCGTCCTGTACCAGGGAACGGACATCGAAGAGGGCACATGGCACTCGCACCCGCCGAGCAAGGACAAGAAGACCTGCACGGACGACTGCTACGGCTGGTGCAAGACCTACCCGCGATCGCGCGCCGGGGAGTCCGTCAAGACGGAGTTCTCGGTGGGAGACGCAAAGCTCGGTGGTCTATGGGACAAGCCCGGCCCGTGGCAGAATTACCACAGCCGGATGCTGATGCACCGCGCGACCTCGTTTCACCTCCGGGACAACTACGGCGGCGTTCTGCTGGGGCTCACGACGCAGGAGGAGACGGAGGATTGGCCCAAGGCGGCGTTTGCTCGCGTCCACGGCTCACAAATCGAGGCGGGGGCTACTCCGACCAAGGGCGACCCGCTTTTCGGCCCTCAGAAGCCGATTGTGGAGCCCGAGACAGTCGACATTGCCCCGGAACAGCCTGACCTGCTCGCTGAATACGATCTCGAGCAGCAAGAGGACCAGGACGCCTCCCGATACGACGCTGACGGTAAGCGGTTGCCTGACGACGAAGTGGAGCCGCCGTTTTGAACGACCAGGGACGGTTCGATTTCGTCCCGACTCCCAGCTCGGTCGAGAAATTTGAAAGGTTCCACGTCAAAAACCCGCACGTCTATCAACTGTTCAAGCGGTACGCGCTGGAAGCCTCCATTCGAGAACGGAGGTTTTCAGCGCGTACCATCATCCACAGAATGCGCTGGTTCACGCAGGTTGAAACCGACGACCCCGATGGATTTAAGATCAACGACCACTGGTCGCCCTACTACGCGCGTATGTTCGTCGAGGATTTCCCCCAGTACGAACACTTCGTCGAGCGAAGGACCGCACCCAAAGCAGACCAGCTATAGTCAGTCCCTCAGGGCGTCGATCGCATCACAGTAACGGTCGATCTCGCCGATGTACGCCTCGAGATGGGGCGCGCTCGGAAACACGACTTCGAGCTCGTCGATCGCCTCGACTGGCGCGACCGGGCAGGGCGGCGGCTTATTTGTCCACAGGCTTGCGCACCCGGCGCTTAGTGCGAGCACGCATCCGAGCGAGCAGCTCATCGCCCTTCGCCGCAGGTTGCGCGAGAATTTCATCGACTTCATCACGCTTCCTCGCTCCCTTTTTCAGAATTTTGGCCCAGACCTGATCGCGAAACGCACCCTTGACGACCACGGCCACGATGACGAGCCCAATGCCAGCCGCAAAGTAGATCGCCGCCGTGATCGCCGTGGCGTAGTCCATCAGGGCACCACCACCGCGGCCGCCTTGTTCGGGATCGCATAGACGGCCAGCGCGGTCAGCCCAGTGGACAGAGCGAGCTGTAAGCCGGGTGCCGTGATCTCGACCAGACCGATGTAGTGCAGCAGCGGTATCAGTAGCGGTGCCACCAACGCTGCAATCGCCTTCGCGAACGGTGCCAACATTGCCATCATGATGTCGTACCTCCAAACAGTGAGAACCGGGACACGATCGCCCCGGCCATCACGAACACCCAAAATACCGCATTATCGAGAATCGGGTCCCACCACTTGCGCGACCCGTTAGCCGCCTGAATCCGTTCGCGCCGGGTCCAGTACCACCCGGAGCCAGCGAGCATCACCGAGCCGGCACACCAGCCAGGCGTAGTACCGATGGACGCCAGCCAAGTCAGGGTCGACATCCCCAGTGGCGCAAACCCTGTGATGAATCCCCAGACGGCGTGACCGGCCTGGTCGAGCGACTGCTTCTGGATCTCCTCGAGCAGCGTCAGATCACGCACTGGGCAGGTGATCCGGCCAGCGGTATCCCAGCAGCCGGCCAATCGGGTAGGACTTGGTACAGACCCGATTCGACTGGTTGCCGCCAAGGATCTCGATCTGCGTGTCAGACCAGCCCGTGAGAAGCCCTACGTGGCCCGTAGCGGTGGAATCCTTCGGACCCGGCTGGTTGCCGCCGCCGCGCTGGATCACCACCACACAGCCCAATGCTGGCGTCAGCAGGCCCATTCCCCAACGGAGCCATGACCGCGCCCGCGCCGAACGAGTCGATACGTACCCTGACTCCTGCATCCAGGTACAGACCGCAGACGAGCACCAAGGCACCTCGTCGGTCGAGGCGTGCAGGTTCGTGTGCGCGTGGTATTCGAGGATGCGAGGGTGATGCTCAGAACCAGCGATCTCGAGGATTCCGAGTGCTTCGTCTACTTTGGCCGCGCGTAGCCAATCAGGTTCGCGAACCATCAGTTCTTCTTGATCGCATCCAGCAGCGCCTTGTACTGCTCCTCGGATCGCTTCTCACTCCGATCAATCGTCTCCTTGATGTGTTCAAGGTCGCGCCTGATGATCGGTACGGACTGGATGGCCTCTTTGCTGTCTGCAATCTTCTGAGCGTTTGCCTTGACGTTTTCTTGCAGCGCGCGCTGGTCGTTGCCGAGTGCCACCAGTCCGATGATCCCGCTGGCCCCAAGCACACCGACAACGCCGAGGACAACTTTCACAAAACTACCGTTGCCATTCATGCCCAAACTGAAACTCCCTTTGTCAGCACTTTCCGGTACTCGCACAAGTACACGCGTTGCTCAGTAGCGTCTCACGAGCAGTACCGTTTGCTGTGCCGTCGAAACCCAATAACGCAATCTCGCAAATCTGCGCTTCGGTTGGTGGAGGATCCATGTAGAAACATTCCATGCCTAATCCTGTCCACGGAGCAAAGCCACCAACCTCTGCGAAAAATCCTAAGTCAACGGCAGTGTTACCCCTGTCTGTAGATACGAAGCAACCACCAGCGCAATTCTTAACCCCATCTTTATACGTTTCAATCTGATCTACACCCGCATCATATCTCACAACAACGTGCTCCCATACATCCGTTGTGAATGACGAAACTGCTGTCTGCTCGGAATCGGCTGTAGCCCTGTTGACGCCAGTCATACGCTCTTGATTGTCAACAAACAATCCGGCAGTGATAGCTGACGCTGATCCTTTGCGGAAAATGATCTCGGCATTTACACCACCCGTTTTGTTTACCCAACATCCCATTGCCCAATTAACGCTGTCGAATACTGCGCCGCTGTCTGCAACTTGGAAACGAGCACCGGCACTGAATGAAACTGCATCCTGTAGAGCAGCCGTGCCCGATGGTGGTGTACTTACGTATGTTGGACTGAGTGTTGTTATGAAGTTATTGGCACCATCTTGACCCGCACCCGCACATCTGTCAGTGATCGCGCCACTCTGGTCGCCTGTGTTGTAGATCATCCAAGCACCTTTACACGCATCCAATGCCGTGAAATCAGTCGGTCCAGTCGTGCTGAGATAGCTGAGCTTCTTCTTGCCACTGTCAATAATCCCCTTCTTGACCGCAGCGGCGGGTGAAGCCAGAAGCATCAACGAAAGTGCAACAATCGCCGCGCGCATCAGCTAACTCGCGGATGACAGTGTACTCGGAGCCGCCCAGTCTCGGCGCCCGCCATGACGAAACGCGCATACATGAACCCGGCATCGATCCCGTAGACCGCATATAGATCAGTCGCCGGGTCGCCGGTCAATACCTTGTTCTGGATGATCGCGGCCGTCACATTCGTCGGACTGATCGTCAACGCATTATTCTCGTACACGGTAGCCGTGTTCACGGTGGCCGCAGTTGCAATGTTCGCGGTCCATGAGTACGACAAGTTCTCACACATCTGGGTATCGAGCTGCGTCGTCACCAACAGCCCGCCGCCTGTCACATCCCACCAGCACACACGGAAATCAGGAAACGAGCAGGGGAACGTGGCGCTGGGTGCGCCGGGGGTTGTTACCCACTGGTCTATTGCCGAAGCCATACCAGGCAAGAGCAAGCCCAGCAGAATGAGAAGGATGGAAAATCGCTTCATGGTGTTTCTCCTATGGTGTAACGGGCACGATCGGCCGGCCGTTCTCATCGAACAGTTCCCGGTTCGCACGACCGCGGACAAGTGTTTGTTCCTCGCGCTCTTCTACGCGCCCAGGCAAGCTCAGCAGGTTCGTCCCGAGATGTCTGCGCAAATTCTTGATGGAAGTGTCTGTTGGCGCACTCAGCAGGATCTTCGACAGATCGGGATTTACGATCGCAAACTCGATGACCTTGTCGCGCTCGCCCTGTGTCATTTCACGCAGGAACTCACGGCTCGCCCGGAATGATTGGAACTGCTTCCGCTGGGCGCCCGGGATCGGGCTCAAGAGTCCAGACCGCCGCGTACCCCGGATCACATCGTCAAGAACCGTTGCAGGCTCGTTTGGGGTCGCCGCTACCCGGCTCGGAAATTTGTCGAACACCCGTTGAACGTCGGCGATCTTCCTGAGCCGCTTGACTTCATCTGGCTTGTAGAGCTCTTTGAGGATCGCGAGTTGGTCGGGGTTATCGAATACCCGTTCGATCGCAGACGCATTGACACGCGGTATCGAGCCGAAGCCACCCGACACAGGCACGCGACTGACGCCGTTATGCACGACGATGTTGTCCCAGAAGCGACGCCGAAACCCTTGCAGCGCGTCGGCATCGTCGCCGATCAGACCCTTGACACGCTTCACATCACCAATGGGATTGTCCGAGTTGAGAATCTGAGAGAAGACCTGGTTCGGGTTGTTCAGGTACTTGCGCAACGCCACGTCAGTCAGTGTGATTTCATCGTTGATCGTGGGGACGCCAATGCGTCGCGCGGCTGCTGAGAGGCCGTCGATGTCGGTAATCGCCTTGCGGGCATCCCGGAACCCGTCGAGTTGCATCACGCCAGCGTGGTTCTTCAACCACTGGCCGAGCTTCTTTCGGCTGATGATGTTGGTGCCGTCCTCGAGCCGCTTCAAGCTCGCGCGATACGCCTCTCCGATCAGGAAGTCGTTTCCTGTTCTCAGTCCTCGCGGGCTGTTCTTGAAAGTCCGCAGGAATGCCCGGCCGTCGCGCAGACCCCCACGGCCGGCATGGAGGGATTTTCCGAGATAGGCGTCGGGCGCCCCGAGCGTGAAGTTCCCTTTGAGCTGCCTTCCGGCGACGCCTTCGCGGAACATCGCGGCGTGCTCGCGGAAAATCGCGTTGGCCCGCAGCATGTCGACCGAAAGTTCAGCCGCCCGGCTCGCTTCAGCCGCAGGGCCAATAATTTCGTCCACGCCAGGTACGGCACTCGGCTCGGGAACCCGCGGCGTAAACGTGATACCACCCGCGCGCTGCTCGATGTCCCTGTGCGTATCGGAAATGCCGTCCCGGAGGAAACCGAGCAGGCGGTTCTGGTTCTTGCTGTTGTTCGGGTTGCGAAGCTGGTCGTTGATCTCCCGTTGAAGAGAACTGAGTTCGCTCCACTCGACGCCGCCGGAATTCAAATCCCGGATCCCGTTCAGAAGGTGGTTGCCAGGCAGCGCGCTGAGTTCAAATGACCCGACACTGTTATGCACACGCTCAACCGACTCCTTCATGATGGCGGGATCCCACATCGCACCCCAGAGCGTCGCCTTGTCTTCGATGTTCTGGTAGACGGCATCCTTTTCGGCGACCGACTTCTCATAGAGTTTGTGGAGCAGTTCCTCCTGCTTCTCGGACAAACGTAGGTTGTAGGCATCGATGTCGATCCCATCGTTTGGGACGAGTGCGCGCGCCTGGTCGTCGATATTCTCCATTTCGCGCTGGAACCGCTGCCGCATCGCAGCCAGGCCCGCATCGCCACCGCTGAGGTTCCGGGCGCCACCCGCCTCCATCAACACGCGGTGAATCTCTTGCGTGCCGGCGTCCTTGCCCGTCTCGACCAGGCCCGACACGTAGGGGTTTTGGTGGATTGCCCTGATCTCCTCCTCGCGAAGACCCGGCACGTCCACCACGGC
>Ga0307378_10009453_pt1 | contig 12812 bp, 14 predicted proteins | sample UN1MG_FD_202238 | JGI IMG/M metagenome (GOLD analysis project Ga0307378, IMG submission 202238) | Soil microbial communities from Risofladan, Vaasa, Finland - UN-1 | ecosystem: Environmental > Terrestrial > Soil > Coastal area > Acid sulfate soil | place: Finland: Risofladan, Vaasa | collected...
ACCCGCCCAGACCCCCGGGCCGGGGTTCGGCGACGTCCTCGTCTCCGCCGTCGACGCCGTAAACGACAAGCAGCTCGCCGCACAGCAGGCCGTCCTCGACTTCGCTACCGGCAAGGCCGAGAACGTTCACGACGTCATGCTCGCCGAAGTGGAAGCCGACATCAGCTTCAAGATGCTCTCGCAGACCCGCAACAAGCTGGTGGAAGCCTACAAGGAAATCATGCGGATGGACGTCTGACCGGCCGCCGCCGCAACGTCCATACCGGCTACGTAGAGACGCCCCGGTGGGGCGTCTGAGACGTGCCACCGGCACGTCTCTACATCGGCAAGGTCCCGGCGAACAACGCCGAATCGATTACTGAGTTATTCAACGCGGATATCACATGCTCGACTCATTGAAGCAGTTCCTCTCCGAGATACACGTGCTGTGGAGCAAGGTAGGCCTGAACCAGAAGATCGCGCTGGCCGTGGTGCTCGCTGTCTTCGCCGGAGCCCTCTTCTTCTGGGGATCGTGGAACCAGCGCAGCGCCTACGGCCTGCTCTACAAGGGACTCCAGCACAAGGACGCCGGCGAGATCGTCAATCTCCTGAAAGCCGACGAGATCCCCTACCGCATCGAAGACGAGGGCACGACGATCCTCGTGCCCGCCGGCACGGTCTACGACCTCCGCCTGAAACTCGCCGGGCAAGGCCTCCCGCGCGAAGAAGCAGGATGGGAGCTGTTCGACCAGAACCGCCTGGGCACCCTCTCCGATTTCGTGCAGAAGGTGAACCACACCCGCGCCCTGCAGGCCGAGCTCGAGCGCACGATCGGCCGCCTCAAGCAGATCGAGTGGGCGAAGGTCCACATCGTCGAGGCCAGGGAATCCGTATTCGTCGAGCAGGCCCAAGAGGCGCGGGCATCGGTCGTGACCAAGACGCGCGGCGGCGAGACGCTCTCCGAATCCCAGATCGCCGGCATCACCCACCTGATCTCCGGTGCCGTGCGCGGGTTGCCGCCCGGAAACGTGACCATCACCGACCACACGGGCCGCCAGCTTTCGCGCCCCACCGGCAACGACGCCGCCTCGCTCGCCGCCAGCCAGCTCGACTACCGCCGCAGCGTCGAAGAACACCTCTCCTCCCGCGCCACCCAGATGCTCGAGCGTGTGCTCGGGCCCGGCAGGGCCGCCGTCACCGTCAGCGCCGAAATCGACTTCACCGCCACCGAGAGCCACTCGATCACCTACAAGGACAAGGTCCAGAAGAGCACGACCGAGACGACCCGCGAGAGCTCCGGCCCCAACGCCACGGGCGAAGCCGGCGTGGCAGCCAACATCGGGGGCGGCATCACCGGGGTCTCCGCCCCCACCACCAGCACCACCCGCGAGGAGAAGGTGGAGTACCTCCCGCCAGTGCCGACCAGCGAGGAGAAACGTACCATCCCCGGCGGCAAGATCAGCCGGCTGGCGGCCGCGGTTTTCGTCTCCGCCGGCGAATGCAAGACCGTGAAGGCGGCAGACGGCACCGAAACCCGCCAGTACGCCGCCGCGCCCGCCGCCAAGCTCAAGGATTACGAAGAGATCGTCAAGAACGCAATCGGCTACACCGAAGGCCGCGACTCGGTGACGATCTCCGACGGCGAATTCAAGACCGCCACTGAACTCGCTCCCGAGCAGATCCAGCAGATCCAGACCGAGAATTTCCGAACGTTTATCGTCAGCCTCGTGAAGAGCGGCTCGACCGCGCTCGGCGTGCTGCTCTTCCTGCTGTTCGCGCGGCACGTGCTCAAGAAGGCGTTCGTGCCGGCCCAGCCTGCACCCGCACCGGCACCCGCACCGGCGCCCGCAACGGCGCCCGCAACGCGGACCGTCAGCACGCTGGACACCGTGAGCGCCCCGGGGGCCAAATCGCGGCCGCTGCTCCCCGCGAAGCTGAAAGAACAGGTCGTAGAGGCCGCCCAGCAGAACCCCGACCAGGCGACCCAGTACCTGCGAACGTGGCTGTACAAATAGTGGCACCCGTGTGCCCGCATCAGGGGATGATTGAATGGCATTGACAGGACGTCAGAAGGTAGCCGCATTGCTGCTCAGCCTCGACACGCAGACTGCCTCCGCCATCATGTCGCGCTTCACCGCGGCCGAGATCGACGAGGTCACCCGCGAGATGCTGGGGATGCGAACGCTCGACTACGAGATCATCGAGCAGGTTCACAACGAGTTCCTCGACCTCGCCTCAAAAGGACAGACGTTCATCGCCAACACCCGCACGCTGGCCGAGCGGCTCATCAAGTCGGCCATCGGCGACGAAAAGGCATCGGAGGTGCTGGCGCAGTCGGACGGCGTCCTCCCGCAACGCCGGCCGTTCGAATCATTGACGAACGTCGACGCCCGCCAGCTCGCCGACCTCCTCCGGCTGGAGCATCCGCAGACTATCGCGGTCGTGCTGTCGCATCTCTCGCCGCAAGCGGCCGGGCAAACGCTCACGCGTCTGCCCGAAGAGCTTCACACTGAAGTGGTCATCCGCATGACACGGCTCGAGAACGCCCCGCACGAACTGCTCACCCGGCTCGACGACATCGTTACCGGCAAGATGCAGACCGCCGATCCAAGCGCCGGGGCCGCAGTCTCCGAGGAATCCCGCAACAAGCGCGTTGCGGAGATCCTCAACGTGGTCGGCAAGGACATCCGCAAGCGGGCACTCGAGGAGATCGGCAAGGAATCGGCCGACCGCGCCAAGGAGATCGAGAACCTGATGTTCGTCTTCGAAGACTTCGCGAGGATCGACGACAGGTCGATCCGCAAGATCGTGATGGAGGTTGACAACGACACGGTGGCGCTGGCATTGAAGACGGCCAGCGAGGAACTGAAGAGCAGATTCCTCCACAACCTGTCGAAGCGCGCTTCGCAGATGGTGCTGGAGGTGCTCGAGGGCCTCGGCCCCAAGCCGCTGTCGGAAGTCGAAGCGGCCCAACACGAGATCCTGAAGGTCGCACACTCGCTCGACGAGCAGGGCGAGATCTCGATGCGACACGGCGAACAGGAGCAACTGGTGTGAGACAATCCAGCGTGCTCAACGACGTGCGGATTCAGCGTGCCTCCTTCGCCGAGATCACGTCTGCGCAGGAGGAGCGGCGGGAGTCCGAAGAGGCTGCCGCGCGGCGGCGCGCGGAAGCACTGGCACGGGCACAAGCCGAGAAGGATGCCCGCCGGCAGGCCGAAGCCGCCGCCAGGGTCCGCGAGGCGTTCGATGCCGGTTTTGCCAAGGGGCAGCAGGCCGCCGCCGAGAAACTCGACCGGCTGGCCGTTGCGTTTCGTACCGCGTACGTTGATCTGCGGGCCGCGCTGGAAGCCGAAGCGGAGAACAAGATCGTGGAGCTCGCCATCGGCCTGGCGGAATCCGTGATGCGCACGCAGGTGCAGTTCGACGCGGCGGTGCTCCGCGCGGCGCTGGCGGAGGTCCTCGCCCGCACGCCCCCCGAAACCGTGCTGCGCGTCCGTGTGAACCCGGACGACCTCGCCGCCGCACGGGAATTGGGCGCCTCCCTGCACCTCGAGCAGGCCGAGATCGCCGCCGACCCCGAGATCGGACGGGGCGGATGCGCCGTCCATACCTCCCTCGGACTGATTGATTCGTCCCTGGAGTGTCGCTGGGAAGCCGCACGGCAATTGCTGCTGCACGCGGCAACGCCGAACGATGAACACTGAACGCATGGCCAATGTCTTGAAGGCTGCGGGCAAACGATATGTCGCTTGATACGCTCGACAAGATCACCACCGAACTGCACGCGCCGCCGAACGCGGGCGAGACGCTCGCCCTGCGCATGCGGCGCTACCGGCAGAGCCTCGAGGCCTGCCCCCGCGTTCTCATGAAAGGGACCGTGAAGCAGGTGACGGGCCTCGTGATCGAATCGGCCGGCCCTGCCGGGAGCATCGGCGACCTGTGCGTTCTCCACGATGGACGCGACCACGAGGTGCCGGCCGAGATCGTCGGCTTCCGCCGCGACTGCGTGCTGCTGATGCCGCTGGGCGAGATCGAGCGGCTGCGGCCGGGCTGCGAGGTGATCTGTGCCGGCTCGCCCCTGCGGGTGCCCGTGGGGCGCGAGCTGCTGGGCCGAGTGGTCGATGGCCTCGGGAACCCGATCGACGGCAAAGGCCCGCTGCGCTGCACCGCCACCCGCCGGGTGAGCGGCCAGGCTCCCAACCCGCTGCACCGCCGCCCGATCACCGATCCCATGCCGACGGGCATCCGCGCGATCGACGGCCTGCTGACGGTCGGCCGCGGGCAGCGCATCGGCATCTTCGCAGCCGCCGGCGTCGGCAAGAGCACGCTGCTGGGCCTGATCGCACGCCGTTCGGGAGCCGACGTCAACGTGATCGGCCTCATCGGCGAGCGCGGCCGTGAAGTCCGCGAGTTCATCGAAAACTGCCTCGGCGACGACGGACTCGCCAAGTCCGTCGTGGTCGTCGTCACATCCGATCAGCATTCGCTGCTGCGCGTGAAGGGCGCGATGACCGCCACTGCGATCGCCGAGCATTTCCGCGATCAAGGCCAGGACGTGATGCTGTTCATCGATTCGGTCACCCGCGTGGCGCGAGCTCAGCGCGAGACCGGCCTGTCGATCGGCGAGCCCCCCGCTATTCGGGGCTACACGCCGTCCACATTCGCCCTGCTGCCGCGGTTGCTCGAGCGAGCCGGCGCCGCCCACGCCGCCAGCATCACCGGCGTCTACACCGTGCTCGTCGAAGGCGACGACATGGACGAACCGGTCTCCGACACCGTGCGGGCGATACTCGACGGCCATGTCGTCCTCTCCCGCAAACTGGCCGAGCGCGGCATCTACCCGGCGATCGACGTCCTCCAGAGCGTCAGCCGTGTCATGCCCGGCGTGGTCGACGCCGATCACCTCAAGGCTGCCCTGCGGTTCAAGGAATACTACTCCGTCTACGAAGAGGCACGCGACCTCATCAACCTCGGCGCCTACGCACGGGGCAGCAACCCCCGGATCGACAAGTCGATCGAGCTGATAGACAATATGGTCGAGTTCCTCCGGCAGGATACCGGCGAATCCACAACCTGGGATGACACGAGGAAATCGTTGGCGGCAACGGCCGGCGGGTGAAACGCACTCGCGAAATGAGGATGCCATGAAACGGTTCACGTTCAGGTTCAGGAAGCTTCAGAAGCTTCGGGAGCAGGACGAAGAAGCCAGCATGCTGCGGCTGGCCCTGGCCCAGACGAATCTGGCTCGCGAGCAGAAGGCGCTGGAGGCGCTCGCCGGCGAGCTGCAGGATGCCGGCACGCAGTTGCTGAGCCTGGTGAAAGCCGGCACGCCGGCGGCGGCGCTTTCCAACGCCGACACCTTCCGGCGCTCCGTTGCGGCCGCGGCCGACCGGCAGAAGGAATCAGTCGACCGGGCCGACCGGCACGTGGCCGACAAGCAGCAGGACTTTCGCCAGGCTCACCAGAAAGCCGAGGTGATCAGGAAGCTGCACGAGAAACGCCGCACCGAGCACCGCGACGATTGCCTTCGCGACGAGCAGAAGAACCTGGACGAGCTTGCCGGCACCCGCGGCCGCCGCACCGTCCACAGCCACGCGTGATCCGCCGGACGCCTTTGAGGAGCATTCGCGATGAAATCATTGCTCAAGCTGGTCATCTACCCCGCCGTGGGCCTGATAACGTTCGTGCTGGCCTTGTGCGTCATCCTCGCGGTCAATGGCAAGCTGAACGCCTCCTCCTTCAAGGGTGTGCCGCTGATCGGCCAGTCCGAGGCCACAAAGCAGGAGCCGCCCCCGCCCATCCCGACGGTATCGACCCTGCGATACTTCTCGTCGGAAGAATTGTCGGACATGCTCAAAGAGACCCGCCGCCTCAAGGAACGCCTGGCCGAGGAAGAAGCGAAGCTGGCCGACCGCGAGAAACGGTTGGACATCCTCAAGGCGGACCTCCGGCGCGAAAAGGGAGAGTTGGAGCAGATGCGCTCCGACCTGGCGCTGAAGCGCGAAGAAATGAAGCAGTCCGAGGCATCCTACAACGAAAAGGTCGCCCAGATCGAACAGGTCGAGCTGGCCGGCCTGCAGCGGTCCGCCACCATTTACGAGGCAATGGATTCCAAGAAAGCGGCCGCCGCAATCGGGCTGCTCGACAAGACCGAGGCCGCCAAGCTGCTTTCCCTGATGGACGAGAAGAAAGCCGCACGCGTTCTGGGCGAGATGCAGTCGCGCGGCGCCGCCGAACTGATGGCCCTCATCAAGACAATACGGACCACCCCGGAGACAACCAAATGATCAAGGTGACGCTGCTGAACGGACAGGAGCTGATCATCAACGCCGAGCTGCTCGAGGCCGTGGAGGCCGCGCACGACACCATCATCACCCTCACCACCGGCCGCAAGATCATCGTGAAGGAACGGCCGAATGAAGTGGTTGATCGTGTTGTCGCGTACCGGCAGCTTGTGAACTCCGGGGCTTTCACGAGGAGCTGAGCCATGGACATAGCAACGATGGCCGGAGTGCTGGCCGGTGTTGCACTGCTCGTCTGGGCGATCCTGATGGGATCGGGGCTGGGGTCGTTTCTCGATCTGCCGTCCGCACTGGTCGTGCTGGGCGGCACGGCTTGCGCCACGCTGATCAACTTCCCGTTGGCGAAGGTCCTCGGCGTATTCTCGATCATGAAAAAGGCCCTCCTCTACAAGCTGCCGGCGCTCGACGGCGAGATCAAGAGGATCACCGAGTTCGCACAGATCGCCCGCAAGGAAGGCCTGCTGGCACTGGAAGACAAGCTCGAGAGCCTCAACGAGCCCCTGCTGCAGAAGGGCATCCAGCTCGTCATCGACGGCACTCCCCCCGAAGTGCTCCGCAGCATTCTCACCATCGACGTGGCCACGATGGGCGACCGCCACTCCGAGGGCAAGACCATCCTGGAAGTGATGGGCGCCTTCGCCCCTGCCTTCGGGATGATCGGCACGCTCATCGGCCTGGTGCAAATGCTCGGCAACCTCAAGGATCCGTCGCAGGTCGGCTCCGGCATGGCCGTGGCCCTGATCACCACGTTCTACGGCGCCGTGCTGGCAAACCTGATCTTCCTGCCGGCGGCCGGCAAGCTCAGCGCCCGCCACAAGGAAGAAGCCCTGCTGAAAGAACTGCTGATCGAAGGCGTGCTCGCGATCCAGGCCGGCGACAACCCGCGGACAATCGAAGAAAAACTCAAATCGTTCCTTCCCCCGAGCAACCGGGCGAAGCTTGAGCAGAAAGATGCCGCATGAGCCTCGGCAAAGAACCCGATCCTCCGCGACCCGTGCCCGTGTGGCTGGTCACCTTCAGCGACGTTATGTCGCTGCTGCTCACGTTCTTCGTGATGCTGCTGACGTTCTCGACGCAGGACCGGGAGCAATTCGACAAGGCGAGCGGATCGCTGCGCGGGGCGATGGGCGTGGCAATGCCAAACATCGGCCGCCTCCCCCGCACCGGCCTGCTCAAGGATCGATACCTGACGGTCGGCCGGCACACGCCCGCCGGCATGGATTTTCCGCCTGAGTTCGAGCCGCTCGCCTACCAGGTCACCAGCCTCAACACGCGGCTCAAGAACCAGAAGATCGGCACCAGCATCCAGATGCTCGCCCTGAGCAGGGGCGTGCTCGTCAGGATCCCCTCGAAGCTCGTGTTCGAGCAAGACGCCTCGCGCCTGGCGGCGGGCGGAGAGACGTGCCTGGGCACCATCGCCGACGTCATCCATGGCTTGCCGAACGGGATCGAGGTCGCGGCTCACCTGCGGGCCGATTTCCCCCGCGGCGACGATGCCGCCTGGGAGATCACCCACCAGCGGGCCGGCAAGATCGCCGAAATCTTCACGAAGCTGAAAGGAATCCCGGCCGGCCGCATATGCGTGAGCGGAAAGGGCGCAGACCACCCGATCGCCCGCGTGCCGTCGCCGCTCGACGACCGCATCGACGTGACCCTGCTGACGCCCGACAGGCCCGCCGGGCAGCATTGAATACCGGAGCCGCCATATGCCTCTGCTCGCAAAAAAAGAGGAACCGAAAAAGGGGGCGCCGGCTTACGTCGTGTCTATGTCCTCATTGTGGACCATCATGCTCACGTTCTTCATCACCTTGTGCAACATGGCCAACGAGCAGGAATACGGCCTGGTGGGCGCCGGCACCGGCTCATTCTTCCGGCAGATCAACGCCGACGGCAAGCCCGGCATCCTGCCCGGACAGCGCACCACCATCGACCTGGGGGAGGGTCGCCCGCAGTTCGAGATCCCGGCACGCGCCCAGGAGCAGACCACCGGCTCCGACGCCGACCTCCTCTACCGCCAGGTGATCTCGATCGAGCCGATGCGGCTGCCACGGGCGCTCATCGAGTTCTTCAAACAGGCCGACAAGCTGCGCATACCCGTTAATGTCCGGTTCGCACCCGGAAGCGCCGCTCTTTCGGAAGCCGACAAGGATTGCCTCTATCCCTTGATGATGCGCCTGCGAACCGTTTCGTACTATGTCAGGATCGAGGTGGCCGTGAATGACACATTCGTGTTCAACGAAACCTACGAGAGCGCGTGGGAGCTGTCGGCGGCGCGCGCGGCCTCCATCACCCGCTACTTCCACGAGCAAGGCGGGATGAGCCACCGCCGCATGGAACCCATCGGCCTCGGCAGCGCCCGGCCGTTCGTCAAGAACGCCCCCGACCCGTCCGTCAACGACCGTGTCGAAATCATCGTCCTCAAGTACTAAGGAGACTCCTATGGCAGACAGCAATGATCCCCTTGATGAACTCGCCGTAGAACAGGAACAGGCAGCGCAGGCGCCGGCTCCCGCCGGGCCGCGCCTTCCCCTGAAGAAGATCATCGTGTTTGCGGCCATCGCCTGCGTATCCGTGGGAGCTGCATTCACCCTCGCCACCGTGCTCACCGGCGGGACCGAACAGCCGGCCCAGCCCGGCCCGGACCCGTCGGCCGTTGCCGATGGCGGCAAGGCCCACGACAAGCCCCCAAAGAAGGCCGACAACGCGCCCGGCACCTTCTACAACCTGGAAAACATCATCGTCAACCTCGCCGGCAACCAGGCCCGCCGGTACCTCAAGATCAGCATGGTCCTCAAGGTGAAGAACCAGGAAACGCTCGCCAGCATCGAAGCACAGCGCATTTCCCTTACCGACAAGCTGAACATTCTGCTCTCATCCAAGACGATCGAGCAGCTCGACGGCGGCGACAAGAAACTTGAACTGAAGCGGGAAATACGGGACGAGGTGAACAACCTTCTCGGAGTCAAGGACGCGGTGACGGAGGTCCTGTTCACCGAGTTGATCATACAGTAGAAATTCGTGGAGCAGACCGTGCCGGATATTCTATCGAGCGATGAACTGAATGATCTGCTGGCGTTGGTGGACGAGCAGGAAGGCTCGGGCGAGCGCATCCTGTTCCGCAATAAGACGGTAACGCCCTACGACTTCCGCCGGCCGACGCGGCTGTCGCGCGCGCAGGCGCGCCAGATCCAGCGGCTCTATGAGAGCGCCCTGGAAGGCCTCACCGGAGTGCTCTCGGAAGGCCTGCGGGCGCCCATCGAGGCCAACGTCCTCGGCGTCAAGGCGCTCAACTACGGCTCCTTCGCCAACTCGCTGCCCGTGCCCACCTACGTGAACATTTTCCGGATCGAGCCGCCGGGCTTCCGCGGGCTGCTTACGATCGACGTGCCATTCTGCCTGACCCTGGTCGACCGGCTGCTGGGCGGGCACGGCCACGCCACCGAGAAGCCGCGTCACCTCACCAACATCGAGCTCGCCGTGCTCGACTGGCCCGTGAAGCTCATTCTCAACGAGTTGCAGCGTTGCTGGCACACCGAACCAGAGGTCAAGTACACCAGCGAGAACCGCCGCATGGACCTCAGCTTCGCGCAGGTCATGCACACCTCGGAAACCGTGCTCCGGGTCACCTTTGCCCTCGGCGGCGAGATCGGCTCGGGCGAAGCACACTTCTGCCTCCCCTTCACCGCGCTCGAGCAGGTCATGGCATTCGATCACCTCCGCGACGAAGCCATGGGCGCCGCGAGCAAGCAAGACCTGCTCGTCGCGCAAGCACGCCAGAACATCAAGAAGGTCACCGTCAGCGTGTCCGCCGAGCTGGGCAGCACCACCGCCAACCTCCAGGAAGTGCTCGGCCTCGCGCCCGGGCAGGTCGTCAGGCTCAACACGAAAGCCGCCAAGCCCATTCCCGTCAAGGTCGGCGGCAAGGTCAAGTTCTTCGGCAAGCCCGGCCTGCGGTCAAACACACTTGCGATCCGGATCACGGATATGATTCCCGAATAAAACACCGAGAGGAGATACCGTGGCAGCAGACGAGAAGACAACGACACCCGAAGCGGCAAGCGTATCGGAAGACACCTCCCCCCTGACGGCCCCCGCGGCCGCGGAGCACCCGAAGGCCCCAAAGCCGAACACCATCTCACCCGCCGAGCTCGGCCAGCTCGTGGCCGACAACGATCCTCCGGCAGGCAAGGCCAGCCTCGACATGATCATTGACATCGAGGTGCCGATCTCCGTTGAGCTCGGCCGCACCGAAATGTCCATCGGCGAAGTCCTCGAGCTGGGGCCCGGCTCCATCGTCGAGCTTCGGAAGATGGCGAGCGACCCCGTGGACCTGCTCGTAAACAACAAGCTGATCGCTCGCGGCGAGGTGGTGATTGTCGACGAGAACTTCGGAATCCGCATCACGAGCATCGTGGACCCGCGCGAGCGGCTGAAGAACGCGGAATGATGAGCGGCGGAGAGGGCGGGCGTCAGTGGCCGGTGCCCACGATGTCGAACACGGCGATCTCGGGCCGGCAGAGGAACCGCAGCCGCGGCACGCCCCCCTCGGTGCCGATGCCCCGGCACACGTAGGCCGTCATCCCACCCACCGTGTAGCTGCCCGCTTCGTATTTCTTGCCGGTGTCGGAGAGCGTGACCACGGCCCCGTACAGCGGCACGCGGACCTGCCCGCCGTGCGTGTGCCCGCACAGGTACAGGTTGGCCCCGCACGCGGCGGCGTAGTCGATCATCTCCGGCGTGTGGTACAGCACCACGGTGAAGTCGGCTGGCGGTGCCGCACGGCAGGCGTCTGCGAATGCCTTCGGGTCGGTAATCTGCATCCCGAAGATATTCACGTGCTTTCCGCCCACGCTCACGCTGCGGGCGAACCCGCAAAGCGTGATGACGTCCGCATTGACTGCCCGCGGATCGAACCCATCGTAGTTTCCCACCACCGCACAGGTTTCGATGCCGGGGCGCAGCCGGCTCAGCAGGTCTTGCAGCACCTTCCTGCCCTCCACGAAGTTGTTGAGGTAGTCGCCGGTCAGCGCGATCACGTCGGGCTGTTTGTGCGCCACGGTCTGCACGATGTACTCGGTGGCGGGCCCTTCGCCCTCCAGGTGGAGGTCGGTGAGTTGCAGGATTCGCAGGTACGAGCCTTCGGGAAGGGAACTCGTCCTGATGGTGTGGTGTGTGGTCTCGAAACGGAACGGCTCCACCCAGTGAGCGTAGGCCACGCAGCCCAGGCCCAGCAGGCTGAGACACGTCCACGGGATGCGCAGGAGCCGCATGAGCTTGCCCGGCCGGCGTTGCTTCAGCTTCTCCATCGCGAAGTCGATCACCAGGAGCGCCTGCACGCCCCCCACCAGGCCCGTGGCGACCAGTGCGAACATCAGTGCCATCATTTCGCTTGTCGGCATTACTTCTTCTTCCTTGCCTCCTTCTCAGCTTCCTTCTGGCGTTCGGCGTCGGCCTTCTTGCGGAAATAAGCTCGCCTGGCGTTGTAGGCATCGACCTTCTTCAGTATGTCTTCCGCGGATGCCATGGCATTCTTGAGAGCCGGGTCGAGCTTCAGCACCTGCGACTCCTCGATGATCTTCTTCGTCAGGGTGCACGCCTCCGCGAAATCCGTAAGCTGGGGAATCTTGCCGCTCATCTCGCGGAAGAACACGGTGAGGAAATCGTCCTTCGATTCGCCGGCCATGAGTATCTGCAGTTGCTTGAGAACCTCGCCCTTCACGCCGTCGTCAGGGTCGCGCAGCAGCCTCACCAGTTGCATCGCCCGATAGGTTCGCGGCATGTCCTTCAGGTAGCCGCACGCGGCCGCGCGGGTGTACGAATCCCTGGCGCGGAACAGTTGGCAGAAGTCGAAGTTGCTAGTCCTGTCGATAGTCAGGAGCTTGCGCGCCACGTCCGTGGGGATGGGCGAGCTCGCCACGTTGATCATGATGTTCGAGGTGGCGGTGTTGACGCCGTCGGTCACTTCCGCCGTGGCTTTGTATGAGGCGGCCTGGGTGAAACCGGGTGTCCACGTGACTTTCCCGGTGCGGCGGTCGATCCTGAACCCGTCGGGGGGCGGCACGTCCTTCTTGCCGGGCTCCTTGAACACGACGTTGAACAGCAGCTTGGTGGTATCGGGATCCTCGGCCGCCAGCGTGAAGTCGAACGGCTGGCCCTCGAAGCCTTCCTCGTCTTGCACGCCGACGAGCTTGGGCGGCTTGCTTGACGTCTTCCGGACGGCGATGACGGTCTGAGCGCGTTCCTCCAGCTTGTCATTGGCGGCAACGAATTCAACGAGGTAGGCGCCGGCGTCGGCTTCGGCGGTGGCCCACTCGAAGGCGCCGGTCTTGCCGTCGAACGTGGCTCCGTTGGGCAGGCCTTCGGCCTTCACCGTCACCGGCTCCGTGTTCTCAAGCTTCACGCTGAATGCTATCTTCTCGCCCGGCCTGGCGTCCTTCCTCTCGGGCGCGGTGAGCTTGGGGCGGGGGTAGCCGAGCACTTCAACCCGCCAGAAGCGGGCATCGCTGAGCAGGCCCTGGTCGCGGCGCA
>Ga0307378_10009457_pt1 | contig 12811 bp, 9 predicted proteins | sample UN1MG_FD_202238 | JGI IMG/M metagenome (GOLD analysis project Ga0307378, IMG submission 202238) | Soil microbial communities from Risofladan, Vaasa, Finland - UN-1 | ecosystem: Environmental > Terrestrial > Soil > Coastal area > Acid sulfate soil | place: Finland: Risofladan, Vaasa | collected...
CAATATTTTGTTCGTGAGGGTATTACTTTCTTGCTCTTTCTATACTATTAAATAGAATAATAGCCAATAATATCTAATTACATGTTATAAATGAAAAATTATGCTAGAGATAGATCTAGATCAAGAAAAACGCAGAAAAAGAAATTATTTAGGATATTATTTGGGTAATTTCAGTTGGACAATTTTGGGAGGAATTTTCTTACTCTCTTATGTGGATTTCTTTTATGATGATTTGGGATTAAATGATGTATATTTTAATCTAGCACTCATAATTTATGCAATAATTAATTCAATAAATGACCCTCTACTTTCGATTATGAGTGATCGTACAAATAGGAAACGTTGGGGCAGTCGACGATTAATATATATCCGATGGGGTGGATTAGCTTGGTGTATATTTTTCGTCATGACATGGTTTCCCTGGAGTTATGATAATCAACTGATCATGTTCTTTCATTTTCTTTTTAGCATATCAATGTTTGATATGGGATTAAGCTTAGTAATTAGTTGTTGGATGGCACTTCTACCAGAAATTGCTCCAGATGTAAACCAACGAGTAAAATTAAGTTATATTGTAGGTATTATTACGCTTATAGCTGGAATCTTAGTAATTATATTTGTAAGTTCAAAAGATTTTGGCATACCTGCTTTTCAAATAATGTCAATTTTCGTTGGAATTCTTTGTTTCGTATTATTTTACCTCGTTGCAACTCTTGTAAAAGAAAGGGAAGAATATATGGATGATAAACCTCTTCCATTCTTTAAAGGTATCGTTGAGACTCTTAAATCCAAATCCTTCATGATATATGTTGGATATAACTTTTTCTTCGTTGTAAACACATCTTTAGGATTAGCATATGTATTTATTTACCAATTGATAACTCCTCTAAATTTAATGGGATTTTACTTAATTATGGTTTTTAATGCAACTATAGCTAATTATTTAGGGATGAGATTCCAGCGAAAGATGGGAATGAGAGGTGTTATTTTAAAATTTGGGATTTTTAAAGTAATTTTAGGGATAATATTCTACATTATAAGCCTTGCGATCACTCAAGGGCAATTAGGGTTATTAATTCCCCTATTTGGATATCTAATTGTCAGTTTTCTAGGAGGAATTATAGGTGGTTTTAATCATACTTTGATTACTCTCTCAATGGATGAAGATGAGCTACGTACAGGTGTACGACGGGAAAATACTTTCTTGGGAGTGAATGCGCTCTTTACTAAACCTGGAGATAGTGTTGGACCTATTATTGCAACTTTAATTCTCGGAGTAACTAATTACGTTCGTGATTCTCCAGCGATTCTTCAACCCGACGCAGCATTAATAGGTATAAAAACAATTTTTTTGCTCATCCCAGCACTATTTACAATAATTAGTTTAATTTTCATGTACTTCTATCCAATCCACGGGGAATATAAAACAAAAATATATGATGAAATTGAAAAACTACACCAATCTAAAATTGATCGATTATCAGAAAAAGTACCTTAATACTTTTGATTAGGATTATATACATATTTTTTTTCTTTTATAGAAATGATCTCAAAATTAATAATACACATAAATTTCTCGAATTATGACTATAGATTTCTTTTTATAATAAAAAAATAGGAAAATAAAGAGTTATTTATTGTTCAATCTCAATTGCATTAGCTTTATATCCTTTTCCGCAATATACACAGAATACGCTACCATTTTCGTGCAATTTTTGTTGCATTTGGTCAGTAAATTGATTCCCACATTCACTGCAATATGCAGCATCTGGTTGTATGGGAGATATATGCTTTATAATAGGTGGGGTTTCAATTCGAGGTTCTTGTACTTGAGCATCTGACACATCAGATTCTGCCTCTGGTTCCTTCTCTTTTTTAACGGGGCGAGGTTTACCTGTTATGCCATAATAGAGCTCTTCAAAGAGTTTATAAATTCCTAAAAAGATTGCTTTTAATAGAAGATATACACCCTTAAGGATGTAGTATACGAGATATGCTGTGCCTTTTAAAACGTAATAAACTATGATTCCTGCAAGTATGAGAACTGCAACAGCTCCTACTAATACCAAAACTTGACCATATACCGGGATGGATAAAAACCATTGTAAAAATTCTTGCCAATACAGAAAAGCTTGATCGGCAATCCCATTCCACTTAGCCATTCACTTATCACCTTAATAATTGTTAAAAATATTTTTTTTGCTTAATTAAAAGGTGTTTACAATGAATGATAAACGATTCGGAGTCCAGTATCTAATTAGGAGTCCAATTTTTAATTTTGTTAAATAATTTAGAATGAATCATGTAAATTTCCAAAGTCAAACATCATCTTAAAAGCTTTAAGAGCGTGGTCAATCTGTGTCATTATCGATAATGAAAATTTGTTCGCATAGTTCAAGAAATAATCCAGAACCCATCTAGAACCATACACGCAAGTAATGATTGGCTTTCCCGTGCTCCGTGATAATGATTTCATATCTCTTAATTGTGGTGAAATTGGGATTGAATATGTTTGAATCGGCATCTTGGGAACGGCAAATATGTTTAATAATGCGTCAACATTTGAATCATTCATTAACAATTTTAAGGAAGGTCTAAATGTAGAAAAGGAGGAAGGACCTAGGTCAACAGGATTTCTTGCAGATATCCAGTTAGGTGCTATTAAACTAATTTCTTCCATGGTAGATTTACTAAGATTTGCCAAGTTTAAGCCTATTTTATCAATTAAGTCACAAGCCAAGGCTCCTAAACTTCCAGATGAGGTAGTTATTGCAATATTTTTTCCTTTAGGTAAGGGTTGCGAGGCAAAAGCATTAGCAATATTAAACATTTCGTAAAAATTATCAATTCGATATACACCTTTAAATTGCTTAAAAAGAGATTCATATATTTTATCATTTCCAGCAATAGACCCCGTATGACTTTGAATTGCTTTAGAACCAATATTACTTCGACCATTTTTCATAACCAAAATTGGTTTTGACATGGTTTTCATTCGATGAATAAATTCTGCTCCACGTTTTACTCCCTCAAGATATAATGTAATAACCTTGGTATTTTGATCTTTCTCAAGATAATCCAAAATATCAATTTCATCCACATCAACTTTATTTCCTAATGTAATTATCTTGTTTAATCCAATTTTTTGACTTGCGGCCCAATCAACAAATATGTTACCAAGTACACCTGATTGTGCTATTACTGAAATCTTCCCTCCTTCTACAGCTTCGTCAAAGTTTATCTCGGTAGTAGTAAATTTGTTCCTAAAATTTGTAACACCCACGCAATTTGGTCCAATTATTCTAATGTTTTCATTTTTAGCAATATCTTCGATTTCACTTTGAATTTTTGAGAGGGTCTTATCACCGGTCTCAGAAAATCCTGCACTTTCGATAATGATCCCTTTTACCCCTTTTTTTACACAATCTTTCACAGATTGCAACACGTGTTCATTTTTAACGACAATTATTGCTAACTCAATATCTTCTGGAACCTCATGGATATTCATGTAGGCTTGGTGCTCAAAAATTATTTTTTTCCCTATATTTATTGGATATGTTTTGAACTGTGAATTCAATAAGTAGCTTGTCATCGAATGACCGAACTTAATGGATTCTGAAGCACCTATAATTGCTATACTCTTTGGGTTGAAAAAAACATCTAAATTATCCATTATCTTCACTATCATTAATTTAAAATATATTTAAAACTGTGATACATTTCACTTAAGCATTGAGAATTAAATCCAAAATTGAGTAGTTTAAATTATTCTATACAAAATAATATGAAATATAAGAGGAGAACGAAATGAGTATTTCGCAAAATTTCCCCAGAATAGTCCAGTCAATTAAAGTTTCGTGTCCTATATGTAATTCAAGAAAAGAAATTGACATACCATTAGAGATAATAAATGAATCAAAACATTTAACAACCATATCCATTTCTAAAGGAATGATATGTGAACATCATTTTCAATTATTCATTGATAAGAATTTTGCAATCAGAGGATATCAAAAAGTTGATTTTCAAGTCAACGATGTGAAAGCACAAAAATCAAAAATGACTTTAGAAGAAATTTACGAAGAATTCTATGAATTCATCGACGACAATAATTCCACATTTATCCCTTTTATAATAAAGGATAAAAGAAGATAAACCTACTTAAAGAGATAGAGTTAAAGAATAAAGACTGTCTTGTTCAATTTCTTCATAAAAATTAGTTACATCTTAATTTAGAGACAAACACTTTTTATTTAAAAAAGCGCATATAATTATATAATATAATTATAGTATTCCTTGAAATTTTGGTCAATTTCATCATCTATTCAATTTCATTCTAATATGATACCATAATATGTTCTAAGAGATTTAGACAATGAATTTAGGAGGATTAGTTAAAAAGGAATTTAGCAGAATTAAATCAGATAAACGAACTCTAATATTATTATTTGTTATTCCTATAATTCTGATTGTAATATTTGGGCTTACTGCTGGAGGTGGTCCTACTAAATTTTTTACGGGAGCTATCATTACCAGAGATGAGATGCCAACACATGATGCTTTTTCTGAAAATTCTTCGATTTACGATGATACATTTATTTCTGTAATGGAACATAACACGACGAGTTGGGATCTTTATCGTTCCTTTAATACTACAAATCTTGAAGAATATAATGAAGCATTTGACACTTGCTTATATTTCTTAAAAAATGAATTAATAGATGTCTTTATAATATTGCCTGAGAATTTTTCTGAATCTATAGAAAATAATACCAATCCAGTCATCTTTTATCACATTGATGGGACGGATAGCGGTGCTTTAAATGCAATTGAAGTCGCTTTGCAAGAACCTTTGGCAATGTTCAGAATTGAAATTGGTTCTTTAACAAATTTTACCATTATGATTCCGCATCTGGAATTCGGTCCCCCTTCTTGGGAATCTCAAATTCTAAATTATGCTCTGCCATTAATATTGCCCATAATAATTATTGCTACGACCATGAATTTGACAGCGTTATCCATAGTATCAGAAAAACCCCTACCGAGGATGTTAATTACACCCACCGCGAAAAGAGAAATATTGCTGAGTAAAATAATTGCCAACTCCGTGATCATGATCATGCAAGCAGCAGAAATTTTTACCTTAACTGCTTTTTTCGGATTGTATAGCTTGGGATCGTTGTTTTATTTATTTCTTGCTCTTATAATGATCGGTTTTAGTGGTATATGCATGGGTTTATTTATCTCCACTATCAGTCCAACTGAACAAGGAGCAAATCAGATGTATATGATGATGCTTATTATAATAATCATATTTTCTGGTACTATAATACCCGCTGAATCTCTTGGAAGTAGCATGAGAATTATAATTGATGTATTACCGTTGAATCACGCCTCCGTTTTAATTTCAGATATTACAATGCGTGGTTTATCTTTTAATGCAGAACACGTGATAATGATAAATTTAATTTCATTAGTTTTTCTTATACTTGCATATATTGCATATAAATTTAAGAAATTGGAGGTGTGAAGCATCCAAGAAAGAAAAGAGCCTTCTAAATTAAATACTATAACTAATGAATTGAGAACAAGGGTTCTCCGGGTTTTAAATCAAGTCAAAAAAGAATTTCGAATGTTATGGACAGATAAATTTAATATTTTCATTGCATTAGTTGTTCCACCTTTAGTTATAGCTTTATTGGGTGTAATGGGGACTATTTCAAGCACGGCACCAGTGATTCCTATTGATTGCGTTGTAGTATCTTATGATTCCAATACATTTATTAATGAAAATAATTTCACCGAATCCAAATTAGATGATTATCATGGTCCATATGTAGATGCGGTAAACAAATCAGAATTATTGAATTTAGTTCATTTTTATAATGCTACAACGGATATATACGGGATGGAATCAGCGAGGGAATTATTGACCGCGAAGCAAATTGAAATTATTATCGCTATTCCAGTTGATTTTAGTGAGTTGTTGACTTGGGATTATCCAGGATTGATCGATTGCATTGTAGATTCGTCAGATCCGCAAAAAATTCAAGAAAATATAAATGCTGTCTTCGATTCAATTAAAATTTTTGTGAAGGATAATAATCTTACACCTCAATTCGATTTAAGAGGATTTGAGGAATTTTCCATACCAGAAAACTATAGCTCCAAATTTAATACTAGTATTGTAATGACGCTCTCTTTCATGGTTATTGGAGTCGGAATGGTCCTTACGATTTTAGTCATTGTTCATGAAAAACCAATTGCTCGTTTACTCTTAACACCCATAAAAAGAAATGAAATACTCCTAGCTAAGTACATAACTTATACACTTGTTTTAATAATTCAAAATATATCATTAATTGCTACTGCACTTTCATTTGGGCTATATATTGTTGGATCAGTATTTGATTTGTTTTTAGCTTTATTTGTATTAGGATTCGCAGGTCTTTCATTAGGTATTTTTATAAGTTCAAGTAGTAAAACAAAAACCGAGGCGAATCAATTATTCTTTGCAATCTTTTTAGTTTTAGTTTTATTGAGTGGTATTTTCGTTCCAATAAATGCGATGCCAATTTATTTGCAAGTCATAGCGTACATTTTACCATTATCTCATGGAGATCCTCTGATAAACGGTATCATAACCAAAGGAAAATCTATTTTTGGATTTGATTTCTATGTTCTATTAATAGTTAGCTTAATCCTTGTTGTATTTTCATTTATATTATTCAAAAGAAGGAAATACGAGGTGTAATATGTGATATCAGAAGACCCGATAGATATTATGGTAGAAGTTAAAGATTTAAACGTTCAATTCGATAAAAAGCAAATTGTTCGTGATGTTTCTTTCAATGTTAATAAAGGAGAAATTATTGGAATGTTTGGAATTTCTGGAGCGGGAAAAACTACAATTATCAGGGTTCTTACTTGTCAAATTGAACAAAAACATTGGACTGGAAAAGTTATTGTAACAGGACTATCCCCTCATAAAAAAAGAAATCATAGAGTAATACTGAGTAATATAGGTTATGTTCCTCAATTGGAACAACTTAACTTATACTTTGAATTATCACCTCTCGCTAACGTTGACATTTTCACTTCAACTTATGGTATAGATAAAAAAAAAGCGAATGAAGTAGCAAAAAATTTATTTACAATCTTAGATATTCCTAAAGACACGTGGAATAAGCGTGTTAAGCATATGAGCGGGGGAGAAAAGAAGAGGCTATCTATGGCTATTGGATTGATTCATAATCCTAATGTACTGTTCTTAGATGAACCCACAACAGGTGTTGATGCATCGAAAAGGTACGAAATCCTTAGTTATCTTAAGAAATTGAATCAAAAGCTTCAAACGACAATGTTTATTATCACACATGACTTAGAAGCAGCACTTATCTGCGATAAAGCTGCAATATTAAGGGAAGGTAAAATGCTTTCGTTTGAATCTCCTAAAAAATTAATAAGTTCTCTACCAAGTAATGGAATGATTGCAAGATTAACAATCGAGAATCTAAATCAACAGACAATTAACATTATTCACCAATTTTCTCCAATTCAAGAAATTTTACGTGTAGGAAATGAAGTAATTGAAGTAATGATGCATGATTTTGAAGTAAACCTTCCAAAACTAATTCAGTTTTTAGTTAATGAGGGATTTAATGTAACTGCGATGAGTCGAGATGTAGCTTCATTCAGAAGATTCTTTCAAATAAGGATTAAAGAAGAAGAACAGAAGGAAAAAGATCAAAACTCATTAATTGTTGAAAATGAAGAGGTTCATGATGAATAAACCAAAATTAAGTAGAAAGCATAAAAAAAGATTAAGAGGCTTTTTGATCTTTCTGGTATTAATCGGAACACCTTTTTTAACACTTTTATTAGTCAACGTACCTTTTGTTTGGTATTTCAATAATGATACAGCTTATCAGATTAAGAAAGCAGCCGCAACTTTTACTAAAACTCACCAAAATGATGCAGGGTTATTTGTAGAACCCAGTATTGAAATAAATTTTAGAGCCATTGATTCGGTTAATTTTTCAACATTAGGATCGGATATAGTGAATCCAGATGTCTATTCAAATCCCTACATGTCGAACTTCATGAACAATTATCTAATTGAAAAACAAAATAGTGATGGTTCATATTCCGATATTGGAGGTATAGGATCTCTATTATCTACATACCAAGTGGTGAAAACAATTGATAAAAGAGATGCGTTTCTTTTAGATTCACCTCAAAACGCTTTTCGAGTTAACGGAATAGCAAATTTTATTTCAGATTCGATTAATGATGCAGGTTGGGGATTTAAAGGAAATCCATTATTAAATGACTCAGATATTATTACTACTTATCATGCGATTTATTTAGCAAATAGATTCTCGAAAAACTATCTAATCAATGATACCAATATCGGAAATTTTATTAATTCGACTTTACTTCCCACTGTGGGGGGAATAGGCTATTATCTATCGAACAATTCATTATCCATAACTTTGGAGTCAAATTATTATGGAATCAGAGCGTTTCAAGATTTTGGCATGAACTATAGTATTTTTGAGCCTTTTTTAATTAATTCAACTATATCTTTCTCATATAACAGTACTAATGGAGGATATAGAGATCCTCTAGGCTTGAGTACTAATGTTCAATCGACGTATTTTGCGTTAGCGGCATTAAAAACTCTTGGATACTCATTTTATGATGAGAATAAGACATTGGATTTTTTAATCCAAAGTCAGAATGCTGATGGTGGATTTAGTTCGACTCCCAATAGTGAATCTGATTTTAAATCAGGATGGACGGCTATTAAAGCAATCGAATTATTAAAATCTGAAATGGTTCTTTCACTTGCTCAAAAAGAATCAATAAACCAAACCACAATTGACTATTACAATTGGTTGCATTACTTCCAAGCTTTTAATACGCTTTTTGGGTCAATTACATTACAATCAAATTATGATGGTGTGTTAGCACTAAAAAATTATGCTCCTAAAACGTTTATTAATTCCTTATTTGAAAATTATCAAATTAGTTCCATATTGAACTATGTAAATGCTTGTTTTAACCCTCATGATTATGGGTTTGGTCCAGAACCTAACCAAAATTCAACCTTATTTTCTACGTATTGTGCTTTAAATATTATAGAAATGTTTTTGCCTTACAATTATGAGGATCTTGGTGAAGCTATCAGATTATTATCACTGACAACATCCAATTATTTAATTAAACTTCAAAATGATGATGGAGGATTTCGAGCAGGAGGGGATGTTGAATATCTTTTATCATTATACATTCCATATAATGAGGTATTTCTCAACTTAATTAATACAAATATTTCAGTTGTACAATCCACGTATTGGGCATTAGATTCGTTAGAATTCTTAGATTCACTTGATAAAATTGATAATGTGAATCTCACTCATTGGGTTAGGTCTTGTCAGAATGCTGATGGTGGTTTCTCTATATACATCGGATTTCACAGTGATACCATATCTACGTATTATGGATTAGAGATATTTAATGAGCTTTTATATCAAGATCCAATGTCAAGAATAAGCGTGATAGAATTTCTGAAAAACGCTCAAAATACTGATGGGAGTTTTTCTTTGCTTCCAGCATTAGGAACATATTTAGACTTACCTTCGAACTTTTTAGTGACTTATCTTGCTTCCAAAGCATTATATGACTATAATTATCAGCCTGAAGATATCGAAAATGCTCTGATTTGGTACGCAGGATGTATAAGTCAGACAACAGGAGGAGTAGGAGACTCTCCAGGCTTCGGAGGAGATCTTAGGAATGTTCCATATGGTATAGTAATTATTGATGAGTTGAAAATAGATCAAAGTTTTAACTCGAAACCATGGAATCAATTACTGGTTTATATTTTGTTAGTAGAAGCGGGTTTACTCGTTTTATATGTACTCCTTAAAGTTTACCAAAAACTCTCCATCCCTCAAAAAATTAAGCTGAGGCTAGGAATCGGATCTAAACTTACACCAAATTACTTGAAACAATATTCTGCTATTGATTGTGAGAATTTGAGTGTATTTGTGGGAAAAAAATTAATAGTTGATTCAGTATCATTGAACTTGCAGCACGGGAAAATTTTAGGGATTCTTGGAGAAAGTGGTGCTGGTAAGTCAACTTTCATTAAAGGTTTACTTGGAATGCGTAAACTCACCGGTTTTTGTCGAATTTATGGATTAGATATCAATAAACGGAATGCTCGCAGAATACGTCCGATTTATGGATATGTTCCTCAAGATTTAGCTAAATTATATCTTGATTTTACAGTACTTGAAAATATTTTTTATTTTGGAAATCAATATGGATTAACCGAAAAAGAGATCTACAGCAGAGCAAAAAGAATCTTAAGAAATTTGGAAATCGACGATAAGACAAATGAATATGTCCGAAATTTATCGGGGGGACAAAAACGAAGAGTAAGCATTGCAATTGGATTAATTCATAATCCCATTTTTCTCATTTTAGATGAACCTACTTCAGGACTTGATCCCATAATTCGAGAGAGTTTATGGTTAACTTTAACTAGGATAAATGAACAATTTGGAACAACATTAATTGTTATAACTCATTACCCCGAGGAATCAAGATTTTGCAATTATGTAGCAATTTTTGGTCGAAATCGTGGGATGATAGATTATGGAAGACCAAAAAATTTATTATCCCAATTACCTGGAAAAGGGCGATCAATTGAAATTGTCTTCAAAGAAGTAATACAGGAAGCAATAGAAAAATTGGAAGCCATCAATGGCATAGTTAAAGTCCTTGAAAATAAAGCAGGTACTGATTTTTCACTTTTCACAGAATTAAACATGAACCAACTTACCGAAGAAATAGGGAAAATCTTTGGGGGCTCGGTTATACAGCAGATTAAGCAAACAGATGCTAGGATGGAACAATTTTTCAGATATAAAGCAATGGAGGTGCCAACTATTGAAGAACTCTAGAGAAATAGAATTAGATCGATTAAGATTAAAAATCTTGGATGCAGTCCGAATTTCTAAACGTTTTTGGATCACTTTTCGAGAAGGTACTTTCGGTATTGCTTCAATAATCAATCTAATATATAAAAAATCATTCGTTGAAGTATTATTTTTCACAAACACAGATGTTATAGAAAAAGGTGTTCCATTACTAAAAATTTACACCCCTCTTGAAGATGAGATAGACTTTGTTGAAATTCTCATAGAACCAGATTTTGATGAAGATGGTCTCATAAGCCCCAAAAAAATAATAAGTCGCATGAGAAGACTCATTCTTAGAGAGTTTCAAAATCATCTTGGGATATTAGATCAGGAAATAAAATTAATTGATGATCATTATGAGAATTATGCAATTGATAATGTCCCATACCATAGAGAAATTAGGATTTCATATTCGAATTTCATTATTTCAGTAGATATTAATTTTGAAAGATATCCTCTCCCTCCAAATATATCTTTTTCAACTACATTAGCAAAAATTATATCTCAAAGGGATTTTTATAAACAAGATATATTTTCAATTTGGGAGGTGAAAGATCCTCCTCACATAGTAGAATTAGTAGATTTATTAAGTGAGCTCATTGCTGATAAGTTGAATATAAATCGCCTACCCCAAAATTCTCAATTTTTGGATCTAAATAACGTATCATTAGGTGATACAATAAGGAGCATTTCACTTAAAATTCATAGAGGGAAATCAATAGGTGCTATTTATGGGGGATCTGAAGCAAGTGAAGATTCATGCCAATTTGATCTATTGAACTTGTTTGAATCAATTATGGGTTCTAATAAAGATTTTTCAGGAGTTATCCAACTTTTTGGAACTGCTGTTCAACTCATGCCTCAAGAGAATTTGAAACATTACTTTATCATACCTGAAGCATACGATGCAAAAATACAAAAAATGAAACTCAGAAAAGCTATTAAATATCAGATTAATCTGAAAGAAGAATTTACATCACAAAAAAGTGAATTAAACCATATTCTAAAAAATGCTGGTGTTTCTCCAAGCTTGGATAATGTTATGGGAGATTTCTTAGTAGCGGGAACTTATCGTATGACTAGAGAAAAAAACTTTATAAATAAAGCTTTAGAAGTAACTGGATTATTAAATAAGAAATCTAAAAGATTTAATCAATTTACTCCTTTAGAATTCTTCCAATTCTCTATTGCTCGAACTTTATTACAATCTCCAAAAATTATCATGTTTTCAATTCCTCCTGATCTCCTCGGAAAGCTTGATTTTGATAAATTTAATACTTATATTAATAGCATTAAGAAAAAATTTCATCTCATTCTAATAATTCATGGTCCTGAGGAGGTTATTTCAGAATGTGATGAAATTCTCACAATTAACAAAACTGAATCAAAAATTGGTACGTATGATCAATATATCAATGAATTGCCTAGTTCTGGAGAAGTAATTACAGTAGAATTAGATAATCCAACTGAGGATTTAATGGAATCCTTTTTAGATTTGAAAAGAATATCATTATTTTTAGAAGAACGCAAAAATGAGAAATATAAATTGTTTATAAAAGAGAATCCAAATGAAGTCCTTGTCGACTTAACAAAACTTTTTGGTTCAAAGTTATTTAGCTTTAAAAGAACCAGAGCTTCATTATTGGATTATATAAATTTTAAATGTAGTATAAATGAATAAAAGGTGGAAAAAAATGTTTAAGAGTTTATACATAATGGATGAAAATGGACTTTTATTGTATTCAAAGAATTTTATGAAGCTGCAATATGACGAAAATATATTGATCGGTTTTTTCACGTCTATAGCAAATTTTAGC
>Ga0307378_10009458_pt1 | contig 12811 bp, 10 predicted proteins | sample UN1MG_FD_202238 | JGI IMG/M metagenome (GOLD analysis project Ga0307378, IMG submission 202238) | Soil microbial communities from Risofladan, Vaasa, Finland - UN-1 | ecosystem: Environmental > Terrestrial > Soil > Coastal area > Acid sulfate soil | place: Finland: Risofladan, Vaasa | collected...
GCCGAAGCGGCGATAGTCGACGACCGGACGGTCCCTGTCCCGGCTATATTCGAACGAAGCTTCGAGGAGCGCCTCCTGGTCGGTGCCGCGCACCCGGAGCTCGCCGGCATTCATGTGCAGGCCGACTTCGGCAAGGGTCGCGCCCTCGAGCGCGACCGTCTGCTTTTCCGTCCGGACGTCCCTCGGCTCGTCGCACGCGGCGACGAGGGCCGCAAGGGCGAGGATGACAAACCCTATTCTCATGCGGGAAGAGTTCATCGATAGGCCTCCTGGTATTCGTTTCCGTCCCATCCCTATATACGAAGGAGACGGGCCCGAAGTTCCCGGGCTCAGGGAGTCCGGAGCTTTTTCGCCGGCAGGTCCATTCCCCGAGACGTCGTCTGCCGCCCTATCCTGCCCGGGCAGTCATATTGGCAGGCCGGATCCTTAAAACGAGCCGGGCTTGTGCCCATTGTAGGCGCTGATGTCGAGGAAGCCGTGCCCGGAAAGGTTGAAGAGTATCACGCGCTCCTTTCCCTCGGCCTTCGCCTTCAAGGCTTCTTCGACGGCTACGGCGATGGCGTGGGAGGATTCCGGAGCAGGCAGGATCCCTTCGGTCTTCATGAACAGCACGGCCGCCTCGAAGACCGTCTTCTGATCGACGGCCCGGGGCTCGACGATGCCCATCGCCGCGAGATGGCTGACGAGGGGCGCCATGCCGTGGTAGCGGAGCCCACCGGCGTGGAGAGGCGGAGGCACGAATTCCATCCCCAGGGTGTACATGTACAGGAGAGGCGTCAGCCCGACGCTGTCCCCGAAGTCGTAGCGCAACTCGCCCCGGGTCAGGGAGGCACAGGCGTCCGGCTCGACGGCGATAAAGCGCGTGTTCCGGTTCCCGGAGAGGTTGTGGCGGACGAAGGGGAAAGCCAGCCCGGCGAAATTCGAGCCGCCGCCGACACAGCCGATGACCGTATCCGGGACCGCGTCCATCTCGGCCATCTGTTTTTCGGCCTCCAGCCCGATGACCGTCTGGTGCATGAGGACGCTGTCCAGGACCGAACCGAGGGCGTACTTGATGCCGGGATCCTTGACCGTGATCTCCACGGCCTCCGAGATGGCGATCCCCAGACTGCCCGGGTGTTCGGGGTCCTTCTCGAAGAACTTCCGTCCGGCCTCGGTCGTCGGGCTCGGGCTCTCGAGCACGTTGCCGCCGAACATTTCTATAAGGACGCGCCTCCCCGGTTTCTGGCGGAAGCTCGACCGGACCATGAAGACCCGGGTTTCGATCCCGAAACGGGAGCCCGCATAGGCAAGCGCGGAGCCCCATTGGCCGGCCCCGGTCTCGGTCGCGAGGGTGGTCACTCCCTCCTCCGCGGCCAGGTAAGCCTGCATGATGGCCGTGTTCGTCTTGTGACTGCCGACCGGCCCGACTCCCTCGTACTTATAGAAAATGCGGGCCGGCGTGTCGAGGTATTTCCTGAGGGCCGTGGCCTCGATGAGCGGCGTCGGCCGGAAGACCGAGTAGGCCTCGAGCACGGGTCCGGGAATGGGGACCTCGCGGGCGGTACCTCCCTCCTGACGGATGAAGCCTTTCGGGAAAATGACTTCGAGGTCCTCCGGTTTGATGGGTTGCTTCGTCCCCGGGTGAAGGGGCGGCTTGGGCGGGGACGGCAGGTCGGCCTTGATGTTGTAAAAGGCCTTCGGCAGATAGTCCGTATTCCGAGATGCGTAGCGCATGATGGTCAATGTCCTTTCACGACGTCTTTCCCGTCGCGTCCGATGGGTTCCTGGCCTAAGAGACGCCTGCGGGAACCGCTTGGTACGCGCAGATGTCCCCGGGAAGGGGAATGGATGGGGGGACGGACTTATCGGGCGGGGGGGACCGCCCACCAGTTCCAGGACAGAAGGGAGGACAGCGCTTCGGCCGGGATGCGGAGATCGTTCAGGCTGTCCATGATCGGCGTATTATAAGCACTGCTTCCGGGACTGTCAAGGAATTCCTTTCAGTGGTCTCGGGGCCCCGGTCTTGCAAGGACCGGGACTGGGAAGCCCTGACGCGGAATTCATGCCGGGGAGTATATGGGTTGACCGCCGGGTTCGAAATCTGATTAAATAGTCCTGTTTTGAAAAACGCCAAGGTTTTCCTTTCGGTTTTCCTGATGTGCGGCCTGCTCCTCCTTTTCTCCTTCCCGGCGAGCCGGGGGCCGCTCAGCCTGATCAGGATCCCCAAGGGCGCCGGTTTTCCGAGCGGAGTCCTCTCCCGTCTCCAGGTCGATGTCCGGCAGGAGCTTGAAAGCTGCCTGCTGGCCTTGGCCGACCGTGAAGATATCGCTCTCCTCCGCCGGAACGGCGTTCGCTTCTCGGTCCTGGCCCGCAACGCGGCGAAGCGGGAGATCCTCGTCGTTCGGACCGATTCGCAGGCCGCCCTGGCCGCCCTCCGTTTAGCGGGCCAAGCCATCGCCGTGGAGCCGGGAACCGCCGTTTTCTGGACGGAGACGGGCAGTCCCTCCGAGGCCGTCCCCGCCGGTCTGCCGCGAAAAGTCCTCTCATCACGGACCGTCCGGCTGGACCTCCGGCCGGCCGCATGCTCGGGACGTCCCGCTCCCCAAGCCGCCGCCCAGGACCCGCTTGTCGATATGATCGTCGATCTGGTAGCGACGTCGAACCTGATCTCCACCGTCCAATCCCTCCAGGATTTCCAAACCCGGTACGCCTCGACCACGAACTGTGAAGCCGCCGGGGAGTCCCTTCTCTCCGCCTTCTCGGCGCTCGGCCTCGACGATGTCCATTTCGAGCCCTTCGCGTTTTCCTCGTACACCTCCCGGAACGTCGTCGCCGAAAAAACGGGCCAGACCTATCCGGACGACATCGTCATCATCTGCGCCCACTACGATTCGACCTCGCCCGCCGCCACGCGCCAAACCCTCGCCCCCGGCGCCGACGACAACGCCAGCGGAACGGCCGCCGTCCTCGAGGCGGCCAGGATCCTGGCCCTCTATCCCCTCGACTTCACCGTCCGCTTCATCGCCTTCTCGGCGGAAGAATGGGGCCTCTTTGGCAGCCGGGCTTACGCCACGGCTGCGGGCCTGGCGGGGGAGCGCATCCTCGGCGTCATCAACCTGGACATGATCGCCTTCGCCGACGCGATGCCCGAGGACCTCCAGATCATCGTCAATCCGGCTTCGGGCTGGCTGGCCGACCGCTTTCTCGATGCGGCCTCCGCGTACGGGCCGGTCGACGCCACGAAGACGGTCGACGCCTCTTTCGTCTACTCCGACCACGGCCCGTTCTGGGACAACGGCTACCCGGCCCTTCTGGCCATCGAAGACGATCCCCTCACCACCCCCTATTATCACCAGACAAGCGATACTCTCGACAAGTGCCAAATGGATTTCTTCACAAGCGCTGTCCGGGCCTCCCTGGGTCTTCTGGCCGAGCTGGCCCAGCCGATCCGGGAAGGATACCCAAGGACTCCCGTAGGGCTCTCCGCGACCCCGGTCATCTACAGCGTGCTCTTCAGCGCCTTGAAGGTCGTCCGCGTGACCTGGAGTGCCCAAGCTGACGCGGCCGGATACAATGTCTATCGGACGAACTTCTCCCATCTCGGCTACGTCAAGGTCAACGGTTCGCCCGTCATCGGGACGATGTACTCGGACGCCGACGTGCGCACGGACATGCCTTATTATTATGTGGTCACGGCCGTCGGTGCCACGGGCCTTGAGAGCAACCGTTCGAAGGAGGCCGGGGTGGTTCCCGATGTCTCTCCGACGACGGCGGTCCACCGGACTTTGAGCTTCCGGCCGCCCGGAGTCGGACGATGAATGCCGGACGCCGTGTCGCGGTGTTCCTTGTCGTTCTCAGCCTGTCCGCGCCCGCCCGGGCTCAGGAACTGTCGGTCTCGCTCGCGGCGGGGAGCTTTCGCGCCTCGGAGGAGGCCTACCGCGAGATCTACGGTCCCAGCGTCCCCTTTTCCGCCGACGTTTGGCTGAAGCTCAAGGGTCATTTGGGGCTCGCCGCGGGATTCGGCAGGATCGGCGACGAGGGGAGGGCCGTGCCGATCGGGGAGGACGGCGCGGAATATCCGGTCAAGTTTCTCCGGACTTCGATCCCCGTCGTCGTATTCTACCAGCTCTATCTCAAAGCCGTCGACATCCGCATTGGGGCGGGGCTGTGCGCCCACCATTACGAGGAGACGTGGGAGACTGTCGACCTCGGGTTCAAGGGGAACAAGCTCTCTTCCCGGTTCTTCGCGGCGGCCTCTGTCGCCCTGCTCGGCCGGCTCTCACTCTTCGGTTCCGCAACATACGACACCATTCCCACGGGAGCGGGTTCGCTCCTTGTCACCGAAGTCAACTTGGGGGGAGTCCAGATCCTCGGCGGGATCTCGTTCCGCATATTCTGACGTTATTGGAATATTATCGTCCAGGAGGTCTCATGAACGACGACGACAGAAGCCAAAGCCGGAGGGATTTTCTCAAGATCGGGGCAGCGGCTGGATTGGGAGCCGCAGTAGCCGGGCTCGGGCTCGAAGCCAAGGCCGCGGCCGCACCCCCGGGCGAGGCCCGGTCCCAATTCAAAACGGCGCCCATCCCGACCGTCCGGGTGGGTTTCGTCGGGGTGGGAGGCATGGGCTCCGCCCACGTCCAGAACTATCTGAATATCGAAGGCGTCGAGGTCAAGGCCATCTGCGACATCGTCCCGGCCAAGGTCGAGCGGGCCCAAAAATGGGTCGTCGCGGCCGGTCAGCCCAAGCCCGCGGGATATTCCAACGGGCCAGAGGATTTCCGGCGGATGTGCGAGACGGAGGAGCTCGACCTGGTGATGACGGCCACGCCCTGGGAGTGGCATGTCCCGGTCTGCCTGGCGGCCATGAATAGCGGCAAACACGCCGTGACCGAGGTGCCGGCGGCCATGTCCCTCCAGGACTGTTGGGCACTCGTCGAGACGGCCGAAAAGCTCAAGAAGCACTGCCAGATGATGGAGAACTGCTGCTACGACCGGATCGAGCTGATGACCCTGAACCTCGTCCGCAAGGGTGTCCTGGGCGAGGTCATGCACGCCGAGGCGGGCTACCTCCACGACCTGCGCGGCGTCAAGTTCTCCAATGAAGGCGAGGGGCTGTGGCGGCGGGCCTGGGCCCAGAAGCTCAACGGCAACCTCTACCCGACCCACGGCCTGGGGCCCGTGGCTCAATGCCTGAACGTCAACCGCGGCGACGCCTTCGACTACATCGTCTCCATGAGCAGCCCGGTCCGGGGACTCCACGAGTACGCCGTCGCGACCTTCGGCGCCGACAGCCCGCAAGCGAAGGAACGGTACGTCCTCGGCGACGTCAACACGAGCCTGATCAAGACGAAGCTCGGCAAGACGATCATCCTCATCCACGACACGAACCTGCCCCGGCCCTACACGCGGATCAACCTTGTCCAAGGGACAAAGGGCCTGGCCCACAAGTGGCCCGACCGGATCTACGTCGAGGGAAAGGCGGCCAAGCCCCACGAGTGGGACGACTTCGAGAAGTTCGCCGCCGAGTTCGAGCACCCTCTTTGGAAAGCCATCGCATCGAAGGGGGAGGGGAGGGGTCACGGCGGCATGGATTACATCGAGGACTACCGGCTCATCCAGTCGCTCCGGAGGGGCGAGCCGCTCGACCAGGACGTCTACGACGCGGCCGCGTGGAGCGCGGTCGTCGGCGCCAGCGTGCAAAGCGTCGCCGGGAAGGGCAAGCCGGTCACGATCCCCGACTTCACGCGGGGCAAGTGGAAGACGAACCCACCGCTCGGGATCATCGAAGCCTGAAGCCCCGAAAGAATATCGTTTTTCGATCCCTTGACAAATGTGTAGCTGGGCGTATACTAAAAACCGTGAAAACTAAAAGAGTTTCCAAAGTACTGATAGCCAGGGCGGACCGGAACTCCGGACGGATCAGCGCGACCCGATCCCGGATCGTCGCCGCCGCCCGGGCTATGTTCTTCCAGCGCGGATTCCTCCGGGTCACGGCCGACGATATCGCCGCCGAGCTCGGCATCAGCAAGGCGACCCTCTACAAGGTCTTTTCGAGCAAGGAAGAGATGCTCGGGGCCGTGGTCCGGGAAGTCATGAACGAGATGCTCGGTCGGGTGGAGCGCCTCCTCGGTGACGATTCGCTCGGTTTCGTCGAGAAAATGGTCGCCCTATTCACGTTCGTGGGGACCCAGCTATCCCAGTTCGGGCCGCTCTTCATCCGGGACATCCAGAAGAGCGCGCCCCGGATCTGGAAGGAGATCGACGAATTCCGCCGGGACAAGATCTTCCGGAACTTCAAGGTCATCCTGGAGGCCGGCCGCCGGGAGGGCTTCTTCCGCGACGATGTCGACCTCGATCTTCTCTTCCAGATGTTCATCAGCCTCATCCAGGAATTCGTCAATCCGGCGGCGATCCTGCGGTCCGGCCGGTCGCCTGCCGCGACTTTCGAAGCGGTCATCAAGGTCTTTTTCCAGGGGATACTGACGGACAAGGGGCGGCTGGGTTTTTCCGCCAGAAGCCCCGCCCTTTTCGAGCCCCGAAAGGAGGGCGTGTCATGAGAGTGAAGATCATCGTCCTTTGTCTGGCCGTCCTCAGCGGCTATTCCTGTGCCGGGAACGCGGCGAAGGATATCATCTCCGCGTCGGGAACGATCGAAACGGTCGAGGTCCATGTCGCCTCGAAAGTCTCCGGCGAGCTTCTGGAGCTCGCCGTAGAGGAGGGAACGCGGGTCAAGACCGGAGACAAGCTGGCCGTCGTCGATCACGCGACACTCGACATCCAGCTCCGCCAGGCCGAGGCCGGCGTGCGCCTGGCCGAAGCCCAGCGCGCGCTCTTGGTGAAGGGCGCTCGGAGCGAGGACATCCGCCAGGCGGAGGAGGTTTATCGGCAGGCGCAGGCCGCCCTCAGCGTGGCCGAGGACGACGCCCGGAGGATGCGGGAGTTAGTCCGAACGGGGAGCGTCACGCCGAAGCAGCGCGAGGACGCCGAAGCCCGTTTGACCATTGCGACGGCCCAGAGCAGCGCCGGCGCCGAGGCCCTGAAGAAGGTCCGCACGCTCGCCCGGCCCGAGGAAATCCAGGCCGCGGAAGCCAGGCTCGCCCAAGCGGTTGCCGCCGTCGATCTCCTCGAGAAGACGATCTCCGATTGCACGATCATGGCCCCGGCCGGCGGCATCGTGACCCATAAAGCCGTCGAACCCGGGGAACTCGTCACCCCGGGCGCGACCATCGTGACGCTGGCCGAGCTCGACAATGTTTATGTCATGATCTATGTCACCGAAAATGAGCTTGGACGGATCCGGCTGGGCGGCGCCGCGGAGATCACGATCGATTCCTTCTCGGACAAGGTCTTCGAGGGCAGGATCACGTACATTTCCCCCCAAGCGGAGTTCACCCCAAAGAACGTCCAGACCAAGCAGGACAGGGTCAAGCTCGTCTTCGGCGTCAAGGTCGAGATCGAGAATCGCGAAGGTTTGCTCAAGCCCGGCCTGCCCGCCGACGCCGTCATCCGGGTCGGCCCGGAAGCCAAATAAAAGGGGGCTGACGCATGAGCGCGCTGGCCGTCGAAACCCGGGGCCTTGGCAAGAGGTTCGAATCGATCGAAGCCGTCCGCTCGCTCGACCTCGCGGTCCGGGAAGGGGAACTGTTCGGGCTCGTCGGCCCCGATGCTCTGCGGCATCCTTGGCCCCACTTCAGGACGGGCGTCGGTCCTGGGCTACGACCTTGAAAGGGAGGCCGGCGAGATCAAGAACCGGATCGGGTATCTCTCCCAGAAATTCAGCCTCTACGGCGACTTGACCGTCGATGAGAACATCGAGTTTTTCGCCGAGATCCATCTCGTCCGGGATTATCGCCAGCGGCGCGAGGAGCTCCTCGAATTCACGCGTCTAGCGCCGTTCCGCGGCCGGCTGGCCGAACGTCTTTCGGGGGGGATGCGACAGAAGCTGGCCCTGGCCTGCACGCTTATCCACACGCCCCGCCTCATCTTCCTCGACGAGCCAACGACCGGGGTCGACCCCGTGTCCCGGAGGGATTTTTGGAAGATCCTCTCGTCACTCCTCCGATCCGGGATCACCATCGTCATGGCCACTCCGTACATGGATGAGGCCGAGCGGTGCTCGCGGGTCGCGCTTCTCGGCGGCGGGAGGCTTCTCGCCGCGGACACTCCTCAGAATATCAAGCTCCTGATGCGGGGGACGGTCGTCGAGATCGTCTGCCCGGAGATCCGGAGGGCTTTCGCCGTTCTGAAAAAGCTCACCGGTGTCCGGGAGGTCCAGCTCTTCGGGGACCGGCTGAACGTGGTCGTCGACGAGCCGGAGCGGGAGATCCCTCTTGTCGAGGCCGCTCTCATCCGGGAGGGCATCCCCATCTCGCAGAAGCGGCTGCTCCCTCCGTCACTGGAGAACGTCTTCATCTCCGTGACCGAATCACAGACATCGGAGGCCGGTCATGCTTAAGAAAAAAATTGCCGTCGCCGTCATCCTGTTCCTGCCGCTCACGGCCCAGGCGCAGAAAAAGCCGCTTTCCCTGGAAGAGGCCGTGGCCGCCGGCCTCGCGGCGAGCCCGGGCCTCCATGCTTCCCGGATGAAGCTCGAGTCGACGGCCGCCAAAGTCCGGGAGATCGACGCCGGCCGCCTGCCGTCGGTCAAGTTCGGCGGCGGGTACACGCGGCTGAGCGAGGTCCCGCCCTTCGAAGTGACCTTGCCCAGCTTCCCGAACCCGATCATCGTCTCGCCGAACTACTTCAACAACTTCAACCTCCGGTTGGGCGTCCAACAGCCTCTGTTCACGGGTTTCCGCCTCCAAGCCGGGGCGGAGTCGGCCCGAATGCTCGAAAAGTCGGCCGGCCTGGATCTCGAAAAAGACCGGGCGGAGTTCATCTTCGCCGTGAAGAACGCCTACTGGGGCCTGGCGCGGGCCAGGGAATTCGAAGCGGTCATCTCCGAGAATATCCGTCAGATCGGGGAACACCTGAAGGATGTCCGGGCCTTCTTCGACCAGGGGCTCCTGACGAAGAACGAGGTCCTCCGGGCCGAGCTCGAGCTTTCGAACGCGGAGATCATGAGGATCGACGCCCGGAACGCGGCCGAAGTCGCCCTGACCTCCCTCGACAGCTTGATCGGCCTGCCCCTCGACACGGACGTCGACCTGACGACGTCGGCCGAGAGTTCGACCTCCCGGCTCCCCGTCGGGGAGATGGCCCTTGAGGAAACAGCCAAATCGACGGCCTTGATCGAGTCCGCGCTGGCCAACCGTCCGGAGCTCAAGTCGGCCGAGTTCAGGATCAGGTCCACCGAACTGGGCGTCAAGGCGGCCCGGGCGGGTCTCTATCCGCAGGTGTCCCTAGCGGGCAACTATTACTTTCTCCGGCCGAACCCCCGATATATGCCGGCCCTCGATAAGTTCAAAGGGACGTGGGATCTCGGCATCTCCGTGTCCTTCGACATCTGGAACTGGGGCCAGACAAAGAGCCGGATGGAGCAGGCCAGGGCCCTCCTGGCCCAAGCCCGGGACGCCCGCAAGCTCCTCGAAGACCAGGCCGTCCTGGAGGTCACACAAAGCCGGCTGACCCTCGCACGGGCCGAAGAAAAGGTCCGGGTCGCCGGCCAGGCCGTCGGCCAGGCCGAAGAGAACCTCCGGGTAACCCGGGAGAGGTTCAAGCAGGGTGTCGCCCTGAACGCCGACGTCCTGGACGCCGACGTGGCCCTTCTCCGGGCGCGGATGAACCGGACCCAGGCCGCGATCGACCTGGTGCTGGCCGAGGCCCGGCTGGAGAAAGCGCTGGGGCGCTGAGGCGCGGAGAGCGGGAGAAAAGCGCCGTGTCCGATCTTTCCATCGAAGTGAAGTCGCTGACGAAAAAGTTCGGCGGCTTCACGGCCGTCGACGGCGTCAGCTTCGAGGTCGGCCGGGGGTCGATCTTCGGCTTTCTTGGCGCCAACGGGGCGGGGAAGTCGACGACCATCCGCATGTTGTGCGGCCTTCTCGATCCGACATCGGGGACGGCCACGGTCGGCGGCTTCGACGTCGGCCGCGAGCCGGAACGGGTGAAGAGGGTCATCGGCTACATGTCCCAGAAATTCTCGCTTTACGAAGACCTGACCGTCGTCGAGAACATCCGTTTTTTCGGCGGCGTCTACGGTCTTTCGAAAAAAGCCATCGAGGCGAGGCTGCCCTGGGTCCTGGAGATGGCCGGTCTCAGGGAACGGGAGCGGAGCTTGACGAAGACGCTATCCGTGGGCTGGAAACAGCGGCTGGCCCTGGGCTGCGCCGTCCTTCACGAGCCCGAGATCGTATTCCTCGACGAGCCCACGGGCGGCGTCGACCCGGCCTCCCGCCGGCGGTTCTGGGAGCTCATCAACGAGCTCTCCGAACGGAAGGTCACCGTTTTCGTCACGACCCATTACCTGGACGAGGCGGAATATTGCAATGACATCCGGCTCATCCATGCCGGGCGGATCGTCGCCGGCGGCAGCCCCCGCGAGCTCAAGGACGAGGTCATCCGGAACCCCATCCTCGAGGTCACGAGCGAGCGGGCCGTCGACGCCCTCGAGGCCCTCCAGAAGGAGCCATGGGTCCTGGAGACGTCGATCTTCGGGACGTCCCTCCACGTCAGCGTCTCCGACGAGACGGAGGGCCGGCGGCTCATCCGGGCGCGGCTGGCCGGCGCGGGCATCGTGCCGGAAAGGATCGACCGGATCGTTCCGTCGCTCGAAGACGTCTTCATCCACAAGATCGAGGAGCAATCCGGAGGCCGGGGGAGCGGGGAGGCGGCGCCGTGAAGATACGGCTGATCTCCTTTATCGGACCGGTCATGCGAAAAGAGTTCCGCCAGATCAGGCGTGACAGCCGGTCGCTCATCTTCATGATCTTTATCCCGGCCTTCATGCTTCTGATGTTCGGCTTCGCCCTGAACTTCGACGTCAAGCATATCCCGCTCGCCGTCGTGGACCAGGACGGCAGCCGGACGAGCCGCGATCTCGTCGACAAATTCAGGACGACGGAGTATTTCGACCTGAAGGCGGAGCTCGGCCGGACGGGCGATATCGACGGCCTTATGGCCCGCGACCGCATCCGTGCGGCCCTCGTCATCCCGGAGACATTCTCCGAGGACCTCCTGGCCGGGAGGAGCCCTTCCGTCCAATTCATCCTCGACGGCGCCAACGCCATGAGCGGAACGACGGGCGCCGGCTACGCCGCGGCCATCCTCCAGAGCTATTCGCAAAAGATCACTTTCGAGGCCATGGAGCGCCGCGGGCTCATGGGCCCGACGCTTCCCCTCAGGACCGAAGTCCGGGTGTGGTACAACCCGGAGCTCCGAAGCGCCCAGTTCCTCCTGCCCGGCCTGATGGCCTTCATCCTCATGGTCATCCTGACCACATCGACGGCGTTCTCCATCGTCAGGGAGAAGGAACGGGGGACCATGGAACAGCTGCATGTCTCACCTCTCCCGCCCGCGGCGCTCATCATCGGCAAGCTCATCCCTTACGCCCTCATTTCGCTGGTCTCGGCCCACTCCGTACTGGCCCTCGGCTGGCTCCTCTTCGGCGTCGCCGTCAAGGGGAACTATTTCCTCCTCCTCCTGACCATGATCCTCTTTCTCATCTCCGGGCTGGGGCAAGGGATCCTGATCTCCACCATCGCCCGGACGCAGCTGGTGGCGTTTTTGCTCTCCGTCCTGACGACGATCCTGCCGACCTTCATCCTCTCGGGCTTCGTCTTTCCGGTCAGGAACATGCCCGTCGTCATCCAGGCGGTGACCTATTTCATCCCGGCCAAGTACTTCCTCGTCGCCCTGCGGGCCATCATCCTCAAGGGCACCGGGATCGCGGCCTTTTGGGACCAAGCCTTGTTCCTGGCCGGCTTCGCCGTCCTGACCCTCGCGCTGAGCGTCGCCAAATTCCGTCCGGGCGGCGAGGACGGGCGGCGCAGGAGGGCGCGGTGAAGGCCATTCTGTCCATCCTCCGCAAGGAGTTCATCCAGCTCCGGCGCGATCCGAGGCTTTTCCCGGTCATATTCATCTCGCCGATCCTCCAGCTCCTCCTCCTCGGGTATGCCGCCAACCTCGATGTCAAGAACATCCCTTCGGTCATCTGCGACCTGGACCGTTCGGCGGCCAGCCGCGCCTTTCTCGATGACTTCGTCAATTCCGGCTATTTCTCGGTCGAGGCCCGGGTCGAGAGGATGGACGAGATCGACCGCTACCTCGACCACGGCGATGCGGCCATGGCCTTCGTCGTCCCCCGGGGCTTCGGCGACGATATCGCCGCGCGGCGGCAGGCCTCGGTCATGCTCATCGCCGACGGGTCGGAGAGCCAGTCGGCGACGATCGGTGTCAACTACGGCACGATGATCGCGTCCAGGTACGCGCAGAAGATCCTCTTCGAAGCGTTCGAGCGCGTGCAGGGCCTCGGCCTGAAACCCGTCATCGTCAACGCGGAGGTCCGGGTCTGGTATAACCCCGAGCTCAAGAGCCGGAATTTCATGGTCCCCGGTGTCCTGGGGCTCATCCTGATGCTCATGACCACATCGCTCGCGTCCCAGGGGATCGTCCGGGAGAGGGAGATGGGGACGATGGAGCAGCTGATCGTGACCCCGATCCGGCCTTACCAGCTCATCATCGGGAAACTCCTGCCGTTCGTCCTCATCGGGCTCGTCGACGCGACGTTCGTCATCACCGTGGCCCGGGGCTGGTTCGGCATTCCGATCCGGGGCAGTGTGCCTCTCCTTTTCGCCCTGAGCCTGGCATTCATGCTCACGACGCTCGGTTTCGGCCTGTTCATCTCGACCATCTCCAAGACCCAACAGCAGGCCATGCTGACCTCGCTGTT
>Ga0307378_10009459_pt1 | contig 12811 bp, 12 predicted proteins | sample UN1MG_FD_202238 | JGI IMG/M metagenome (GOLD analysis project Ga0307378, IMG submission 202238) | Soil microbial communities from Risofladan, Vaasa, Finland - UN-1 | ecosystem: Environmental > Terrestrial > Soil > Coastal area > Acid sulfate soil | place: Finland: Risofladan, Vaasa | collected...
GTTCTTAATCATTTTTTGCATTTCAATTATGCACACTCTGCGGCTAAAATATTCTTTGCCTTTTTGCAGTCTTTTGCTATTTGGCGGGCGAGGGCTTTTTCGCTGTCAAATTTTTCCTGGCTGCGGATACGTTCAACAAAATCCATTGCCAGCCATTTGCTTAGTAAATTTTCCACACTACCAGACAATATATGCGCCTCTATCAATAGAGGAATATCATTTCCGTATGTACTTGACCTGCCAATACTAAAAGCAGCAGGGATTTTTTTCTTCGCTGTGCAGACCTCTTCGAAATCGTCGCCAATTTCCACAAAGCCGGCATATACACCCTCAGCAGGTATAAGCTGGTTGGGGGGCTTCATATTGGCGGTTGGAAAACCAAGTTCTTTTCCTTTTCCCCGGCCGGGTATTACCTGCCCAATCAGCCGATACGGCCTGCCGAGTGCGATAGCAACATCGGAGACTCTACCTTCTGCGAGGATATTGCGAATCATTGTGCTTGAGATTTTTATCGGCCGGCCAATAGAGAGTTTTACCTCTTTGGCCCGGAGTATAACAACTTCAAAGCCTTTTAGAGCCCCTAAATCCTTGAGAATATTAACATTGCCCTGCCGGTTGAAACCGAAATTAAAGCTCTCGCCCTCAACTACTACGCAGGGCTGAACCGCCTTTGCGAGGTATTTATCAACAAAATCAGCGGGGGAAAGCTTTAAGAGTTCAGCATCGGTTTTCAAAACCAAATGATAATCCACCCCCAGTTCCGTGAGCAGATGCTTTCTCAAGGGTAAAGGCGTTAAAATACCCGGGGTTTTGTGCGGCTGCAAAAGAGCCAGGGGATGGAGGTCAAAGGTCATCATAATTAACTTGGTATTTTTTTCGGTCGCGATTTTTTTGGCAACGGTTAAAACCTTCTGATGGCCGATATGAACGCCATCGAAATTGCCGATGGTCAGAACACAGCCTTTTTCGATTTTCTGAAGGTCTGTTACCGTTTGTATAAACTGCATTACTATCGCCCTATCAGCTTATATTTTAAGATGTTAGAGTCAAGCTGGTCGTCAAATAGAAGCACTAATTTACCCACCTGAAGTAAAATTGGCAATGTATTTTATCTATCAGCTGTTTCAACAAAATTGCTGCACAAAATCACGCCCAAAAGGGCTAAAAAGCGTAAAAAGAGGGCATAAATTTGTCCAAAAATGTGCGTTTTTTTGTATAAATTCGTAAAAATGACGCACAATTGCGTGCTTTTCTCGTTGTTTTGCTATGTATGAAGCCGATTTTTGGGCCAAAAATGGGGGTGGTTTTGTGTGGGGGAATTTATGATACCTTTGTTTTTGGGCTGAAAATGGGGGTGGGGGTGAAAAAAACGACAAACAAAGTCACAAAATGACAAAGAAAAGACGAAAAAACGCACAAAAAGCTAAAAAAAAGAAAAAAAAGCGAAAAAATGACACGTTTTTGCGCAAAAAAGCGCACAAATTTGCACACCCGATACAAATGCCTCCTCCAATGTTAAAATGGGTAAGATTTTGCGGGGTAAAATTCGTCTCTCAAAATGAGGGTGATTAAAATGTTAAAATGGGTGGTTTGGGTGGGCTGCGCAAGGAAAAAATTAGCCACAGATTTCGCGGATACCCGATTCCATAGGCACAAGTTAAGCGGATTTTTTTAGAAAGACAGAAATAAAGAAAGATTGTATCCAGCAGATACCTTGGGCACAGCACCTAGGGTGCAGGGGAAAAAATGAAAGACAATGAAACAGGGGAAATTAAAAAGGGAAAAAATGGGGCTGTTAATGCAGTGCATATATTGGATAGATTTGGTTTGACAAGGTTTTGTTTTTGGGTATAATGGGTTGCACAACTTTGAGCGACTGCGAAGGGAAAATTTCTTTGTATTTGGTAAAAAAACATCTGTGGGTTAGTGAATCGTATTTAGTATTGCGAGAAAGTGAAAACAGTTAGGGTTTGGATTTTGACTCATCTAATTGTAAATAAAGAGGCATTGTTATGGAAAAAAAAGTTTTATGTCTTACACCGGAATGTTCGAAACTATGGCCCATTCGTCCCGGTCTGTGCTTCTTATATGATTCAATAATCATAGATTCAAAAGATTATGAAGGCATCTTGGCCTCTCAAGATGATAGTACATATAATTTTCTTGTTGCTCGGAACATCGAGCGCCTTCGAATGGAAGGGATATTGCAAATTGAATCCTATTCACGATTGTTAACCTCCAAAGATCGAAAAGCAATACGCGAATCTGCCAGTAAACATATTTCCGCATTAGATCAGAAGAAGCAAATAGAACTTACAATACAATCCCATAAAGATTATTCTGATTACTTAGAAGCACAGTTATTGTTTTGCGAAACGGATGAATGGAAATATAAATGGCTTGTCACAAGACTTAATTCAGTTAGAAAAAGACTCGATTTAATAGGTGCAAACCCACGGATGACAGAGGAAACAGAGGAAGCGTTGAAACGAATAGCCGCAAAGTCCATAGCAGGATCGCTTGTCGTTTCACATTTTAATGGAGCACATCTCTTTGACACTTCCGAGTATCGTCCTTTTATCGACACAATGACAATGGATGATATTTACTCAAAATCGTCACCAGTCAAATATCATGACGAGGTAGAAAATACAGCGATGGATATTATAGCAGCGATAATATTTAATAAAAAACTGCCGGATATAACAGTTTATGATGATCATTCGTTAACTCAATTTTTGAAAACAAGGGAAGAACTGGAAGTTTTACGGGATATATTAAGAGAAATTGTTGAACGATATTATGAATTGATTGGCAATAGACCAGAAAAAGCACAGGAGCATTTATATCTTCGTTTCAAAGAAGCGTTGAGCAAGATAGATCGTACTGTTGCTCATATTAAAGGGCAAAGAGATATTATCTGGAAAATCACAGAGATTCTAGCGACAATCAAATGCTCAATATTGATACCATTTCTTGAGCCTCTAAAAGAAAAAAACCTCAAGATTCATCGTCGAAATGAACTCCGGAAAGTTAAGGTTGAGGATGAATTACTTGCTAATCTGATTTTTGTTTTTGACCATGTTCAGTTTGGTAATAAACGATATGACATTGGATTAAAGAAAACTTTTCGCCAACCTGAAACCTTAGCTACTAAGATTTGGGGAGAAAAAGATTCTTATCTTCCGTGGTATGAGTGTGATTGATTATTTGGGGAATTTTGGTATTATAGACGGACACCTTTAATTATCCTTAAAAGTTGTTGACATTGACTTGATTTTGGTCATATATAGATGCAAAGGAGTAAAAGTTGTAGCTGCAACAGGGGAAACTCCATGTATGAGAATAATATTTAGCTGAAAGAAATAGTAATGGGAAAAACAAATAAAAATAAGACAATCATGTTCAGCGACTTAAAAATGAATCGGTGTGTGTTAGAGATAAGATATCCAAAGGGTCATTTATATTGGGATGTATGTGGAAAATGTATTCTGGAAATAAACGAGCAAACGAATGAGAATATAGATTTTCTAAGACTTGAGCCAGATGAATGCATCCTAAAGTTTGTTGAAAATCCAAAGGCGCAAGCTAGTTTTGGGGTCAAGCATATGACCATGACTGGAAACGAATTAAGGAACGCAAAACTCTTTAAGGAAAACGGACCATTGATATTTGAAACAGTGAAGAAGCATTTAGGGATAAAGCAACTTTCTAGAGTAGGATTTAGAATGTTCTATGTTTTGCCTAAAGATTCACTTGAAGAGGCTGAAAAATTTGTCGACAATACGAGTTTCTACTCACTTGACGTGAGTAGGTTTGAGGGATTTGGAAACAAAGTTGAGGCTAAACAGCCAGTGGTTACGGTTAGTGATGGAAAGACAAACGTACGGATTAGATTGGACGCAGCGAAAAGAACAGACTCTGAAAATCCGGAAGTAGAAGTCACTGAATACTCACCTAGGTATGCGGTACTATTGGACTTTGATTTTTATGTCGAGAATCTAAATGTAAGTGATTTTGATCTTCAAGATTTTATACATCAGGCAGAAAAAAAGGTCAAAGAACACGCAGCGCAAATTTTAAAAAAATGAGTTTAGCTTATGGTTAGACGCGAGAACGATTCTGGTAGTTATCAGCCTTTATATGAAGATCTTGGCCGGATAGAAAGTCTTGGCTATGAGGCAGGGGAGGAGACAGGTGTAAAAGCAGATAACGTTTATATAGATAAAAGCCAGCACGTTAACCAATACACGATTAACATCAATGTGACAGGGCAAAAATTGCCAGACATGGACAGTGGTTCTGGTTTGACAAAACCAATGTTTATTGTTGAAACGGAGTTGGCAACTAAGCTTTTTACAGTTCTTAATGAAATCGAGGAAGTTTTGAACGATGCGGGAGCGTTTGAACAAAAGCTCTCAAGTTTCTTAAATCTACTAGACGGATTTGAAATCAGAAAGAGACAGAGAGAGATTTACTTTTCTGACTTGCTTGGGATTTTGAAAATGGCATTAGTGAAAGTAGAATATAAAGAGATGAACGAAAAAGGTATTTCTGCTCTTCGAGAGGCAGTCGGTTGTCTTGGAAGAGAGATAACGGAGCAAAAGCTTAAAGAATTGAGGGGGCGATTAAGGGAAGGTGGAATCGATTTGCTTAAGCCATTTAAGTCAAAAGTAGATATTAAAAGCATCCTCAAGGAAATTTACCCCGATGAAATTACAACTTGATACTACCGTGCAGATTCACCGATTGTTAAATCGCTCTGATGATACAGTCAATCAAAGATTAGAAAGCTTAAAAGAAAGTGCAGAATCAGTAGAGGCCAGCACATATTCAAAGAAAGAATATAGTTTTTCTGTGCTGAAAGATTGTTGTACCATGCTGGCAAGAGTGACGCGAACAAAGTCATTGAAAGATGCACTGGATTTCATCGGACGCTACGGTTCTTACAAAAAGCGATTCCACACACGGATGTTAACTATTATGTGGAAATTTTTTCTCCAAGGACAAATCAAAGGGGACTGGAAGGACTATGATGAGAATAGAAGAGATGAGATTCTAGGAGAAGAGTTTGCACGATTCTTACGAATATATATACCGGTACTTTGGGAGAGTTTTGAAGAGGGTTTGGTTCTTCCCCTACAGAACCGGACCAAGTGCCCTTTCGCACACAAGGAGCCTAAGGATAACGGGAGAACTTTTGAGCTTAATATTAAGATAAAGTGTAAGGAATCCGATGGCTGTGCATTGACAAATCTAATTATGGGGGAACGGGCAAGATGTCTGAAACTGTTAGATAAGCTAATGGAACTTGAAGATCGGGAGAAAACTGAGGAGCTAAAAAAAATACAATTTGTACTTGAAAAATTCTTTGAGGGTGGAGACAAAGGGATTTGCTATGAAAAGTGTAACCAAGGAATTGGCGACTTGATTATTGCGATTGAGACGCACACTAACAGAACATTGGTCACAACAAATGCAAGAGAGTCAAGAATTATTTCCCCAGCAATCGGTCAGGAGCACATAATTATACCGGTCAAAGAAACGAGCACAGAAGTGGTTCAAAGTGTTTAATACACAAGTATTTTTATCAGCAATTTAGTTTACCGGGGATAGAATGTCAATGATTTTGTATCGTTCGAGGTGCTTTCAAGCACATAAATAGCGCCTGCCTTACAGGCGGCGGGAATAGTGCGGATAGATGGACAATAGAAGTTTTCCCGCAGGGCTCACTTCGACTTCGCTCAGTGTAAACTCACTTAATGAGTGATGCGATTAACTGTTGTTTCTTTGCTTTTGAGAAGCCCTTTATTTGCCTTTCACTTGCTGCGGCTTGATGTTTATTTGGAAAAGACTCTTTATAAAGCAACGGAGTGTTACCATGCTGGTGTAAGCGATTTTCGAGAGCGGTGGTTATTGACGTATAAAACTGTTGCTTGTCTTTAATAATATAAACATGCCACATCAGACGAAGCTTTCTATTTTTTCTTTGCAATTTTCCTGCTCGTTTGGTTTGTAATTATATGAATTTGGGATGGAGCTGTAAAGTTTTGAAAACGGCAACTCTAACGCATTCGGCAACGGCCAAGATAGCACACCAAAGCATGCTTGCGAGGCACCCCAAAGAAGCTTTGAGGTATTTCCATCCACCATTTAAAACAGGTGGTATTAAAATCGGGAAAAATAAAAGATAAGCAAAGAAGCATCACAAGGGGGCGGGTGATGAGGAAGCCGCCCCCATACCACATTGGGTATAGGGTAAACATCGGGGAGTAGATTTTTTTAATATAAAGGGGCTGTTGTATTCAATTATGTTCAAATGGATAGTTTTGCGACTTGCCAAAGGCGAAGGTAATTCGTATACTTGCAGGCGTGTGGTTATGCGTGCGACAGAGAAGCTACTAAAGTTAATATCGGGTGAAGGAAGTGATTTATGCAGGAAGAAGAAGTCGAACAGTCATTAGTGCTCATAAAGCCTGATGCTTTGAAGAACTCGGTGACAGGCTTTCTGCTTTCGCAATTGTCAGAGTACCATACGGGTTCGCGATTTGCAGCAGCCAAGATAGTCCATGTCAGCAGGATGCTTGCTGAAGAACACTATGCCGAACACCGAGGCAAACCATTCTATGCGGCACTGCTCGATTACATCATGGGCTGTGCCCACTACCCTGATGATGCGTGGAAACGGCGAGTAATCGCCATTGTCTATCGCGGCCCGGAGGTTTTACAGAAGATACGGGATGCGGCCGGCCCGACCAATCCTCACGTCGCACGAGTGGAAAAACCGGGATGTATTCGCGCGCTGGGGACGGTAGTTCCCATCAAGGACTCGGAAGGACGTGTAATCAGCGAGCGTATGGACAATCTTATTCACGCATCCGCAACTCATGCCGATGCCGAGCGGGAAATCAAACTGTGGTTTAAGCCGTGCGATATCCCACCGCTGATGCGCGACTATCCGACAGAGATATGCGAGGAACACTATTATCTGAGGGATGGTGAGGTTTGTGAGACCTACGAGCCAGGCAGCGTTTGCCTTTTTGCCCCCGGCGACGTGGTCTGGCGGTCTGATTTGGAGATTCTGCGGTCTCGGAGGCAGAATGCTCCGGATGCCGGCAATCTGGGTATCGTGATTGCCAAGTACCTCATTAACAGGGAACCATCGGACAATTAAAGTTTGTCTATCAGCCCTGCAAACCGTTTTTCAGCGGGTGGTTTCTGAACAACTTTTTTATGAAAAATTTTCAAAAAGTATTTGCAACTGAGTTGCATTTAGATATAATGATTATAAAGAAGAAATCTTTGTTTTTTGGAAGAATGACGGCTGGCAGGGACAATGTCGGTAAAAGAAAAAGCAAAACATATTCTGATGGAGCTGAAAGGTCATGCCCCTTTTACACTTTTCGGGGCCCTGCTGGGCATTTTTTTTATGCTCGTGTTTAAGAATACAAGCGTGGCGACCAGCCACAGGTTATTTACGATATTTCATCCGGCACATGTGGTTTTGAGCGCTATGGTAACGGCGTCAATGTTCAAGCTGCATTCCACAAAGAAGCGATTTCTTCTGGTTCTGCTCATAGGTTTTTTCGGTTCAATCGGCATTGCCACCCTCAGCGATATAATAATACCCCATTTCGGGTCAGAAGTTCTTGGTCTGGATGTTCCAACACATGCTCAAATACACGAACAGGGAGAGAGTTCGGCGGAAATGGGTGTTCACAGCAGCGAGGCCGAGCATCACGGCGCCAAGATTCACCTTGGTTTTATAGAAGAGTGGTATATAGTTAATCCGGCAGCATTTCTGGGTATTCTTATCGCATATTTTCTTCCTCGAACAAAGTTTCCGCACGCCGGTCATATACTGGTGAGCACGTGGGCGTCCTCATCGTATCTGCTGATGAATTTGGGCCGTGAGATAACCGGCGGAGCTGTTGCCGGTATTTTTGTGATTCTATTTATAGCAACGTGGCTGCCCTGCTGTATCAGCGATATCGTTTTCCCGCTGTTGTTCGTTAAGTCTGATATTGAAGTTGCAGTGCCCTGCCCTATTCACGACAGGCACAGCCATCCGCACATCCACACAGAACCGGAGGAGGACAAGTGAATTACCAGACAAAACTAAAGGCCGGAGAGCTGTTAATCTCGGTGAACCTGCGAAGAACCGAGCCGCGAACAAGCATTTTATGTGCGCTACTTGGCGCGGTTAAACCTTTGACACAGGAGCAGATTGCCGTAAAGCTTGGCGATGAAGCTCCGGACAAGGTCACGATTTACCGCACACTCGAGACATTTGTCGATTCGGGGCTCGTACACAAAGCTTATCTACGGGAAAGAAGCTGGCATTTCGAACTTGCACACAACTGCACTGAAAATCAATGTCATCCTCACTTTACCTGCACAGACTGCGGCGACACACATTGTCTGACCGACGTTTCAATTCCATTGGCTGCGACAGCCAAAAACGGATTCGCTGTAAGCCGGCAGCGCGTTCAACTGGAGGGGCTGTGCCCCAAGTGCAATCCGAGACCGTAGCCGACAAAGCCAAACTTCGCAACAGCTTTCTTCAAACTAACATCTGGACAGAACACGTGCTGCTTAATACAATATGGATATGCGGTTATATCCATTGAAATTTAAGCCGATATTCAGAGACTACCTTTGGGGGGGACATAAGCTGCGCGAGATTTTCGGGAAAGATGTCCCGGAAGAGAAGATTATGGCTGAAAGCTGGGAGATTGTCGATTTGCCGGAGGACAAATCCGTAATTGCAAACGGGCCGTTTGCCGGTAAGATTCTGCGAGAGGTGATAAAGGAATATCCGAAAGAAATTATGGGGGATGAGAATTTTAAGCCGCCATTTCCACTGTTGATAAAGTTTCTGGACTGTGCGAACGTTTTGAGCGTTCAGGTGCATCCCGACGAGCAGGCCTGTAAGCGAATGGGCAAAGGCGACCCGAAAACGGAATGCTGGTACATTATCTCGGCAGAGCCCGGAGCATTTATTTACAAGGGACTGAAGCCAGGGGTAACAAAGGAGCAATTTGTCGAAGCTCTTAACAAAGGCCATATCGCCGAGCTTTTGGCAAAGGTGCCCGTTAAGGCGGGTGAGTGTCATTTTCTTCCGGCCGGCACCACCCACAGCATCGGGGGGGGCATTCTGATAGCTGAGATTCAAACGCCCTCGGATACGACCTATCGCGTCTTTGACTGGAACAGAGTCGATTCTTCGGGCAAACATCGGCCACTTCATATCAAGGAAGCACTTGAAAGCATCCATTTCGATTCCTCCGGCGATAACCTTTCTGTAACAACGACGGGACGGCTGGTGGATTGCGAATACTTCAAGATAGACAAAGGACACCAGGCTGAAAATTGTGAGCTGCTTGTCTCAGCGGGTAAAATGAAAGTTATGATTATTCTGGATGGCTTTGGAATAATTTTACAAACCGATGGAAATTCCGTTGAATTCAAGACAGGCGATACTATACTAATTCCAGCCGCTTATGAAGGAGCGGTCCAGTTTGCCGATGAGTCGGAATATCTGACAGTAACTCTTGCGTGAAAAAATGAACAGCCCTAAAACCAATAACAGCGGTCGGTTTTCCGAAACAAGTTTAGGAATAGTATGTCCGATGGCCAATGAGCGTGAAAATGTCATTAAATTTATAAATGCGGTGCTGGAAGAATGTAAGGGCTTCAAATCCGTGATTTTTTTCGCAGTTTTTGACAAAGCCTGCAAAGACGGCACCTTTGACTTGCTTACGGAATTGCAGGATAAACCGCCGCAACTTCAGCTGGTGTGGTCTCCTGAAAACAGATGTGTCGTGGACGCATACTTGCGGGGATATCGTGAAGCTCTCGATGCAGGTTGTGAGTGGATACTTGAGATTGACGCCGGCTTTAGCCATGAGCCGTCGGAGATTCCACAGTTCTTTGATAAAATGGCTCAAGGTTATGATTGTGTTTTCGGGAGTCGCTTCTGTACAGGCGGAGATTTCTCGGATGCCCCATTCAGCCGTTACGTAATAAGTCGCTGGGGAAGCGTCATAACCAATTTTCTGCTCGGAACAAAACTAAAAGATATGACGAGCGGTTTTGAATTATTTACCAATGCCACCCTGCAAAGAATTATGGAGAAGGGAATTCAATCCCGCGGCCACTTTTTCCAGACCGAAATTAAAGTATATTGTCGGAAGCTGCGGTTCGCCGAGGTACCGATACATTATCGTAATCCCAGTCAGAATGTGGACAGTTCGGTACTAATGGACGCCTTCAGCAACTTATTTCGCTTGTTCAGGAAACGTCTTTCCGGCAATTTGTAGTTAGTAAAGAGAAAGAGATTCGGTTTTATGAAAGATGAAGTCTGCATCGTAGTAACTTCAATTGCCGCCCCTAATAATGTTCTTCGCAGCTTATCCGAAGGGTGCAGCGAAAGAGGCTATCGGTTTATTGTCATAGGGGACGAGTCCAGCCCTGCGGAATTTCACATCGACGGCTGTGACTTTTACAGTTTAGACAGACAAAAACAACTCGATTTGAAATTTGCGCGGATTTGTCCGACCAGACATTATGCCCGTAAAAACATCGGCTACCTTCTTGGGATTGGCAACCAAGCCTCGGTAATTATTGAGACCGACGATGATAATATGCCTTGCCCGTCATTTTGGACACCAATGGCGCAAATTCAGAACGTTGCGGTTCTTGAAGTGGCCGGTTGGGTGAATGTTTATCGCTATTTTTCCGAAGAGAATATCTGGCCGCGAGGTTTCCCCCTCGAACAACTGCGAGAGCCGATACAGCCATACGACTCACTTGACCGAGCTGAAATCGATTGTCCGATTCAGCAGGGCCTGGCGGATGATAATCCCGATGTCGATGCGATATATCGCCTCATTCTGCCACTTCCACAAACCTTTAGAAAAGACCGCCGAGTTGCACTGACCAACGGCTCGTGGTGCCCTTTCAACAGTCAGAATACCACCTGGCGGGCGGATGCATTTGAACTGCTTTATCTACCGTCTTATTGTTCTTTTCGAATGACTGATATATGGCGGAGCTTCATTGCCCAGCGAATAGCCTGGCTCAACGGGTGGTCTGTTCTTTTTCATGAACCCACGATGATACAGCAGCGCAATGAGCACAATCTGCTGCGCGATTTAAAAGATGAAGTTCCCGGTTATCTGCATAATAGTAAAATATGCGAGGCTTTATTAGCCCTGCAGTTAGCACCAGGAAGAGATAAAATCGGTGATAATCTTAAAATCTGTTACGAAAAATTAATTAGTATGTCTCTGATAGACGATGAAGAATTACCTTTGCTTGACACCTGGCTTACAGATATTAAGCAACTGCGTTAATTCGTGGATGACCGGATTTATACCAATCAAATGCAAACTATGAAAAGTAAAAATAATCTTTTTACTTCAAAAAATCCCACCTCACTCTATTTTGTAATTTTTTTTGCAGCTTTTTTTTTATACGCTGCAACCTGTGCGCCGGGACCGCTTTGGCAGGACGCCGGGATGTATCAATACCGAATCTGGCACAACGATATTGAGGGTAAGCTGGGGCTGGCTCTTTCACACCCGCTTTATCATATCATAGGCATTGCAGTTAAATACATCCCGATTGGTGAATTCGCGCACAGGATAAATCTGATTTCAGCCGTTGCAGGGGCATTTACCATTGCAAATCTTTTTTTGCTGCTGCGATTATGGCTGGGCAAAAATCTTCCGTCAATCTTAGCAGCAATAACGCTTGCTGTTTCCTGGACACACTGGCAGTTTGCCTCAATCGCTGAAGTTTATACCTTGTATTCTGCGTTGTTTCTTGCTGAGTTGATTGTGCTGTTGCAGTATGTTAAAACGAGACGGGTATCTTTTCTATATCTGCTGGGGCTCTTTAACGGGCTGGCAATTGCGGTTCATATGTTTGCTTCTATCGGCTTTATTTGCTATCTCGCATTTTTGATGGTTTTGTTAACCAAAAAGCAAATCAGTCTAAAGCATTTTGCAGTTATTACAGGTCTCTGGGTCGCTGGTGCGGCTTCTTACGAATATCTAATCATAAAAAACATCATTCAAAGCGGGGATTTTTCAGTAACTATAGCTTCGGCAATATACATCTTTCAGCCAGGTTTATTAAAGAAAATATTATCTTTATGGCTTATAATTTTGCGACGCCTAATGTGCTGTTTTTCTTTGCGGGCCTTTACGGACTTAAGAAGCTTTCTCCAAGCCGTGGATTCGGGAACATTATTTTAGCATTGCTGGTTCTTTTCTTTGTGTTTGCTTTCAGGTACACAGTGCCGGACAGATACGCATTTTTTATGCCGTTTTATTGTATAGTCTCAATTCTCATCGGTGTGGGTTTTGATGTACTTGTAATCAAGCGCAACCGCAGAATTATGACTTACCTGGTTTTTATTGCATCGTTTATAACCATCCCTGTTTATATTGCAGCACCGATTGCAGCACAACAAATGGGCATCAAACTGCCAACAAAAAGGGAAATCCCTTATCGTAATGATTATATTTGGTTTTTGCGGCCCTGGCAGAGCGGCAATAACGGTCCTGAACAGTTCGCTAATGAAGTTTTCAATATGGTTCAGCGTGATGCTGTAATCTATGCCGACGGCACTACGGTTTATCCACTCTTGTATGCCCAGCAGGTCAAGGGCGAGCGGCAGGATGTTACTGTTGTATCCGGACATGGCTCAGCAAATAATTTAAAGAATTATGACGAAGATGTTATCGACAGGCTCTTTACGGAGCATGTCATTTATGTGGTTTCACCTGTACCTGGATATTGC
>Ga0307378_10009461_pt1 | contig 12810 bp, 9 predicted proteins | sample UN1MG_FD_202238 | JGI IMG/M metagenome (GOLD analysis project Ga0307378, IMG submission 202238) | Soil microbial communities from Risofladan, Vaasa, Finland - UN-1 | ecosystem: Environmental > Terrestrial > Soil > Coastal area > Acid sulfate soil | place: Finland: Risofladan, Vaasa | collected...
CAGCGTGGCCGTGCCGAGGGCCTTGATCTCGCCGACCAGTGCCAGGAGTTTCTTCAGCGGCAGGCCGCCCGGCCGCCGCCGGGCGTAACTACAGTGCGGGCACCGGTACGGGCAGGCGTCGGTCACTGCCAGGTAAACGGAGTAGGGCACCCGCTGCCGCGCGGCCGTGGCTTGCACAAAGCGGTCGAAGGCGGTGCTCGGGAACGGCGGAAAGAACGAGTTGATCCTGAGTTGCCCGGCGAAGATGTGCGGCTTCTCGTGCCGCATCCGCCGCGCAAGATACCACAGGTGCCCTGCGGGCAACCGGCCCACGAGGCGGGCGAACAGGCGGGCGAGTTGGACTTTGGTGCGGAAACCCATCCCGGCCCCTCTTACTGCCCCATCGCGGCGCCGTCGGTCGGCGTCGCCGCGGATTCGGCCTGCGCCTTGCGCCGCATCAAGGTTACAACTCCCCATCTGAGGAAGCCGCAGACGAGGCCTGTGGCAAGGCCTGCCGGGACACCGAAGACGGGCACCGCTATGAAGGCACTTCCATTCAAGAGTCCGGCGGCAATCATTAGGCCCGAGTGCAGGAAGATCGTGGCAAGCGACCCCACAACGATTCCCCAGCCGATGCCCACAAGGACGATGCGCGCCCCGCTCGCCTGGGGCGAGAGGCGGCCCATAAGCCGGGACCAGAGAAGCCCCGCCCCCGCGCCGCTGACGCCGCCGAGAATTGGCCCCAGGATGTGCACCGGGCCCGGACCTGCCTCAGGCAGGCCGTACACGTACAGGAAGCTGGCTAGCATGCCGAAGAACCCGCCGATGCCTGCGCCGGCGATCACCACAAAGACGGCCAGCGCGACCGGCAGCCACTTGCGGTTCTCTTCTGTCATGGCTTTACCTCCCTGTGAATTGCGTGGTCACCGGCGATTCGCACGGCGAGATACTTCGCTTCGTGCAGCATGACAAATCTCCAGGCTACGCTGAACACACGTGCTGCCACCACCCTACGCTTCCGATTTCGTGATCTCCGCCAGGACGACCGTCGCGTAAGCACCGGGCGGGAGCGTGAACTCCAGGAGCAGGTCCTCGCCCTGGGTTTCCAGGTGGACGTCCGAAAGGGGGACGCGCAGCGGCCGGCGACCGCCCCGCAGGCGCAGCGCCTTGATGCGTTCGAAGTCTCGCGGCTGGATGGCGGCGGCGGCGAGCACCTCGCGCTCGATCTCGCCCGGCCGGCCGGAGGCCAGCGTCACGCGGTGCCCGACGATCGGGCCCGAGGGGCTGATTTCGAGCGAATCGGCGCGCGGCTGCTCAACCTCGGGCCGTTCGACGCGAAAGACGGCGCCCCGGCCGTGGATGTAGGCGAGGTCGCCCGCTTCGACGCGGTCGATTTCCCCGAGCCGCCGGTCCAGCACCTGGTTGAAAAGGTCCGACTGAAACGCGCTCACGAAGAGCCGGGCGAGTTGTTTCGAGAGGGCGCGGGCGGCCCGCCGGGGGTTTTTCGTCCGCGCGAGGGCCGCGAGGACCCGCAGGTGGTCCCATTCGCCGCCGAAACGTTTTTTTGCGCCCGCCAGGTCGCCCGCGTCGTAGCGTCGGCGCGCGTCGGCGAGTCGGCGCGAATCGGCCTCGGTCGGCCCGCCGAGGAACCGGTCGCAGAACGCCTGGTGGTCGCCCAGGACGAGGGCCCGGCCGAGGAGATGATTGTCGCGTCGGCGTCCGAACCGTTGCTCGTCGAACCAGTTGGCCACGCCGCGTTTCTGGAGCGCTTCGAGGATGGGGCGGGCGAGCGCTTCCGCCCCGGCCGCGCAGCCGCGGATGCGAATCTCGAATCGGTTCCCCGCCAGGTGCCCGATCTTCAACTTGTTCCGGTGCCGCGAGACTTCCAGGATTCGGATGTCCGGCAAGTCGAGTTGCCGCGCCTTCTCAGGGTCGATGCCCAGGAGGCTCATCCATTGGCGAGAGACGGCGTGGGCGTCCTTGAGGCCCGCCATGCCCACGAGCCGCCGGGGCAGGCCGAAGGCCCGCGCGATGTGGTCGGCCGCCTCGAACGACCCCAGGCCGCGCTTCTCGACGTAGAGGTAGACGTGCTCGCCCTTGCCCGAGGGCAGGTAGAGCGGGAGTTCCGAGACGCAGAAATCCTCGGGGTCCTGCTTGATGCGGCCGCCGGTGCCGGGCATGTCTTCCGTCAGGTAGCGCATGATGGGTGGGGATTCTAGTCCCTTTCGGGCCCTGGGGCAAGCGGGGGCGCCTCGGGGCGGCCCGTCTTCGTCCCGATTGATCGGGACTACGCCGGGGCGGGCGAGGAAATTGTCTTGCTGCGCGCTGCCGCACGCCCTACGATTATCCGTCTTGAGTCAGAGGTTTTTCCCCCCGGCATCGCAGACGACGAGCGGCTATGGCGGAAACGAAACAGCAAGACCTCCAGAAATCGCACCAACGCCGCAAGAATCGCGAGTCGCTCCTGGAGACGCTCGAGTCGATCCTCGTGGCGTTCGTTCTGGCGTTCGTTTTCCGCGCGTTCATCGTGGAGGCGTTCGTCATTCCGACGGGGTCGATGGCGCCGACGCTCCACGGGGCCCACGCGGAGTTTGTGTGCGCGGACTGCGGCTACCCGTTTGCCGTCGGCGCCGAGGGATTTCCGACGGGGAATCGTCGGCCCCCGCCCGTGTGCCCGAACTGTTTTCTGCCCCAGGCGGTTCCGCCCCGGGGCGTTCCGGCGTACAGCGGCGACCGGGTGCTGGTTCTGAAGTTCCTCTACGATTTCGAGGAACCCGAGCGGTGGGACATCATCGTTTTCCGCAACCCCAACGAGCCCTCGCAGAATTACATCAAGCGCCTCGTCGCGCTGCCCAACGAAACGGTCGAACTCGCGCACGGCGACGTGACGATCGACGGCCGGGTCGTCCAGAAGACCGACAAAGCCCAGAACGCCCTCTGGATGATCGTTCATGACACCCGCTGGCGCCCCGTCCGGAGCGACTGGACGCCCCGCTGGGTCCCCGACCGCGGGGCCAAGGCCGACGGCATCGGATTTCACCTCGACGCCGCCGACAAGGAAACCTGGCTCACGTACCGCCACCGCGACCCCGCCGGACGCCCCGGCAACATCCTCGATTTCTACGCGTATAACTCGGCCGGCAACGGCATCCAGTTCGGAGCCAACGCGTGCACGGACCTTTCCGTGAGCGGCGAGGCGACCCTTGCCGAGGCCGGCTCCGTCCTCGTCGTCGAACTTTCGGCCTACAAGGACCGGTTCCGGTTCGAGTTTTCGGCCAGGGGGTCCGGCCGGCCGACGCGCGTCTACTGCAACGACCGAGTCCTCGGCGAGGCGCCGGACGGCGCTCTCGACGTGGGCCGGGCGGTTTCCTTCCGCGCCGCCAACGTGGACCACAAACTAACGCTCCTGGTGGGCGGCCGGCGCGTGCTCGCGTCGTTCGCGGGCGACACGACGAGCGAGGGCGATCCGCTTTACAAGCCGACGCCCCTCTCGGAAGACGAGCGGCGCCAGGTGGACGGCCAGGCCGGCAAGGCCGCCGGCGCCCGCGTGGGCGCGAGCGGCGGGCCCGCGGCGCTCGGCTACCTGAGACTCGACCGCGACGTGTACTACACGAACGAGTGGATTCGCAGCACCAGCGAACCGGGCCACGCCACCGAGGGCAATCCCCTCGGCCTGCTGCCCGACGAGTTCTTCGTCCTCGGCGACAACAGCCCCAACTCCTCTGATGGCCGCCTCTGGACGCTTGCTCGGCCGGTGGTCCCCCGCCGGAACCTCGTCGGCAAGTCGTTCTTCGTGTATTGGCCCTCGGCGGGTCGGCGGACGCCTCTCGGTATCCCTCTGATGCCGGACCCGACCGGCTGGCGGTTCGTCCACTAAGACGCTGCTTAACCGCAAAGGGCGCAAAGGACGCAAAGAAAGACAGAGGCTGGGGAATTGCCAAACCGCCTGAGGCTGGCGCCGTCTGCTGTCCGCCGTTTGAAGTTCCCCTATTTGGTTGTTCTTTGCGTTCTTAGCGTTCTTTGCGGTTGAAGCGTAGCGGGTCCTGGGCAGAGGCTTGCAACGGTCGGCGGCGCGGGGTATGGTAGGACACGCGGTTTTCCCGACGGGAGGACGGCTTTGGAACTTCTGAACGTGACGGGTCTCGTGAAGATCTACGGCGGCCGGAAGGTCGTCGACGACGTCGCGTTCAGCGTGAACGAGGCGGAGATCGTCGGCCTGCTGGGCAAGAACGGCGCCGGCAAGACGACGAGTTTCAAGATGACGATCGGCATGATCCCCGCCGAGGCCGGACGCGTCATCTTCGAGAGTGAGGACGTCAGCCGACTGCCCATGTATCAGCGCGCCCGCCGAGGCATGGGCTACCTTTCTCAGGAGCCGAGCATCTTCCAACGCCTCAGCGTCGAGGACAACCTGCTGGCGATCCTGGAGATGATGGACCTGGCGCGGACGGAGCGAGAGGCCATCGCCGCCGAACTCATGCGCGACTTCGGCCTGGCGCACCTGGCGCGCCAGCACGCCCGGACGCTGTCGGGCGGCGAGCGTCGTCGGCTCGAAATCGCCCGCGCCCTGGTCACCCGGCCCAGCCTCATCCTCCTGGACGAACCGTTCACCGGCGTGGACCCCATCGCCATCTTCGACATCCAGGGCTTCATCAAGAACCTCAAGAGCCGGGGCATCGGCGTCCTCTTGACGGACCACAACGTCCACGCGACGCTTTCCATCGTGGACCGCGCCTACATCATCAACGAAGGCCGGGTCTTTCGCCACGGCACGAGCCAGGAACTTGTCAACGACCCCGAGGTCAAGCGCGTCTACCTCGGCGCGACGTTCCGCGGCGACGAGTTCGACGCCGGCCCGGCGGCCTAGCCATGCCCAAAGAACTTCCGTCCATCATCGCCGTGTCGCTGAACACGGCCATCGACCGCACCCTCGAGGTGCCCGACCTGGAGGTGGGCGGCCACGTGCGGGGCCGGCTCGTTTCCATCCAACCGGCCGGTAAGGCCGTCAACGTCGCCCGGTTCCTCGGGACGCTCGGCACGCCGTGCATCCTGACGGGGTTCGTCGGCGAGGGCGACCGCGACCGCTTCGCACGCAGTTTCGCCAAGACCGCCGTCCGCGTGGAAGTCTTCGAGGGGCGAGGGCCCACGCGCGAGAACATCACCCTGATCGATCCGGCGCGCGGCATCGAGACGCACGTCCGCGACGTCGGTTTTGAACTTTCGGAGGACGACCTGGAGCGGATGAAGAAGAAGTTGGGCATCCTGGCGGCGCGCCGCGCCTACGTGATCTTCGCCGGCAGCCTGCCCCCAGGCATGGACGCCGAAACGTTCGATCGCCTCGTCGGCGTGTGCCGCGACCGCAACGCCTACGTCGCCGTCGACTCGAGCGGCTTGGGCCTCGACATTGTCCGTCACGGCGGACCGCTTTGGTTCGTCAAACCCAACCGCGAGGAACTCGCCGAACTGGCCGGCCGGCCCGTCGAAACCGACCTCCAGATGCGCGAGGCCGCCCGGAGGCTCCTGGAGCGCGTCGAACTGGTGGTTGTCACGCTCGGCCAGGAAGGCGCCTGCCTCTTTACGCGCACAGGCGCCTGGCGCGCCACGCCGCACCTCGACCCGGCCCAGATCGTGAACACGGTCGGTTGCGGGGACGCGCTGCTGGCGGGTTTCGTTCACGCCCACGCGCGCGGCGGCGCGCCGGAGGAATGTCTGCGCCGCGGCGTCGCGCTCGGTTCCGCCGCCGCCCTCAAAGCCCGCACCGGCGAAGCGGACCCCGAAGACGCCGAACGCCTCTACGCGACCGTCGAAGTGACCCCGATGCCATAGCCCGAGCCGCCCGGAAGAAAGAGGCGCTCCAAGTCATTCTTGCTCAGGACTGCCCCGTCAGGGCGGTCCAGAGTTTCTCGGCGAAGCCGCGGTTCATGTAAACGTAGTAGACCGCGTTGGCCGCCACCACGCCGATGGCGATGAGCATGCCGATGTTCCACGCCAGGGCCAGGCCGCCCCTGGGTTTGTCCTCCTTCAGGTACTTTTTGCGGTTGTTCAGGATGAAGAAGGCGATGTAGGCGATCGGCAGCAGGATGCCGCTGATGGCCGACGCCGGCACGCCGATCCACGGCCCCATCTTATTCCAAAACAGGACCCCCAGGACGCCCGGCACCGGCAGCAGGCAGGCCAGGCGGTACTTCCATCCGCCCGGCTCGATGCCGAACAATTCGCAGAACGCGAATCCGCAGACCAGCATGTGCATGGTAATGGCGTTGAAGGCCATGCCCACGAAGCCGAACCCCAGGACGAAGCGGCTGGCCCAAATCGGCAGCACCTCCTGAAACATTGAGGCGGCCTGGATCGGGCTCATGCGTTGCGTCGCCCACTTCGCCGGATCGTACAGCGTAGCCCCGGCGGCAATGACCATCAGGCTGGTGGCAATCGTGTACGGGATGAACATCCCCGTCAGAAGGTCGAATCGCGCCAGGCCCCGATGCTCCTTCCCCCAGCCGCGCGCCAGCAGCGTGTACGGGAAGAGGAAGGTCATGTTGATGCCGACGGCGGCCGACAGGGCGCCCATGAGCGTCGTAAAGCCCTTCTCGTCCGTCGGAACATGGAAACCCGTATAGCCTGTCCACACCTTGCCCCAGGCGATCTTGCCTTTGATGGACAGCAGTACCACGACCACGGTGAACGCCGCCAGCACCAGCCAGATCATCATCTTGAAGATTTTCTCGAAGAGCTTGATACCCTTGCGGCCGCGGGCGTAGTTCCACACACAGGCCGTGGCGATGACCAGCAGGGCGAAGGCGATGCCCAGAAGAAGCCCCGTCGAGGCCGGTTGGTCTTCGGGGCGGTAGTGCGTGGCGGCGTTGATCATGTCCTCGGCCATACCCGCCGCCAGCGCGTACTGCGGAAAGTGCCAGATCAGCGTGGCCAGCAGGGCGGCCACGACCCATGTATACGCCAACGCGGAGTTCGTGTACGTCTTCATGGCCGAGAGCGGCCGGATGCCCGTCGAAAGCGTCTGGTGCGACAGGGCCATCAGCATGACGATGCCCAGGGCCATGGCGATGGGCTGGACCCACAAGAGGTCGTACTGGAGGTAGGCGCCGGCAAAGAGCGAGGCCGTGGCGCTGCCCGCCCCCAGCGTCTGGGCGCTTTGCATCCAGCCGGGGCCGGACTTCGAGAAGTACCACCGCCACCGCTTCAGGACGCCGCCCTTTGCGAGGTCGGCCAGTTCGGCCTTTTCTTTGGCGAGGGTCGCGGGGTCCGAGCCGGTGAACATCGGCAGGCCGTGCGGGACCTCGAACCGCGGGGGTTCGTTCGGGGGGCCAGACGGAGTTGCGCTCATGGCGTATCCTTTCCGGAAGGCGTCTCAGAGATAATATGGTTTCAGCACTCCTTTTCAACAAGTTCCTTGTGGAACCGGTCGGGTCCGGTACCATGGCGCGGTTCGTGCCCGCCGGGGCGTCGGCCCGGTTCGAATGACCGAAACCGCCGGCTTCCCCGGATGTTTAAGGAACATGCCAAAGGAGGCACTATGCCGCTGTTGAGCGCTCGTCGCACGCGGCGGGAATTTTTAAGGACGACGGCAGCGGCGGTGGTGGCACCGTACGTCCTGACGTCCACCGCGCTGGGTGCGGCCGGCCGGCCGCCGGCCAGCGAGCGGATCGGCATCGGCTGCATTGGCATCGGCGTGATGGGGCAGGGACACGTCCGGCACTGCCTGGAGCTGCCCGAGGCCCAGATCGTCGCCGTGTGCGACGTGGACCGCTGGCGCCGCGAACACGCCAAGGCCGCCGTCGAGGCCCGGTACGCCGAGCAGCGGCCCGGCGGCCAGTTCCGGGGGTGCGAGGCGTATAATGATCTGCGCGACCTGCTGGCTTGCCACGACGTCGACGCCGTCCTCATCGCCACCGGCGATCGCTGGCATGCCCTGGCGACGAGCCTGGCGGTCCAGGCCGGCAAGGACGTCTACTGCGAGAAGCCCATCTCGCTCACCGTCCGTGAAGCGCGGGCCATGGTCGAGGTGGTCCAACGCTACGGTCGCGTCTTCCAGGGCGGGCTTCAGCAGCGATCCTCCGGCGAGTTCATCAAGGCCTGCGACCTGGTCCGCGCCGGGGCGATTGGAAAGGTCCGGGTCGTCTACGTCAACCACCCGGGCACGGTGGGCAATGTGGGCCTGCCGGCCGAGCCGGTGCCTGACGGCCTGGACTGGGACCTCTGGCTCGGACCGGCCCCCTGGCACCCTTACAACAGCCGGTTCCATCCGTACGGCCAGCCGTCGCACGTCGTGCCTTGGCACTTCTGCCGCGATTTCGGCGGAGGCAACCTCACGAGCAACGCCGTGCACGCCTTCGACGTGGTCCAGTGGGGCCTGGGCATGGACGAGGGGGGACCCGTCGAAATCACGCCGCCCGAGCCCGGCGAGGTTCCCGTCCTGACCTACCGGTACGCGAGCGGCGTGCTGCTGCAGGTGGTCGGCGTCCGGATCGACCCCCAGAGGCTCCTGGTGCCGGAAGAGTTTGTCCCGGCTACGCCCATCCAGAACTTCGGGGCTCTGTTTGTGGGCGAGCGCGGCTGGATTCACGTGGGTCGCGGCGGGTACCTCAAGGGCTTTCCGCAAGAGGTGCTGGAGGCGTTGCCCGGCTGGCAAGGCCGCCGGCCGCCGGCGCGCGGCCATCATCAGAACTGGCTGGACTGCATCCGGACGCGCGGGCGACCGGTCTGCGACGTGTCGGTGGGGTGCCAATCGACGATCGTGTCGCACCTGGGATGCATCGCGCACTGGACGGGCAGGACGCTGAAGTGGGACCCGGTGAAGGAACTCTTCGTCGGCGACGACGAGGCGAACCGCTGGCTCGACCGCCCGAAACGCGAACCCTGGCGAATCTGACGAAAAAGGGAAAAACTCATGATGCGCAAGGCGGGTGTTTCACGGAGAGATTTCCTGAAAGGGGCTGCGGCGGCGTTTGCGGCACCGTACGTCCTGACGTCCACCGCGCTGGGTGCGGCCGGCCGGCCGCCGGCGAGCGAGCGGATCGTCATGGGCGCCATCGGCGTGGGGGCCCAGGGCGGCGGTCATCTGGGCGGCCTCGCCAGGCACAGCCGGGTGGAAGTGGTGGCCGTATGCGAAGTGGACCGGGAACGCCTCGCGAAGGCCCTGGCGAAGGTCCCGAACGCCAAGGGGTACAACGATTTCCGCGAGGTCCTCGCCCGGCCGGACGTCGAAGCGGTGGTGATCGCGACGCCGGACCATTGGCACGCGCCGATTTCCATCGTTGCCATGAGGGCCGGCAAGGACGTGTACTGCGAGAAGCCGCTCACGCTCACCATCCGCGAGGGCCGCGCGCTGGCCGACACCGCCGGACGGTACGGCCGCATCTTCCAGACCGGAAGCCAGCAGCGGTCGGGCGCCGAGTTTCACACGGCGTGCGAACTGGTGCGCAACGGTCGTATCGGACGCCTCCACACCGTCAAGGTCGGGATCGTCACCCGTGGCGGCAGCAACAAGCCGTGGTCGCCTCAGCCGGTGCCGGAGAGGCTCGACTACGACTTTTGGCTCGGCCCGGCGCCGTGGGCGCCCTATCATCCCGATCGTGTCCACTACAACTTCCGGTTCTGCTCGGACTACTCGGGCGGCGACGTGACGAACTGGGGGGCGCATCACCTGGACATCGCCCAATGGGGCATCGGCGCCGACGAGAGCGGACCCCTGGAGGTCGAGGGAACGGGAAAGCGCAACCGCACCGGCCTGCACGACGTGTTCTATAACATCAACGTCACGTACACGTATGCGGGCGACGTGAAACTTATACTGGGCGGCGGCAACAGCGGCGGCACGCGGTTTGAAGGCACCGAGGGCTGGATCCACGTGGACCGCGGCAAACTGGAGGGCGAACCGAAGGCCGTGCTGAAATCCAAGATCGGGCCGGACGAGATTCACCTCACATTCTCCAAGGGGGGGCACATGGGGTCGTGGATCGATGCCGTCCGCAGCCGGCAGACGGACTACATCACGGCCCCGCCCGAGGTGGGTCAGCGCTCCGCCACCGTCTGTCACCTCGCGAACATCGCGATGCTGCTCGAACGCAAACTGCGGTGGGACCCCGTGAAGGAACGCTTCGTCGGCGACGAGGATGCGAACCGGTGTCTCGACCGCCCGAGGCGGGAACCCTGGCGAATCTAACAGGAGAAAACGCATGGTGTGCAAGCCGGGCGTTTCGCGGAGAGCGTTTCTGAAAGGGGCTGCGGCTGCGGTGGTGGCGCCGTACGTTCTGACATCCACCGCGCTGGGTGCGGCCGGCCGGCCGCCGGCGAGCGAGCGGATCGTCATGGGCGCCATCGGCATCGGCGGCCGGGGGCAGGGCGTCATGGGCGGGCTGATGGGAAACCGAGAGGTCCAGGTGGTCGCCGTCTGCGACGTCGACCGCAACCGTCGCGAAAAGGCCCGGGCGAGTGTGAACAACCGCAACAGGAACAACGATTGCGCTGGCTACAACGACTTCCGGGAACTCCTCGCCCGCGACGACATTGACGCCGTCCTCATCGCCACGCCCGACCACTGGCACGGCCTGATGTCTGCCTGGGCGGCGGAGGCCGGCAAGGATATCTATTGCGAGAAGCCGATGGCTTCGACGATCGGCGACGGTCGCGCTGCCGCTGACGCCGTCCGCCGCTACGGCCGGGTCTTCCAGACCGGCAGCCAGGAACGGTCGACCGGCAATTGCCGCTTCGCCTGCGAACTGGTCCAGAACGGTCGGCTGGGCAAGATTCACACCGTCACGACGTTCCTGCCGACGGGCGACCGGCACTCCGGTGCCGCCGGGCCGATGCCCGTGCCCGACGGGTTCGACTACGACATGTGGCTCGGCCCGGCGCCGTGGGGGGCGTATCATCCGAGGCGCTGCCACGGCTCGTTCCGCTGGATCATCGATTATTCGGATGGAGAACTCACGGACCGCGGCGCCCACGCCAACGACATCGCCCTCCTCGGCGCCGGGCCGTTCCTCAAGGGTCCCGCCACCATCCAGGGTAGCGGCACATTCATCAAGGATCCCCTCTGGGACACTCCTTACCAGTACCACATCGAGTTCACATACGCGAGCGGCGTCCGGTTCATCGTGGACAGCAGCAACTCGCCCGGCGAGGAGGTTTGCGGCATCACCGGCGACCACCGCGGCGTCCTGTTCGAGGGCGACCGCGGGCAGTTGTTCGTGGCGATCCACGGCGGGGCGCTGGCGGCCACCCCGCCGTCGCTGCTGCAGGAAAAGATCGGCCCGGGCGAGATCCACCTCAGCCGCCCGCGCGACCACCGGCGCAATTGGATCGAGGCCATCAAGACACGCGGGCCCACGGTCGCCCCCGCAGAGGACGGGCACCGGACCGCCACGTTCTGCCACCTGACGCTCATTGCATGTCGGCTGGAACGCAAACTGACGTGGGACTTCCAGGCGGAGCGATTCATCAACGACGACGAGGCAAATCGGATGATTCACCGTCCGAAGCGCGAACCCTGGCGAATCTAACGGAAAAGGAAAAACACATGGTGCGCAAGACGGGCGTTTCGCGGAGAGATTTTCTGAAAGGGGCTGCGGCGGCAGTGGCGGCGCCGTACGTTCTGACGTCCACCGCGCTGGGTGCGGCCGACCGGCCGGCCGCCAGCGAGCGGATCGTCATGGGCGCCATCGGCGTCGGCGGCCGCGGCTCGGACGACATGAATACCTTCCTCGGGTCGCCCGAGGTTCAGATGGTCGCCGTCTGCGACGTCTTCGAGGATCGCCGCCGGCGCGCCAAGAGCACCGTGGACAGGCGGTACGGAAATGCGGATTGTGCGGCCTACAATGATTTTCGCGATCTTGTGACCCGGCCGGACATTGACGCTGTCTGCATCGGCTCGCCGGACCACTGGCACGTCCTGCACGCCCTGTGGGCCGTGCGGGCGGGCAAGGATGTGTACTGCGAGAAGCCGCTGGGCCTGAGCATCGAGCAGGACAAGGCCCTCCGCACCGCAGTGCGCCGCTACGGCCGGGTGTTCCAGTTCGGCACGCAGGAGCGTTCCAGTTGGAGCACGCGGCTGGCGGCGGAGATCGTGCTGAACGGCTGGATCGGCAAGGTCCACACCATCAAGGTCGGGACGCGATTCAGCATCTCCTCGCCCAACTACCCGCCCATGCCGGTGCCCGAAGGGCTGGACTACGACCTGTGGCTGGGGCCGGCCCCGTGGGCGCCGTACACCGCCAACCGCGTCTCGAACAGCCACTGGTTCCACATCAGCGACTACGCGCTCGGCTTTCTCGCGGGCTGCGGCATCCACACGATCGACATGGCCGCCTGGGGGAACGGGACGGACCGCACGGGCCCGGTCGAGGTCGAGGGCACGGGCGAGTTCCCCCGCGACGGCCTGTGCGACTGCGCCCTGGCGTGGAACGTGGACCTGCGGTTCGCCAATGGCGTCACGATGAACTTCACCGACGGTAACCAGAACCCGCTGGGCGTCCGCTTCGAGGGCCCCGACGGCTGGGTGTTCGTGAAGGAGCGGCACCTGGGCGGCAGGGCGGATGCGGAGCCGAAGTCGCTGCTGCGCCGGACGGCCGGCCCGGACGAGATCCGGTTGCCCGTCAGCAACAATCACCATCAGAATTTTCTGGAGTGCGTCAAGTCGCGGCGGGACCCGGTGGCGCCGATCGAGGTCGCGGTCCGGTCCGACGCGCTCTGCCACCTGAGCGACATCACCATGCGCCTGCGCCGGAAACTAAAGTGGGACCCCGACAAGGAGGAGTTCGTCGGCGACGCCGAGGCCAACCGCATGCTCTCGCGGCCCATGCGCGAGCCGTGGCG
>Ga0307378_10009464_pt1 | contig 12809 bp, 10 predicted proteins | sample UN1MG_FD_202238 | JGI IMG/M metagenome (GOLD analysis project Ga0307378, IMG submission 202238) | Soil microbial communities from Risofladan, Vaasa, Finland - UN-1 | ecosystem: Environmental > Terrestrial > Soil > Coastal area > Acid sulfate soil | place: Finland: Risofladan, Vaasa | collected...
AAGAAGAATAATCTAGTAAAGTTCGCGGAGGTCAAGGTCTTGCCTATGATAGTTAATTATGGATGACATACATAAAGATATTCCTACATGGGATAATGGTACATGGACAACAACATCTTTTGAATCAAGAGATGATTGGAGAGACTTTTTATTTTCCATATTTAGAGAACCTGGAAAATATGAGTTTAATGAAGCAACCAATGAAGTATTTATTGCTGAATCTAGAAAATTTAGAGAAACTAAAGTATATTGTACAGCACCATTTAAATCTAGGGACTTTATTAATTACTGGGATGATCAAAAAAATAAATGCAGACTAGGAGTATTAGTTAAATCAGATAATAAAATATGGTATCTTACCAGAGACTATTATATGTGGTTAAACTTCTTACCAATCTTTGATAAGGAACAACAGAAGTTTGACTTTGCTCAAATAAGGGATGCACAATATCATATGGCATTATATGAAGTACTTGCAGAACTATTCTATTTACATGCTGCTATACTAAAGAAAAGACAGATTGCTTCTAGTTATTTTCATGCAGGAAAACTAATTAATCAGTTATGGTTTGAGGCTGGTGTTACCTTAAAAATGGGAGCTAGTCTTAAAGATTATATTAATGAGAAAGGTACATGGAAGTTTCTAAATGAATATGCTGCATTCTTAAATGAACACACTGCTTGGTATAGACCTATGTCGCCAGATAAAGTAATGATGTGGCAACAAAAGATTGAAGTAAGAAAAGGAGATAGAAAAGCTGAGGTAGGATTAAAAGGAACACTACAAGGAATGTCTTTTGATAAAGATCCTACAAATGGAGTAGGTGGACCAGTTAAATACTTCTTTCATGAAGAGGCTGGTATTGCTCCTAAGATGAATACAACATTTGGATACATTAAACCTGCTCTTAAATCAGGTATGATTACTACAGGATTATTTATTGCAGCAGGATCAGTGGGTGATTTAGATCAATGTGAACCATTAAAAAAAATGATTCTAGATCCAGAAGCAAATGATATTTATTCTGTAGAAACAGATTTACTAGATGAGCAAGGTACTTTAGGTAAGTCAGGTTTATTTATTCCTGAACAATGGTCAATGCCTCCTTACATAGATAATTATGGTAATTCACTTGTAGAAGAAGCATTAGAAGCATTAGATGATTATTTTGAGAAGATAAAGAAATCTATGGACCCTGAAGATTACCAATTAGAAATATCTCAGCATCCTAGAAATATAGCAGAAGCATTTAAACATAGAAAAGTATCTAAGTTTCCATCACATCTTGTTACTGCTCAAATAAGAAGAATAGAAGATAAAGAATATGCTTATGAATATTTAGATATATCTAGAGATGAAACAGGAAAAATTAAAGTAAAAGATAGTAATAAGTTACCAATATCTGAATTTCCAATATCTAAAAAAACAGAAGATAAAACAGGAGTATTAGTTGTATGGGAAAGACCTATTAAAGATCCTGTTTATGGACAGTACTATGCCTCTATTGATCCTGTAGCTGAAGGAAAAACAACCACTTCAGATTCATTATGTTCTATCTATGTAATGAAAGCTCCTGTAGAAGTAACTAAACATACAGCAGGAGAATCAGAAACCTATATAGAACAAGATAAAATAGTAGCAGCATGGTGTGGAAGATTTGATGATATCAAGCAAACACATGAAAGATTAGAAATGATCATTGAGTGGTATAATGCTCAGACTGTAATTGAGAATAATATTTCTTTATTTATCTTATATATGATATCTAGGAAAAGACAAAGATATCTAGTTCCTAAAAACCAAATAATGTTCTTGAAAGACTTAGGTGCAAATGCTAACGTCTTCCAGGAGTATGGTTGGAGAAATACAGGAGTATTATTTAAGCATCATTTATTAAGTTATGTCATAGAATACTGTAAAGAAGAGTTAGATACTGTAACTAAACCTGATGGAACTATAGTAAGAACAACATATGGTGTAGAAAGAATTCCTGATATAATGTTACTTAAGGAAATGCATGCCTATACAGATGGTTTAAACGTGGATAGACTTGTTGCATTTTCTGCAATGGTTGCATTTATGAGAATACAACAAGCAAATATAGGATATGCTAAAAGAGTTATTATGGATGATGCAAGTAAAAACTTGCAAAAGTCAGAAAATTTGTTTAAATTAAATAGCAGCCCTTTCCGTCATATGGGAGGAAGAGGTACTAATGTTAACGGTCAATATATTAAAAGATCAGCATTTAAAAATTTTAAATAAAAGACATGCAAGTATTTAATGCAATGCAGCTTAAAGCTGGAGCTAAAGTAGAAAAAGAAAGAATGGGTGGTATTACCCAACCATTACAGTTTATTTCTAAAACAGATAAAAATGAAGAATGGGCTGCTTGGAATTGTGATTGGCTAGAATGGCAGGGATTAAGACAAATAAGAAGAAATGCCAGAAGGCTAATGAAAAACTATAAACTTGCAAAAGGTATTATAGATAAGTCTGATTATATTGTTGAAGAAAATAATGAATATAGAGATGTTATAGAAGTACTTACAAGATCAGATGATACAGCATTAGAATTAAAGTTTTATCCAATTATACCAAATGTTATTAATGTCTTAGTAGCTGAATTTGCTAAAAGATCTACTAAACTTACATATAAATCTGTTGATGAGTTCTCTTACAATGAGATGCTTGAACAAAAAAGAAAGTCTGTTGAAGAAGTATTATTGGCAGATGCTCAAATTAAAATTTCTGCAGCTCTAATGGAACAAGGAATGAATCTTGAATCAGAAGAAGGACAACAAGAGTTATCTCCAGAAAAATTAAAAACACTTCCAGAAATAGAACAATTTTTTAGAAAGGATTATAGATCTTTAGTTGAAGAATGGGCAACTCATCAACATAAAGTAGATGTTGAAAGATTTAATATGGATGAACTTGAAGAAAGAGCATTCAGAGACATGCTTATTACAGATAGAGAATTCTGGCATTTCAAAATGATGGAAGATGATTATGAAGTAGAATTATGGAATCCTGTAGTTTCTTTTTATCATAAATCTCCAGATGCTAGATATATATCTCAAGGAAACTGGGCTGGTAAAATAGACATGTATACTATAGCAGATGTTATAGATAAATATGGATATTTAATGACAGAAGAACAAATGGAATCTTTAGAAGCATTATATCCTGTTAGAGCTTCTGGTTATAACATTGGTGGATATCAAAATGATGGTAGTTTTTATGATGCTACTAAGTCACATGCTTGGAATACAGATATGCCTTCTCTTGGTATGAGACAATATACTTCTGCTATGGCAGGTAATGTAACAAATGGTGGTGATATTATTAGTCAAATCTTAACTGAAGGTGAAGATATTTATGATGAAGGAACAGCTTATTTATTAAGATGTACAACAACTTACTGGAAGTCTCAAAGAAAAGTTGGGCATCTTATCAAAGTATCAGAACAAGGAGAAGTAATAAATGAAATTATTACAGAAGATTATAAGGTAACTGACAAACCTGTATATGACACAAGATTATTTAAAAATAAAACTAAAGATAATATTGTATTTGGGGAACATATAGACTGGATATGGATTAATGAAGTATGGGGTGGTGTAAAAATAGGACCAAATATTCCATCTTTTTGGGGTATGAATAATCCAGGAGGCTTTGCACCAATGTATTTAGGCATTGATAAATCTAAAGTTGGGCCATTAAAGTTTCAATTTAAAGGAGATTCATCTATCTATGGTTGTAAATTACCTGTAGAAGGATCTATCTTTTCAGATAGAAATACTAAGTCTACAGCTTTACTTGATTTAATGAAGCCATATCAGATTGGATATAATATAGTAAACAACCAGATTGCTGACATATTAGTAGATGAGTTAGGTACTATTATCATGTTAGATCAGAACACTCTTCCTAAGCACTCTTTAGGAGAAGACTGGGGTAAGGGTAATTATGCTAAAGCATACATGGCAATGAAGAATTTTCAGATGCTTCCTCTTGATACTAGTATTACTAATACAGAGAATGCACTTAACTTCCAACATTTTCAGAAACTAGATCTATCTCAGACAGAAAGATTAATGTCTAGAATACAATTAGCTAATCATTTTAAACAACAAGCATTTGAAGTGATTGGTCTTAATCCACAAAGAATGGGACAACAGATTGCACAAATGACTGCTACAGGGGTAGAACAAGCCACTGCAGCATCTTATGCTCAAACAGAAATATTCTTTATACAACATTGTGATTATTTAATGCCAAGAGTACATCAGATGAGAACTGATTTAGCTCAATATTATAATTCAACTAAACCATCTGCAAGATTAACTTATATGACATCTGCTGATGAAAAAGTTAATTTTGAAATTAATGGTACTGACTTATTAATGAGAGATCTTAATATCTTCTGTAGTACTACTGCAAATCATAGAGCTATCTTAGAACAACTTAAGCAAATGGCTATGAGCAACAATACAACAGGAGCTAGTATATATGACTTAGGTAGAATTGTTCAATCAGATTCTATTGCTGAACTTACTTCAATAATGAAAGATGCTGAAGCTAAACAACAAAAAGCACAACAACAAGAAGGAGAGTCTCAACAAAAAATGCAGACAGAACAAATTCAAGCTAAAGCTCAAGAAGAACAACTTAAGAGACAGTATGAAGAAGATCAAGCAGATAAGGATAGACAAAATCAAGTTCTTGTTGCTGAAATTAAAGCTTCTGGTTTTGGAGCAATGCAAGATGTTAATAAAAATGAAGTATCAGATTACCAAGATTCAATGAAAGATATAAGACAAACTGAACAGTATCAGTCACAAACAGAACTTCAAAGAGAAAAACAAAGTAATGATATGGTAAAGCATTCTCAAAAATTAAGCATAGAACAACAAAGATTACAGGGACAACAAGAAATAGCTAATAAACAATTAGAAATTGCTAGAATAAACAAGAATAAATATGATTCAAAGTCTAATGATAAAAAGAAATAAACCTTTAGCTATATAGTGCTAAAATAAATTTTTTTATTTTAAATATTTAAAATTTAATTAGTATATTATAATAAGAACCAATAAAAACCAAACAATGAACAAAGACACTAATGAGGAAACTCAAATACAAGATTCTACAACGGTAGGACAAGCAGATGTAAATATTGATGAACTCTTTGGAATACCAGGTGCAGAGAATGTAATGTTACCAGAAGATGGTGAAGAACCTGAGAAACAAAAAACAATGTTTACTAAAGAAGTAGTAGACACCACGTTCCTTGACAAGCCTATAGCTAAAGAAGCTTTGGCACTAAAAGAAGAAGTAAATGAAGCAATAGCTGAACTTGATGGACTTATTAGTCAAGAAGAAGATGCTGGTAATAAAGGAAGACCTAAAGTAGATAAGTCAGGTCTTTTAGAGTTAGCATCTAAGATGATTGAAGAAGGAGCTTTAGTAGCATTTGATGATGATAAACCATTAGAAGAATACACTACTAAAGACTTTAGAGAATTATTTGAAGCTAATGCAACAGAAAGGGAAAATAAAGTAAGAGAAGATGTTCCAAGAGAATTCTTTAATGCTTTACCAGAAGAACTTCAATATGCTGCTAAATATGTAGCAGATGGAGGACAAGACTTAAAAGGTCTTTTTAGAACATTGGCTCATGTAGAGGAAATGAGACAACTTGATCCTTCAGATGAACATGATCAAGGAGAAATTGCAAGACAGTATTTACATGCTACCAATTTTGGAACAGCAGAAGAAATTGAAGCTGAAATTGTAGACTGGAGAGACTTAGATAGATTAGAGCAAAAAGCTAATCAGTTTAAACCTAAGTTGGATAGAATGCAAGATGAAATAATTGCACAACAGTTAGCAGAACAAGAATATAAAAAAGAACAACAACAACATGCTGCTAGAACATATACTGATAATATATATAATACATTGTCAGTAGGTGAGTTAGGAGGACTTAAGTTAGATAAAAAAGTACAAAGTATGTTATATTCAGGATTAGTTCAACCAAATTATCCTTCTATATCAGGAAAACCTACTAATTTATTAGGCCACCTTTTAGAAAAGTATCAGTTTACTGAACCAAGACATGATTTAATTGCTGAAGCACTTTGGTTACTTTCTGATCCTAATGGTTATAAAAATAAAGTAAGAGAACAAGGATCAAGAACTGCAACAGAAAAAGTAGTAAGGCAATTAAAAACAGAAGAAGCAAGAAAGATTACATCTTCTGTACAACATGAAAAAGAAGAACCTAAAAGAACTTCAACAAATAAACAAAAAACAATTTCCAGAAATGGTGGAAATATGTTTAGAAGATTTTAATAAATAAGTAACAAATAAAACAAATATAAAATGGCAACTCCAGTAATGAACAATGGCATATTCCTCCGGGATACAGCCTATGCGGCAAGTTCCCATGTGGATTCATACCACCTGGTGAATATGCTAAAAGATGCAGAACCAATGGACTTAGGTCCAGTAGACCTTTGGGCAATGGCTCAAAGAGTTGAAATGCCTCTTTACCAATTATCATCTTTTGGTGGTAAAAATGTAATCAATGTAGATAATGCTCGTGGAGAGTACAAGTGGCAGACTCCTGTCTCTGTAGATCTTCCTTACATTGTAGAAGACATTGAGTCAAGTAATGGTTTTAAAGGTGTGGATGGTACAACTTTCCGCATCAAATTAAACAAAAGAGAATTTGGACATGGTGATATTATCACTTATGACAAATACAATGGTTGTGAGATGTACATCACTGCAGAAGATATTCTTCCAATGGGTGATGGTTTTGTCTACACAGTACAGTTAGTTAACAATGATAACTACAAATTCTTAGATAATAAGTACTTAGCTAATGGTACTAAAGTGTTCCGTAAAGGTTCTGCCCGTGGTGAATATGGTGAGAGATTCTCTGACATTATCACTAATACAGGATTCCGTGAATTCTACAACTTTGTAGGTGGAGCAGAAGCTCACGTTCACTATTCTGTATCTTCAAGAGCAGACTTAATGATCAAAGGCGGAATGAATGCAGATGGTACAGTTCCTGTAACTGAAATCTGGAGAACATTTGATAAAAACATAGATCCTTCTATTTCATCTTTGGATGATATGGTTAAGGTTATGGGTAAAGACAAAGTGAAAAAAGCATTTGATAATGGAGATCTTTCTAGAACTTTCTTAACTAATATGGAAGCTGCTCACCTTTCTAAGGTAGCAACTGATATTGAGACTTACTTAATGTGGGGTCATGGTGGTAGAGTTCGTCAAGATGGTCCAGATGATGTAAGGTTATCTGTAGGTTTATGGAAGCAGTTGGATAACTCTTTCAAAAGAGTATACAACAAAAATAACTTTACACTTGACTTGTTCCGTGGAGAAATCTATAACTTCTTTAATGGTAAAGTTGAATTCCAAGGTCCAGATCCTAAGCGTTCTCTAGTAGTTCAAACAGGTATGGGTGGAATGCGTATGGTAAATGAAGCTATTAGAACTGAAGCTATTGCTTCTGGTCTTTTAATTCAAGCTGCTGATATTGGTGCTATCACTGGTAAAGGTATGGACTTGAACTTTGGTTTCTCTTACACATCTTATGTAATTCCTTTCTTGGCAAATGTTAAGTTTGTCTTGAATCCTGCATTTGACAATGTTCACACAAATGATATTGAGAATCCTATCATAGATGGTTTCCCATTAAGTTCTTACTCATTCATTATCTTTGATATCACAGATAATACAAATGATAACATCTTTATGTTGAAATTATCTTGGGATAATCAACTAAAGTGGTGGTACCAAAATGGTACAATGGATTACATGGGACGTAGCCAAGGCTTCCAATCCTCTGGACAATTCAATGGTTACCGTGTAATGATGTCTCAGACTATGCCAGCTATATGGGTAAAAGACCCAACTAAAGTGTTGAAAATAGTTATGAGAAATCCAATCACTGGTGGATCATTCTAACATATAATAGCAAACTAAAAGGGGGAGTAATACTCTCCCTTTTTTTTAATTAAACTTTAACTAATATAAACCAATAAAACCAAACAAATGGAAACCAAACAAATGGAAAATTTCACAATGGTGGAAACCAACAAAGCTAACAACAAGAAAACATCAATTGCTGTTAGACCGTTCTTTGACAATTCAGCTACTAATATGGGGCTGGAAAATTATGGCATGTCACTCTATGATGGAGTAAAGCACCATGAACAACTTGCTTGCTTAGAAAACAATGGAGTAATAAGATATATAACAGGATTAAATGAATTTGCTCCTGAAATTAAATTATTACCTACAGAAGTTAGAGAAGCAAGAATAAGAGAAATTAGATTAGCAATTATAGAACTTGAAAAAGATTTAGCTGCTAATGTAATAGATATTGATGATAAAGAGTTTTGGAGCAAGGTTCAGTTATTAAGACCAGATAATAAATCATTTTGGAATAAAATAACTATTGCTTGTGGAAATGAACCTTTATTTTTGGATTCAAAAGATCCATATGATAGAATTAAATTAATGGCTATTGAAGCAGGAGGTTTTTCAATAGTAGCAAAAAGTTTTGATGATGCAAGATCTAGAGCAGTAGCTCCTAAGTTTTACTTAGACAAAGAGGAAGAGACTGTAATGGCAAGAACTGAATACAAGAAAATGAGGAATAAAGCTTTGGCTGAACTTCAAAAATTATTTGATAAGAATAGTACTAAGTTATTCTACATAGCAAAAGTAGTAGATATTAACAGTACACAATATAGAAAGTCAACACCAAATGATGTTATATATGAGAATATGGATATGTACATTAATGGTGAAGGTGGAGAAAGCAATAAAGAGAGAGCAGCAAAATCTTTTATTGAAGCAACCAATATGGATATGGAAACATTAAAAATTAAATCAATTGTTAGAGATTCCGTATTTTTTAAGTATATTATTAATAAGCCAGATGGTTATATCTATCATGCAAAGTCAAATGCTTTACTTGGTAGGAATGTATCAGATGTTGTTGAGTACATGAAGAATCCTTTAAATGAAGATATTCTTAAAGATCTTAACATGGCTGTAGAAAAATTATGGAACTCTTAATTATAAACAATATAAAACTAAAATAAAATGGCAACTAAAATGAAAATGGTTATGAAAGGTGGAAAAATGGTTCCAGCTTTTGCAGCAGATGGTAAAGGTAAAATGAAGATGGGTGGTGTTAAGATGAAGAAATATGAAGTTGGAGGAGTAAGTGACTTTGAAGAAAGACAAAGGCGAAAAAAAGAAAGAGCTAGAACAAAAGCTGAAATAGCAGCTATTGAAGGAGAAGGTACTGTATCAAATAAAAGAAATAATAGAGCTGATAGAATTGCTGTAGCTACAGGAACCAAACGTGTAAAAGTTCCAAAAAAATTAAGTACATCTACAACCACATCTACATCAAATACTGACAACCGTAATAGTGGTAATACTTCTAACAATACCTATTCTGGTTCATCTTCTGGGTCAACTTCTGGAGCAAATGCAAATGCAGATGCTAATTCATCTTCTACTATTAATCCTATGCCTAGGAGAACTCCACGTCCAATTGGCACCCGTACACGTCAGGAACTACGCAGAGGTGCATCTATGCAAAAAGGTGGTTCTACAAAAGCAATAAAACCTAAAATGAAAGTGGGTGGTAGTACAACTAAACTTAAAAAAGCTATGTATGGTTCAACTATGAAACCTACTATGATGGCAAAACCTAGCATGATGAAAAAGGGTGGTACTAAAAAGAAATAATCATGGCAATTAGAAAAACAACAACTAGAAACACAACAACTAGAAAAACACCTGCTAAGAAATCTTCTTCATTAGGTATTTCCATTATGGGTGGAAATAAAACTGATATGAGAAAGTGGGAAGTAGAATCTGCATTAAGTACTTTAAAGAGAGCTGATGAGATTAGAAAAAACACTAAGATGATGGCTGATGTAAAAAAACTTGCTCAAGAACAAGTTAATGTATTAAACACTTTTACTAAAGGTAAATAAAATATAGAAATTATGGCAAAGTTAATGTGTGCAAAATGTGGTGGCAAAGTTACAAAAATGGGTAATGGTGGTGTAACACCTTCAAAAGCAATACCTAGAGCTAGCATGATTTTAAATTTTGGTATTCCTCAAACAGGAACTACAAATTATAGTGCACCTACTATGAAAAAAGGTGGTTCTGTTAAGAAAACAGTTAAAAAGAAATAACAGTGGCTACTAAAAAGGTAGACAAGAAGTGGATTCAAAAAGCTGTAAACCCTAAACATAAAGGTTTCTGTACTCCTATGTCTAAACCTACATGTACACCAAAGAGAAAAGCTTTGGCTAGAACTTTTAAAAAAATGGCAAAAAATAAATAACTATGAAAAAGACAAATAAAGTAAATCCGCTTAAATTTTTTAATGATGCTAAAGAAGCTAGAAATAAATCATTTAGTAAATCTTTAAAAAGAATGGATAATGGTGGTAAAATATATCAAGGACCTTTAAATGAAGCAGATATTAAGAAATTAGATACTTCCTATCCATCTACTGCTACTGTACCAATTCCATTTGCTCCAAATGAAGCTAATTTGATTAGAGGTTGGAATAGATTTGAAAATGGAGAACCAATATCTGATGAGCAAAGAGAACGTGAAGGTAGAGCATCAACAGAAAATAGTATGAGAAAACCAATTAGAAAAACTGGAGGAACACATAAAATGCCAAATGGTAAAGTAATGCTTAATTCAGCAATGAAAAAAAAGACTTCTAAAAAGAAATAAAAAATGTTAAATAGCACTATTACTATAAAGATGAAACAGAGAATCAACAAACTTGATTCTCAGGATTATGACAACATAGAATGTTGGCAAGTAGTAGAGGCATTTAACAAAGCTCAAGTAGAATGGTCTAGAAGACAGTTACATGGTATCAATGTAGTTAAAGAAGGTGATGAACAGTCAACTAGAAGAAAAGATGATTTACAAATCTTAATGGAAACAAGTCAGCTTCCTTTAGCAGATCAAGATTATTATTATTCAGGAACTCTTCCTGTAGATTATATGCAATGGAAAAGAGTAGATATATTTGCAAAGAAAGATTGTTGTGAGAATAGAAGAATGACTGTATATTTTGCTGAAGAAGGAAATGTAAATTTACTTTTAAGAGATAAGCAGAAACAACCTAACTTTGAGTGGGCAGAAACTTTTGCTACTTTAAAAGGTGGAGATGTTAACATCTATACTAATAAAGATTTTGATGTTGCAGAAGCTAATCTTATATATTATAGACAACCAATTAAGATTCAAATTCAAGGTTGTGTAGATCCTTATACATCAGTTCAATCTACTGTAAATGTACCATGTGAATTTAAAGATGATATTATAGAAGTAATTATTGATGAAGCAGTAAGTATACTAGCAGGAGATATAGAATCAATGAGTCAGTTTGGTAGAGGAACACAAACAGCAGAAAGAAATAATTAATAAAATAATTTTGTTATATCAAAAACTTTTACTATATTATAGTATATTATATTATTAACTAAAACAAAAAAACAAAATGGCTTATTTTAATCATGCTTTCAAGAAAAGCTTCCTGGCAACAGGACCGACACAAACAGCATTCCCAGTTACTCTTCCAGATGGAACTACAGTTCCTACTACAACATCTTTAGGATATGTAACAACAGCAGGTATGCCTACTTATGGTTTAAATCAATTATCAGCAATTAGTGTTGCTACTTATGGTGCAGCTACTACAGCTACTACTGATGGATACATTGGATGGTTTGATCCAAAATCTAATGTATCTCTTGCTATTGGTAGTAGTTCAGCTTGTTGTAATGCATATCTTGCAGGTTCTGCAATTTATTCTAATGACAAAATTGGACCTTTAACTGGTGGTTACCAAGAGACTAACAAGTCTAAAATGGTAAACCCTAAGTATGTATCTCGTTTTTATTCAGTAGATCCATGTGCTCCACAAAACAATGTAATCCATGTTGGTTCAACATATTGGACTGCAGGTGGTGGTGTTTTATTATTAGATGCTGCAACTTTAGTAGGAGGTACAACATATGGTGTATCATTAACTGGTGTAGTTACTACTGTAACGGGTGGTACTGGAACAGGATTAATTGTTTCTTATAATACCAATGCTCTTTTAGGTGGAGAAGTTACTTCAGTTACTATTGTAGCTCCCGGAAAAGGATATGCAAATGGTGATACAGTAACTTTAGTTGGTGGTGCTAGTGATGCAACAATAGATATTGCTGCTTTAATTGGTGTAACTGATTCTCATGCTCAAGTAGGATGTGGAATTTCTCCAGATTGCTGTAAAGAATATTTATGTGGTGAGACTTACTCTTTACGTTTAGATGTAAAAGGTTCTCCTGCATTAAGGTTCTTAAATCACAATGCATACAATACTGTTGATGCTTATACTGGATGTTGTCCAGCTGGTGCTATTGCTCCTACTGCAGTTGACTCAACTGAAGTAATGATCTTATGGGCAAATGGTTTAACTACTAATCCAATTGTAGGTCCTTTTGTACAGATTGTTGTACAAGCGGAAGATGGTACACTTTTGTATGCTCCAGGAACATCTGCTGCGTTCTTAGCAGCTAATGGTGCTATTACTTGGGATAAATATGTATCTAAAGGACATACAGCTGGTGATTGTGCCGGTTTAATTTTAAATGGTGCTTATGTAGATACTAAATTTGGAGATTGTACTTTCCAACTTTCTGATTTCTATGAGAAAGAG
>Ga0307378_10009465_pt1 | contig 12809 bp, 19 predicted proteins | sample UN1MG_FD_202238 | JGI IMG/M metagenome (GOLD analysis project Ga0307378, IMG submission 202238) | Soil microbial communities from Risofladan, Vaasa, Finland - UN-1 | ecosystem: Environmental > Terrestrial > Soil > Coastal area > Acid sulfate soil | place: Finland: Risofladan, Vaasa | collected...
CAGTGCAGCCAGCGTCTCTGACAGAGTTATGCCGGGGGGAACTGCTGTACTATATCAGACCGCATCCGGTAAGTGGAAGCTGGCTGGGGACTTGGCAACGTAATGTCATTATTCTTCTTACTACCATCAGCGGGGCCGGCTACTCTCACCTTAACTGACGCAACTATTTCACACGTAACCGGGTCTCCAGCAGCGGTCGCGCTCTTAACAATCAATACTGATGGTACAGTAGATAAGACAGAGGGAGTCACTGTCACCCAGCTAAATCCAACCACAGACTGGATTATTCCTATCGAGAAAGCTTTTGGCGCTAGCTATGAGGTTAAGTGGGATTTAATCTCGGGAACCTCCCCTAACACTAAAACAACGTGGCCCGACGAGGCTACATACGTTGACATCTCTACGGTGAGAACTATCGGACATACTCTGGGGACAACGGCTACAGTGGGTTGTGTCCTACGTATATCTATACGGCGTACTGGTACGACTACCGTAGTAGATACAGCAGACTTTACATTCAATGCGCAGGTGACTTGATAGGAGATGGACATGGAAATAGTAATACAATTAGCTGTAGTTATTATTGTAGTAGGCCTTGTGTATTGTATTTACAGGGCTATGACCAAGGATAGATCGGTTGACAAATCTAAATGGGTTGGCCCACAGGGACCTCCACCGTATGTCGATCCTCGTTGGGTCCAGCCTACGTCCAAATCGCAGCCTGATGACAACAAAGAACCAGACAAGTAAATAGGCATAGGCATGATGGTTGTCCGCACGTATATACCTTACGCTATCCGCGTAGTAATGAAAGACGTATGGGAGCATATCAAGGATGACGGACCAGAGCAGTTCATCGATTGGGAGCCACGACTCGACGACAATAGTCGTTGGTATGTTGGCTATCTCGACAATGAACTCGCTGGCGTCTTCTGGATGCGCAGGGTTAACACCCGTACGTGGGAGGCGCACGCCAATGTTAGACCGCAGTTTTGGGGCGATCGACAAGGCACGAAGCTCTGTCGAGAAGCCATAGCAGTTATGATAGACGATACGGGCGCTAAGAAAACTATCGCCCTTATCCCAGATAGTTCACCCGCTACACAACGAATGGCAGAAGCCATAGGCTTCCGGCGCGAGGGCGTACAGACCCAATCCTTCATCAAAGACGGACAGGTGTACGACCAAGTGCATTACGGAATAACGAGGAAATAGAATGAGTTCAGTTTTCGATCCCGGTAAAGACGATCGTGATAAAGCGTCTAAGAAGGCTGACGACGCTGTCATTAAAGGCGGCTCTTTCAGTGGACCCGGCGGCATTGGCGGTGGATTCAACTTCAAAGATGGAGTTGCTAGCGGCAATATGGAACTCGGCACGTTCCAGTCTAGCATGGACGGCTTTCAGGCGCTGACCCAGAAGGGGTTCAATCAGGCTGGTCAGGGCCTACCCCCGGAGCTTCAAGCGCTGGGGCAGCAGACTATTGGAAAGATCGGAGCAGGCTCTGTTAATCGCTTCCAGAACCAAGCGGGCTTTGAGGGCTTGGGACAGATGTTCCAGAAGTCTTTGCAGACGGCGAACGCTGATCCATTCGAGCTAGGCTCTGCGGTGTCGGAGAAACTACGTGCTCTGTCAGAACGGTCTAACGCGCGCAACGCACAGAAGATGTTCGATAGACTCAACGCTAGCGGAAAATTAGGTACGTCAGCAGGTATTGCTGGTATGGGCGAGTTCGCAGCTATTGAGGCTGAACAGGGCATGAAGTTCGACCTAGCTGGCCTCACGGCTGGGCAGTCGCTTCAGCAGGACGCTTTCCAACGTGCTATAGGTGCCTCACAGGGTCAGGAAGCTATTGGCTCTAGGCAGTTTGGCGAAGAGATGGGTGTCAACCAGTACAACGATCAAGCCGCTATACAGCAGTTCGGAGTGGGTAGTGAGATGTTGCAGATGTTGCATCAGAACCAGCAGGCAGGGCTTAACATGTCTGCGGTTGCTAACTCTAATGCTATGGATGTGTCCCAGCTTCCGCTGGTCTTCCAAGCTGCTATGCAGAACGCATCTATCGCCTCGTCTAACTCTCTGCTCTCTTCCGCTGGTATAGACCAGCAGAACGCAGCGATGGCTAAGTCTCCGGTAATGGAGGCTATGCAGATGGCAGGTGGGCTGGCTAGCTCGATGTCTGGGGCGGGATTGCTAGGTAAAACCATCTCTACTAACGCTGGGCTAGCCGCAGGGACTAACGCATAATGCCTAATCAATTTGGTTTAGAGACACCACAAGAGGCTCAAGCGCGTATAGCGCAAGGCTTTGCACTCCAAAGGGATCGCTTCCAGAACTCAGCAATGGCTGCTAACAAGCCGTGGGCTGCGGGGCAGGCGCTCGGCTCTATCTTTGGCCCTGCGCTACGCAAAACATTAGACACTCGCGCAGCGCGGAGGGACGAGTCTACCCGTCTACAAGAGGACTTGGGTATCTCTGTTCAAGAGGCCCGCATGCTGGCTAAGGATAGCGTGCCTCGCGACTTCGCTGCCGTTAGACAGGCTAAAACGATGCAGAAGGCTGGCACTGCGGCAACTGCGCAGTACAACGAGCTGCTGGGCACCGGGATGAACGAACGGCGCGCCATGGCGGCGAGTATGATTACCATGTCGGCTACCCTGCGTAAGCTGGGATTCCCTGAAGAGGCAACCAACCAGACCATACAAGCTAATGCGCTGATACAGGCGGAAGATGAGCGTGACCTGAATATACAGAAGGTTAAGGGTGAGATTTCGAATACGGCATCGACTGAAGCACATCGGGGTATTACGGAATTCACTGACCTCTCCAACTACCGAGAAAGGCTGGTAGCTGAGAAAGAGAACACGGACGACCCCCATGAAATCGATCGCCTTAACCGAGAGATCGAACGCCATGACGGTCGCCTGTCTATTCTGACCACCCGCAGCCTGTCGGACGCCGACGAGCGTGCGCTTGGTGTTGGGGCGAGCGATAAGATTCAGCTTGAGATATTAGACGGGCAGTTGCTCGACAGCAAATTTGAAATGCTCGAAGGTATTGTCAACGATCTATCCGGTACGTGGGCGACTACCAAAGTTGGTGCGCTAGGGGCGTATGCCGCCACGCGCTTAGAGGCGTGGATGGGTGTCGATCCGGGCACGTTCGGAGCAGAAGACCTTATTTCTGATGTCGGCAAGTACAAGAGCATGCCGTCCTACGTGTCCTCACAGCTCCGGCATGACCTGACTGGTGCGGCTATGTCAGCACAAGAGCAGCCCCTGATGGAGCCGTTCCTGCCTTCGCCCGGAGACTCTCCGAGTACTATGCTGTACAAGATTCGAGCAGTACGCGCGTACACGCAGCTTGACATACGAACGCGCCAAGAGTTCGCAAACGCCTATAGGCAGAGCGATGCAGGTCAGGCTGGTAACAACTTTCCTAGCATATCGCAAGTACCGGCCTCGCTCGTAGCTACAATGCAGGGCTACCAAAAGGCCGCTGAGATGGAGCAGAAGCTGAAAGACAACCAAGACGCAGGTGTCGCTACTCCGCTAGATACGAAGGTATCAACATCCATTGATGCCTCAAACAGGTACTTGAGTACAAGAGGGAAAGACTAAAATGCCCCAAAGGATTAGACCAGCAGATGCTAGCCTCTGGGCTGATACACTATCTGATACAGAGCAGATGGGCCAGATGAGCGTGGGCCAGATTCGCACCATGCAGGGCCAGCTTACGCAGTATCAAGAAGAGCAGACAGCGCGTCAGACTGACCTGACTGAGCAAGGCTTCACCCGTGGTGAGGTTATGAAGCTCATGCAGGCAGAGAACGCACACATCGATGACGGTTCGTACGAGACGGGCGGACAGCTCAAGCGTCAAGGCCCCGTACCCGGTACGACGGAGACGTTTGCGGTAGCACACCTGCTTAACGCAGGTAAGGAAGGCGTGTTGCAGGCGGTAGAAGGGCTAGGCGATGTGGTAAACGAAATCGCCGTAGGCTTGAATATCGCAGACCCAGAGACTGCGGACAAGTACAAAGAAATCGTTAGAAAGAACCGCGTGGAGCGAAAGATCAGCGACATGGAAGTCTTCGGTAAGATGACCCCGAAGGCTATGGAGATGGTTGGTAAGATTGCCCCATGGGTTGCCACAGGTAACGTTGGTGGAGGCTATAGCCTGCTTCGCTACGGTCTAACGCAGGGTGTAGTAGGCGCGACCGCTGCGGTAGCCGAAGTTACTAACGAGCCTATTCAGGATCGTTGGAACGAAGCACTGATGGGTGGAGGCTTAGGTACGGCTGGGACGGCGGTGATGGGAGCACCATGGGCGGTTCGCCGCTGGGCGTTTGCTAGGTTCCAGAAAGAGTTGAACCTTGAAACGTCTCTCGCCAACACCGAGCTTGAGGCAAGTATTCAAGGCATGCTTAATCAGGGTAACTTCAGCTTCTCCCTCTCGCAGGTTACGGGCAACCGTTTCCTCTTCGCCTTGGAGCAATCCGCTGCCGGGCGTGCGCAGAAGCTACAGCAGAACCAGAACATGCAAGCCCTGTTCGATAACATATTAGACATGTCTAAAAAGTACAGGGCCGACGGACTGGACGCCGATCAGATAGCTGGGAAACTTAACGTCACTCTTAAGACAGCTAACAAGTCTCTACACAAGCGAGCCTCGTCTGAGTTTGAGGCCAACTTGAACAAGATCGAAGAAGAGTACGGCTCCGATATTATCCTCGACTATGACGGTGCGCAGAACTATTTAGACAAGGTCAACAAGCACATTGAAACAGTCAATGATCCATTGCGTCCCGGTGTAGGCGCTAGCCCGTCCTTCCTTAAGTACCGGGAAGAGTTAGACACGCTCATCAATCCGGTAATCCCGGTGAAGCGTATCGTAAAAGCAGCGGACGGCAAGACTGAGATCACTGTGTGGGACTTGCTTAACAGGCGTACAGGGGAAACCTTAGACAAAGGCATGCTCGATCAGGGCACCGCCATGTCACGTTCCATGTATCTGAACGAGGGACTCGGCGGCCTACAAGCGGGCGAGATCAATCGAGTTACGATGGGCCTCAATGACATGCTAGCCGGGCGTACGCAAGCTGTTATAGCCAACTCAGCCGACACCAGTATGGATCAGGACATCGCTAAGGGCTTGATGGGTACACTCACTCGGCAACTCAGTGGTAGCTCAAAGAATCCAGATGCTGTAAAGGCCCTCGAACTACTCCGGGAGAACTACAAGGGACACATGCTAGTCTTGGGCGACATCGAGAGGCTGACAGTCAACCGACTGTTTGGTCAGGCTGAGATGCCTGCTGACCCAGACCAAGCGTTAGACATGGTGCTCGCCGGGGGCAAGACCTCGCTCAAGAATACGCGCGAGTTCCTGATGGACTACGACCCTGCCTTGCTGGCCGACTTACAAGCCACGTTCCTTAAGCGCATCGCCCAGAAGGGCGGTGACGTTACCCTGCCGCAAGTCGATGTGCCGCTGTCCCTGAACAAGCTGGCTACCGCGTTGGGAGGGGCCGAGGGAGTAGGTATGAAGGGAGTGGGTCTGTTCGATGCAGCTACACAAGCCGACCTAGTCAAGACGGGGCAGGCGCTACGTACCATAAACAATATGTACTTCACTGGCATCAAGCCGTCCATGAACAAGCTAGACGACGTCGCTATCAACGTCATCTCTCGCAGCCCAGAGTTTATGGCGCGTTTTGTGACGCGCGTATTCTCCGGCGGAGAGTCCATGTCTAACATGCTACTCGATCCACTACTGCGTAAGAGCGTACAACGCCTAGCCGAGGGTAGTATAGACACTCCGACAGGGCGAGCAGCCATGGTAGCGCTAGCTCAGTTCCTAAACGAGCAGGAAGATAAGGCTGCGAAAGACAAAGAGAACTTAGGTCGCGCTGAACGTGGACGTTCGGGCGAGTCGAATGGCAAAGCGATGCAGATACAATAATGCGTAGCTGGGGGAAGCAATCGAAGAAGGTGCTGTCCGAATTAGACAGCAGGCTGGTTAAGTATTTAGACCGGGCGTTGCAAGAGGTGGCAGACATCAGCTTGATATGCGGACACCGCAATCAAGAAGATCAGATGAAGGCATACTTTTCTGGTAACTCCAAACTCATGTGGCCGAAAGGCCGCCATAATAGTCTCCCGTCTAAAGCGGTAGACTTCCAACCGTATCCTATGCCAAAGGATAAAGCTAAGTTGTGGGCCTCGCTCGCATACGTAGCTGGTAGGATAGTACAAATGGCAGCAGAGGATGGAGTACGCATACGGTGGGGCGGAGATTGGGACTCCGACGGTGATCTCACTGACCAGAACTTTGACGACCTGTATCACCTAGAGGTCGTGGATGCCATTGATGATACAGATGCTCGCAATTCTAAGCCTATTGCTGGGGGTGTTTAGCGGAGATACGTCTCCGACATACGTACGAGATAAAGACACGTATGAAGTGTGGACGGAAGCCTGCTTCCGCACGCAGTACACCTGCGGCCCAACAGAACTACCTAAGATAATGCGAGTTGAACTAGAGCCGGGCATACTTGGCTACTACGATGGAACAGATAAGATTTACGTACTCAAGGGCCTGCATGGCCTGCGGTACAAGGAAGTAGTGATGCATGAGATGATTCACTACATTCAAAAGCAAGTGGGGAAAGCAGAGATACCCGGCCCAGCCGAAAGTATCTGTAGACTCGAAGCAGAAGCCTTTCTGGTAGTCGACAAGTGGCTATTAGACAGTGGAGAGCAGTGGCTGATGGTTGGCCCTAATTGGTGGAAGCCTTATGTACATTGTTGGCCTTGGTATGATCCAGATTGGGCAAAGTATTCAGCAGGCGACCAATGGATATGGTCAGTAGACCCAGATGTTTACGAGACAGATTAAAATGCAAAAAATAGCAGACAATAGCGCCATCGGGTCAGCGGTGTTAGCGTCGGCAGCGTGGCTGTCCGACGTGGAACCCGTACTTACTGCGCTAGCAGCGATCGTGGCGATCATTGCCGGAACGTTCGCGGCGTGGTATCACTTAGAGAAGGCGAGGATGCTGCGAAGGCATAGGCTCGAAAGCTATAAGGATAAGAAGCATGGCGACTGAAACACGAATCCCACGCTCGTTAGACGGCGAGCCGTTAGACGACCACGCCCTATTAGTTCCGATGGGCTGCTATCAAGGCGTGGAATACATCAATCAGTATGGGCGCAATCCGACCTGTGCTGATGGTGCTGACGAAGAAATCTGGAATGGCTCAGTTGTCTACAGCAACCCAGCCACAGCCTTGATGACTAAGTTGTCACAGACAGCCGATCAAGCTGCCCTCCGTGGAGCCACAGTCCACATCAAAGGACTGGACGCGAACTGGGACCTTGTGGAGCAGGACGTTCTGCTTGATGCCTCAGACACTACGACACACGTAGTTCTAGCCACTCTGGGTACTCCGCTGCTGCGAGTGTACTACGCTGAGATACATGGCACAGTTGCCTCCACATCATCTGTACGCTTGCACAACGATGCAGAGGACACAGACTACTTCGTGATGCCTACTGGTAACAACTCGACGGCACTCGCTTGGTACACAGTACCTGCTGGTCACACAGCGTACATGACGAACTGGTGGGCGCAGCACAACCCGAAGACTGGTAACAACTTTACGTCCAACCTCATGCGTGTCTGGACGAAAGACAATGTGGATGGCAGTGCCCGAATCGTTCGTGCCCAGAATGGCATCGCTGAGAATGGGCACTTCCAGCATTATTACACGCCATATATGAAGTTCACTGAGAAGACTGACATTCAGATAACGTCCTCACCTGTCGGTGCTGCGGCTGACATCTCGGCAGGATTTGACCTGATATTGGTCGCCAACGATCGAAGGAATCCATAACATGAACCTCTTCCAACTGATCGGTAGTATCTTCAAACCTGCCGCTGAACTTATCGACAACCTGCACACCTCTGTAGAAGAGAAGCTGCAACAGAAGGCGATCATGCTTAACACGCAGGTCGAGCTGTTGGAGTACGCTCTCAACTACGAGCAAGAGCAGCTCAAAGCGAAGACCGAAATCATTGTAGCCGAGGCTAAGTCAGAGTCGTGGGTCACACGCAACTGGCGTCCGGTTACTATGCTATCGTTCGTGGCTGCTATCCTTGGGTACTGGTTTGGCCTTACCCCAGATACACTAACGCCCGAAGCTGTAGACAGCATGTTCACGCTGGTACAGATCGGGCTTGGTGGGTACGTAGTAGGACGTTCGGCGGAGAAGGTTATCCCCGGTATCGTTAAGTCACTGAAGGCTCGCGAGGATACGTAGTAGGACGCGGCTCTGTCTTGAGCCACTGCCGCTCGCTCAGTCTGTAGCGCGCCTTCATATCCTTGGGCGCGTACCCAAACTTGAGAAGTTTACGTTTCTTTATCTGGTCTAACGGCAGCTTGTAAGGCAGCTCGTCCTTAATGTAGCGCACGTAGCTACAGTCGGGTGGCAGGAAGTTACGCTCCAAAAAGTCGGGAATGATCCCCGGCGTCAGCTTCACACATCGCTGCTCAGTTAGACGGTTCTCGTAGTTGTTGCACTGCCGCGTCTCCACGTTGAGCGCGGGGCAGGCATAGCCTATCGCAGAGATGACGCAGCACTCCCCACACCCCGTACACAAATCCTCGAACTCTTGTTCGGACAACTCATTAAGGTCAGCCACCCCGGCTGGCCTTTTTGCGTTGTGCTTTCGGAGACTCAGGGACACGCTTAGCTACGAGCGGGTGGTACATAAACTTATCGCCGTTCAGGTTGTAGCCTGCCTTGACGGTCGGTAGTTGCACCGGAATTAGACGAGAGAATATACGCTCGTACTCTCCCTTACTAACTCGTCGGCCTAGCGTGGCAGATGTCTCTGCCCTAGATGGAATACCCATATTAACACCTCTCGTAAATGAATGTGCATGAGTGCCTCTCGCGGCTACGTTTGCGCTGACGGATAGATGCTGCGTATGTCTGCGTCCACCCTTCACGATTTAGATAGGACTCCCACCAGTGAGGCGGGCGTACTATCAGGTGTACGTCTCGTCCGTCAGGTAGTATGTGGTTGGTATTGTTGCAGTCGATGTGATGGAACTGTCGGCGGCTATGCTCCGCGATCCAGTCTAATGTCTCGTCTAACGACTCGCGCTCTACATGTTCCAGTACGTCGGTAGTTATAATCAGGTCGAATGTTGCGGTAGGTGTCACATCCTTGCCCGGCACCGAGGGGTCGTACTCGGTGATGCTAACTGGATTATCCATAGGGCGCACCACATTCTGCTCGACGTAGCGCTTCAGCGTACCTACCCCTGACCCGAAGTCTAGCACCGTCTTGATCGCGGGATGCCTCTGGATGTATCGCACGACATGGTCGCCGGCATTTCGTACCGCACTACCGCCCCAAGCAGGGTTGGCCTCTCGCTGCTTCTTTAACTGCTCGACGTACTCTGGTCTAATCACCTTTGCGTTCCTTCTTTGTGTGGCTACATGGGGTGTCGCCCCACTCTGGGTAGGCTCCGTCCGTCTCTCCGCACAGTACGCAGGGCGGCGGGCCTTTCTTTTTGCGCTGTGGTGGTGTGAACTTCTCTTTGATTACTTCGTCGGTGATTGGCTTGGGCTTAGCCTCTGGGCCGTTACGCGCCTCTAGCGCGTAGCTGCACTCGTGCTTCAGGAACTCAATCAGCTCAGTAATGAGGCAGCTACTTACCCTATCCGTATGCTCCGTGGTGAAGAGATGCCGTGCGTCTATGCGCGCCCACGATTCAAACACATCACCTCTCGCCACATCCTCAAGCGTGACCGACAGTGTGTACATATTCTCTTCGCCCTGTACGACATCAGAGCGTCCAACGAAGTGTACTCTACGCGAGAGTGGAACCGCCTTACACACATTGGATAAGACCCGGTCTAATATAACCTCTGCCCACTTGGGAGTGGACTGCTGAATCACAACGGCCTTACCGTTCTCTTTCTTTACTGCCTCTGGCTTCTTCTTCCAAGGCAGGTCTAGTCTAATAGCCATGGGAATTCCTCCGCTAAAAACTCTTTGTCCTTCAGTCCCTTAGTCCACTCCATCCCTGCGGAGTCGTACTTGTCTCGTCGTAGTCTCTCTAGCGAGTAGTGCGTGTCTACGCCATCCTCTGTGAACTCGAAGAGCTTCGGTGGGTCACGGAAGAACGTCCAACTGTTAGACGGAGTGACCTCGTCGTACCCACAGTACTCGCCAGTGTAGTCAACTATTATCGCTGGGATCGGCTCGTTTAATTCTTTTGCTACGCGCAAGCGCGAGCCGCCGAAGGATAGAAGCAGACCGAATGACTGGACGTTGTACAAAATAATTGGATTGCGAAATCCATTCTTTGCAACGTCGGCACTCAGGGCTATGAAGAACTTCGGCTTGATCTTTCTCTCTACTAGGGGTATCACACATGATCCCGGAACCTCGCATAGTTTACCGCCGTAGTTAGCGTTCCGTATTAGACGGTGCGTAACGTCGTGCGGAGTAATGTGGCTGTGGTATCGGACGTTGAACATATCGCTACGGTTTCCTTGTCTTCAAGACTTGGTGTATGCACTGACCTATCTGGTCTACTAGATTCTCGTCATCGGAGAGCTTCGTCCCGCCGATGTTATCGAGTATAGCGTGGACAACTTCATGCCAGAAGGTTTGCACTAGGAATGAGTGCGTCATGCCGTTGATTTTGTCGGGCTTCTGAAGTTCAATGAGGTGCTTGTGCTTGATCCAGCGCCCGTGCGCGTCGGCCATTTCCCACAGGTCGGGGCGTATGACTACCTTGATGGTGTGCCCCATAAGGTCAAATGATTTGGGAATGGATTGCTCAATCATAGCTTTGCTCCCGGAACTTCCAAGGTGCCTGCCGAGGCAGCCAGCTTAGCCTGACTATACGAGTCCTTGATGAACGCTCCCGCCGTCTCCCTCTCTTCGAGGTCGGCAAGGTTGTAATCGTGCCAAGAAAGCCTGTGGAACCTTGCAATCCTGCCCGGATTATGAAACGATGACAGCTGCATGCTCGCCAGCCCATACACGGGGCTGCCCCAATGCGTTGCAACCGTGCGCACTCCCATCCTGAGCGCTGTCACAGCACAAGTAGACGTATGAGTCACGCAGGCATAGGCGTTCTCTAGCGCGTCCTCAAGAGGCTCTGAGACAGGCTCCCAAGGGTTGAGCATGCGTGGGTGCGGCCTGAGTATGACCGGGCGGCGGTACAAAGCTATAGCCTTCCCCGCTGTCTTGCGCATCCATGTCTCCGGATTCTCCCCACGTAGCGAGGCATCCCCGGCAAGCTGGCCTATGATTAACACGTACTCGCCGTCCATACGGGGCGGCTGTAGTTCTGGGTGGTATCGGGGCGGCCTGTCTAACACATCGATTTTTAGACCACCGCCATGCAGTCCGTTGAACGATATAGACTGGCGGGCATCCCTCTGGCCCTCCCAATACCCCATGTCAACTATGACATACGGTATCTTCCGCGCTACCGCTGACTTCAGGGACGGGGTAGGCTTGAACCCCCACTGGATAAGCATGTCAGCGTCGGCTGGCAAGTGATCTTCTCTGCTACACGGCTTGCCCTGTAGTGCAGAGGTAGCCAGTAGTCCACCTATGATGACGTTGGCTGCTGACTTGTGGCTGTCTCGCATGTTTCCATAGACTTTCATGATAGTTTCTTCCTTGCACCGTCTTGGTAGTGACCGCACTCGCAACGCACCACGCGGATAGCAAAGCAGCGCGTCCTGCGGGGTCGGTGTAGAGTAACGTTGTGGCTGCCGCATGCCTCACAGGTGTAGTCCTTGGGTACGTCTGCAAAGCGTACGTCAAAGAGGCCGACGTTCGGATGGTTCTTTACCCACGCTCGCAAGTGTAGGTACAGCTTCTCCGTGAGGACTACGTCCCTGATGTTGTACTTCTTCATCACAGCCTCGGCCTTCTTATCACCCCGCATGAAGGCAGGCCAGAGGTCAAAGCCTCCCGTCTCTAGCTTCGTCTCGCCTAGCAGCACGGAACACACGTAGTCTAATCTGTTGTGAGGGAAGAGGAACTGCTGCTTGACCACCTTGAGCATATCTATCTGCGGCACGGGCCGGGTCGGGCGTAGCCCCGCTTCAACGAACTCCCGGTTGATGTGTCGGATGTCAAACTTCTGCTGGTTGTATCCAACCACGATGTCAGCGTCGTCTAACATGGCATGGAGCTGAGTGAGGAAGTCCGGTGCCTTCCAGTCACGGTAGACAGATTTCTTCTCGTCTAAAAACTTGGCTGTCCATGTCAGCATCTCGGTGGGCTTCTTGATCTGACCCGGCGCGATGTTGGCTTGCCACACTTGGAAGGCGTACGCCTCGTGTGGGCTAGTCTCTATGTCTAGCGTTAGGATTCTCATTTCGCCACCTTCGCCATGACCCGTCGCCACGCTTCTAGCTCTACCTTCGAGCGATACGCACTCTTCTCTTGCTCGCTCCACACCTGTCGTTCTTTTGCCCGCGCAATTTTTGGGGATTCTGAGTTTTGACCCTTGTCTCGTAGCTCACATAGCTTCTCTAGGTGAGCCATAGCTCGCCACGCTACTGCCGTAGCATCCTCTATCTCGTCCTCGACATTCTCGGCAATGGTTGTACCTAGCAGGTGTCGCGCTAGGGCGTCTAACTCGTCACCTGATTTAGACCTGTCCCAATGAAGGGGGCAGCCGGGGTTGTGCTGGTCGTTGCCTCGCTTGCTCAACTTGGCGACCTCTACCATTGCGTGTGGGAAGTAGGCAATGAAGCCCGA
>Ga0307378_10009467_pt1 | contig 12805 bp, 6 predicted proteins | sample UN1MG_FD_202238 | JGI IMG/M metagenome (GOLD analysis project Ga0307378, IMG submission 202238) | Soil microbial communities from Risofladan, Vaasa, Finland - UN-1 | ecosystem: Environmental > Terrestrial > Soil > Coastal area > Acid sulfate soil | place: Finland: Risofladan, Vaasa | collected...
AGCCGGGCGGGGCGGGGGCGTAGTCGCCGATGCGCGTGATGCGGTACATCACCGTCGCCTGGTGCCAGATGAAGCGCATCTCCCCCGCCAGGGCGGCGGTGGCGCTGTAGAACGGGTTGGCGTAGACCGCGGCGGCCACGAGGCGGCGGGCGGCGTCGCGGTCGGCCCCGTGGATGGGTCCGCCGATCCAGAAGGGGCTGGCCAGAGACGCCACGACGACGGCGGCCGCCACGACGGCCAGGGCAAGGCGCCCCGACGCCCGGCGGTGCAGGCGGCAGGCGGCGATCCCCGCCAGGCCCATCGCCAGCAGGATGCAGTAGAGCTTGGCGATCGCGGCCAGGCCCACCAGCGGGCTGGTCAGCCACAGGACGATCAGCGTGATGACGGAGGCGTCCACGATGGTTCCGCCCCGGAGCAGGGCACCGATCGTGTCGTCGGCCGTGGCGGCCAGCACGGGCGCGGCCAGGGCCACCCACAGGACCGACGCCGCCAGCGCCGCCAGCACGGCCTGGGCGGGCTGCACGCCGCCGACGACCCCCAGCAGATACGCTCCCAGCTCCACGGCCACCGTGGCGGCCGCGGCAGCCAGCATCGCCCAGCCGTGGCGGGCAAGCAGCGGCCGGAGGCCTTCCTTCTGGGCCGGCGGCGCGACGGTCGCCGTATGGTCGGTTTCGGCGTCGCCGGTCACTGGGCCGCGCCCCCCGCCGGCTGGGTGCTGGCCTTGTAGCGATGGAGCGACCTTTCGAGCTGGTCGGCGTATTCCTTGAGGAGGGCCTTCCTGGCCTCCAGCTCGGCCATGCGGAGGCGGATGAGGTCCACGGCCCGCCGGGCCTGCCCGCCGGGCTCCTCGATGAACTCGCGGGGGTTGGCGAACTTCTCGTCCCACTCCTTCAGGTCCCACTTGAACTGGTCCCTGGTTCGCGGCAGGACGGGCCCGGCCGGGGGGACGCGCTGCACGTCGAACTCCCGCACGCCGCCGAGGCGGAGGTTCAGGCGGGCGGCGGAGATGTCGGCGACCAGGGCCAGGCCGTCGGCGCGGAGGACGACCATCCCCCGCTCGTGGCGGTCGATGTACTTCGTGGCCCAGTCCTGGAGCTTTTCGGGGGTCATGACCTCGCCGTCGGCGAAGACGCGGCCGAAGCGGTCGATCTCCACGAGCTTGCGGGCGTCGAGGGCCTTCTCGGCGCCGGGCAGGGCGGTGACGATGACCTCGACCTTCGTGCCGACGGGGGGGATGTCGGCGGTGCCGGCGTAGTACTCCCGCTGCTCGTTGGCGTTGGAGCTGCGGAACGGCACGTCGATGACGGCGGAGGCGAAGTTCGTCACCGAGATGATCTCCCCGTCCAGCTCGGCCCAGTACTTGCCGCCGGGCAGGACCTCCGAGCCGACGAAGATCCACTCCTTCGGGCGGACAATCTGCTTGCCGTCGGAGCCCTTGAGCCACTGGCCGATGTCGACGCGGTGGTCCTTGCCGGCCTTGTCCTTCCAGGCGGCTTCCATCTTCAGCCCCGCGCCGGCCGGGGGAAGGAAGCGGGCGTGCTCGTCCTCGCCGGACCATCGGGCGGGCTTGCCGGGGGTCAGCCCGAGCAGGAGCAGCCCCGCGTGCAGGTGGGAGGCCTTGGCCTTGGTGTGGAGGACGCTCTCGTGGGTCTTGGACTGCCAGGCGACCATCAGGAATTCGAGCACGCCCTCGCGGAGGCAGACCTCGGCGTCCAGCACGACCTGGCGGTCCACCGGGTAGACGCGGACGTCGCCGACGGGCACGACCTTCCGCGCCGGGGGCGTGCCGGCGGGGGTCGCGGCGGCGGCACAGGCCGCCGTCAGGGCCAGCCCCACGCACGAAGCGATCCTCTGACGTTTCATTCGAGCACCCTTCTCTTCCAGGCGCGTCTCTCAGCTTGAACACGAATCGGGCCGCGGCATCCCGAAGGACCCGCGGCCCGAAAGCGGTCGCGTGCGAGTCCGGCCGGGCCGGACCGGTCATGGCGGCTACGGCAGGCGAGGCTCTTCGACGTAGAGCTTCTCGTTGCGCTCGGCCTGCTCGTTGATGATGATCTTGGGCTTGACGAGGATCAGCAGGACCCGTTCGTCGCGGACGGTGCCTCGGTTGTTGAACACGCGGTTGATGATGGGGATCTTGCTGAGGATCGGGGCGCCCATTTCCCGTTCGGTCTCCCCCGTGATTCGCTGGCCGCCGAGCAGCAGGGTGCCCTCGTCGGGGACCGAGACGGTGGTCTCGATCTGCTGGATGCTGACGGTGGGCAACTGGATGGGCAGCACGCCGGAAGCCCCGCCGAGGGCGAGGGTGGTGGGCTGGCCTTCCTGGGTGGCGATCTGCGGGCGGATGGTCATCATGACGTAGCGCCGGTCGCTCGACGCCGTCGCGGCCACGTCCAGCACCACGCCCGTCGGGATGTAGGAGATGATCGGGCGGAAGGCCGTGGCATTGCCCGAGACGACCGGGATGTACTCTCGGATGTACGCCTGCTGGCGTGCGACGGTGATGTAGGCCCGCTGGCTGTTGGACAGGCAGATCTTGGGGGCCGTCAACTGCCGGGTCGAGGAGTGGGCCTGCGTCGCCTGGATCAGGAAGTCCACCTGGATGTCGTCCAGGAAGGTCCCGCCGACCGACAGGGCCGGGCCGTTGGCGGAGACCGCCGCGCCGATATCGCTGGCGATCTGCGTCTGAAGGTTCGAGGCGAAGCCCGCCGAGTTGTTCTTCGCGCCGATGGGGCTCCACCGCTGGTCGCCCCGGCCGGTGTACCACGGGCTGGCGCCCTGGACGGGGTAGGTGGACTGGAGCACGCCGCCGGCGTCCGTGTAGGTCGGCACCTGCGCGCCGGTGAACGGGTCGGTGATCGGCCCGCCGGTCGCGCGGTTCATGTCCGAGCCGATGTTGAAGTAGAAGTCGAGGTCCACGCCGACGGCGCTGAGGAAGCCGCTGTCGACGACGATGAACCTCGCCTCGATCATGATCTGGATGGTCTTGGCCTCGCGGAGCTTCTCGATCAGCTCGCCGAGGGCCTGGTGGTTCTCGGCGGTCTGCGTGACGACGAGCTGGCCGTTGAGGACCTGGATGAAGCCGATGCCCACGCCGCCGCCCGCCGGGTCGCCCCAGGAGTCGCGGTCGATGGCGTTCTTGACGAGGTTGACAAAGTCCTCGGTGAGCTGCTCCTTGGTGATCTCCTCCTCCTCCGTGTCGCGCAGCTCGTCCTCGTCCTGGAAGATGCCGCCGCTGCCGCCACCCCCCCCGCCGCCGCCGCTGCTGCCGATGTTGTACGACTGCTGGGAGGCGTCGCTCAACTCGATCCTCGGGCCGACAAAGTCCGGCACCGGCACGAGCAGGTCGCGAATGTCGTATACCCGCCGGATCGGCTCGCGGGCGAGGTCGGCCTTCGTGGAGATGATCAGCACGCCGCCGTCGATCACGTAGCGGAGCTCGGCGTCGGCCCCGGCCGCGGCGCCGCTGACGTCCCGCAGAATCAGGTCCAGCGACCGCTTGACGGTGACCCGGCGGACGTCCACGCTGACCTTCGTCGTCTCCTCGATGCCCGCCGCCTGGAGCGCCCGCCAGTTCACGTGGATGTTCGCGTCGGAGTACTCCCGCAGGAACTGGATGACGTCCTTGAAGTCGATGTCCGTGAAGCTCAGCCGCTCGATCTCACGCTGGAGCCTCTCCCGCAGCGCCGAGTCGGCTGTGCTCTCCCCGGCCGCCGAGGCCTGAAACTCCTTGCGGTCCTCGGTGAGCTGCTTCCAGTTCTTGGGGTAGCGAAGGTAATCGTACCAGGGGGTCTCGGCCTTCTTGAGGTCCCAGAGGACCTTCGACTCCTCCGTCCGGCCCGTTCGGAAGGCCTCGTGGGTCTTCATCAACAGGTCGAACTCCAGCAACGTTTCCTGCTGCTGCTCGGCCCAACGGTTCCGGGGGTCGATCAGGAGCACCTGGTGGACCAGCTCGAGGGCCTTGTCGTACTTCTTCTGGTCGCGCAGGGCCTGGGCCTGCTCGGTCAGTGTGGCGATCTTGCGGAGGCGGGCCTGCTGCTCCTCGAGGCGGCGCTGGGCGCGGATGCGGTCGATCTCGGCCGCCTCGGCGGCCACCTTGTCCTTGTTGAAGGCCTCGCGCTTGATCGCGATCATCTGGAGCTGGTTTTCGATGCGGGCCTGCTCGTTGCGGTACTCGGTGGCGGCGAAGAAGCTCTTGTTGGCCTGGAGCGTGTCGAGGGCGACGCGGGCGGCCTGCTCGGCGTTGTCGTAGTCGGCCTCCTTCTTGGCCGCCGACAGCGCGGTCATCGAACGATCCAGGGACTTGTTGACCTCGACCTGGGCGGCCTGCTTGGCGATGAGGTTCCGCTGCTGGAGGCGGCTGAGGATGCCGGCCTGGCTGGGCTGCTTGAGGGCGACCTGCCTGCCGGCGTACTCCATGAGCTGCTTGGCCTCGATAAGCTCGCCGTCGAGCTCGTAGGCCCGCTGGAAGTACTGGACGGCGTCGTCGATCTTGCCGTCGTCCATCGAGCGCTTGCCCATGGTCAGCAGTTGACGTGCCTTGGCCTTGCGCTCCTGTAGGTCACTCAGCGCCCGGGAGACCGCCGGCGCCGGGGTGGGCGTCGGGGCGGGCGTGACGGCAGGGCTCGGTGCCGGCGCGGGGGCCGGCGCGGGGGCCGGCGGGGGCGTCACGACCGCCACCGGGGCCGGCTTCGCCGCGATGATAGTCGGGGCCGGCTTGGGGGCCGGGGCCGGGGCGACCGGAGGCACGGGGACCGGCTCGACGACGACCAGCGGGTCGGGCATCGGGGCCGGCTTGGGAGCCGGGGCCGGCGCCGGCGTCGGGGTCGGGGTCGGGGTGGGGGCCGGCGTGATCGTCGGAGCGGGCTTGGGCGCCGGGGCCGGCGTGGGCGTGGGGGCCGGCGTGGGCGTAGGCGCCGGCGTGGGCGTAGGCGCCGGCGTCGGCGACGTGCTGGCGACCGCCAGCGTCTCCTTGCGCTTCTGGGCGAGGGCCAACTGCGCCCGGGCGTCGCGGCGGGTCGCCTCGTTGAGGAACTCGCTGGTCGCCGCGCGGGCGAAGCCCTGGATGGCCTCGTCGAGCCGCCCCGCCGTCAGGGCCCCCTCGGCGCTGCGATAGGATTCCATCGCGCCGGCCTGCTGGCGGACGGCGTTGGGCACCTGCGCGAGGTAGTCGTCGAGCCGCTTGCTCTCGGCGTCCGACAGGGCCGTCTTGTTGTCCTTCAGGATGTTGGTGACCTGAAGGAGCGTGGCCTGGGCCTTCTTGAAGTCCAGCGACTTGTACTCGTCGATGCCCTGCTGGAGCAGCCGCTTGGCCTGGTCGCTGGCGGCGTCCTGGGCGAGTGCCACAGGCCCGAGCACCATCAGCCCCGCGAGCAGAAGAAGGAGGATGTGAGGTCGGCGTCCAGTCAACACTTCAAGACTCCTTTTCATAAAGGCAGCCTGTCCTGTGGCCCTGCCCGTACCTGGGCGGCGGCGCGCCTCGGCATTCCTTGTCCCGTGGCCGGGCGCCCGAAACAGCTCGCCCGCACCTCGCACGCCGCGTCCTACCGCGGCCGCCCGGATTCGTCAGACACCCGGGGCGACCGTTCGAGTTCCTGTCTTTCGGCTAAAGGGACCGTCGCGGCCCTGCCGATAAAAGCTAAGCTGGCCGAATCCGGCCGTGTCGGGCGGCGAGTGTACGCCAGCGCCGAATTCGATTGCAAGTGCAAAAAATCCGCCGGCCGCCAACCCGTCTCCGCCCGCTTCCTACTGCTTGGCTTCCTGCTCCAGCCGCTGCTGCGTCGGGGCGCGGCTGTCCCGCGCCTGGACGCGTTCCTTGAGCTTGCCGTCCTTGTCCATGTAGATGAACCGCGCCGTGGTGATCTGCATGCTGCTGCCCGGCTGGACCATCTTGTGGTTGTAGTCGAACTGAAGCACGACCGCGCCGGTGGAGAGATCGACCTCGACGGTCTTGACGGTGCCGGCCTGCCCGCCGGGCGGGCGGATGCGGATCTGCTTGCGGCCGCCAATGACCTCGCCCGGCTTGATGCGGAACGTCTCGCGGACCGTCTTGGCCCATTTGCGGGCGTAGACCGTCACGATCATGTCGCCGGTGATCGGGCTGGCGCCGGTCAGGAAGAAGTGCACCTGCCGGGGCACGGATACCGCCTCGGACCACGGGCTGAAGGGCGTCTCGATCGTGGGCTGGCGGGCGTCCTGGGAGCCCTTCTTGCGGATCTCCTCGTCGTACGTCAGCAGCGGGTTGACCAGCACCAGCTTCATCCGGTAGCGGTACTCCCTGTCAAGCTGCATGGTCTGGTCGTCGTGGAACCAGACGGCGACCTCGTTGGGGTCCTGCGAGACTCGCGGCCTGCGCCAGTCCGCCCAGCCCCCGTCGGTGGTCCAGACCGGGTAGTAGTCCGGCTGGAGAATCTGGAGCTGCGGCTCCCTCTGGCCGAGGGCGTCGCGGGCGTCGCGGACCTGCTGGACGTTCGAGCCGTCATACGCCGGGACCTTCGGCACCACGCGCGGCTGGCCCTGGAGGTCCGGGCGGACGGTGGTCTTGGCCTCCTTGGGCGGGCCCCACTGCCCGTCGGGCTGCCTCTCCTGGACCTCGACGACCACCTTCTCGAAGATGATCCGGGCGGCCAGGGAGACGTTCTCCTCCTGGAGCTTCTGCTGCCAGGCCTGGCTGATCTGGCCGAGGGGGTAGTTGATCGCCCCCCGCGCGGTGATCGTGTCGTCCGGGTCGGCCGTCTCGGGGACCTCCATGTGGGCCGTCACGTTCGGCGTCGGCGGGGCCGGCAGCTTGAGGTCCTTGAGTTGCAGCCCCTTCCCAGGGAGCTGGACCTCTCCGACGACGATCGGCTCGCGGGCCAGGCCCAGCTCGATCGGCTCGCCCTGCGGCAGGCCGATGGGGGCCAGGCTGAGCACCTGCCCGGCGTAGGACGGGACGGGGTCCACCTTCACGGTGGCCTCGTCGTGCATCTCCTTGACGTTCTCGGCCGCCCGTTGCAGGACGCCGTCGACTTCCTCGGGGGTCGCCTCCTTCTGCGCGCCCCGGCCGGTCGGGGGGATGACCGAGAGGGTCACGGGGGAGGACAGGACCCACCGGGCCACCGCCACGCCGAGCAGGACCAGGCAGATCAAGAGCACCAGCTTCTCGACGTGCCGCTCGAAGAAACTCACGTTGTCGGCCTTGGCCATTCGCCGGCCTCCTCGCACTCGATGTTCGCCAACAGAAACCCGGGGCTTTCGACGGCCGTCACCCAGGGGGGAGCTTGGCGGCCACGTCCGGGGGCATCAGCGGGCGGATCCACTTCGTCAGCAGCAGCATCTCACCGTCGATGCCCACCATCATGACCGGCTCGGGGCCGTAGTAGTAGTTCCTCTCCCGCGGGATCGGGCCGATCTGGATGTTCGTCACGGTGTGGTAGTTCTGGCTCATCAGGTTGTTCATCAGGCGATCGACCTGCCCGGTCGGCATGATGACGGTGATGCGGTAGGTGAAGACGGCGTAGTCGGCCGTGTTGGCCCGTCCGGTCAGCCCGGTCGCCTGCCTCGTGCCGCCGCCGAACGCCCCGCCGACGGCCCCGCCGACGGCCTCGTTGATGTTGATCTTGACCAGGCGTTTGACGGCGGAGTTCAGCACGGAGCCCTGGTTGGGGTCCAGCCCCGCCTTGACGTGCTGTTCGAGGAGCTGGCGGTTGGTCTCGGCGATGACGCGGAGGATCTCGCCGGTAACCCACAGGTTCACCTGGGCCCGCCAGAGCTGATCGGGCTGGGCGCGGGTGTCCCTGGACGTGAAGACGCGGTCGGCGGCCTCTTCGGTGTCGATGTAGATCAGGCCCTGTTGGGCCTTCTTGACCTTCATCGACTCGATCGCCTTGGCGCGGGCCTTGTCCTTGTAGGTCTCCTGGAGGCGGGCCTCCTCCTGCTGGAGCTCGTCGCGGGTGGCCAGGCTCGTGCGCCGCAGCGCCGGGGAGGCGAACATCTCGTCCAGCGTCCGGGTGTACTCCTTGATGAAGACGTAGTTCAGGCCCAGGTCGCTGTAGAGCTTCTCGTCGATGGGGAAGGCGTCGCGAGGCATCGCCGCCCCGACGTTCAGCTTGATCATCGGCAGGTTGCGGCGATTGAAGTTGATCCCGTCGTCGGAGTCCTTCTTCGCCGAGGCCATCAACGCGTCGATGCGCCTCTGCTGGGCCTGGACGAACTCCTCGCTGACCTTGACCTGGCTCGGGCCGGCCAGCCTGGCGAGGCTGCCGGACAGTCCCGTACGCTTCCTCAGCTTGCTGTTCAGCTCGCCGCGGAGGGTGAGGTAGTAGCCCACCGCGACGCCGCCGACCACGACCGTCGCGCCGAGCAGCACGACGATGAAGAGGTTCTCACGGATAAACCGCATCGATCGCTTCTCCCATCTGGGTCCGGCCGATCACTCCACGGGCTCGATCTTGTTGGGGCTGAGGGCCGCTCCGCTGACCCAGCCCGTCCCCAGGGACTGCCCGCCGGCATCGGTCGCCTGGACGCGGTACCACTCGATCGTCCACCGCTTCTGAACGCCCTGCACGCTGAGGCTCGTCCCGGCCGGAAGCTCCTTGATCTGCTTCTCCTCGGCCAGCGGGTCGGCCGGGGCGAAGCTCGGCAGCAGGTCCACCGGCCCCGTCGTGCGATACGTCCGGCCGGGCTTGACGTCCGGCAGGACCAGCCCGTCGGAGGTGATCGTCACCAGCCAGGTGATCTTGAACCGCGCGTCGGTGGACATGTCTTCGAGGGGCATGAGCGGGTCGGGCATCTTCGGCCCGCCGCCCGCCGCGGGCCCCGCGCCCAGCGTGAAGCCCGCGTCCGGCGACATGGGCATCCACTCGATCCGGTGGTCGACGACCGCGACGCTGCCGTACCACCGCGCCAGGGCCGCGCTGTGCCGCCGAAGCGTCGCCAGCATCTTGTTGGCCTGGTCCTGAGGCAGGGGCGTCCGCCCGATGAGCTCCAGTTGGAAGCCCGGGCCCTTGGCCTCGGGCTGCGTGCCGCCCAGGGCGCTCAGCTCGGGGACGTGCTTCGGCTGAAAGGCCTCCATCACGATCACCTGGCGGGCGCGGCGGTTCTCGATCTTCCCGAACGCCTCCAGCCGCCGGATCCGCTGGGCGACGGTCAATCGCCGGACCTCTTCGCCCAGGGCCGCGCCGCTCAGGGCGCCGACGGTGTTGGGGTCGGCCCCGACGTCCTTTGCCATCGCCAGCGCCCGGGCCTTCAGGTCGCCCGGCCGGCCGGCGGTCACGAGCTGGTCGAGGCCCGTACGCTCCTCGTCGGTCAGCACGGCGAGGGCGGCGCGCCCGACGGAGTCCCGATCGACGGCCGATCCGCTCTCGTCCTTGCCGGTCGCGACGGCCCGGCGGGCCGGCTCGCCGAGGCCCAGGTACGTCCCGTAGACCGTCAGCAGCCGCTGGTCGGTGGCGACGGACGCGACGGACCGGTCGATCAGCCCCTTGGTCGCCGGCCAGAAGTCGCGGTAGCCGAACAGCTCGACGAGCTTCCGGATCTCCTCCTCTTCCTTGCCGCCCTTGTCCTTGATCTCCTGGAACTTGTCGATGCGCTGCTTGAGGGCCTTGTAGGTGCTGTCGGCGGCGGAAAGCACCGAGACGTTGCTGAGCGTCTGGCTGTCCTGGCCGGCACGGTAGCCCGGGCAGAACAGCGCCGCCAGCAGGACCGCGGCCGCGCCGGCAAACCACGGGCGCTTCTGCGCCCATCGCCGCTTGCGGAGGATCTCCTCGGGCAGCAGGTTGGTGCCGACGGCGGCCTTATCGAGGCCCTGGACGGCCAGCCCGTAGGCCACCGCGAAGGACAGGACGTTCTCGTTGAGGGCCGGGGCGTTGACCAGCGCCGAGGGCGCGAGCTTGTTGTAGGCGTCGATCCGGACGACGGGGACGTTGAGGTTCTGCTCGATGAACTTCTGGAGCCCGGGCAGGCGGAAGCCGTTGCCCAGCCCGACGAGGCGTTTGAAGCGGGTCTCGCGGTGCAGGGAGGTGTAGTAGCCCAGCGAACGCTGGATCTCCTGGACGAGGTCGGCGAAGACCGGCCTCATCGCCTGAAAGACCTGGCGGGCGTACTTGCTGCTGGCGGCGGAACGCTTGAGCTTCTCGGCCTTCTCGAACGAGAGCTTGAAGGTCCGCACGAGGGCCTCGGTGAAGTTGTTCCCGCCGATCTGGATGGTGCGGGTCCAGACCCGCACGCCGTCGGAGACGACCAGGTCGGTCTTGTCGGCGCCGACGTCGGCCAGCAGCGTCGCGCCGTCCTCGGCCGCCTGCTCGTCGAACTTCAGGAAGTTGTACAGTGCCAGGGGCGCCATCTGGATCGTGTCGACGGGCAGGTCGGCGCCCTGGAAGTAGCTCAGGACCTCCGCGACGTCCGCCCGCTTCATCGCGAACAGCCCGACCTCCACGTCCGGGCTGTCGGGGTCGCGGAACGTCTGCCACCGCCAGACGACCTCGCCGATCGGGAAGGGGATCTGCTGCTCGGCCTCGAAGCGAACGATGTCCGGCACCCGCTTGGCCTCCACCGGCGGGAGCTTGGTGAACTTCGTGTAGCCGCTCTGGCCCGACACGCTGACCACCACGTGGCAGCCCGAGACGCTCTCGGCGGCCAGAAACCTCTCCAACGCCTCGTGGATCAGCGCCGGCCGGTCGGTGTCCGGCTGGGAGAGGATCGTGGGGTGCTCGATGGTCTGAAACGCCTCGACCTGGATCTGCCCGTCCACCTCGCGCAGCTTCAGGGCCTTCAGGGCGACCTGTCCGACGTCGATGCCCCAAACGGCTTTTGCTCTGGCCATTCTTGCTCCTCGGCGGCCCGCGGCCGCTCCGGCGGAAACCGGCTCGCCCGCGAGGCCTGTCTGATACCCGCCGCCGGCGACACCTGCCGCCCGAAAGGGGGTTGAAGCCCTCGGGGCGGTCGCGCGCCGCCAGCAGCAGGCGGTACTATATACCCTAAGTGCGCGGCGGGCAACTCCGCGTCAAGCGATATTCTCCCGGCACCGCCCGCCGACCGTCCCGGATGGCCGATCTCATGCGGTTCTCCATAACAACGCTCGGCTGCAAGGTCAACCAGTACGACGCGGAGGCGATCTCCCACGTGCTGGAGGCCGCCGGCTTGTGCCGCGCCGCGCCCGACGGGCCGGGCGCCGAGCTGGTCGTCGTCGCCACCTGCTGCGTGACCGCCACGGCCATGCGGAAGAGCCGACAGGCCCTCCGCCGCGCCGTGCGGCGCTCGCCCGGGGCCGCCGTCCTGGTGACCGGCTGCTACGGCGACTACGACGCCCGGCGCATCGGGGCGGTCCTGGCCGAGATGGGCGTCCCGCCGGAAGCCGTGACCTTTGCCGGCCATCACGGTGACCTCGCGGCCCGCGTGGAGCAACTCGCCCGCCGGCTCGGCCGCCACGAACCCGCATCGCGGGACTCGGCGATCGGCCGGACCGGCCCGCGGGCAGAGCCAGCTTGGGATGACGGATCAATGAGTGCGCCCGACGATGCCCGGATCACCGTCTCGCCGGAGTCCATCAGAACGCGCCGGCTCGCCGCCGTCAAGGCCAACGTGCCCGGCGCGGCGGGGCTGGGAGCCATCGAACGCTTCGCCGACCACCAGCGGGCCTTCGTGAAGGTCCAGGACGGCTGCGACGCCTTCTGCTCCTACTGCATCGTGCCCTTCACCCGCCCCCGGGTCTGGTCGCGGACGATCGACGACGTCCTCGCCGAGTGCCGCCGGCTCGTCGTCGCCGGGCACGGGGAGATCGTCCTGTGCGGGGTGTTCCTCGGGGCCTTCGGGCGCCCGACGGCCGTCCGCCGGCGATGGGACGGCGCGCCCGGCCGCCTGCCGGGGCTCCTGCGGGCCGTCGCGGGCATCGACGGCCTGTGGCGAGTGCGCCTCAGCAGCCTCGAACCCGGCGACGTGACCGAGGAGCTGCTGAGGGCCGCCGGCGAGCTGCCGACGGTGGCGCCGCACTTCCACCTGCCGCTTCAGTCCGGCTCGCCGGCCGTGCTGAAGCGCATGAACCGCCAATACACGCCCGACGAGTACCGCCGCACGGTCGAGCGGATCGCCGCCGCCCTGGATCGCCCCGCCCTGACGACCGACATCATCGTGGGTTTCCCCGGCGAGACGGAGGACGACTTCGCCGCGACCCTGGAGCTGGCCCAGCGGGCGGGCTTCGCCAGGATCCACGCCTTCCCGTTCAGCGCCGTCGAGGGCACCGCCGCCTGGCGCCGCCGACACGAGGCCCCCCCGCCGGACGTCGTCCGCGGCCGCATGGCACGCCTGGCCGACCTGGAGCGCCGCCTCGCCGACGCCTACCGCCGCCGCTTCGTCGGCGAAACGCTGGAGGCCCTCGTCGAGCGCCCGCGCCGGCCGGCCGGCCCCCGGCAGGCCCTGACCGACCGCTACCTCACCGTACGCTTCCCCGCCCCGCCCGGCGCCGCCGGGGACGACCTCACCGGCCGCGTCGTCCGCCTCCAGATTGACGCGGCCACGCCCGAGGGCCTCGCCGGCCGGCTGTGTTCGCGCCTGGGGTATTGAGGCGATGGACCCGGCCGTGGGCGACGAAATGAAGCCAGATGCCGATTATTCCGATTGTGAAAACATGGGGAGTATGCTGGTCGGCGTTATGTGTACCTGCTGGGACAGGTACCCATTGGCTCTTCCTCATTAATGCTTGTCAATAAAAGACTTAAGCTACTAAGTGCCCTTGGGGGGCACCGCCGGGCAGGTACACATAAAGTACACATCACCGGTGGCGAGGCGGTATCATGGGGCCGGCGGATTCCTGTCGTTCGGTGCCGGGACG
>Ga0307378_10009469_pt1 | contig 12804 bp, 21 predicted proteins | sample UN1MG_FD_202238 | JGI IMG/M metagenome (GOLD analysis project Ga0307378, IMG submission 202238) | Soil microbial communities from Risofladan, Vaasa, Finland - UN-1 | ecosystem: Environmental > Terrestrial > Soil > Coastal area > Acid sulfate soil | place: Finland: Risofladan, Vaasa | collected...
CAGACGGCGACGTCACCCGGGTCCACCGGCTCGCCGTGGAGGAGCGCGGCGCATTGGGACTCATCTACTACGGGACCTGGGTCAGGGAGCCCGATCTGCCGGAGGGGGAGCTTGACGACGCCCTCATGTCGTTTAGTAAAAGTTATATAGACCCAGCCACAACTAGTCTACACAGGTGGGTCGTATGGGAAAAGACAGAGTTGCCGGGAACGTGTTAAGTGGGAACCAGGACGTTGCAGCTTGGTTAGAGAACAGCCACACCTCAGAGGAGGGTCGCGGCGTCTCAATGAGACTCTTCGGCTACTTCTATAATTGGCTACAGGAGGAGGGCAACCCCGCGCTACGGGGCCTTGAGCCTATAGAGTTAGTGAAAAGGCAGAAAGAGTTGAACCGGGAGCACGCCAACGACGAGATCATGCTCCCCGAGCGGAAGCTGATCCTGTATGAGGCTCTGCGGTTCGTGGAGTCTCGGCCAGACTGGCGAACCAGTTACAAGCGGAAAATCTACAGCACGATCAGAAGCTTTTTCACCTATTATCTCGGCGGTGACGGGCTGCCGACGCCGTCTAACGGAGAGGAGGGCAAACTCAAGGGGAAGCCGAGGGTTAGAAAGAATCTCACTATCGAGTCGCTGCGGGACATTATCTACAAGTCAAACACCATGTATAGGGCGGTCTGGGGCGCCATGCTGTCTTCGGGCATGGGTATCGGTGAGATAGTTAAGTGGAGCGACGGCGGGATAGATGATCTCAAGAAGGCTATGGCTAACCCGGTGAGGGTCGACAGCGTCGAGCTAGTAGAGGTCTATCTGGGTGCCCGTAAGCTTAACCTTGAAATGGAGTTCTACACTTATGTCTCGGGGAGCGCACTCGAAGCCCTCAAGGCTTGGGTTCAGCACCGTGACGAGCTGGCGTTAAGACCGAACGCGCCCCGTCCGTTCCCAGACGCCATATTTATCGGGAACACGTATAACCCGCTTAACCGGAAAGCAGCCCAGTTTTACTGGGTCAACAAACTAAAGCAGCTTGGGTTATGGGAGTCTACGGGTCGACGGTCAAGCCGGACAAACATGAACATTCACCAGGTACGGGACGTTTTCAAGACCCGGGCTCATAAGGCGAGCGCTTACTCCGACGCCGATCTACCCATGTCCGACTACTTCCTTGGGCACAAGTCTGAGAAATACGACTATGATCACATGCACTCGGATCGGGGTTTCAGGGTCGAGCAGTATCTTCTCTTTATGCCGTGGCTTGACGTCAAGCGGATCGAGATCGAGGGCCGGAGCCTAGAGGTCGAAGAGTACAAGAAGAAAGTAGATGATCTCACAGCCCAGGTTGCGACTCTCACAGCCCAGAGTACGACTCTTCTAGCCAATGTAAACACGGAAAAAAGAAGAGGTTTCAAGGCGTTGGCCACGATCTTAGAGCTGTACGAAGAAGGCGAGATCACGCGTGAGCAGCGAGACAGGTACCTGAAATTCGAGATGAAGGAATAACGTTACCCTTAAGGGCGCCCTGATTCTGACTTCTAGAGTTGTCGAAGTACTTCGACATCTCCGTGCATGGAGAAAATAAGCCTTTTTCTAACTTCTTTTACAATATAAGTCTGATAAGACTTGATTTTAAAGGATTTGAATATTGGTATTTACGCAAATAACAAAGTTACTCGCCCTTGATGAACCCTCTTAGGCGTTTCTTCTTTTCCAAGTATGTTAAATATTCACGAAGCATGTCGATTATCAAAACGGTTCCGGCACCCACGACGCAACCATAGAGGAAGCCGACAAACAACAAATTCATTTAACTATATTCTCCTTGTCCGATGAGCGCCCCAAGAAGCACTGTGCCTATGATGGGGGGCATGGGGGCGCTCATACTGGACACCCACACCATACAAATACCATTATTTAAGATTAGATGGTATTAATAACCCTTTTACACATCTATACCCCTGTATTCGTAGAGGGTTTAAGAATATGGTAGAAAATGGTAAGGTGAAAATGAGGAAGATCACCCTGAGCCTAACCGACGAAACCGAGGAACGGTTAAGAGACCTTAGCGAACAGCCGCCCTATAACGGCATAAAGGGAGCCCTCAGCATGATCACAGAGCAGGCTCTTAAGGAATATTTTGAAAAGTTACGCAAAGAGGAATAACCTTTTTATTGACACCAGCACAAGAACTGTACAGTTACCGAAGCCCTTAAATAAGAGAACTGTACAGTTAATAACCATGAGCAGACGCCACCAGCTCAACGACTACGAAGTCCCCGAAGCCACCGAGGGCCTCCGACTCCGCCTCCAACAGCACCTTGAGGCCAGGGAAGACCTCGCCGCGGCCCTCACGTGCGCCCGAGCCCTTTATAGACTCACCAGCCACCAGACTCACAGACCCAAGTACCCCGACTGGACCAAAGACGAAGCCACCTGGAACCAGCTCCAGGAAGGAGCCGCGACGCTAAGGTAGGTGGGTTAAAACCCTAATTCTTGAGGCGCTCCATGAGGGCCTCGACCTCCCACGGCACCACGTAACCGAAGCCAAACCGCTCGATAACACCCAGTCGAGAGAGCTTCGCCTCATCCTGCCTCGAAAACAGATCAGGGGTATAATTCCCTTCTATTATCTGCCCCAGCTCCTCGCGGTAGTGGGAGACTATATTGACGGTGTTAAGCGTGTCCAGCATAGGCCCCGGCTTCGCGTGCATATGCTCCGAATCTCTCGGCCTCTGATTAGACATTTGACTCATTTACCCTAGTGTATTTAGCCTTAAAAAAGTCCGCATACATGTTGCTTGCATGCGACATGCATTTTTTTATAAAAAAAACATATAATTTTTGACAAAAGTATATATATACCTAAAAATGCACCAAAGGAGGTAGAAAGATGTTTAAAGAACACTGTAGGAGGCATGGGAGAGACGGTGTTTAAAAGAAAAGGCAAGGACGAAGACGATAAAAAGGAGACCTCAAAAGCCTGGTTCTACGCCGCAGACATCGTGAAAAACCCTGAAGAGATCGATGACTACCCCCACCGCTACCTGGTCGTCGCCGACCACTCACTGATCATGAGGGGACACTGCTTCGACAACATGCCGAAGGCGCTGAACCTCCTCGCCGAACAGGGGTGGCGGATCGTCGACTACGAGATGGGGGCCGCCACCAGCGTCATCATCGGCCACGCCATACTAGAAAGAGATAAACCATAATTTATCTGACTGGACTCCGACTTTTTCATGGCTTCAGTAAGACCCCAAGTTTTAAACTTTCACACCAGAGAAATAGTTACGATAATATGGCTGTATATTTTCAACCAAATACAATCTACTGTGGCAACTGCACCGACATCATGATGAGGTTCCAAAGTAAATCAGTTGACTTAATCTATGCTGACCCACCCTTCTTCACCAACGAAGAATGGGAGATTATCTGGGGAGATGGATTCGAGAAAAGGGCCTTTGAAGACAGATGGAAGGGTGGGATAGAGAATTACATAACATGGATGGAGCCCAAATTGAGAGAGTGCCACCGTGTACTCAAGGACACAGGGTCAATTTATCTTCACTGCGATTGGCACGCAGCTGACTACCTGAAAGTGTTAATGGATAAGATATTCGATGACAGAATGGTCAACAACATAATCTGGAAACGCACATCCGCCCATTCAGGATCACAAACCGTTAGAAAATTCGGCGCGATCCATGACCATCTACTATTCTACTCTAAGACAGATGACTATGTGTTTAACCCTCAATATGTGCCATATGATGAAGAGTATGTAGAGAAGTATTATCGTTATAAAGACCCTGATGGGAGAAGATGGACTTCATCTGATCTTATGGCAAGGGGTGTACGGGGTGGGGACTCGGGGAAACCGTGGCGAGGAATTGACCCAGCTAAACGAGGTAATCACTGGAAGTTCACGGTACAAAAACTCGAAGAGTTAGCTGAAGAAGGGCGGATATATTTCCCTAAAAAACGTGGTGGTGTACCAAGATATAAACGGTATCTAGATGAAATGCAGGGGCAATTACTTCAAGATATTTGGATGGATATTAAACCAATATCAGCACATTCTAAAGAGCGTCTAGGTTATCCCACACAGAAGCCCGTTGAGCTTATTGAAAGAATCATAAATGCTTCATCAAACCCAATGGATATAGTGCTTGACCCATTCTGTGGGTGTGGTACATCCCTTGTTGCAGCCCACAACTTGAAGAGGCGGTGGATTGGTATTGACATTTCCCCCACTGCTTGTAAACTGATGGGTGACAGGTTAAGGAAGTTTTATGCAAACCATAAGATCATAGGGCTTCCTCAAACAATAGAGGAATTAAGAGAAATACAGCCATTTGAGTTTCAGAATTGGGTCTTCAGAAAACTACATGGAAGAGTTAGTGAAAGAATGGTAGGAGACTTTGGAATAGATGGGTGGATAGAACTTGATGTACCAGTACAGGTAAAACAGTCAGATAGCGTTGGAAGAAACGTAATAGATAACTTCGAGACCGCAATACAACGAGTAAATAAAAACCGTGGGGTGATTATTGCCTTCAGCTTCACAAAAGGAGCACACGAAGAAGCAGCTAGAGCAAAGAATAGAAGAGGACTAGACATAAGACTAAAAACGATTGGCGAAATACTCCAAGAATCATAAAAGCCCCGCGAGTTACCAGCCACAAGGTTGGAGGCTAATGTCCCGACAAGTTAACTGTATCTCTGTTCGGTTGCTGTTCTGTATCTGATGCTCCGGTCTTAGACTCGCCAGCAGTCGAGGCCCCCGTTTTTTTTACTCGTCCTTCGCTAACCACGGGCGTGAGTTAAATGTAAAAGCAGAGAGGATTATTCTTTGGTTTTTTCTTTCTTGTCTTCTTTCGGTAAGAATCCAGTAATACTGAATCCTAGGATGGTGGATCGTGTAGACGTGGCATAGTTTAAGATGGTGTCGTTGGTAACGGTCAACCTGTTTACTTCTTTAATCGATGCCCTTGGTCTCATCCTTCTCACGTTCATTATCTATCACTTCTATTTAAAGGGTAATTATTTAGGAGTTCTTGGACCTCATCAACGCTCAATCCTCTACAGCCGTCCTTTGTTATCTGCATTAGTGTGATGGAGCCCCCTACACGCTGATCTTGCGACGCGGTTTCCTGGATGGCGTATGCTATGAGGCCGGAAAGCTCGTTTATATCCATATCAATATGATAGTTTCTATTGAACATATAGGTCGCATAAATGGGTATGCCTGCACAAGCAAACCCATATCTGTGGATTCCTGGGGCGAATCCTAATTGACTGATCAAAGTGAAGATTTTCGGCTCCGAGTAAACCCCGTCAACCTCATCTAAGCCGGCGACTATAAATATTAACGCCGGTCTGTGTTCAAAAGGCACGTTCTGGAAATATTCATTCCATTTCTGTGCTATAAAGCCCCTGAAAGAACGAACCACATTGGTGATTCCATCGATTCCTTTTTGGGATGCCATTTCAACGTATTGTTCGACGAGATCAGACCCCAACTCTGAGGTTCCAGAAATTAATACCACGACATGATTGGAAACTATGTAGCCTTTTTTCATCATGTCGAGGGTCGCGGTCGCAACTTGGTAGCTCCCGAACGTTCCTCTGCTATCCGTGCCCGCGACAATGAAGTTGTGACCATAAGATGCAATGTCTAGTGTCATTATGGCACCATTATTTACTGAGGTTTATCGCCGTTTAAAACTTATCATGTCGCGCGCGAGACTATAAAGCCATGTAATAGGTTTCATCCCCAACGGCCTCTTGTACTATTTTCGCTTTGACGGTCCCTTCCTTGATTAATGTGTTTAAAGCATCATTAATTAACCAAAAACCTGCCGCAACTCCAATAAAACTCCCAAAATCATGTACACGCGCTCTGTATCCTATACCCTCTAATATCTCAGAACTGGTGAAGCCTGTGTTCTTGTTATTCCTCAAAAACGTTAGAACCTGTTCCTCAGTTGTGTCCCACTTTCTACCCCTATCCCATTCATCTTTCTTTATTGGCACACCCCATCACCACCCACGACTTGTTTTGCCTGAATAAAAATCTTCAGATGCGCTGTTTAACTTATTTTCTCAATACTCTGAGTTGCGATACTCAATGAGAGCTTTGAAAGCGCCTTCACTATTGGAGACTCCAGATTGGTTTTATAGAGGGTGGTGCCGCCGATTTTTCTGGAGGGAAGGACGATCCCATGTTTTTCAAGCGTGGGCCAGTTGATATACATGCTTTGTCTGCTCATATCAACGTGGTTTGCTACGTCGGTTTTCGTGTAATCCCAAAACCGGTTTTCTAAGAAGAAGTCCAGCACTTTTGTTAGAACGCTATTTCCAAATAACTCTTCTAGACTCATCCTCATGCCACCAAGAAAGTATAACTGTATACAGGTTTATAAGTGTTTACGTTCAAAGTAAAACTCTTTATATATGGTTGACAATTATATTGGACGTGTGAGGCGCGACGTCGTGGTATTGAGCGAGCGGGACCGATATAAATACAAGATTCTGTGGAACCTCGTGCATAGTCGACCGCGAAGATGGGGATCCAGCTACACCCAAATCGAGAATGTCGCCGGGGGCCTCCCCCGCGATGAGGTGGGAGCTTGTTTAGATGTGGCCAACCAGTTAGTGAAGGAGGGGATTTTAATTCCTCATAAGAAGGGGAAATGCGTGTCCTTGAACGTTAATAAAATCAAAGAGATAAACGAGTTTCTTGACAGTGTTATTGAGTAGATCTGCTTCATTAGCGCTCTATACTATTTGCTTCAGATTTAGGCTCGTCCGTAGTCGAGACTGCCGTCCACATAGGTGAGCACCGGGTAGGGCCGCGCCGTCTCCCGGGCGAGGGTCCGAGACATGATGCTCTTGTCCTCGATGACGGTCTCCCGCCACTTATAGAGTGCCTTGTGAGCATAGTCGCTTGCGACCGCTAGGATCGGGATAATGTAATGTGTCTTGAAGGCGAACTGGAGGTCACCACCGTTGTGCACCGCCCAGGTGGCGCCGTCGTCGCTGTCCGCATACTCCCCGGCGGCGCCGTTATCATGGTACCACTCGTAGTTGTTGCCGGCGTCCCCCGTCTTCTGTAGGACGATCCAGTATTTTTCGTCGATGAGAAGCTGCGCCTCGATGGTGACGGGCCGCCAGGACCCAGCTACTCCTATGAAGTCCTTGTCGATGATGAAGGTAGCAATTTTCTCGTCGGGGCCGGCGTCGTCGTTCCGTATCTCACCCTCCAGGTTCGCAGGGTCACCCGTCCGTTTAATGTAGAGGCTCACCTGGTCGAGATCGCTCCGATCCGGAGTGAAGCTCTGTGCGTACCATTTATCCTTCGTGTTCTTCGTGGCGACGTGGTCAAGCTGCTGCTGGTCTACCTGCATGTAGTTGCCGCCGATGACGTAGACCCGGTTCTTGATGGGCAGCAGCGACTCTATGATTTCGGGCGACGCCTCGATGTTCGCCTCGGTGTACGTGAACCCGCTGTCCTCGGTCTTCTCCTCGACCCAGTGGAGCTTCAGATCGGGGTCGCAATAATATGTGAATCCGCTTAGGCGGGCCAATTCGTCGAGGCACTCCTTCAGCGGCCGATAAGGGAAACGGATGTCCTCGGGTAGTCGTGGTCACGTTTACATGGGTCACACGATCGATTTCGGGGGCGTATTTCTCCATGAGGTCCTGGACGATCAGGCTTACCTCGGTGTCCAGGTAGATCTCGGTGACGATCCTGTTGTTTATTATGACGTGGAACGTCTCGCGGCCCGAAGCCGTAAAAAGCACGAAGTCCGGCACCGGCTGAATATTTGTTACGTCTTCAACCATGCCGTGAAGCTTCAGCGTGACGGGAGGGCTGGCTGTGTCGATGTAAATCTTCGCGATACAGCCCCGCTTCAGTCAGTCCTTGACGGTGCCGGTTTTATCCCCGAGTGTGAGCACGAAGTCGTCGGTGGCCTTATGCGTGAACTCGACTTCCAGGACGTCAGTGTCCCCCATGCCTGAAGGCACTATAGTGTGGTCATTACTGTCGAGGTCAGTAATCACTACACTGGCGTATAGCATTAAACGTACTTCCTCAACTGCTTCATAACGAGGTCGAATGCGAGACGGCCGGTGATTATAGGTCCTTCACTCAACGCTATCTTCGCTAATATGTTCGGACTTGAAGAGTTAAACGTACTGACTCAGCCGATATAGTCGCCAAGGTCTACAAGAGCTGGTAGGCTACCCTTGAGGGAATCGGTTAACTGTACAGTTTTTACTCGATTATTATCTCCTTCGTAGTCTTCGATATGCGTCTCTTCAAGCTCCTGATGGTCTGGGTCTTCTCCTTGCCTCGTTCCTCCAGGTCACTGATGTACCGACGATCCTCTCCAGCCCGGGTGGCCTTGTCTCTCAGCATCTCCATGAGTCTGTCGTTGACACCGTAGAGTTCCTGGATCTTCCTCACGCTTGCACCTAGCTGGTTCTTGAGGTCCTGAACCTCCTTCGGGCTATATGATCCCATAGACTGTTATCAGCTCCCTCTCGGATTTATCTTCCGCGGGTTCGAATCCCGGGCACTCAATACGTTCCAGAATGTCCCGGAGTTGGCTGGATTGGTCACGCTCTGACGCGTATAGCTCCTTGTAGTCGGCGAGCAGCTTCTCAAGAAGCTTGATTGCCGTGCGCTGGATCTCCATCACCCGGAGGTACTCATTTTTGTCTTCGCTCAAAGTCGGGGCACCTCTTCCCGTCGAACCTACATATCAGCCTGTATCGTCTGCAATACCCGATTTTGATGGGTATAGGATTCTCAGCTATTCCAGGTCACCTCCATATCGATTCCGTTTCTCTCTCGCTATCAGCCGAGGGAGGATAGAGTCACGCATCGGCGCCGGCGCGATGTATCGGTTAACGGACTCATATTTCTCGCAGCCGCCGGTAAATTTCCGGGTGTCTCGGGTCAGCCGGCAGCGGCCGAGCTGCTCCGTCCTGTCCTCGGCCATGAAGTTTCTGCACCACGCACATATTCTCATTTTGATTCAACAGCCTTTGAAAGTTCAGCTCTCCCGGAATTCTGTGCATTCCGGGTCTGACCGTTTGACTGTGCCGCCGGTAATGGCGCATGTGCTGAGTGTCGTGCTCGTCCTCGATACCTGTTTCTTAGGGGGGCCCTGCACTTGACTCGTGCTTGAGCCTCCGGGTCGATAAAATCGGCACTGACCACATCTCCTCGATCCACTCATATTACTTTCACCTCCCTCTCCCCTATCTTAATGGAGTCGATCAGGAACAAATCCTCAAAACCGATCTCGATGCTTGGTACCTTCCTCACTGATAGCAATATGTCGATCTCGTTCACTCTATCAAGAAGCTCTCTATACTGAGCTATGGCCTCACGGCTAAAGTTTCCCCGTGGGTTCGCCTCGAATATCTCGTTTATAAAGCGTTTCGCCTCAGCCCTCTCCTCTTTCAGTTTTTCTGTCATACGCTAAGACCTCTTTTTCTTCGATCCTCCTCACTCCAAGGCTGAATGTGAATACAATTTCCATTCTCGTCTAAGTCGCTGAATGTAGGACCGGTGCAGGACCTGTTGAACAGCCGACAAATTGAACACCCGGGATCAGATGAGGCTCCGGAGCTTACCCCGACAGAACGTGAAGGGTTCGAGCCAGGTGTCCCTACCTCCTCGACCTCCGGAGCCGTAGTGCCCAATGGTCTGTTGGGCTCTACCATATCTGCTCTTCGCAGTCTTCGGGCCTCGTCGTTCATGAAATTATCGACGATCGCCCCGATCGCCTGTTCATCGAGACCCTCAAGGTCCGGCTTGATGTGATAGAAGCCCTCCATCCGGAAGGCCATCCTAGGAAGGAGCCCCGTGTTCATGCGAACCTCGGCTTCCTTGGCGGCCATGACGGCGAGACCCTTGGCGGCACCCACCCGGGCATTATCGTTATCCGCGGAGAACATTAACTGAATTAACCTATCCTGAGATAGCTGAAAGAGACCGATGATCCTCGTCAGACTCTTATCCATATCGCCCTTGTTAAGGCTGAGCAGGCCGGGGAGCCAGCCACCCATTCTCCGTATGTCCCGGCGCACCGTATCTATCGAGCACGGGTACAAACCCACGATTCGGGTGTGGCTTTCCTTCGGCGAGAGTCCTAGCGAGAAGTATTTGAATACCAGTTTTCGCCTGCCCAGTATGTCGATGCTGTTCGACGAGGTTCCCCCTTTAAAATTCATTTTCTGCACTTTTTAACGTTCCTTGTCTCCTTTTATGAGGTGGGCGTCTCGTCCCCGGAAGTCGAGGCGGGTGTCCGCCTTGAGCGTTTCAGACGCCTGCTGCTGGTTATACCCGATGGTTGTGAGGGCCGAGAAGAAGAGGGTCTGCTTCATGGAGCCGCCGTTGATCTCAAGGAGTCGAACCGCGTCGTTGAAGAGCTGATCCTCCTCTGGAGGATGGTTACCCGTTTCTGAGGGGTCAGCAACCACACAATCCACACTAACCACGCTTTCTGTCCTAATCTCTATAGGGTTATCCAACTCCACAGAATCTACGTTGGGAAGCGTGTCTAGCGTGTCTTGTGTGGTTCCTATTAGGCGGATTCCCACCCAGCAGCGTCCTCGTCGGCCTCTCACCTTCCTATCGCTCTCGCCGAGTCCGGCGATGCGGGGCTTGAGTTCGGTGGTGAAGGTTCTGGGGCTGACGGCGACGTAGCCGTGGTCTCGGCAGAACTGGTAGTATGCTCGGTATACGTCGTCCTTGAGCTCTGCGCCGCTTGTGCTGGGGATTATGTGCTCGTTGATGAAGGCGGTGATGGGGTCGCTCATGGATTCGTAGAGTTCCTGGAGTTCGTCGGCGGTGAGGGCCTTGGTGAACCGGCCGTTATCCTGGAGTCGGCGGAGTCCTTCGAGTGCCCAGTTGAGGAGGCCGCTGAGCTCCGCCGGTGTCGTGAGTTTCTGAAGTATCTTGGTGTCGCAGTTGGCGCCCTCGAATTTGTTGGGGAAGATGAAGAGGAGCCAGCGGCGGAAGAAGGCGCTGCTCTGATCCGGCGTCGTGGGAAGCTGGTTACATAGGAAAGTAAGTTTGGCGTAGTTGGTGAAGTAGAAGGGGTCCCTGTACTTCTTCTCGGCCATGACGCGGTCATGACCCGTCAGCGACTTGAAGGCGCCGGTTCGTTTGAGTTCGCTGGTGGCTATCTCGGGACTTATGTTAGCTAATTTAAGGTAGAGTTCGGCGGTGCTGAACCTGCCCTCGACGAGCCGGTAGAGGTTGACGTGGCTCACGTTTTCGTGTCCGAGAAACGCGTTCATGACGTCCTGGAGTGTTGTCTTGCCGTTGGCGCCGTCGCCGATGAACATGGCGGCCTTATGGTAGATCATGTCCTTGTAGAGGTGGTAGCCGAGCCACTCCTGGAAGGTGTCGCCGGCGTCGGGAATCACGTCGCCGATGAACCTGAGTATCTCGGGGCACGTCGCGTCGGGGTCGTAGACGATGGGCATCGCCGCCTTGGCGTAATATGCCGGGCTGTGCGGGGTGAGTTCACCGGTGTCGATGTTGTAAACGCCGTTCTCAACGACGATGAGACCCGGGGCCTCCACGAAGTCAGCGGGGTCGATGTAGCTTTCAATCAGTGAGAAATATACGACCTCTTTCACGTAGCCTGAGTAGTACCTGTCGCCGAGGGCCTCCTTTGCCTTGTCCTTGATGTAGGATATCCCGTCGGGCTTGAATATGCCGACGTCATCGTGGTACCGCCAGATGGTGTCGCCGCCTCGCTCGGTGATGGGGGTGATCAGGTGGTCACCTGCCAGGGTGCTGAATATATGTCGGACTAGGCGTGCAGGCACGAACTTGTTGTCGTCGAAGAAGTCGCCGGGGACACTCATCGGCCTCGTCCCTGGGGTTTCAGCTTCTTCCGGCTTAGCAGGGTTTTATCCTTGCCGCTGAGAGTGAGCTCGTACCCGTCTATGAGGGCTTTACCGTCGCGCTTGAGGACCCCGACAAGGGCCTGTGTCTCGTCCAGTATGTCGCCGTTCTGGTCATAGGCGAACGCCCACGCCCACGGGTCGCCGGGGTCAGCGGGTTCGCTGCCCCTTAGTTTCCACTCGATCTTGGTGAGGTCGATGTCTGTAACTTCAGAAGCCGGTGCTGCTCCCATATCTGCCTCGCGCCTGATCGCGTTGAGTTCGCTCTCGATGGTCTCGATCCGTTTGAGGAGCCACTCGCCGTCTAGCCTGATCTCGGTCATCGTTGGCCCCCGAGTCTGCGCTTCTCCTGGTCGATCCAGCGGTTCACGGTGTCCTTCACGTATGTGAGGGCCTCGTCGTGGCCGGTGAGGCTGGTCTCGAACTCGTGTTCTATGCCGATGGTAAGCGGCTCGTAGGGTCGGACCTGAACCTTTCGCTCGTAGTGGATGGTGTACTTGGTCACCGGCGTGGCCTCCCCAGCTTTCTGGGGGTCTCCTCTACGCCGAGACCTTCTAGAAGTACTTCGCGCCAGGTTCGGCTTCCACGGGCCTTCAGGGCTTCTTTGTGCTCACGCTCGTTGAGATCCGCTCTTACGCTTGGCATGTTGATCACGATAAAAATATCCAGCAATAATATAACATGTTTTAAATGTAGACTTGCCTGTGTAGACTAGCTTATTCTGTGTCTCCTGATGTTTTACTTAACGACGCCCTCAAGTACACCAGCTTCTGGTGGGCGGGCGACGAGAAGCCCGCCTTCGGGTTCGTGCTGACCCCCAGGAGGGGGAGGTGGCTCCGAGACCTGGTGAAGGAGGGCAAGGAGCCGGTGAA
>Ga0307378_10009471_pt1 | contig 12803 bp, 14 predicted proteins | sample UN1MG_FD_202238 | JGI IMG/M metagenome (GOLD analysis project Ga0307378, IMG submission 202238) | Soil microbial communities from Risofladan, Vaasa, Finland - UN-1 | ecosystem: Environmental > Terrestrial > Soil > Coastal area > Acid sulfate soil | place: Finland: Risofladan, Vaasa | collected...
CAGCGCACCGAACGCCTCACGCGGTGCGATTGAACACCACGCGATCGGCCGGTCGCCGGCGTAGGCCAGCAGCCCCGGAACCTGGCCGGATTTAACGATTCGCTTTAGGGCCCTTCTGTTCTTCTCGCCCTTTTGCCTTTCGAACTCGGAGCGCTTTAGCCGCCACCACATACACCAGCAGCCCCCGCACGCCCCGCGCTGCCCGAACAGTTGCTCGAGGTCGCGGAAGCGCTCCGCGGTGAGCGGATGGAACGCCAGGTCCGCCCGCGAGTCCGCCTTGTCGGGCATCAGCTCTCTCCCGGCCTGCCGGCAAGTTCAGCGATCGGTCATTGGGCTTTCCGGCAGACCGTCACCATGATACGGTTACGCGTACGCTGGTTGAACGGGGACCCGGGCATTGAAGCCGCACATTCATTACGAAGCCGCGTTTGAGGACTACTTGCGGTCGCAGCAGATTCCGTTCGTCGCGGTGGACGAGGCCAAGCGGGCCGCGTTTCGCGACGCCAAGCTGAAGAGCTTTGACTTCATCGTCTACTCGGCGAACACGACCAACTGGCTGGTGGACGTCAAGGGCCGACGCTGGGCTACGCGCAAGGGCCACCGCAAACCGGCCTGGGAAAACTGGGTCACCGAGGCCGACCTGGAAGGGCTCAAACAGTGGGAGCAGGTCTTCGGCGCCGGATTCCGCGCCCTGCTCGTATTCGCCTACTGGATCGACGGCGGGGCCGAGCCACCGCCGGAGATCGTCCACGTCCGCCGCGGGGAGCACTACGTGTTCGCCGGTGTTCCGCTGGAAGAATACCAGCTGCATGCCCAGGTTCGCAGCCCGAAGTGGGGCACGGTGAGCATGCCCGTTCGCGAGTTCGCCAAGCACGTCCGCCCGCTGGCCGATTGGCTATAGTCGCAGCGCTTCGCCCCGTATCGCTGCACTTCACCTATCCTACCGCTGCTCGTCGGCCCCCATGCCTTTGCCGAAGAACTTCGGCGGCTCGGCCAGCGTGTACACCTGCGTCTCTTCGGCGATGGCGGTGCGCAGGTGCTTCGGAAGCTGGTACAGGCCCAGCAGGGCCGTGCCGTCGAGCATCTTCAGGCCGCCGTTCGTCTTCTTCGCCAGTTCGCGGTCGATCTCGTCGGGGGCGGGGCGCGTGTTGATCGGATTGGCGCAGCCGAGGATGAAGCTCCACGGAGCGGCGTAGGTGGGGACGTAGGTGGTCAGCGACGCCGTGTGGGCGAAGACCGAGCGCAGCGTGCTCGCCAGGCGGCAGTGCAGGTGCATTTCAGCCGGCGAGACCGGCCCGGCCTGAACGACGAAGGCGCCCGCCGGCGAAAGCACGCCGCGGGCCTTCTCAAAGTATTCCTTGGTGAACAGCTTGAACGACGGGCCCTCCTCGATCGGGTCGGACAGGTCGGAGATAACCACGTCGAAGGTGTGTTTGGTGCCGTCCAGGTAGTCAAGGGCATCCTCGATCACCACCTCCACCCGCGGGTCGTCGAATGCCCCTTGGTGCATCTCCGCCAGATGCTCGCGGCACGCTTCCACCACCTCGCGATCAATGTCGATCATCACCACTCGCTCGATCGACTTCCACCGCAGCGCCTCGCGGGCGGTCGCCCCTTCGCCGCCGCCGAGGATGAGCACGCTGCGCGGCGAACCGTGCAGCAGGAAGGCCGGATGCACGAGCGGCTCGTGATAGAGGAACTCGTCGCCGGTGGACGATTGCCACTTGCCGTCCAGCACGAGCGCCCGCCCGTACGCGCCGGTCTCGACGATGTACATCTCCTGGAAAGCGGTCTTGCGATAGGCCAGGACGTTGGTGATGCCGTGGGCGTAGTAGTCCCACGGCGTGATGTACTCGTTCATCCAGAAATCGGCGCGCAGCTCGCTACCGGCCATAACCAAGCCTCCCCGAGTGACGTACTCTAGACGATGGCTGCTTGCGAGGTCGCGGCGACGGGTTGCACTTGCGCCGCGCCGCCACCGCCAATCTCCGACCCGCGCGCCACACTCTTCAAGGAATACCTGCCGGCCTGGAAAGTCCGAGCCAGGTAGCGGCAGGCCTTTTCGGCGTCGGCCCGGTTGCCGCAGGTGAAGACGTCCACGGCCGCGTAGCTGTACTCGGGCCAGGTGTGAATCGCGAGGTGCGACTCGGCGATCAGCCCGAGGGCCGTGACCCCCTGTGGGTGAAAGCGGTGGGAGACCTCATGCAGCAGCGTGGCCATCCCCTGATTCGCCGCCTCCCGCAGGGCCTGCTTGACAAACTGCTCGTCATTCAGCAAGGCGGGGAGACATTCGTACAACTCGCAGATGCAGTGGATTCCGCCCGGTTCCAACTCTCCATACTCCGTCACCGCGCCGGGCCCGCGGCCTTCATCCACCGGCCTTGGGCACGAAGTATCCCTTACCCGCCGGTACGTCCCTCACCGGCGGCCCGCAACGCGGGGATGATAACAGAAAAGGGTCCCATCTCGAAGCCGAAAATCCGCCCCCGCCTATCGCGGCTTGCCGCAGCATTTCTTGTATTTCTTGCCCGACCCGCAGGGGCAGGGGTCGTTTCGGCCGACGCCCTGCCCTTTCTTCTTGACCCGCTCAACGGGCGCATCGGGTATGGGGGCCTCGTCCTCGGAGACCACCGCCCGTTGGGCCCGCTTGCGTTCCTGCTTCTTCTCGTAGCGGTCTTCGATCTTGTCACGCTTTGCCACGGGCGACCACTCCTATCGTGACCTGTATTTTCCCGCCCGGGGCCGCAGGGCCCAGCGGTTCACAGGATTGGCGATTCTCTCCATCTGCCGGCCGCTGGCAAGCGCCGCGCGGCGCTACTTTGCCACACAGCGGGCCGTGCCGCCGACCTGCGCCGCCGCGTAGCGCACCACCTCCAACGCTTGTTCCAGCGAGTCGTAGGTCGTCGGCACGCAGCCGGCGGCGAACCGCCAGATGTAACGCGTCTCCTCGCTCGGGCACACCAGCAGCACCTCTTTGCCCAGGGCCAGAGCCATGCCGATCTCGCACGCGGTCCCGTGCCCGCCCTCGATCCGGTCGCAGTTGGCCAGCAGGGTGTCGCAGTGGCGGACGGCGAGGCGGTCGGCCGGGGCGTAGATTTCGCTGCGGAGTTCCTCGCGCGGCCCGGGCAAGGCCGCCCCGGGGTGCATGAAGCGAACGTTGGGGATCTCCGGGATCTGATCGCGCCAATCGCCCTTCGTGCCGCGAACCGGCCCGGCCAGGTAGACACGCAGCATGCTCTCACTCCTGCCTCGACGACTCGATCAATCGGATCGAGCGTCCCGAATCGTACGAATCACCCGCAGATGTCGCAAGCCGCCGCGGATGCAGCGTCCGCCCTCGGGCTCTATCAGCATGACTGCCGCTCGGAAAATCGGTACCATATCATTCCCAAATGCGAGCAAAGGAGCGTGCCCTAATGGCCGCGAATACGGTGAAATGCGCCAAACTCGGACGCGAGCTGCCCGGCCTCGACCCGAATACGCCGAAGGGCGATCAAGCCCTCAAGATGGTCCTGCTCATCGCCGGCCCGGAAACACAGAAACGCGTCCGCGAAAACATCTCGGCCCAGGCCTGGCAGCAGTGGACCGACCACATGCGCATGGTCATCAACGAGTTCCGCCTCGACCCCACCTCGGACGAGGCCAACAAGGTCCTGGCCGAACACATGGAGGCCTTCTTCTTCGGCGCCGGCACGCAGCTCCCCGGCTACGTCCCACCTGGCCGGTCTGCTGATCAGAACCGCGACGGTTAGGGAGCGGTCGGGTGCCTCGCGTCTTGAGACTTGGAAGCGCGATTCCGCAAGCCTGGCTCTCGCCCAGCATTCCTTTGTAGCGCCCGGCGGTCCGGCGGCCGCTACGTTTCGCGCGCCACCTGTGCGCCTCATCGATCCGGCGGACGAGCTAGCACCTCCAGCGACGGCGCGATGCTAGGCCGGGGTGTCAGGATGTACATTCCGTCGAACTCGCCGCGATTCTCGTAATTGCGATCGAGCCAGTCCGCAAAGGGGCTGCGCGGCGGTTGCATCACCGCCGGCAGGACGCTAATCGAGATCACGAACGCGGCCGGTCGCTTGGCCACGATGTCTTCGATTGCTCCCTCAGTAAGGAATCGGGCCCGCTCACCGAGCCAAGCCGTCTTTTCAAGCGTCGCGAAGCGAGAAACGCAGCGCCGATACGCGTAGCGGTAAGTTCCGGGACTCCAGCCCCAGACATAGATCGGCTCGTGGCGCTCCGTCAGCCGCCCGAGCTCGGCCGCCTGTAGCTCGTACGGGGCCGGTTCGTGCCGCTGGAGGGCGTACCAAGCCGGCTTCTCCCTCCAACAGCGCGCCACTTGCTCGGCATTGTCTCCGGCCACGCTCACCACGATGAAGCCGAAGATCGCGACCACCACCGCAACCGAAGGTCGGGTGACAATCCGGGCACCCAGGCCGCGCTGCCCGGCGAGCCGCTCCAGCGGGTACAGGGCAATCAGGCCCAGGGCCGGCAGCGTCGGCATGAGGTGATAGTCGAGTCGGCCCGGGCCGACGCACGCCAGATAGAACGCGATCAACAGCCACAGCCAAAAAATACCCAGTCCCGCCGGCTGACACGCCTCGCCAGCTCGGTCGCGTCGCCTTCGCCAGACCGTCAGCAGTCCCAACGCGCCCGCAACCGCCGCCAGCAGGAGCATCCCATACAACGGCGGCAACGCCGGCACGTATAGCTGTAAGGCTCCGCCGAACGGGTACCAGCTCGCGTCATGGATGTCGAAGTAGGCCCGGTTGAACGTGACCACCGCGAACCAAGCTTCCCGCAGGGCTCGCTGTCCGGCCAGCAGGCCCGCTGCCGCGGTGGGGACAACCGCGAAACAACCCCCCGCGACCAGCCACGGCTTCCAGTACGGCTCCGCCCGCGACCTCCCGGACGCGCCGACGCGCGCCCCCACCTGCGTCCACAACAGGTGCAAGGCGCACGCCCCGGCAGCCGCCACGCCGGACTGTTTGAACAGCGGCGCCGCCCCGGCGAACAGTCCGGCAAGACCCAGCCACGCCAGACGTCGCCCGCGCAGCCAGCGCACGTAACCCAGCACCGCCAGCGTTTCGAACAGAATGACGAAGGTTTCCGCGCGATTCCCCCCACACTCATAGCCCACGTGCGTGAGCAAAGCGCACGCGGTGAGCATTGCGGGCAACAGCAGTGAGCGGTGGTACACCGTCACGGCGATGGCAGCAAACGCGATCAGCGTCGCCGTCACCGCCGCCGAACAAATCCAAATCTCGCCCGCGATCCCTTCTCCGAACAGGCGGAACGCGGCCGCGTTGACCCACCAGATTCCGGGCGGCTTGTTGTCCCACACGTCCAGGTAGGGCCGGGCGCCCTGCGAGACACACCAGCCGTAGTAGCCAAACAGATGACTGTCCGCGAGGTTCTGGCGCCAGTGAACGGCTGAGGCGTTCATCGTCACGGCAGCGGCCAGCAGAACCCCGCAAATGAGCACGCGCAAGACTGCGGCGAGGCGCACCTCAGCAGTCGGCCCGGCCGGCATTACACGCTCCGCTGGCCTTGGGCCTGGAAGTGTGCTTCCATACGCGACAGCATGTCGCACAGGGCTTGGCCGCGGTGGCTCAGGGCGTTTTTCTCAGCCGGTGGGAGTTCGGCCGTGGTGCGCCCGAGGGCGGGGATCAGGAAGTGCGGGTCGTAGCCGAAGCCGTTGTCACCGCGCGGCTCGTCGATGATCAGCCCCGCGACCACCCCCTCGGTCTCGATCAGCAGCTCGTCCGGGCGCGCCAGAGCCAGCGCGCAGCGGAAACGGGCCGTCCGCCGCTCGAGCGGAACACCCGCCAGAGCCGCGACCAGCTTGCGGTTGTTGGCGGCGTCGTCACGCGGGGTGCCGGCGTAGCGGGCCGAATGCACGCCCGGCTCGCCGCCCAGGCAGTCCACCTCCAGCCCGGAATCGTCGGCCAATGTGTAGAGCCCGGTCGCCTGCGCGTAGTGCAGCGCTTTGTGTCGGGCGTTCTCGGCGAAGGTGGCCCCGTCTTCGACCGCGGCCGGCACGTCGGGGAAGGCCTCCAGCCCGTGCCACACCCAGCCCCCGGCCACGGTCATCTGGCGGATCTCGCGGATCTTCCCGGCGTTGCGTGTGGCCAGCAGGATCTCGGGCATGGCGACTACCCGCCCGGCCGAGGTGTCGGCAGCGTGTCCGCCCGCGGCAGCTTCACCGGAAACGAAGGATGGGGGAAACGCTCCTTCCGGCCGGTGGCCTGGTCGTGGATGATTTCGTAGACCTTGTGACCGTTATGCAGGTTGATGGCGTACTTCTTCTGCAACGCCAGCATGCGCGGGTCCACGATCTTGCTGGTGCCGCGCACCACGCCGGTCAGCGGGTCCTCGCGCTGGAACTCGACGATCGCCTCCTTCGGAAAAACGCCCACACACACCGAGCTGTTGACGGCTCCGTGGTGGTAGTAGGCCGCTTCACCCTGATCCCGCAGGATCTTGCAGTATTGCTCGGCCGCCCGCCGCCGCTGACGCATCTCCCCTTCGTTGTAAAAGACGCCGATTTGCAGGGCCCAATACCCGTCCACGTTGTTCAGGTCCCAGGCCGGGTTGCCGGTCGGCACGGTCGGCGAGCTGTCCAGCACCGCCAGCGCGAACGGCCACACGGGTTTTTCATCCACCGTCAGCGAAAGCTGACGGATCAGGTCGAGATCCTTCAGGGGGTCCGGCTTGAAAGATTCTTGGCGCCGGGCGGCATCGTAGCGACGCTGGTAGCGGCCGTAGTAAACGGCGCTGCTGCTCTCGCCGTGGAACACCTGCACCAGCTTGGGATCGAGACCCTTGACCTTCTTCAGGGCCTGCTCGAAGTTCTTGGCCGTGCGGAAGCGGTTGGGCCCCTCCAGCGTCAGGCAACGGATGGTCCACAGGTCCTCTCTCTGCCCGGTCTGGCGCAGGGTTAACCCGGTTCCCTCGGCGGTGCAGCCCGTGCTCGGCCATAAGCACAACGCCACCAAGACAGTCCCCAGCCTCATCGCTCTTCGCAAGACGATCGGCATCATGGTTCACCGTCCGCCGTTCGCTTCGCCGCGCAGCGCGTCACGCTGCGTTTGGAACAACTGCTCGATCCCCCGACGTCCCAGCTTCAGCATGGCCGCCAGTTGCTCATCGGTATACGCGGCGTGCTCGCCGGTGGCCTGGACCTCGACCCACTCGCCGCGATCGGTCATCACCAGATTGCAGTCCACCGTGGCGTTGACGTCTTCGGCGTAGTCGAGGTCGAGCACGGGTTGACCATCGACGATCCCGACGCTCACCGCCGCCACTGCCGCCTGCAGCACGTCGTCGCCCCACCACCCGCGGCGACAACCCTCGGCCAACGCGTCGCACAAAGCGACGTAGACGCCGGTGATGGCGGCCGTCCGCGTGCCCCCGTCGGCCTGCAGGACGTCGCAATCCAGCAGGATCATCCGCGGCCCCATCTTCTCCATGTCCACCGCCATCCGCAGCGAACGCCCGATCACACGCTCGATCTCCCGCGTGCGACCGTCCACCCTCAGGCGGCTGCGCGGGCGACGCTGGGCGGTGGAGGCCGGCAGCATCTCGTACTCGGCGGTCACCCACCCGGCCCCACTCTTCTCCCGCCACGTCGGCACCGCCGCCTCGAGGCTGGCCGTGCAGAACACGTGCGTGCCGCCGGTGCGGATCAATACCGACCCGGGTGCGGACCGCGTGAAACCGCGGATAATCTCCACGGGACGCAACTCGTCAGGTCGGCGACCGTCGGCTCGCATGGTGCGATTCGTAACATGCCCACCCAGGCTTGGCAATCCTGCCACGCTGTCAGGGGCCGCGCGGGCCTTCCCCGCTGGTGGGTTGTTTCAGGGCCGCCAGCAGGTTGCCCCCTACGACCGTTGGCTCGCGGGCCCGCAGCCGAACCACCACGCAACACGAGCGGGTGACCCAGTCGCTATCGGCGTCATTCGCGGGACGGATGACCACGGCCCGATCCTGAGGCAGCATCCACTCCGCCACCGCGGCGAACTCCTTGCGCAGCGCGACGCGATCAAGCACCTCGAACGTGTCCGCCGGGAGGCTGGCCACGCGCGTCGGGCCCAGTCGTTCGATGCATGCGCGGAATTCGTCTGCCGTGAGCGGCTTGTCCGGCCTCTCGGGCAAGCGGCCTTCCAGCGGCAGAGCGTGGTAGCCGACGGCGTCGAGCAGCTTCGCCGCCCCTTCTCCATCGGCCTTTCCGATCGCCAGTGCCAGCCCGAGCGTCGTCTTCAGGGCGATCTGCTCGCGGGAGAGCTTCTTGGCGGGGATCTGCGCGAGCCGACGGTGGGCAGCCGAAACCGTCTCGCGAATTGCCGGCTGGGTGGCCGGCGGCGGCTGGGCAGGCCTCGACTGCCCCCAAGCTTGGGTAACGAAGAGAAGCGTGACCATGGGCAGCAGCAGCCGGCCTCGCCGCCCGCCCGCATCCGCCCAAATCTCAAGCATTGATCGAACTGATCTCGACTCTCAGCATCTGCTGGCGGTGGCCGAACTTGCGCAGGTAGCCCTTACGGCGTTTGAGCTTGATGCCGACCACCTTCGGCATCTTCAGCTCCCGGACGACCTTGGCCGTGACATTGGCCCCCTCGACCCAGGGCGTGCCGATCTGGGCGTCCGCACCCTCGCCAACCATGAGCACCTTGTCGAAGGTGATGTCCTTCTGCCCTTCGGCCAGGTCCTTCCGCTCAATCAGCAGGGCGTCGCCCTCGCTGACCTTGTACTGCTTACCGCCGTCCTCAAATACCGCGTACACGTCCGCTCCCTTCGCGCGTCGTTCTCCGAATAATCCGAACTGAGAATGGTATACTATCGGGGCGGTCGCTGCAACGGCTTCCCGCCCGCCGCGTCCAGGGCCCTCCAGGGAGTAGGCGTATGAAGCCCTATCGCCAACGGGGAGCGCTCTGGTGGGCCAGGTGGGTCGGCACCGCGGCCTGCGTCTGGCGCTGGCGGCGTTCTTGGTCAGCCTGCGGTGTGAGGTGCACCTCGAGGGGGCACACTGGGAAGTTTGGCTCCAGCGTGGAAGCGTCCTGCTGTTCTGGATGCGAACCCGACAACTCAGCCGTGCCGGGGCGTGGCAGTCGCGGCCACTCAACGCTCCCTGAGGAACTTCGAATGGCGGCCGGAGGTCTCCATCTCGGCCAGAGGGCATGTCCTCTTGCCGCTCTGGCTCCCGCTGCTGATCATCGGTCACCCCACAGCCTTCCTCTGGGGCCGCGCTCGGAGGCGGTTTCCGGCTGGGCACTGCCGCAACTGCGGCTACAATCTCACCGGCAACGTCAGCGGGCGGTGTCCGGAATGTGGGCTGACGATTCCGAGTTAGAATGGCCCCCGCGCCCGGACACGCCGCGCTCAGCCGCTCAACTCACCCCGCTCGGCTGTCAATCCACCAGCTTCGATTCCGGAACGTCGGCCGGTTTTTCCTGCAGACGGAACTGTTCGGGACGCTCACTCAGCACTCTGCGTAGCCAGGCTTCCGAGTAGCCCTGCTCCCGCGGATGGCCATTCTCGTCCTGGACATACCCGTCGTTGTATTTCTGTATCAGATGCTCCCCGAGCTCCCGCCAGCGCTTGACTACCATCTCGGCGTGCGACACGGAGTAATCCGTCAGGTAACGCGTCATCAACTCGGGATCCGACTTGTACAGCTCAACCGCGGTCTTCTCCACGGCCGGCTGCAAGGCCAGCAATGTGCCCTCCAGGTCGCCTTGCACGGCCCGGATGTCGGAACGCATGTCGGAATAGCGCAGATTGGCGTAATTGGCGACAAAGTTGAACACCCACCAGGCCGAGTCCCACGAGAACTTGTCCAGGCTGCCGGCCGTATACGACTCGGGCAAGGCGTCAATACCACAATAGAGCGGGACGTAGCAACTGAAGTATGTATCGTCCACGCCATACCAGTAGACACCGCCGATCGGATCGGGCAGCCAGGCGCGCGACTGCGACACAAAGGTAAAGCCCGTTTGTTGTGTCGAGATCGGGCGTTCCCAACCATACTCGACGTCGTCGATCGTCCAGTGGATGGGACGCCAGCGGTTGGGTGTGCCGTGCGGTCCGGCATCGACTCCTTTGGTCATGTCGAAATCGGTGCCTTCAAAGTGATCGCGCATCAGCGCGAACACGTCCGCCACCGAGATCTTCTTGTCAGGCTTTATCCACAACGGATAAGGCTCGGACCCCTCGACGCCCCGAAAGTAATCGGGCGAGAAATGCTGCGACGGCGCTGCTCGGCGAAGGAAGCTCCACACGCGACCGTCCCCGTAGCGACGGTTCTTCGGCGTCGCCGGGCAATAGGCCTCACAAAAGCGAAACGGCTCGCCGGAGTCCGGATCGTAGTACCCCTTCTCGACCGCGAACGAGATAACGCTCGCGGAATAGAGGCAGTTTTCGGGATCATCGAGGGGGAATTCTCCGATGCGGGCCTTGTTGGCATGGCAGGATATGTATCCGTCCGGAATCCGGCGGGCCACCCAAACGGCACCCTTGCCGCCCGGACCCGGCCCGATGATCTCCAGAATCCAGGCCTCCTGCGTGTCGGCGATGGAAATGCACTCGCCCGTGGAGCGGTAGCCATACTCGGCAACCAGGTCGGTCATAACCTTGATTGCTTCTCTAGCCGTCTTGGCACGCTGCAGGGCCAGCCCCATCAGGTCCCAGTAATGCAGCAGGCCGTCGGGATTCTGTAGTTCCTGGCGGCCGTCGAATGTAGTCTCGCTGATCGCCAGTTGGTGCTCGTTCATCAGACCAACGACGGCATAAGCGTGTGGCACCTGCTTGATCTTGCCGCGTACGTTTCCGCCCCAGTCCTTGATCTCCAGAACTTCTCCCGGCTCGTAGTCTGCCGCAGGCGAGTACCGCAGATGTGGATGAAACTCGCCGTCGCAGGTATACGTGATTATGAGCGACCCGTCGGCCGATGCACCCTTTGTCACCAGCAGATTGGTGCAGGCCTCGGCTCGCGCTCCGGCCAGAAGCGCACAAATACAGAGGTACAATGGTGAGATCGGTAAGTAGTACTTGTTCATATCCTCCATCCTTAATGCTGTGGTCATTCGTCTTCACAGACTACAGAGGTCGCGGCCTCTGCCGACTCGGTTTATCATATTGCCATGGGCTTGCGCGCCCCAAGCGCTCGGCTCAGTGCGTCAAGGCATGGAGCACGACATTCGCCGCCAGGCGCCGGGCATCTTCGTCCACCAGACCACGGCAGTCGTGGCAGACGTGCCCCTCCAAGCCGCAGCCAACGGCATAAGGACTATAGACCAGCGCCAGCCGGCCGTCGATCTCCAGTCCCCACAGACGCGGCTCGGTCAGGCCCGGCTCCTCGCGCAGCACCGCCGGTTTGTAACGCACCGTCTCGAGGTCGAACCCCGGCTCGCCGCGGAAGATGGGGTGCTCCGGCGGAAGAGGTTCGAGCTCGTGGTCGGGGAAGGCTTCACGCACCATGGCGCGGAAGCTGCGGTCGAAGGCGGCCCGCCCGCAGCAGGCCTCCGCAAACAGGAACCCGCCGCGGCGTAGATGGGCCGCCAAGGCCGTGCGCTCTTCCTCCGAAAGGTGGAAGTCGTAGTGGCCGGTCATGAACAGGACCGGACAGGTATACAGTTCAGGGGCGCTCAGGTGTAGCGGCTTGTAGCGCGTGACCACGTCGAGCTGCGAATTGTCGCGCAGGAACTCCGCCAAGCGGACGAGCGCCTGGGGGTCGGGCCGCCAATCGCCGTCGTGGACGACCTGGGCCAGGCGCAACGCGTCGCCGGGGGGCAGGGCCGGCTCGTCCTCGCGTAGTGTCGGGAGCGTGATCACGTCGAGCCGGTCGCGCAGGGGCCGGCGGCCAACCGCGTAGGCCGCGATGTTGAGGCCGAGCTTGAAGCCCCGCTCGCTGAGCCGCGGCACGTCACCCTGCTCCCACAGGCATGACAGGTCGTTCGGGCTGAAGATAATACTCGTACGGCAGCCGAGGTCGATGCCCATCAGCCCATGGGGTTCCGCGTCGTCGTAGGTGTGATAGACCGGATGACCGGGGTCGAGCTCACGCAGCGGCACCTCGGAGAAGGTTTGGGCGGCGAACCTGAGAAACCCCGCACGGAACTCATCGTGCCCGCAGCACGCCTCGGCCAACAGCGTACCGCCCTGCTCGATGTAGTCCCGTACCTTCGCACGCTGGTCGGCATTCCACTCGGGAAAGCGGTGCCCCTGCATATACAGCAGCGGGGCGGCCAGCCAGTCTTCGAGCGGCGCGTCGAAATCGACAACCTGCCATGCCGTCGGCTCACCCAGCTTGTCGCCGACGAACGAAACCAGGTGTGCGGCGTCGTGGCGATCGGGGTTCCAGGCATCATCATCGGACCACTGAAGCTTCTGGATCAGCAGCGGCTTGTGGCCTTTGGCAAGGAAGAGGATAGCAAAGGCGGTGTCCACGACGCCGTCGCCCCACGTACCGGCCAGACCCTGCGTGCGGACCAGGTGTGCGGCCCCTTCGCGGTACCAATCGTGGTGGCCGAAGGATCGTCGCCCGGAAAGGATCCCACAACGCTCGACGGCATAGAGCCAGTAGTGCACCCAACTGCGTCGGCGCTGCGGGTTCTGGTCGGCGCGGAAGTGGCGCCCCAACCAGCTCAGCCCGTTGAGCAGCGGCTTGTTGGCTTTGTACTTCCCGCAGCCGGGGGCTTTGCCATTACGGAAGCCCTGCTCGCGTCCGGCCACGGGCGTGTGGCCGAGGATGATCAGGTCGGCGACGCCGGCGGCGGTCATGCTGCCGTAGCTGCCACCTCTGGACCGATAGG
>Ga0307378_10009472_pt1 | contig 12802 bp, 19 predicted proteins | sample UN1MG_FD_202238 | JGI IMG/M metagenome (GOLD analysis project Ga0307378, IMG submission 202238) | Soil microbial communities from Risofladan, Vaasa, Finland - UN-1 | ecosystem: Environmental > Terrestrial > Soil > Coastal area > Acid sulfate soil | place: Finland: Risofladan, Vaasa | collected...
CCTTAATATTCCTAATTACTCACTATTTACAGAGCTATATCAAGCTCCTATTAAAAGGTGGATGAGAAACCCAATCACGCATTCCACGAATTACGAGGCCATCTACATCGACGAGCATACCTCCGACAATCCTTACCATGGGTTTGAATCTTTCACATATTCTTTTTATGAATCTGAAGTCATGTTCTGGTTCGTGGCGCCAGGGTTCAGCTATTGCCCATTCCTTTTTAATAATGAAGCATGGAGTCCCTACATGGCATATAAGAGGAAATACCGGTATACCTATTTCAGGGACGAGTACTATTCTATTAGGATCCCCATCTTTATACATACGGGAATGTTGACATGACATTTGAACGACTGTGATACAATTATCCTGGAGTCCGTTAATTAAAGATTCAAGATATAGGTCTTTATATCGATCATCATCATCACAGAAGACTACAAATTGACCCTGAGCTAAAGAGAGTCCATGGTTCCGGGCATTCGTTCCAGGAGATATGTTCATGTTTCCTCTGTCTTTTTTGATATTACAGAATTTTGTCCAGGGACCGGCTGTTTTCATAAGTTCTATAACGTCCTCCGGAGGTTCACCGTCATGGACTATTACATGTTCGAAATTTTTGAAGGTTTGATTTTTAAAATCATTTAAAAGATAGGTGAGATGTTTTACTCCTCGAGATGCGGGAGTTATTACTGAGATAGCAGGTACCATTTTATCTCCAAGTAAAGTTCTTATTAATAGGTAGTTAAATTAGTCTTCCTGTATATAAAAATATATTAATAGATAATTGAATTAGGTATCAGAAAGTGGCCTACTTTTTATCTTTATTAATATCACTATGTTACAACTATCTTTAATTATCTCTTAATATGTTTTTGTATATAAAGGCTTATTTTATATATAGAAAATAAAATAAAATTTCAAATTAAATCCAAAATAGGAGGATGTATATGTTTGTTGAATTTGTAACAGGAAGTATGCAGCAATTTGTAGCTACAAGAGATTTTGCTTTGAATTTTGATGATCCTAAGACAACTCCTTCAGTCAAAATCAGAGAAGGTCAGGTGTTGCTATATGATGGTATTAGTGCCACTTATAAAAAAGATGGGGCAGTTGTAACAGGTCGTTGTAGAAGCCTTAAATCAGCTATTGTCAATGCACAATGGATGATTCCAGCAGTTCTTCCTATAGAAGTAACAGATGAATTCAGTAAGAGTATGAGGGAGGCTGATGAGTCTACGGATGAATTCAGTGATCTCCTGCAACAAAAAAATGATGTACCGGTAGAGGAAGAAATGATTCAGATGACAAGATCTGATTATGATGCTCTTCGCGGAGGGAGCTTTGATGCGTATGCTGCAGGAAATAGTGGTGATGTCTTTGTAGCTCCTCTTCCTAGTAAGCAGAAGAGTAAGGTGATACTGGAGCAGGACCTCATTGTAAAGGTTTTTGATACAAAGCAAAAAATTGCTGAAGAGAAATCTGGTAAGCTTGAGGTTGCCGGTGATCAGGTAGTCGTCAAGAAAGTTGGAGCTATATCTGTAAATAGTTCTACTGCAGTGTTTAATCAGCCTGCGAAGAGAAACATAAAAATAATTAGAGCTGATGAGATGGGTGCTGAGGGTACGATTCCATTGAAGATGTCAAAGGTAGCTTCTTCATCTCAGGTTCCGGAGAAGAAAACTTTTATTGTTGATTCTTCAACTCCCCGCACTATAAGTGAGGACATGACCCGGGAAGAGATTCATCGAATAACTAAAGTTGTTAAAGCTGATGAATCCCAGGATGCTATGATTGTTGGTACTATAAAGCAGGGACCTAAAGTAAAAGAAATCGATGGTATTACTTTTAGGAAAACTGATTCTCCTCTGGAGGTCACTCTTAAAAAAGTGAAGTCCCCCACAGAAATGACTATTACGACCAAAGTGGGCTCCGGTAGTACGTCCATTGAGGATCCTACGGGTAGGACTGTTACAGCTTCTAAGCCTGTACAGGAAGTTGAACTTCAGGAATCTGATCCTGTAGATGAGAAAAAAGTTGAAGAGGAAGCCGCAGCAAAGAAGGCAAAAGAAGAGGCTGCTGCAAAGAAGGCTAAGGAAAGAGCTGACGCCAGGAAAAAGTCTTCTGTACAGACTCAGAAGATTATGGAAGGTGGAAAGAAACCTGCTCCAAAAGAGGTTGTTACAGAGGAGACTGTTGCAAAATCAGAGGAAGAATATGCTCCGGCAGTGGATAATGCTGATAATTATCTTCTAATGTTGCCTGATGAGTGGGGGAAACTCCATTGGGTAAAAAAGGAATTATTCATTAAAGAGCAGACTGATGTAGGTTTTATAAAATTCATTCTCTCTGTTGAAACGATAAATGCTGTACAAAAAGCCTGTGTTGAAAGGTTAAAAGAACTTGAACAAGAAGCAGCTGGTTAAAAAAATAGTAGCAAATGTCATAGATTTTGACATGCATAATCTCTTTCCGCCTAGAGATTATGCTGAGAATCTTGAAGATGCCGAATCTGGGGCTTATGAAGAACAGCCCCGGAGGACTCTTCGAGAGAGACAATATTCTTCAATGCCTTTAGTTATCATGCCTAGATATACAGGTGATTTCCTGGATAAATTGAGATCACCTCTTGAAGGAAAACCTGTAGATAAAGCAGCCGCGAATCCAGAGAATCTATGGGATTTCAGCATGCCCTCGGAGATGCTTAAACATCAAGAAAAACCATATCCTAGGGTCCTTGTAGATGAATTTTATAGTATAAGTAAGCCCGGTGAGGGTGTGGGTGAAGAGGATCTTAAAGAATATTGGGACAGATCATGGGATACTAATGAGGCCCCTCCCTGGTCAGATGACGTTGTACAGAGGCAATGGGAGGCACCTGTAAAGAATAGAGCTGCTCGGGTAGCTTCCAGATTTTTATCTCGGCAAATAGATTGTGGTTGTGATCATCGTATAGGGAGTATTATAGCTAACCATTTGTTGGATATCCTACCGATTGAATTACTTCTGGATACTTCTAATACAAAGACAGCAATGCTTTTACAGGATTTTGATAAGGCTCTTATCACTACGCAAAGTAAAGGTACACGAAAGCCTGATGTAGCTGGAGTCTCTGTCAGACTTTCCAGAGCAGAACCTCGGGTAGGGAGATGGACATTCGCTACATCATCAGGAGCAAAACCCTACACTACAGTTTTTCAATTCATACCTCATAGTACAGTGAGAGATGCTGTGAAGTTACATGTACGGGTAAGTTGTACGTGTCCTTCATTTTTATTCTGGGGGGCTCAATATCATGCAGTAATGAAAGATTATCTGTATGGCGGTGTACGGCCTAAATTTAGTCCACCGAAGCAAAGAGACCCTCATGGTACATTTCTGGTATGTAAGCATATTCTGGCATGTATGCCTCTTGTATCAAAATATCGTCTCTCAGTAATGCCCTCAGAGTTACGAAAAAAACTTAAGAAACAACCTAAAATAAAGGTTATTATAGGTCCGGAAGAAAAACTTAAGATTCCAAAATCATTGGAGAAGATCGGCGATCGTCCTGAGATACTGGATATTGTTGAAAAGTGGGATGAGAGCCCACGTAAGAGACGCAACTGGATTTTGAAATTGGACGACCCGGATGAGGTTGCTTATTTCGCTCATAGATTTCCTCAAACTTCAACAGGTTATGTGGCTGAGAGATTGAAGCAGTTATCGAAGAAACCCGCGACTAAAAAAGAGGCTTTAAAACTTTTAGAATCTTTGAAGAATTTAAAGCAGGTTAAGGAAGCTCCGAAGACTCCTGAAGTAAAGATACCTACTCCTCTTAAGAAATTCGAGACCAGTGCTTCTCTCCAGAATGATTTGCAGGATTGGGATGAAAAAGATGATAAAGAAAAAACAAAATTTATAGTAAATCAAACAGACCCTGATACCCTGGCTTATTTAGCTTATAAATACTATAAAGATGAGTCTACAGTCTCAGATGTTATAAGTAAACTGCGGGAGATTTCTAAAGATGAAGAATTACAAATGGGTCAGGATCGTGTAAAAGCAGAGCATTGGTTGAAGGATATTATTTAATGGATAAAAATATAATACCTGAGATTATTTATGCTAAAGCAAAAAATAGCCTCAAGAGTCCTGGAACCACTTTAAGTGATGCAATAAATTTTGGTTTCTCTTATATAGAACATAAGGATCATATAGTTGAATATATCGTTGCCAATAAACGGATTATGAAAAGAATTTTTGGAGAGATCCCGGATTCCGAGATTAATCCCGAATATAAAACAATAGGAGACTTATGGACGGCGAAACTCTGTATTTCAGATAAGCTCTCTGATAAACAGATTCTCCTTTCAAATAGTGAATTTTCAATTGTAATAGATATAGATCTAAATCAAAATTAAGAGAGGAATAAACATGCCCAGCTACGACTATTATTGTAAAAAATGTGGAAAGATCGAGGAAGTTATACATTCTATTTCTGAGAACCCAAAATACAAATGCCCGGATTGTAAAAAGGTTATGATTAGATTATTTACCTTGAATACAACGGGTTTTATTATGAAAGGTGGAACTCCGGCGATAAACTACCGAGAGAAACAGCTCCGATTGAAGAGGCGTGAGAAATTAGCTATAAAAGAGAAAGCACGATTTGGTAGTGGGCCTCAAATACAACCAAATGTGGCCGGTATGGAGACTGATTCATGGTCTGATGCACAGAAGGTGGCTAAAGAAGCTGGCATGGATACTGAGAGTTATACGCCTTATGTCGAGAAAGAAAAGAAGAACAAAATTAAAGTTGCTTAATTATCTTCTAATACGCAATTCAAATAAAAATAAGGATATGTTATGATAAGCTTTATTGAACCTCTTTATAAATCTGTAGAGAAGATCCAGTTCGGTTGGAAACCTGAGCCTGGAGTGACTGTGGAGTCCTATAAAGTTTATGCTGGGATAACTCCTACAGTATCAACTTTATTGTTACTTGCAAGTAATATCTCTTCTCAAGCAAGTCAGCAACCTCAGAGTCGTGGTAAGATTTCTTATGATGCTCTTATTGCTGATGTCAGGACTCTGTTATCGCTTCCCAGTACAGCAGATTTTGGTAACACAGTTTTCTATTTTACCATTACTTATGTTACAGGCAGTGTTGAGAGTAATATAAATGAGTCCATAGTTGTTGAGGTACCACCTGTTGGGATAGGTCCGAGGTTGATGAAAGATGACCCGACTATTAATCGTCACCCTTATGTGTTTAGTGATAATGTACAACGCTGGAGTAAACAGGCAGGATCAGCAAATGGGGCTATAATTGTTGATGCCTCAGATTATTATAAGGCCAACATAACAACAGAGTTTACTTATGATGGGACGAATGTCTCAATAATTAAATCTTATCTTAGCGATGCCACGACAGGATCATCGGCAAAATTAACTACATATACCTATTCAGGATCAGACGTAACCAAAATCGAGATAACAGACAGTACCGTTTAGATAATATCAAATAATATCAAAATTAATTATCTATTAATATGCTTAGAATAGTGACTATACTATAGCAAATGAAAATTATTAAATATAAGGAGGAAGTATTATGGCAGCTAATAGAACAACTGTAGCATATGATGGTACTGATTACGGTAGAATATATCTGCATGACATAGGACAACGTAACCAACTCGGCGGTGGAAAAGGTCTTTACGTTCAGGGTCAGGATCGGTATATCAGCCATGGTCAGGACGCGACTTTTATTTCTACAAGTGATGTCTTGTTGAGTGCCCTTTATGCTGGTTATGATGGAACGGGACAGATCAAAAACATGGAAGACAAAGGTGCTTTCACTGTAGGTGTAAACGTATAATTTTACGGTGAGAAAATAAAGATTTATATTTGCCCTTTATAATAAAAGCCGCCTTTTTTAAAATGAAGGGCGGCTTTTTTGCTACAAAGATAGATAAAAGAATAAATAAAGATAAAAAATCAAATAAAAAGGCAGAACACCATGGTAACAAATAATTGTAATGTCTATGAGGGTGATACCGAATATACGACATGTGACCTTTATAAGGCAGCATTTTTTGCATCTGCGGGATGTAAGATGCAGGATCAATTTCGAGATAAGACTTCTAAAAGAGTCTATTTCGTTTTTGAAAAGACTGAAATTATGTCTGACCTTGAAATGAGGTATTTCAAACGGGATGCGAAGGTCGATGCTCTTACTTTTGGTGACAATGTAAAGTCTTTAAAAAGTCTTTGTCACAATGTTAAGAAAATTGGCTCAATAGCAGAATAAGGAGCTCTATATGGCTACTACCGATGTTGAAGAATCAGGAGAAATGGTAATATCTCCTACATTGAAAGAGACAGTTCCAGTCACGACGGGTGTGTATTATATTAAGAATACCCATCGGGTCGATTCTACTAATCTGACACTTGTAGGAACAACACACGAAATAATTCTTGGCCCATAAGAGGATACTATGATAATTGATTATGTTCGATTAGTCAATGCTGCGAAAAAATTCAAGATTAGAGATAATTTTGAATTTATCAGTCTGGATGACGTCTCTGCTGACCATATTGAGGAGCATAAAGCTGTTCCTGATCTTCTTGAGATATGGGCAGCAGTAAAGATATTCTACAATGGTGAAGTCCCTGAGAGTTATAAATCCCTGAATCTTATTATGGGTGACTGGGTTAATAATCATATAAAACCTCTGACGGTAGTTATCCATGAAGAATTAAAAAAGCATTTCAAAGCTTTCTATAAAGATAGCAGTCTTGAAGATCTGGATGATGTAGAAGAGACAGCTATATGGACAGATCAGTTGGATTATATGCCTATAATAGATGAGAAAGAAAAGTCTTTTGTTATTGAAGTTGAATTGGTTCTGCATGCCGAGGAGGAGGATTAATGCGTAAATCTACTGAAGCTTGGAATGCCTCCTGTAATGCCGTAGTAAGCCTTGTAGACCAGGGGTCAACTTATCCTGCAGGTCGATTAAATCTGTATGATGCTGATTCAACACTTATTACTTATTTATCTCTTTCTAATCCTGCTTTTATGGATGCTACTGATGGTACCTCTTTTGCCAATCCCGTATTTGATGCAACAGCTTTCCGTGATGCGACAGCAGCTTTATATGACATCGTAGATTGTGATGGGTCATGGATTTGGGACGGCACCGCATCTGATTATGCAGGTTTAGGAGATTGGAAATTACCTTCGACAATAATCTATAAGGACTCTACGGTGGCTGTTTATAATTTTTTCTACGCCGTACCGCGGTAAGGTGCCATGAGATATGATGGATACATTGAAGCTATTGATCGACCTCATGAAGTTCTCATTGAGGGCTCTATTGTCTATTCTGGTTATATCCAGGCCATAGATCGTCCTCATGAAGTAGCTATCTCTGGCTACATAGTTGCCGATTCCATTTCACTACCCACTGAACAAACTTTTGTACAAGGTGCTATTATAGGCTTTGGTGATATGACCATGTCCCTTAAAGACTGGACATATACTGACGGCTCACAGAATCCTGATGGTACTTTTGTTGACGGTACTTTTCAATATAGATGGTTCGATCCTGAATGGATTTTTTACAGTGTGTATTATCGGAGTTGTGATAATACTTCCGATTACTCTTTAACTGGATATAAGTATAGGGATCCTGTCAGGTCGAATGTAGGTGAATATTATTCTTCTATGGTGGTACCTGATCAGGCTGGTCACTATGAAAATAGATGGACGTATCGAAAAGATAATAGCTCTTATTCTCATGAAATTGTACAACCTTTCGTAAGTATGTCTCAGGGGATAGACCATATGCCTGATTACTCTGATACTTCAGGAGGAGATTCTACATAATGAAATATGAAAGTGTTAAAAGAATTGTTCGAAATGCTCAGGGTCATGTTGATCCAGTTATAGAATACTACAAAAAGAGTAATTACGGGACCACTCATATGTATATCAAGTCGTCCCATAAGGACCCTATAAGCAGACTGACCAATGCAAAGACTTTAACTGCTGCTAATATGGATGCTCTTAAAGCTCTAGGTTTTACTTTTAAGGAAGTTGTGCAATGAAATCAGGAAGTGTAAGAAGGGTAATAGAGGCCTATACCGGAAAGCCTGATAATATCATTGAAGTGGAATGTAATGATACTGAAGGAGAACTTGCCCGGCTCTTGACATATATCCAGAGTACGGGGAATATAGGTCATTCTTTTGAAATTGTGGTTGATCCCGATAATAGCCAATATAAGATGACTTTTGGTTGGGATGGTGATGGCTCTGATAGGATACGGCAAATAAAGCTTGATGGCAAGAAGGTTGATTTTAAAGACTATTTCGAGAAAGATAAATCAAAGGATCGGTTTAAAAAGAAAGCAAAATTTTTCGAGATGGATCCTGAGATGCTTCTCAGACTTCTTCAGGATTATTTAAAAAGTGTAGAGGATGATTGGAATTATGTACTCCCTACTGATCTCTATGACCTCATAGAGAAAAATGAGAACCCCTATTCCCTTATTGATCTGAGGAGGCCTGAAGATTATCAGAGAGGTCATATACCTGGCGCCATTAATATTTTCTGGCTTGATATGCTTCGGGAAGATAATGTGAGAAGATTGCCGGCAGATAAGGAGATACTGGTTTATTGTTATGTGGGTCATACCTCTTCCCAGGTTATGGTTTTATTGAATTTATTAGGATTCAGAGTGAAGTCCTTAAAATTTGGTATGGGTATCAGCCCAGATTCTAAAGTCGAGATAAAAGGCTGGACAGGGTATAATTACCCGATCAAGAAAGGCAATCAGCCATAGAATGGTACGGGCTAAACGTGTAGTAGCTAAATTTTTATTTCGGGATGATGTGGGACCTGATGGTGAGGCTGAGTTGTTATACCAGGGTTTTATTGATCATCCGGCCTATAAAAAGATGCCCAAATTGTTTCCCGATTATAATTTGGGCCAGGCTGAAAGGGCTACGGATTATTTAATGAAAGAGCTTAAGAAAGAATATAAAAAATTAGATAAAAGTTTATTGAAAAGAGTTCGAGAGAAGATATTAGCAGGATTTACATAGATTTTAGGATGAATTTATGTTTGTAAGATCTTGTCAATAAGGAATTTCCTCAGCTCCTCATCTATTACGAAAGTCTCTAGTGTTACATTAACAGCCTCTGAATATTTATTAAGATATTCTATAAACTCTGGATTTTCCCTATAATATTTCCAACGATAGAGGGGTTCATTGTTCTGTAATTGTAATAGTTCTTTGTCATAATTATCCTGGGAAAAAGAACTTTTTGTTGAGGGTTTTTTAAAACCCCTATCGGTAAATTTCAAATTAAGTGCCTTAGCTATTTCTTTTCGATATTCTTGATCTATAAGCCATTGATCATATCGTACTATAAGATAATTATCTTGAATTGCCCGTCTGTAGAATGAAATATATTGTTCAAAGTATTCTTCATTTAAGACAACATTTTGATAAGATGGGGAGATCATTGAAGCTACAGAATTGAAAATGTTTCGTATGACATAAACATTGTATATTTTTTTACTCCCAAAATTCAGATCAGAGAACTGATTCTCAAAGTTATATACGATTGTATCTGTATTATCAGATATCCGGACATTGAGATGGGATAGATTTAAACGGTCTCTGGGTATTAAACATAGACTGTAATCATTGAATCGGTCGTGCTTCACTTGATGACCTATTCGGTTTTTATAATTCACTATATCAAAATGTTCTAGAAGCCACCATATTATTCCATGGTGTCCCGATCTTTGTAGAGCTATAATCCTATATTCATTCATAGATACTTTTTCATTCTATCATCAAATTCTTTAAAATCACCATGCCCGTGAGCTCTATGCATAGAGTTATCTATAGGCCATCCTCTGTAATGATAAATTCTTGATAAATTTTTTGGCACATAAATCATCTCTCCCTCTAATACAGGCATGATATGTACACCTTTTGCAAAATTATAGGCTGTTTTGTTAGACATGGTTTTTTCTCGAAATTCATAGGCCCAATTAAAGATATTTCTAACAGGTTTATCGACAGATCTTCCATTGAATATTCTACAACTAAAGACAAAACTGCCAGCATTAGGGTATCTATTTATAAATTGATCTATAGATAAGTCTTCATACAAAATTAAAAACTCATCAGGATCAATAAATAACCACCATTCAATATTGGAGAATTTTTTTCTAACATCTTTGTAGCCTGTAATTTGAGAAGCAGGGTATGGTACAGAATGATCAATACCATAAGCCCATGATGTTAAAGATACATGGCCATCAAAGCTGTCACATATACATATTAATTTATCATTTATCTGTGCATCTGAATATTCCTTGGCATAATAACTATCAGGTTTTTTAGACCATTTGAATTTTTTTTCTGCATCAGTTAAGGCTCTCCAGGGTTTAGCCCCACGAGTATGGTCTACAGAAATCCTTCCATTATTATAAATAAAGATTTTATCGTAACCAATATTCAAATGGTGTTCTACCCATTCCTGTAAATAAAAGACCTCTAATCGTGGTAATATTAAAGTGTAGATAGCTTTCATTATGTTACCTCTTTAAATTAATATACTACATTCATTAAATCTTCGTAATAAAGTATTAATACTGTTTTGATAAAAGACATTTGAATGGGATAGAAATGCATAATGATGTATCACTTATGGCCGTTGTTAAGAATGAGGAGAAAAACATCAGGAAGATGTTACATACGGTTCATAGTTTTGTGAAACAGAAGATCATTATTGATACAGGCTCTATTGATGACACAGCTAAGATTTGTAGAGAAGAGTTTGGGATAGATGTTATAAATAAGGAATTTCCTTTTGATGAAAAATTTTTTATAAACTCTAAGAATTACGCTCTAAATTTATGTGAATGTGACTGGGTGTTGGTTCTTGATGGGGATGAAGAGCCCAGTTATGAGTTGTCTGAGGAGATTTTGAATTTTGTTCATAATGAAGATTATGATTGCCTTCGTATTAGAAGATTAAATTTTTTTAAATATCATCCGAGTAGTAGCGACTCAGTAATCAGACTGTTTAGAAGATCGGCTGGCTATAAATTTTATGTGTGTCATGTACTTCCTCATGATACACCGGCATTAAATGAGAAATTTAAATTGGGAAGGGTAATGTCTACTAACAATCCTATCTATCATTGGGCTTGGTATGATATTACAAAAGAGGAATACTTATTTAAAAAGGAATTAAAGAATAACACTTTATTACCTGAAGCATTAAAGAAGCAGTTTTCAGATGTGTGAGACAAAAAACCATGCTCTCATTGTTTTGGATTCCTGTAGGTATGATTCCTTTATGGATGCCAATACTCCTAATATGGATGAGTTTGGTGATACCCATAGAGTGTGGTCACAGGGATTGTTTACTTTGCCTGCCCATATTGCTTTTTTTACGGGTAGATTACCTACAGACCCTTTGTCTGAATTACCGTATGTCAGTAATAATAGGAGACCGTTTGTATTAAATAATCTGGGATATAAATTTAAAATTGGAGCAGACTTAATTGTAGATGGAGAGGATGTTATAGACGGGTTTAATAATCTGGGGTATACAACGATAGGTTCTGGTGGAGTAAATTGGTTCGATGGTTCTCCTGCTACTCAGAAATTAATACATAATTTTAAGAAATTTGATTTTTTCGGACCTTTTAATATAGATAAACAATTAGAGTGGATCATAGAGAATTTAAATAAGCAAGATAAAATCTTTTTGTTTGTTAATATAGGCGTTACTCATTATCCTTATGTATCACCTTTTCGTTCTTCGGATGATCTTAAAAATAGAGGTGAAAGAAAATTTCAAATCGAAGCTGTGGAATATGTAGATAAGACGATCAGACCTTTATTGGGTCTGATCCGTGATTGGAAAGTTGTAATTACATCTGATCATGGAGAGTGCTTTGGTGAAGATGGGTTATATGGTCACGGTTTATATCATGAAAAAGTAATGGAAGTTTTTATTAAATATCATGGAATGGAAGGAGTTAGTTAATTATGGCTACTTATTATATTGACCCTAATGGGAATAATACAAATGCTTCAGCGCCCGCGACAGCCCCAAGGAATCTGAGTGAGTTTAAGACACTTGTTTCTGGTGTGACTGATACAGATATTATTGAAATTGAAGGTGATAACGGGCCGCTAGATGTTGAGACCACTCAATATTTAACAATAAAAGGGACCTATAGAAAAAACCCATCATCAACTAATAGACCCTTAGTTAGATTTGTGGGTATTCCTGGAAATAATATAGAGCTTAAAATGACTGGTATTACTAATTTTTCATCTACAGATTTTAATGTTAGTGGTACCGGGACAGGTGTTTTTCTGTTTTCCGTTGCAAATAATATTTCAGGGGGTGTCTTTGATTCTTTAAAATTTGATTTTTCAGATTTTACCGGTATTTGGAAAAGTGCTTTTAAATTTGAAAGTGCTTTATTCTGGCATAACATAACAATAAAAAATAATATCTTTATCAAACAAAACTTTACATGTGAATTTAGTGTTAGCCATAGCTACGACCAACCCGGTACCCAAGGTACTGATTTAATTTTTATTAATAACACCTATTATAATTTTGGAACTTCTAACCACCCAAATATTTTTATGATTGAAAATGCTAGTAATGTTGAGTTTCAGGATAATGTTTACTACTGTGACGGTGATCCACTTGGTGCCAGTTTTGATGATGTGATAGGGACAGTAAAAATTGATTATAAC
>Ga0307378_10009474_pt1 | contig 12800 bp, 4 predicted proteins | sample UN1MG_FD_202238 | JGI IMG/M metagenome (GOLD analysis project Ga0307378, IMG submission 202238) | Soil microbial communities from Risofladan, Vaasa, Finland - UN-1 | ecosystem: Environmental > Terrestrial > Soil > Coastal area > Acid sulfate soil | place: Finland: Risofladan, Vaasa | collected...
ATATTTTATTGGGGGGCAAAAAACCCCCCACCCTACATATTACTTGCTGATTCTATCTGGTCGCGTATTTACCGTGATGTGTACTAAGGGATTTCCCATAAAATAATTTACCCATAATCATTATACAACACGGTTATAGGTCAATGCTATCCACGTGATAATGGGTAAATTATTTATTGTGGTTTTCCTAAGTGAAGCGGTAAGGAGAATATGCGAATTACCCATACCGTTAGTATCAATCACAGCCCTGATCATAGTCCCATATTAACAATGAACATGATATCTGTCAACGGTTATGATCCATCACCTCGGTTATAACCCACCACCCCCATGATTCATCAAAGAAGATATCCGGAAATATTCAGCAATACCAAATAATATCAAGCAATAAGCCCGGAAGAGGGCTTTCACTCTTCCGGGCTGCAAGTAACATAATAACTAAATTGAGATAATAAATCTCCTATTGGTTACTATCATCAAATACTAGTCCCGCCAGGGCCCGTAATATGGGAGTACCCAACATCTTTCAGAGCCTCGATCGGGAACCACGAAGGGATCGGAGTGGAGGCGGGGATGTTGGAGTAGATCAAAATCAGGGCAGTGGTGGTTGGCACGGGATAGGCGGTTAATCTCAGAAGGTACTGGTTGGGCAGAGTGCTTGTCTCCACGTAATCTACCGTTACCTCATTTCCCTCGGCATCCAGAATCGCGTTCGGGTCTTCGGGGGGCGCCCCAATCTTGGCTGGATCTATGATACGGTAACTATACGAGTCCCCGGCGGCATCCGGGGAAACAATACCCGGGTAAGAAGAGTAGTCAAGCTGGATAGTAGCGGGATCACCCGTGGCAAATGGGGCCGTCTCATCAAGCCAGGCAGTGTCCACAGGAGAAAGAGCGTATGGGTTGACATTGCGGTATTCATTATCCATCGTATTTTCCAGAGCCTGGCCCGCGGCATTACGGCACTTGTCCGTTACCCTTATGTTATAACCCGGCGGGGGATAATTACCGCTTCCGGGAGTGGCCTCGTATTTGCAGTGCACCACCAGGACGGTATTGCTGCCGGCGTCGCTGTCGTACCAAATCGGATCGAAGCAGGATGGAGCTTGAGAGTAGTTACCGGCAGTGATGACGATGTCCGCGCCGGAGTTCTCTCCCGGCTGTATTACCGAGACCGTAGTATTCACGTTCATCGGCTTATCGAACTGAATGCCGATTTTTTCAACCCGCACACCCCATAAATAAGGGGCTGTGGGGGAATCATAGACATTGCGGACGCTATCCAACGTCTCCACTATGGAAGCACCCAATACCTGACCAGGATAAATGTAGCCCTGGAAGGTAGCGATTCCGCGGGTGCCGGAAATCGTGTACCTCTGGCTGGCGTTCTTTACGCCGGTTACGGTGAGGGTGTATTCTACCAGATTCTGCGGGGCGGTCTTCAGCACGAGCTGGCCATCAGGTTCAAGGATGGCAGGCGGATCATCTTCCGGATCGCAGAGATCGGAGTCCCATCCATCATATTGCAGGCATTCATAATTCAGTGCCTTCAGAACCTCCAGTGGTTGGGATACGTCGCTTTCATCCTTATATGAAATGGCATAGTGGCTGACATCGAGAGCTGTTTCAGCATCTACGGCGACGTTGAAGAAAAGGCGGATATAGTCATAATGCCCGCCCTTCACCTGCTCGACCTTTTGCAGCATGGGCAGGGTGATATCGGGGCTAACATTCAGGACCCACTTGCCGGGAGTGTTGACGAACTGGCCGGAGAGCAGCGCGGGGGCGTCGTCGGGGCCTTCGCCGGGAGCGGGGTTCCAGTCGGGGTCGGGGATGTAGCGGTCGATTGCCTCAGGGGCCTGGACTTCGATTAGGGCGTATTGGGCGGGCCTGTAGTGCAGGACTGCCCTGTTGGCATATTCGCCGGTGGATTCCTCTGACGATTCTTCACCGTCATTGATATCGACGTAGTAGAACTTCCACTCGAAATTATCGGCACGGAGGTCGGGTTTGAGGGTGAGAGTTGCAGGGTCCAGGAAATCCGAGGTTTTAAAGTAGCCGGAATTGGCGGTGAAGGTCAAAAGGCCCCTGGTGTTGTCCGATTCCACTTCGATCTTGGCAGGTTCGGTAGTGAAGGAGAAAATATAGGGATCGGGATCGAGATTGTTGTGGAGCGGAGAATTGTAATTCGATGGGATGTCGATGCCTTTGACCGTTACCTGGTAGGTGGTGGATGCATGGAATTTATTGATGCAGACAGTTATTACGGAAGAATAGGAATAATATGGATACTGCACGTAATAGTCTTCATCCTGGACCATCTGATCCGATCCGGCTAAAATTTCGATATCGAGGCCCGACTGGATATAAGGCGGCGTAAAATAAAGCTGGATGCATCTATTTTTCAGGCTTATATTCTGGCTGCCATCGGCGGGCATGGTAGAATACAGGAGGTCCGGCGGCGGCTGCTGCCATTCGCCTTCCTGGCACATGGTCGTGAAGACCAGGTCTCTGTCCACCCAGAGGAAAGGAACGTCGGACGTCTGCGGGTCCTGATCGTGGTCGAAAAAGAGCGCTTTGGTGGCAGGGTCCGCGTTCAAATGGACTTTGTAATTTGTGCATGGGTCCATAGTAAAGGCGATTTGCAGCCTGGACCACTCGTAACCCCAGCCGGACCAGAAAAACATGGGGATGGGATAGTTGGGAGGCATGGTGACCGGCGGGTCTGCGTCAGGGTCGTAATAGCTGCCTATGATGTCGAGGTTGTTCTCGACTGCCTCCTTCATTTCATCGGATAAATGGCCGTTGAAATATACCGTGACTACGTCGGAGGTGCCGTCAGTGTCCAGATAATAATTGACTTTACCCTGCGCAGGATTGGTACCCACTACCTTCAGGTTCTCGGTGAAGAAATGGAGGGTCTGGGCCGGGATCACGGAGCCGTCATCGGCCTTAATATTACTCATGGTGAGCGTAAAGGCGGTAGAGCAGGGAAGCGATTGAGGACGAAGCCTGAATGCACCGCCGCTGTAAGACTGAACGTCAAGAGGGATCGGAGTGAGCGGGGGGAGCGTGGCATTGTCAGCGGTCAGGACAAAATCAGCATCGGAAATATCGACGCCGACATTGTAACGGAAATATAGACCGTCCATCGAATCATTCATCTGACTGTACATCTGATCATTATCCGGGTAAGGTTCTATTATTTCCCCATCATCTACATCCTGATCCACCAGATGAGGAACTTTGGTACGGAAGGAGGCGGAGAAGACCGCAATGTTCCTGCCGGTGAAGGAAAGCGCATGGCCATCCAGCTCGACACGGTAGGCGTGCTCGTATTGGCGAGGGAAGGAAACGAGCAGCGCATCGCCAAGGTGCTGCACGCAGGCTGCGCTGTTGCACTCGCAATCGATGCAATCGCCGTTGTCAACGTTGTCACCGTTGTCGCCGTTGTCGCCGTTGGTGCCGTTTTCGCCGTTGGTGCCGTTGTCGAGGTTGGAGTAACCGGGGAATGGAATGTCCGACTTCGACACCCAGGTGAGCTTGTATGAAGGCCACGGGCTATCATCATCCTGCCAGGCAGGGATTTCTTCCGTTTTGTCTATGCCGTTGCTGTCATTATATACGTGAATGTGCTCTTGCACGGAATCGCGGTCAGTGACCGTGTTGAAAACCAGGGCCACAGGCTCGCAAATACCGTTCTCGCGGCTGTCATTCTTGGGGAATATTGCGGCAACCTTGGGTGCAGCAGTAGTAAAATGGAAGGTAAATGTCTGGCCAAAAGGACCAAAAGTAACGTCATCATGAATGACACTATTAACGCCGTTGATTATCGGGTCACCATAGATGGTCTTTAACCCGGTCGCTGATAATCCAATGGTGTAGGTAGTATTCTCGGCGTACAGTCCATAGATGCGGATTTCGCTACCCTCATCCCACATTACCTTCTTCCCTGCCGGCTCCGGAGTGATGGTCAGCGCCGTATCGAGATTCAATGTGCTTTGGTCAATCCGGTTAGTGCAACCGATTGCAACGTAATTTCCTACATCTATGCCCACAACTCCGTTGGGGAGAAAATCATTATCTTCATCCGTACCAACTGCCGAGTACAAAAATTCCTGTATCTCGAATGCGTAAACATAGCTGCGATAGAGATGATCGCCTTCCTTATCCTTGACCGAATTAGTAATGCGGATGACGTACTTGCCAACAGGCAACTCATAGCAAACAACATGGTCGTTCACATCCCTGGGCGAAATCGTCAGATAACAGGCCGAGGGATAAAAGGACAACCCATCAATTTCCTGCCCGCCAAATGAGTAGGAGGACATTTGATTCATGGGATCATCGGAATAGAAATAAGTACCCCAATCAAACTTCCAGTGGAGATTTCTGGCTGCAAAGGCCGCCGGCGCCTCAATCAGCACTGTTTGCCCGGCTATGACCGTGTTGGCATCCATTGGACGGTCGAATTTTACCAGGAAGCCAGGATCGGGGAAAAATAGGTTATTGTTATCGTCAAACATCTCCCAGCGATGAATAATGACCGGATGGTTGGGGTCGTGGCTCTGGTCGATATTGCGAGGGCTGACGTAATCGATGGAAGCGAAGCGATTGACTTCGGAACCATCTATGGTCCCAAGGTTTGTGGTCTGCCCGGCAGCAACGCCCACCGCGTTTGTCAGGGCAAATGGACCGCCACCGCCTCCCGTATCTCCAGGGACTATGACTCCCATGCGATAAGTACCAATAGGGATGCCATTCATTTTGTATGTCCCACTCTGATCAGTGACTGCCATGAACTGGGTCCCGTAAAGGAAAACCACAAGCCCTTCCTGCGAACCCTGGAGATAAGTAATTCGGCCGGTCAGGTCGCCGGTCGCGGTCAGGATAAAATCCAAATTAGCGATAGGGTCCGAAAAACGTACCATGTTACGAATAGCCTTCTGCAACCCTTTCCCTGAAGCAGTTACGTTATAAACGCCAGAGGGCAAGGCTACAGCATAGTAACCATCCGAGTTGGTTTGCGTCGTATAGCTCCCTGAGGTGCTCGATCCGGGGATGTAATCTATGTCGGTAGCGGTAATCAAAACCCCATCTTTCGGCGCCCCACTGGTATCAACCGTACCACTGAGATAAACCTGATCTCTCCTCAGTTGTCCCTCTCCCGTGTTCTGGTTACTCTTTTGGGAGCATCCAAACCCAAGGAGGAATATAAAGCTTACTAGAAAAATCCACGACTTTTTAAAAGGTCTCATTCTTTTTCTCCTTTCTCAAAAATGCTAAGAGCAAAAAAGCTGTGATCAATGAACGTGCTGCGGGTTATGGGTTGCGGGTTAGCAACGCTTTTAACTTGCAACCCGCGACACCTTAACTTGCAACGTTCTTAACTCGCAACCCGCAACGCTTTTAACTTGAAACGTTCTTAACTTGAAACTCGCAAACACATTTAACTCGCAACGTTCTTAACTCGCCATGAAAGTATCACTGCGAGTATCACTCCGCAGCAGGAATAGTGACTGTCTTAGTCATTTGCAAATATCCATCGCGGGCAACTATGACGTAGTAAGTTCCGGGTGGAACTTCAGTAAATTCGTAATAGCCGTTTTCATCGGTGATCATATTTCTGTCCCATGCCTGGCGGTCATCAACATCGTACATTTCTACCGCAGCCTGGACAGGGTTACCTTGGGCATCCTTCACAAAACCCGAAACCGAGGGAGGTTCGTATTCATACACCTGCACATAGAGGTCATCCTGCTCGGAAATTTCGTTGTTGGCGGTCATGGTCACGGTCACGAGGATATGATAGTTGCCCGCCTTGTTCGTGATAAACTTGGTGGAAGCGTTATGAGGTTGATCCAGTGAAGGGTTGGCCCCACCAGGAATGCTGGCAGGATCAATCTCCCAGGTTATGGTATGCGGCTCGCCCGATGGGCTGACGTTTATCAGGGCCTCCAGGCTGATTGGTGAAGCTACCAGGTCTGCAAGGACAATAGCTTGATTTTCTCCTGCATCCACGGTCAGGGTGGCCACCCGAATACTCAGGTTCCCGCTGGTCTCTTTGAGCCCATCCTTGACTTTGAGGGAAATGCTATGATCGCCGATAGTCTGCGGAGCTTTCCAGGTGATCTCGGATGTCCCCTGTCCGGTCAGGATTGTTCCTTCACCTTCGGCGCAGGACCATTCGTAACTGAGTGTCCTTCCTTCAGGGTCAGTAACTGCGGCAAGGATGGTCACTTCCTCATCCGGTAAAACCCGCGTCTTGGCAGGACTTATGGAAGCAATGATGGGTGCGTTATTGGCACCGACCACCAGCCGCACGGATTGAGTGGCTGATCGCGGATGGGAGAGATCTGTATCCCGTACGGTCAATTTGATATCGAGATCGCCGGTATACTGTGAAGCATCGGGGACTGTCCATTCAACATTGGGGTCGCTGCCGATGTTTGTTTCCAGATAAGACCAGGTGTACGTGAGAGGGTTCGTTCCAGCCGGATCGTCAGGGTCAACCGCCTGAACAAAAAGCTTCACCGTATCTCCAATGATGCAGTGGCCAGGCTCGACCTTGATCGATTTAATCACCGGTGGCCGGTTGATCTGAACGGTCAAATAGGTATCTTTTTCCACCTTTCCGTCATTATCGTCGGTTACTGTCACCCGCACGGTAAATGTTGCAGGCTGATCCGCATCAAGCCCGACAAAGGGGTTAGCGGGAATAGTCAAATCTACATTCCGATTGGTTGAATTTGCCGACCAGGTGGAGATCAGATCCGTGGTTGGACCAGGGGTTGTTCCGGGTGCGAAGACATGCCACTGGTAGTTCAGATCAGTGGCATCTCCGTCAGGGTCGTAGGCCGACACGGTAAAGCTTTTGGTCTCGTTCGGGACGCCGGATTTAGCCGGTGTTATGGAGATGATCACCGGATTCTTGTTCAGGCCGGTACAATCGACTAGCTCTATCGGCAGGCGGACGGAGGCTGTAAGCTTGCCCGACGTATTTGTATCCGACACACTGACGGTCATAACATACTTGCCGGGAGTTTGTGGTGTAGCCCAGGTGAAGTGGTTGGGATCACTGAGGATTTGGACTGCGGCTGGTGGGGGCTGCGACGCGCCCTGCGGCGCGGTCTGCGCGACCGCTACCGAATAGGTCAAGGGGTCGCCGTCCGCATCGATGGCCGTGATATTCAAGGTGGTTGTCGGCGTATCGACACCGTTAAGGCAAACGCGGAGGCCGGGGGTGACATCTACTTTGCGGATGACGGGCCGGTGGTTGTGCTTTTCCAATTCCACTGGGACTGTGCTGATATCTCCACGGTTTAATGGTGTGTCGAAATCACGGAATTCAGGATTATAGCCATCGCAGGTAAAGGCCAGGCGCACGGTCGCCGCTGCATCTGCGGCAGGTACTATAAGGGTGAAGTGGCCGTTGGCATCGGTTGTGGTGCGGGCCTTGTATTCGCTGACAACGGTAACATAGGGCAGGGGTGTGCCGGTCACTGCCTCTTTGACCTGGCCGGTGATTCGGGCTACCCTGCTGTCCAGCACGAAGTTAAAGACTTTTTCCGCATCGGATAAGCCGGTGGTGATTCGCTGGCGCTGCTCCTCAGCTATTTTAGCTTCGGGAATGACTAACCTGGCGATAGCCTGAAAGGTGGTGTCCGATGGCACGGACAGGCCATACTCTGCCGTGTTGGGATCGGCCAGGGTTGAGGTGCCGAGGGTGGTGGAAATGCGGACATTGGAGATGGTGTTGCCGCTGGTGGCGGCAGGGCTGCCAATGCCGACGGCGGTGCCGGTGCTGCTGGTGGCGCTGCCGGTGCCGGTGACTATGGGTTCGCCGGTGGTAGCGTCGGTGACGGTGCCGTAGAGCCAGACAGGCTTAACCTCGAAGGTTACGTTGGGGTTGCCCTGCATCTGGAGCACGAGCGCCTCGTCCGTGCCGATGTTCACCCAGGTGATAGTGCGGCGCTGCTCAAGATAGGTGCCGGATTTTGCATAGTAGCGGTAGGAGATATCGACCTTTTCGGTGCCGCTCTCCACCACTACTTCGTATCTGCCGTTGGGATCGTTGGCAGTGGTAAAGCCGTTATCGGCGGTGATTTTGACCTCTTTGCCGCCGAGGGTCTTGGTTATGTTATTTTCGATAATTTTTACCGTGCCGCGGACGTACTGCGGCGAAAGATTGATGGGGATATTTATCCTGCTGCTGCCGCAAAGATCCGCATCCGCTATGATTACATCTTTGCTGACACGATGGTTAATGCGGTTTTGGGTGTAGGAAACTTTCAATTTCAGGCTGGTATTGGGGATGGACACCAGGTGAAAATCACCATTGGGATCGGTGTACTTGCCGACGCCGGTGCTGGAGTAGACGTAAGCGCCCCGGATGCCATTATTCACCGGCACGGTGCCGGTGCCACTATTTTGGGTGTTATATACATGGCCGCAGATATCCAGCAGGTGAAAGGTGATGTCCACCTGAGTGCAGCCCTCGGTCTTTGCTTTATCCACGTAGATGGAGTTTGGGACCGCCGTTACTTCGTATTCGCCGAAACGGGCGGTGATGCGGGTCCAGGCGTCTTTTTTGACCGTAACCAGATAATGGCCGGAAGAATCGGTTGTGGCGTAGCTTTGGCCCTGGTAATCTATGCCTGAGGCCACAATCTGCACACCGGGCATGCCAGCGCCTAACTTGGTGCGCACGTAACCTTCGATGCAGCCATGAGTCGTCACCGGCCAATCCACGTTCCACCAGCTAAAATGGGTGGCAGTGGCTACGGCGTAGACGATGTCGTCTACCACGATAAGCCCGGAAGGCTCATCGGAAAGGGTCCAGACGCTGGTGTTGGGGTCGTAGGCATACCAGGGAATGGTGCGTTCTCCCTGCTCGTATTTTTGCAGATACATATCCTGAAGATTATCGGGGAGGCGGAAGCGTATTTCCACTCCATCTCCCAGATCGATATCCGTGACCGGGGTGCCGTCCTCATATTCCAACGAGAATTCCCCTAAAACCACGGATTCGAGCTTCTTGGCCCTCTTCTCTCCCTCTTCTCCCAGGGCATCGGGGTCTGTGGTGGTGAAGTCTCCGGGGAATGCCTCGATTTCGCGGGTGGGATCTACGGAAGTCATCTTGACGTAGATAATGCCGGGGTCAGCGGTGCTGTAGCGTTCTTCGCCGCTGTAGCGCTGCGATTGTCTCATGTGGCGGCTAATCTGCCTGAGAGTTTCCGGGGGAAAAGTCAGGGACATGGCATTATTCAGGGTGGATAACTGCAGGCCGCCGCCTGCAATGCTTTTGGCCCGCGCGTTGTAGCTGGCCACGATTCCCCCTTCCATGTCCAGAGCAATACGGGAATCGGCAGCCTTCAGCTTGATAACGATCCCCTGGATTTTTTCAACGGAAGAAATTTTGGTCACGGCCTGAGTGCTGGCGTATCCGGCTGTATGCACGTCTATGATCAGATCGATTTCGGTGGGCAGCCGGGAGAAAAAGAAATTTCCGTTTCCATCCGTCTGACACTGGAAAGCGGTGCCCCTGACGCTGATGACGGCCCCGGCTACAGGGTTGTTGGGATCATTGAGATTGACCACCCTTCCGGTCAATTCCCCTTTGCCATTCGTCTTCATGGCAGCTTCGGCCAACTCAAGGGACTGGCGCAGGGTCGATGTCGATCTGAAGGCTTTGGGCAGCCAATCACCGGCCATGCGGTCTATTACCCGGTCTATGCTGCTTACATTCGGATCTTCCTGATTGACCTGATAGGCCAGAAGATCGCTGATGCGGTGAACCAGAGGGGCCCCGCCGCACATCTGCGACAAATCGGCAGAGGTGATGACATCGGGAGTGTTGGCGTCAATCTGCTTCAGCCTGGCCTGCAACCAGGCAAGTGCATCGTCCAGGGTGAGGCCAGGTGTTTTGGTGAGGTAACGCTGCAGCAGGGAGGTGACGGGATTCAAATGGACCTGCAAGGATTTATCCACGGCATTCTTCAAAGGAGCCACACCATACAGACTGCCGGTGAATTCCTCGCCGGTGGAAGCGAATTTTCCACCCTCCGCCTTGGTGTAGACCTTTTCCGTGCCCTTATTGACCGTTACCTGCGCCTGGTAGGTACCATCGGACCATGTGCCGGTTTGAGCAATGGGCTGGTTAGGGTTTGTCAGGTAAAAGGAGACCGTAGCCCCATCCAGGATATCGTCATAGACCTCCCCACTGAGGGTAATGGTGGTTTGGGTGGAGGTGCTACCGCCCCCGCCGCCTCCGCCTCCGCCGCAGCCGGAGATCAGAAGGGCCGCAAAAAAACCAACCATAAGACTGAGCAGAAAAAAATTTTTATTCTTCCTCATAAGCCAGGACTCCTTCGTTTCCAGGGGATTAAATAATGGTTATAGGGAATATGGGGACAGAGATTTGAAATCTGTCCCCATTCCCGGTCACTTAACAAGTGTTTATATGCTACTAAGCATACTGCGACTGCGCAGTAAATACGCGGCAGTATTGTAGGGGCAGGCCCTCGTGCCTGCCCTTGGCCTGAATATGCGACAGCGGAAATTTAAAGAGTTGCCCGAAAGAGAATCGCTTTTTCCAGGAGCTTCCCGGATATTCGCATACCTGCCTGAAGGCTTTGAGATTAAAGTGGCTTTTAAGAACAGGAATTGGTGTTGAAAATTTTGGATGAGTAAGCAGGTAATGCCTTTTTTATCGGCACGAGCGGGCGTATCTTCGGGGAAAAAAGTGTGCATGTTAACGGTGAGGTTTAATTGGCGTAAAAAAGATGTAGTTTAAGAGGTAAATCGTAAGAACAAAATCTACCGATAATGACCTATACTACAGTCTTCGGAACTATAGTCTTCAGAACTATGGTCTTCGGACAATCATCAATAACTTTTGGGCAATCACCGGAGTTGGTTTTTCCCACAACAGGGGAGAGGAGGTTTAATCAATGATATTAGATCAAAAAATAATGGCCAAGGTCAAAGACCGATTTGCTGGTCTGCAGGAAAAGGTAAAACTTATTGTCTTTACTCAGGAAGTCGAGTGTCAGTTCTGCCTGGAAAATCGTACCTTGAATGAGGAGATCGCTTCTGCTTCAGATAAAATCGAACTTGAAGTCTTTGACTTTCAAAAGAACCGAATCGAGGTGGAGCGCTACCACATCAGCCAGATTCCGGCCACTGTGATTGTGGGGGAAAAGGATTATGGTATCCGGTTCTATGGAATTCCCGGCGGATATGAGTTAACTTCTTTGCTGGACAGTATCTCAATGGTTTCTGGAAGAGAATCTGGGCTTTCACAGGAAAGTAAAAGAAAACTGCAAGGCTGGAAAAAGCCTGCCCATATCCAAGTCCTGATTACCCTTACCTGCCCTTACTGCTTTCAGGCGGTCAAGACAGCCCATCAACTGGCCTTTGAGAATGAATTTATTACTGCCGACATGATCGAAACCAGCGAATTCCCCCACCTGATCCACAAATATCAGGTATATGGCGTGCCCAAAGTGGTGATAAATGAGACTGTTCAGTTTGAGGGTGCGCTGCCGGAGATAGAATTCATCGATCGACTTATGCAGGCCTGATATGATGCCAATCCTCCCTTCGTTTTATCTTCATGAAGAATATGACCTGATTATCATTGGCGCCGGGCCTGCAGGGATTTCGGCGGCCATCAATGCCGCAAGTCATAAGGCCAGTTTCCTGCTCATGGATCAGGCAGCACCGATGGAACGGGTCCGGAGTTATGGCCGAATTGCCAATTATCCCGGTCTGGGGATCATGAAGGGTGAAGATCTGGCCAGGAGATTTGTCGATCACCTTTCAGCCTTTCAGATTTCCGCAAAAAAGGAACGGATCGTAAAGATTGCCGGAGAGGAGGGGGCTTATCAGATTTACGGGCATGAAAAAGTGTACCGGGCCAGATCGGTGATTTTAACTCCGGGCATCATTTACGCGAAAAAAATTCCTGGGGAAGATGCCTTATTAGGACAGGGAGTCAGTTGCTGCCTGAGCTGCGATGGCCTGCTCTATGCGGGGAAAAGGGTGGGGGTTATTGCCGAAGAGCCGGAAGGGGAGTCTGAAGCCGTAAGATTGCAGCAGGATTATGGCTCTCAGGTGATTTTCTATGCTGCCTATACTCCCGTTGTATCTCTTCCATTCCAGGAGGTCTACCCCGATACCCGCGTTCAAAAATTGGAAAAAACAGCTCGCGGGGTCAGTATTGTCAGCACCATTGCAGAAAAGCAAACCAGTCGGGAGGTGGATGGGGTTTTCATCTTCCGTAAAGGGACCTCGCCAACCGGTTTGATTCCTGACCTGGATATGGATAAGCATCATGTGCGGGTTGACAGAAATATGCAGACCAATTTACCCGGCATCTTCTGTGCCGGTGACTCCACCGGCCCGCCCTACCAGATTAGTAAAGCAGTGGGAGAGGGGCAAGTGGCTGCCCTCTCAGCCGTCAAATACCTGACTGCATCAAGGTAAAGGCAAGGTAAAAGCAGTTTGCTCGCTTGCCTTTATTCGTTACTACTCAGGTTGTTTAGGCTGTAGGCTGTTAGGCTCTTAGGGATCTCCCTTGAAATAGTTTACCCATCTCTAAGGAGGGTAAGCCTACCCAATCCCTCCCCCTTGAGGGGAAGGTTAGGTGAGGGTGAATGATAGAATCCACCTTGGGTATACTAATAATTGGGAGTTCCCTTAGTATACTGCGCATTAAATACACGGCTAGATAGAATCAGCAAGTAATATGTAGGGTGGGGGCTTTTCGCCCCACCAACACCATTGATTTTGGTGGG
>Ga0307378_10009479_pt1 | contig 12796 bp, 12 predicted proteins | sample UN1MG_FD_202238 | JGI IMG/M metagenome (GOLD analysis project Ga0307378, IMG submission 202238) | Soil microbial communities from Risofladan, Vaasa, Finland - UN-1 | ecosystem: Environmental > Terrestrial > Soil > Coastal area > Acid sulfate soil | place: Finland: Risofladan, Vaasa | collected...
CTGACCGAGCATCGGCGCCTGTGGCCGGGTGCAGATGGTCACGGTGTAGGCCCCGGGTTGGGTGTAGTCGAACTGAGGCAGTCGGATGGATCGGCGCTGCTTGGCTCGGTGTCTAGCCATCGACTCTGGTCCGCGCTGCGACGGATGCGTCATAGAACCCGCATATACCGCTTGGGTGCGCCTGGCGGCTGGCTTACTGTTGCAGTAGGGGCCTCATAGTCCCGAACCATCGGGTGGGCCCAGGGACCGGTTGACCGAATGTCTCGGTAGGGGCACGGCATGCCGTGCCCCTACTATTGTCGCCCTCCGACCGTGGAGGGTTTGGACAGCTCTTCCAGTTCACCATCGTCCGTCAAGAAGAATAACGTGACGCGAGAGACCAGGTTACGGTACCGCTCCAGCCACATCGTGGGCGCCTGCCGGTCGTGGCCGAAGACCAGGAAAGTCTCCGGGGCGCCGGTCTTCTCCAAGAGCCAGACGTGCTCCGCGATGGCGGCGGCCTTGGCGGGAGGCCACCGCGTCCCACCCACCCGCGTATGGTAGATGGCGTGGCCCACGATGCGCCCATTCGGGGCCACGAAATGGAACCGCTTGTGCACCTCCCCCACCCAGCCGGGCTCCAGCCGTTCGCCGTAGTGCTCGCTCATCCTCTGCCGGGCCAGCTCCACGAACTCGCGCCGCGTGAAGCGGGGGGCGGGCCTGGGGGTGGGGAGGGGCTCGGGCATCGTCTCCGGCTCGCCGATCCAGAAGAACCACTCACGCTCGCGCTTTACGCCGTGGATTTGGCCCTCTGCCATCAGCTCCTGGGTGAGCTGGTAGACCTGGTGGCGCAGTTCGATGCCCGTAGCCTCGAGGATCTCGCTGTTGGTGGCCCCCCGGGGCGAGACGGAGCGGAGAAAGGCGAGAATGCGTTCTCTGTCTGTCATTGCCATGTGGGCCTCCTATTCCTCTGGCTCCGCTTCGTGCTTGGCAATGATATCGAAGAGCTGGTCCAGCCGGGCAATGAAGCCATCAACTTCAGCGCTCGTGCTCTCTCTCCATCCATCGGGTCCCAACAATGATTCAGCCTGCTCTTCCGTGACGGGGTAGAACTCGGCGAAACCCGGTGGGTAGACGTACCAGCTTAGCAGGCCAGCAGCGCTTTTCAAGGCTTGCACGGTTAACAGCACGCGTGTGCGGTTGGACGGCGGTGTATACATGATGCTCCGCGTATACGGTCGCGCGAACATGCCATGCCTCGTAGCCGCATCGAATATCTTCCGGAACTGATCCCCGATGCCTTGACTTTCCGCCAGTTGGCAGATTTGCCCGACGGTCGTTCGCGGCTTCGAAGGGGGCATTGCTTCGGCCTCAGCTAGTTCGCGAACCAGGATGTGCTGCCCGCCGTCGGTCTGGAACACGTCGTAGGAGACGACGGTTATGGGAACTTCGAAGCGCGAGAGAAACTCGACCATTCTGTCTAGGCCGGGATCCTTCCCCGTACCCACGGCGTACATCGCCACATCTCTCTGTTCGCTGTCTGCATCTTCTTGAGCCCCCCGCTGCTCCAGTAGCTCTTGCAGGGCCGCGCCACGACCCTGCAGGTAGCTCCCCAGCTTCTCGGAGAGTTGTTGGTAGGGCGTGCGGGCAATGCACGAAGCGTAGTCCACGGCCTGGGCGACGGTCTCGCGACGGACGGGACCCTTCTTGATCTCGATCACGACCCAGCGGCCCTGGGGGTCCAGCGCGAGTAGGTCCAAAGTGCCGCCCTCGAGGGGGATCTGCCTGCCGACAATCGTGAGGCCGCTTTGGAGCAGACCAGGATCGCGCTCGATCCAGTCCTCCAGGCGCTTCTCCAGATCTAGGGCGCCCTTGTCGAGGCGTTTGGGTACGTCGCCAGTCACCTGCCAGAGGAGCATTTGTTGCACTGCCTACCTCCTTGATGTCGGTCACCTAGCGGGCATCGACTCTGCCGTGATCGCAGTCGCACGGCGACGTCGAGCCAGCGCAGGCCCGTCAGCCTTGCGCCACTCACTGACCGCTACACAGGCCGTAGCAGATACCGGCGGCGACAGGGCAGCCGGCCACGACGCAAGGCTGTCTGTAGCCACACGCAAGCAGCACCACTGGGCAGAGGAGGCCTGCTTCTTGAGCCGCGTGTGCGGGGCAGAGAAGCCGCGCTGGCTCAGAGAAGAGGCAAACATCGCACATGTCCTGTTCGCACATCCTGGGCGCGAAATCGAATGAGATGTCCAGGCGCTCGGGGTAAAAGCTGGTGCCTGGATCCAGCCGTACGATCCGGTCATACAGACGCCGCGCGATCTTCGAGGCCTTGGCGGATTTAGTGTGTACGCCGACTGCCGACGCCATCGGCCCAACCAGCCTCCTGGAGAACCGTTGGTTCCAGACATCCCCGGGAAGCTCTAGCTGTCCGAGCTCGAAGCCGGTGTCGGGCCATTCGACGTGCGTCTCGAGGTAACGGCGGTAAGGACTGCCGGGCTTGCGATAGTCCCTCAGGGCAGCCCAGAGTCTCTTGTGGTGCTCGGTGGTACTCCTCCTCCAAGTGCGAAAATCCCACGCCAGATCAGCGTCGGACCGCAGCAAGCTACGTGCCTCATCCACCGGAATCTCGCGCCGGTAGGAGAGCACGTCGAGAGAATGGGCGAGTCGCTGTAGCCCGTCAGCCTGACTGTCGAAGCGCGCGATGAAGTGTGAAATGAAGGTGCTTAGGTTGCCGCCGTAGTCGCACAGAAGATCCAGAGTTCTTTCGATCGATTCATGGTCGGCACCATAGCGAGGCGCGTAGCTGACTTCGCGGCCGCCAGCTTCCGCGTGGTACGCTGGCAGCTCCCTCTTTCCTGCAGTCTGATGTCGTTGAAGGAACTCGTGCACAGGGGCCGGACTTGCGATGACTCGTCGGTAGTCGGCCACGATCACGGAAAAAACGAATCCTCCGTCATCCCACACTTGTCTGAAAGGGCGCTGTCGGTTCGTAATGTAGCACAGCCAATGCACAAGAAGCTTCTGGTCCAGGTCCAGCGAGTCGTAGACGGGATTGCTGAATAGATCCTGCGCTGCTCGCCAGCGCGCCTGGTCCAGCCAGGTGACTACCTTGACGAAGCGATGTACATCGGGCGGCAACCTGGAGGACACTGAATCCTGCATGGTTCGGTTTTCCTCTGGCTCGGGGCCTGGGCGAGCCTGGCACCGATCTCAAGCCGCGTCACGTGGTAGTGGCATGCGCAGCCTTCACTCCTCGCTCACCGCCTCGGGCACGTACACGCGCTTGAGCGGCATCATCCCCTGGCAGCGAGGATCGAGTTCGTCATAGTGCTCGAATGTCAGGTCCACAAGCTCATGGCCGTCTATGAGGCAAGGGTTGCCTTTGCGGTCTGTGAAGACAGTCGCTTCTCTGACGTCTAAAGCGCTAGTCAGCCGGTAGCAGCGAGGGCGTGCCGGTAGAGGCCGTCCAAGGTGGTCGATGTAGTCTCTTGGAAGACCGTCCAAGGTATCTTGACGTAGTACCAACTGCGGCCTGTGAGATCTGCGGCGTCGTGGCACCACTTGCGGGCCCGGTCGTCTTTGATGGGCACCTCCATGTCTTCTATGCCCTTGGTTTCCACCAGGAACATGTCGCCATCGGTGGCTTGAACAATGAAGTCCGGGTAGTAGTAGCGCATTCCGCCGTGAGATGAGACGTACTCAATGTAGAAGTGCATCTGCTCGACATTCTTGGCGTATGCCACCACGTCTTCCGCGCGATCCAGGAACCCTGCGAACTCGGCCTCATAGTTGACATCGCACGCAACGAGGTTGAACATGGTCTTGAGACCCTCGTAGGTTTTCCGGCTCCAGGGGAAGGCCGAGGTGGAGGAGACCCTGCGGGGCGATTGGGCAATCCGGACCGTTACCGGTTCTATGGTAAGCCGGTTGATGGCATCGACGAAGGCCTGGATTACGTAGGTTCGTGCGTCTGGCTCGCCCAGTCTCTTGACGATAGCAGCTTCAGAAAGGTCAACTGGCTCGGTGAAGAACCTCTCGGTCAAGTATCGTTCCACGAGCGGGGCCATCTCGGCGAAGCGCGCGGCCTGCCGCAAGTGAGCGTAGTGCAGCACCCGGTCGGTGAAGTAGGCGATGACCGTATCCGGCCGGTCGGGGAAGGGGATCTTCAGGTCCTGTTCCTCGACCACCGCTTGGGTGAGCATGTCGCGGCCGGTATAGTGCACTATCTCCTCGGCCACCGCGCCCCCCTCTGGCGTGCGCAGCACGCCACTGGGGAACATGTCAAGGGTGAGGTCCGAGAGACGGGTGGCTGAGCGCGTCAACGCTGGCGAAAGCTGGGGTATCTCAAGGTCGTACTGGAGCTTGGACTTGTCCACAAGGATGGTGACCACATCCGCGCTCACATCGTCGAGGCGCCTCCTCTCGATCTCCAACCCCTCCTCAGCCAGCTCCTTGTCCCAGAAGTCCCGGAAGGCCTCATGCTCGATCACGATCACCTTCTCGTCCCAGCCCGAACCGGCGCCGCCCATCAGGCGCAGACCGCGACCCAGGGTCTGCTCGGGGAGGATCATGGCCTTGGCGGTGTACGGGCGCAGAGGGACGATCACGACGACATTCCTGACGTCCCAACCTTCTCGCAACATCAGCACGGAAACGATGGCCCGGTACGGGTTGTCGGAACTGTCCACCTGCCGCGCGGCCTCGCGAAGTTGTTCGATCAGCTTGAGGTTGCTCTTCCGCTCCAGTATCTCGCCCTTGCGGTTGGTGTGGATGTTGAGCACCCTCCCACCGAAGACGTGGGGATAGCGAGCCTCTAGGTCGCTGGCGATGTCGTCGGCGGACTTGGTATCCTCGGTCATGATGAAGAGGACCGGCTTCTGGCCACTCTTGCTCAGTTCATCCCAATACTCTTTCCACTTGGCGACGCCTGCGTCGATGCGCTGCCGCCACCTCACCGAGGCCTTGTCACTGGGTATCTCCACATCGCCACCGATCTCTCCCAGGATCGGGCGCTTGACGATCCCGTCCTCGATGGCACTCATGATGGGGTAGTCAACCACTATCTCTGGAAAGAGCCTGCCTTTCTGCGTGCGCGGCGTGGCGGTGAAGTCAAGTTGCGCTGTCAATCCGCCACCCATTTCCTCTAGCTTCTCATGCATCGCCACGATGCGTTGGTTCCACACCATGTCGTCTAGGTGCAGGTGGTGCCCTTCGTCGTTCAGGATCATGAGCTCGCCTTGGCCCGCGATGCGCTCGAGGAGTTCCTCGGTGGTCAGGGTCTCCTGCTTGGGCCTAGGGCCCAACAACTCGTCGACCGGGTTAGCAGCGGCGGCCTCGCCCCGCTCGTACAGGCGCTGGACGTTGGTCAGATACAGGGTGCCTCGCGTGGTGGACGGCGTAGGATCATCGCGTAGGATCACCGTCAACTGCCAGTCGCTGGTCCACTCTGGGGGTATCAGCGGGTCGTTGCGGAATATCTTACCGTCCTCGAAGTCTATCCTCAGTCGCTCGAAGACGATGACGTTGGGGGCGATCATTAGGAACGTCTTGGGCAGGCCGCAGCTGGGCTCGAACACCGCGTTGAAGTACGACCAGACAACGGCCAGGGTCATTACCTTGGTCTTGCCCGAACCGGTAGCCATCTTAAACACGTACCTGGGGTAGCGGTCGGTGGAGGGATCATAGACCAAAGGGCGTTGCCCAAACTGCTCCATCAGGTCTATGAATCTGTCAGCCCTGACTACCTCGTACAGGTATATCAGGGTCTCTATGGCCTCCCGCTGGCAGAAGTAGTAGGCGAACCAGTTCCTGTCTATTTGGTGGTCTTCAAAGAACCAGAAGGTGAGCAGTCTTCGGGTGGTCTCCGTCACACCCGGGTACCCCTGCTCTCGCCAGCCGTCCACCGCGTCCCTAATCTTGGGAACGAACTCCGCCAGGCTCGGCCTGCGCTGCTTGGGTATTCCATAGGCTGGTAGTAGCTTCATCTGGCGTCCACCCGTAGTAGCTTGGTGGTGTCGTTCCCGAAGATGTCGATCACTTTCACCAGCAGCTGGTGCGTGCCTCGCTCGTCGTAACTGTGCCAGTCGCTCTCCAACTGCAGAGAGGGGTGCTTCCGAGTGCGGTAGGATTGCCACTGATTGTGGAACGTGTCGCCTTGGTAGGTCCAGTCGACCGCCCAGAAGTCCACGTAGTCGGACCAGCGCTTGATCTTGGCCCGCACCTCCTGTGGCACGAGATCCTCGTTGGGGATGATGAAGTTCTTAAGTGCCACTCGAAATCCGGATGGGCTCCGGTCCGCGGCGACATCGAGATACGCTAGCTCGTAAAACTCGATGTCTCCGGCCTCGACGGCGCGAGCGTCCATCACCTCCCTAGGTATGGTCAGCAGGCGGAGGTCAACGCCCCGTTTGCGTGCCTCAGCGGTCACCAGGTCGTGCAGGCCCATTTCCCATTCCCAGCCCAGGACATCCAGACCGCGCAACTTGTTGTCGGAGCACTCGACGAGTGCTTCGTTGATCTCGGAGAGAGTGACGGGTGCGTCCACAGCTCCGACATGCACCATCCGCCCTGCTTTCCGCCCGTGAAGGTGGGCAAACCCGACGGCTCGCTCGCCCCGGTAGAGTTGCACTATGAAGTCCAGGTAATGTGCCAAGACTTGCTGCTCCTCAGCTCCTCGGCCGTTGACATGGACCTGCCAGTGTTGGCGTTCATACTTGCCAAGATTAAGGACTTCAAAGGGGGTGCAATCAGGCGCGTCCAGCAGCCGCTTTCTCGTGGCCTGGATGGCGTAACGAGACAGGTCTACACCTATCCACCGCCGCCCCATCCGCTCCGCGACCGTCAGGGCAGTGCCACTGCCACAGAAGAAGTCGGCCACGAGGTCCCCAGGATTCGATGAGGCTCCGATCACGCGTTCAACGAGTTCCTCAGGCTTCTGCGTGGGAAACCCAGTCCTTTCATTTGCGTTTGCGTTGATGATTGAGATCCGCCAAACGTCCCCCATGTTCGAGCCGGGCTGTCCTTCCGTGTCTTCTACTTGAATAAGCTTGCCGTCGTCCCCAATCGTGGTCTTGCGCTTGATGCCTTTCCATCGTCGCAGTGTTCCCTCCGTGTAGGGCTCGTGCAGTACGTTGAAAGTGGGAGAGTCAGCCCTCGAATAGTAGAGGAGGGTATCGTGCTGCCTCTGGAACTGACTACTCTGAGCTGACCACCTCTTGTAGAACCAAACTACTTCGTTGCGGAAGCAACTGGATCCGAACACATCATCCATAAGCAACCTGATATAGCTTACCATGCGCCAATCGAGATGCACGTAAATCGACCCTGTATCGGCCAGCAGTTCGCGCATAAGGACAAGGCGGTCATACATCATTTGCAGGTAGGAATCCAGCCCTTTGCCCCAAGTGTCGCGATACGCCTTCTCTTCTATGATGGACGCCTCTTTGGTCCACTCCTCGTCGCCGACCCTCACATCAATGGAAAAGTCCGCGCCCGTTGCGAAGGGGGGGTCGATGTAGATGAGGTTGATCTTGCCAGCGAAGCCCTGGTCAAGCAGCGAGGCCATGATGTACTTGTTCTCACCCCAGATCAGTTTGTTGCGCCACGCTCTGTCTGTGTCGTGCTGAACGGCGGCTAGAAGAGGGGCGGTCTCGCGAGTGGCCCGCGAGACATTGACGGTCTCGACTACTTGGAACGGCAGGGCGACGCGGTCGACTTCGGTCCGCTTTCCGGGCCAGTAGAGCCCAGTGCGGGTCACTTGATTGAGTTCCCTACTCGTGGTCATCCTGTTAGCCCCCGAACTACGAAATGCACGGTCTAGGCCTGACTAGTCGTTACAGCAGGTGCCGGCAATGGACCGACTGGATTGTCTGGAAGTGTTGACCGAGCTATCCGAAGCGCGTCGTCTCGAAGTTTCTTGTTCATGACGTGGTGGCCACAGAATCCTCACTGCGGCGGACCCAGCTCGGATTCGTGCCCCAAGTCTCGGGCAAGCAGCCGAACCATGTGCGCGGCAAGATCTGCCTCTTCTCGGTCGGGCCTTATTTGGCCGCGAGCTTCCTTGCCGGGATGAACGAGATTGCGCCAGCCCCTCAGGAGGTTCGCCATGCTTGCCGCATCTGGGGTGATCTCACCCAGTTTGGCTGCCACAGTGGTGAGTTCGTACAGGTCCCACTCCAACAGGCTGCGAGATCCCTTCTTCGGCCAAAGCTCCCTATACTTCTCTTGAGCGTCTTGTTCTCGCTGCCGTAGACGGTCGCACACCATCGCTTCGGCGATGCCCCCACAGAGCAGTATGGTGCACTTCCAGAGACCGCCAGCATACGCTACGACCAGTTCCCCCTTATCTCGTTCTGCAATTGACTGGAGTACCGGCATGAGGACGAAGTCAAAGGCCAGTGTTTCCAGTACGTTCGGCGGTGCCATCTGATCCGCGACAAGCGCCTCCACAACCATGGCCAGCTTTCCCGACAAATCCGCAACCTCGTTGTGCTTGGCTGTCTCTTCGTGGGATAGAAACCCAGCGGGTCCGAGCCGCCAGGGCCGTACGGCCTCTATCTTCTCCGGGAGCGATAGGAGGAGTCGGGAGTGGGGGAACATCGGTCTTGCCTGCGCGATGAAGCCGTTGTACTGCTCGACATTGTGGGCGTAGGATCGATCCTTCGCAAGTGGCCCATCGGACTGGACCTGGGCCGCGGCCCCCGCAGCCCTGGCCGCAAGATCCCTAACCATCCGAAGCAGCACGGCGCCTTCGTGAGAAGAGATTCCCGGGTAAACATCAGCACTCTTGCTCATGTGCGGCGCCCTCAACTACGCTCTGTAGTTCCCGTGATGGCTTGCCAATGATGCCCGTTGCCATCTAAGCCTGTCGGTCTACTGAGATTTGCCGCTCTGTCAGAGAAGCTGCGCGCGAACAAGTTCAGCGATGCATCCCTCGCGCATGACCGCGCGCCCCCATCCACACCTGGCGGATCCGGTGACCTCTGCGGCCAACCACCGGCTACCTCGCCAACGGGGAACCCTCCTTCGTGGCGCAGGGTCGGCTTGAGCGGAGACGACACCACGTGGAGGCGCGGCCCCGCACCGCTGCGTTGCAGTATACAATAGATTAAAGCGCCTGTCAACAGGCGATGCGCGACGGGCAGAAAACAGGTCGACCCCCATGCTCTCGAAGCACTTGGGCCAGTGCGTGGGGTACGGGCGCTTTGAGACCTTCTAGATCTGGGAACCGCGGCGAACTCACAACACTCGGCGCCCCTGCCGATGGCCTGGAGCAGCTCCACGTCCACCTCTTCCCCCAGGGCCTCCCCAAACACGGCCTTCACCCAGCCCCGGGAGCAGAGACAAAAGGTCAGGCCGTTCTCGGCCTATCCCTCCACCACCAGCGCGCACCGACCACAGACGTACACGCACCTTGTTGCTTCGTCACTGTTCGTACCAGGCGCTGGAGAAACGTCCCCAGGTTTGCGGGCGTTATGGCTTCCACTGCCTTTCCATCTCCCAGCGGCGCATCAACTGTCGAGCCACCTGCTCGTAGGTACCAGTCCAGTTCACCATGCTCCCCGACCAGCGCTGGTGTTCCCGTCCCAGGGAGGCCAGTGCTTCATCCGGTGTACCATCGTCCGGCAAGTTCAGCTCGGGCGTGTGTTCGGACAGAAAAGGCAAGGGGCGCGATCGCGCGTCCATCAGCTCGCGCAGGCGATGGGCGTGCTTCTGTTGCAGCAGCACCGCTGCGGCATAAAACGTCTGCAGGGTCAGTCGCTCGACCGGCAACAAACCCTCGATGGCTGCGGGCATCGCATCGGCGTACCCCGGGTGAGCGAGCAGGACGGCGATCACCGCGGCCCGCACGCGGGCGCTGGGCTGTCGAACCAGGTCGGCCAACAGAGCCTCGGGCGAGCGCACGTGGCTGGCCTGGTACGATGACTGGCGCGATAGATAGCGGATCCCCAGCAGCTCCAACTCGGCGACCAGTTCCTCCTCCATCTGCATGGTGTCCGGCGCCCTTTCGCTCACTGCACTCTCCCCACTGTCACCCGGGCCCACTAGGGGGGCACGGCACGCCGCGCCCCTACCGACCATAAGACCTCCGAGGTCTGGCCTCCGGCCGTCCGCTACGTGGTGGCGGACCAGGTTAATGGGGCTACTTGAAGGCCTGGAGCCAGCGGAGCTGGTTCCGCATCTCGTCGGCGGGCACCCGATTCAGCAACCTCAGCAGTCGGCGCACCGTCTCGCCGACGGGGAGTTGATCGGAGACGACAATGCCGTGGTGTTGCTGCTCGCTCCTTTGCCACTCCAGGTGCAGCCGCACGTAGTCAGCGGCATTGTAGGTGAAGAGGGTCCGTCCTTCGGCAGCGGCGTAGCGCAATTGTTCCTCGTCGGTGAGTCCCCAGCGCTGCACCTCGTGGGCACTCACCACGTCAAAATGGCGTAGCCGGAGGGCAGCGGCCACACGCCTGTGGACGTCCTCATCCAGGTACAGACGGCAAAAGAGAGGGGGTTCAGCAGTCACTGCCTTCCTCGGCTACAATAAGCCCTCCGCTGGTGGTTTTTAGACCATAGCCCTGTATCAGGTGCTCCACCCGGCTCTCTTCGATGTCCTGCTCGATCTCGGCTTGGTGCTCGTGGTAGTAGCTCAGGGTTTCATAGACCTGAGCGGGCGTCAGGTGGGGCAGGCCCTCCAGGATTTCCTCCACGCTGAGCCCCATTTTGTAGTAACCTACGACTGCCTTCACCGCAGTCCGCGTGCCTTTGATGACTGGTCGGCCACCGCATACGCCAGGCACTCGGGTGATGTGGCGGTATTCTGTGAGCACAGGTGCGCTCATGAGAACCTCCTTGCCATTCCAGGATAAGTCACACCGGTTCTTATTATGGTGCTGGCTTTGCTCAAAGACAAGTCTCCGCAGCCGCTGTATTCGCCGGACGGGTTCCGGGCAATCTCACCATGCCCGCAGGGGCCAACTGGGCATCGATTCGCTGGGAGCGACTGGACATTCGCCAACGTGATCCCCCTTAGCCCATGGCCTGGACCAGCTCGACGTCTACCTCCTTCGCCCAACCTCGGGAGCACAGGCAGAAGCTGGACATCACATTATCTCCCGGGATCAGGGATGCTCGTTGCCAGCCCCGGATGGCTCTTCCGCAGCCACGAAAGAACATCCTCCCTGAAGGCTTCGACCTTCGCCATGAGCGATTCCACCTCTGTCTCCGAAATCTCACCGGCCCTGTCGTAGGAAGTAGTGGCGCGCTTGCTCCGACAGACGTCGAAGTAGTCCGCGTACTGCCACCTCTGGCGCGCATCGCCTCCCTGAAGGCCTGGAAGGTGTTGAAATGATGTCCTGTGCCGTGCGTCTCGTAGCCAGCGGCGCAGAGGGTGATGGTAGCCAGCTGCAAGGCCGCTTCGTAGGCTATGGCGAACCGCCGGTCCGGCGATACTTCCTCCACCGCTGCGTCGGCGAGATCGCGATCGACCAATGTCAGCAGGTCAGCGATCTCGCGCGCCGAGGTTCTATGCCTTCTCAGCTTTCCCTCGGCCAGCAAGCGATTCAAGATCTTCGGCATTGCCCACCAGAAAGGTCTTGGCTCCCTCCAGAAGGGAGAGCACGAAATGGTTACCCGACGCCACTTTCCCCCTGAATTCGTCCGGCGTCATTTGCACCGGGTTGATCTCACGAGACAGCTCCGCTCTGGCAGGGGCCAGGGCGGTGGATAGTTCCATTGCGTCGATGGTCCCCACCACGAAGAGATCGACGTCACTGGCCACGCTCTCCTCGCCCCTGGCGTAGGAGCCATAGATGAAAGCGACTCGGATGCTTCCCTTGGCCTGGCCCAGGTAACCCCTCAGGGCGTCCCCCAGGCCGACGGTCTTCAGAAAGATGGACTTGAGCTCCGGGAAGATGGGACAGTCCCTGTTCACTTCATAGTACTTGCGGTTCCCGCTCGCCGTGTGCCCCACCAGGCCGATTCGCTCCAGCCTGGGCAGTTCCCGCTGCACGGCGCGCACGGGCTGCTCGGTCAAGGTCGCGATCTCCCGCAGGTAGAAGCGCCTTCCCGCGCTGAGGAGAAGAAGCTTCAAGATGGCTACCCTTGCTTGCGAGGAAAAAAGTTCTTCCAAGGGAGACCTCCCAAACGTATACATTTCGTATACGATTGCATACAAATTGTATACGCTCCAGAGGAGGTTGTCAAGGTCCTACTTGAGACCTCGCAGGTCTTCAAGACCTCCCAGGTCTGGGAACGACTGGGCACGGCATGCCGTGCCCCTACTCATGACAAGACCTCCGAGGTCCGGGATAGACCAGGAACTCACAACACTCGTCGCCTCGGCCGATGGCCTGGAGCAGCTCCACGTCTACCTCCTCGCCCAGGGCCTCCCCAAACACGGCCTTCACCCAGCCCCGGGAGCAGAGGCAGAAAGTGGGACTACGATTGACGTACCCCTCCACCACCAGGGGACACCCGCACGCGGCGCACACGGTGCGGACCTTACCGTCCTCCCACACCCAGTCGCCGCACCAGGGGATACGCTCGTTGATCAATTGGAGGAGGTGTTCCCTGTCCCGGGCCTCCTCCTTGATCCTGGCTATCTCCTCGAAGTCGTGCTCCGCGCAGGAACGGCCGCAGAACTCCAGGATCTCGATCCGCTGTTCCTCGTCGGTGATCTGATCGAGGCCCTCGAGGATCGCGGGCAGCCAGCGCCGGACGATACCCTCCGCGGTTTCCGCCAGGTCGCTTTCCATTCCTCCTCCTGTGGGCTGGATAGCTCAGGGATAGCCAGATATGGAGAAACGTGTGCTTGAGCACGGAGAAGACA
>Ga0307378_10009480_pt1 | contig 12795 bp, 3 predicted proteins | sample UN1MG_FD_202238 | JGI IMG/M metagenome (GOLD analysis project Ga0307378, IMG submission 202238) | Soil microbial communities from Risofladan, Vaasa, Finland - UN-1 | ecosystem: Environmental > Terrestrial > Soil > Coastal area > Acid sulfate soil | place: Finland: Risofladan, Vaasa | collected...
AGAACCGCCGAATTCCCGGCCAAGGGAACGAAATGACCGCACTCATCCAAAGCCTCGTAAACGGCGCAACTCCGGTGGTCGGGCAGAGCCGCAACGATCTTCGGGCGGGCGATGTCATTCAGTTGAATCAAGTTGGTGCCCCGGCAACCAACTACGCCTGGTCAATTGCGTTTGCCCCCGAAGCCAAAGACGGAACTCCGTCAGCCGCCGTCCTGGCCGGAAACATCGCCGGACCTGGCCCCGTCACTTTCATCGTAGACAATGAAGGGCCGTACCTCATCCGTCTCGTTGTCGATGTGGGTCTTCCCACGTTCGACGAGCAGTACGTCCGCCTTCGCTTTGAGACCATCTTCGGCGACCTGAAACTCGTCGCAGCCGGAGAACGGCGTGATGGCACCGGGATCATTCCCGTCGATGTCTCCGCTGAAGGCTGGGCCAATGACCAGAACTTCAACCTCCAGCAGCTTCTTTGTCTGATCCAGCACTCCGCTGCGAGTGGCCGCATCATCTACGTCGATGCGAACCGGGGCAAAGACTCCAACGACGTTCCCAACGATCCCGCCATCGCAGAAGGCTTTGCGGATTTCTCGACCGTCGGCGCCGCCATCCTGGCCGCCCAAAGCAACGCGACGTTCAACGGAGGGATGCCGCCGACTTCGGTACAGCCCATGATTGTGGCTGTCCGACCAGGAAAATACGTCGAGGACATCACTTTCGCGCCCTTTGTCCATGTCATCGGCTGGCCGCAGACAGGGAGCGTCGGAGTCCATCCTGATGCAGACCGTTCGGTGACTCTCCGTTGTGCGAACGTGGCCGGCGCAACGCACACAGCTTCACTTCCCAACCTGGGCGAGTTTTGCATGATCTCCAACGTCATGTTGGAGAACTTGGGTTCGACCACCACACCGTTGGTGCAGAAGTCGGGTGCGGGGGATGTCTACTGGCTGAATTCGATCTTCCTTCAGGAAGGTACGGGGGCTCCAAACCAAGGGGCGACTTACGCCGCCCTTCGTGGTGTGTCGAACTTCTACAACTGCCGTTTGATCCAAACCGACACGTTCACGGATACTTCCCGCGTTTTCCTCATCAATCCGGCTCCGGGCAACACGGCTTCCATCGTGATGTCGGATTCGCATTTACGAGGAACCAGTCTCGGTTCAGTTGATCCAAACCTGGCCGGCGGATCTCAGGCTTCTTTCGTCAATACTGAGTTTGAGCAAGTGGGCACCGGTGCCGGCAACTTCGGTATCCAGACCTGGGGCACCACGACGGACTTCGATGGTTGCACGCTGACAGCGGATCCTGGTGGATCGGTGACCACCATCATCGAAGCCAACCCAACTGGAGGCGCTGTTGCCGTTGGGCCGGTAGTGCGTATCCGTCGAAGCCTTCTGGGAGATTCAGGGCCTCCGGTCTCTTATCTCGACATTTCGATTGATGGAACCGGAGCGGGCACTGCGGAACTCCATCTTGGATCGAGCGAATACGGCACCATCAGCGAAGTCGCTCCGGTCACGCGTCGTGCTCTGACCCTGGGCACTTCGCTGTTCTACGACAACACCATCACGGGTATCGGTGCCGACAACGTACAGGATGCCATCGACATCATCGGATTGGCTGCCTTTGCTGCGGTGAGCCTCGATGCGGCCTATAACATCGGACGCATCATCACGGTCGATGCGGATGCCGTCGAACTTCATGGCTCAGGTCTCGCCACGCTGCCTCCGCCCCTCGCTCCGTTGACGCCGACGGGGGATGGTGTCCTTCGGGTCTACCAGCAGGTCGAGATCGGTGCGATCAACGATTGGGAGATCCTGGAAGCCTCCAACTGGTTCCAGAACGGCCCCGCCATCCTGGGTGGCAACCTCGTTTGGAACTCCGTCAGCCGCGTCGGTTCGGCGATGCACTTGTTCTCGCGTCCGACGCAGAGCCCGGACTTCTTCAACTTCAACCTGCGCCTTGCGGCAGCGGATGGTCTTGGAGATACCCTCGGTGCCGGTTCCGACAAGATGGGCAGCGTCTTCATCCGAAGCGGTGCCTCCTTGTGTGGATCAGGAGCCAACGCTCCGAGTGGTGGTGACATCTCCATCATCGCGGGCGGTGTCGATGAGTCCATCGCCATCACCGGGCTTCCAGGGAATGTCTGGCTGCATCCGGGCTATTCCCTCACGGGACCGACCTCGGGTGCCGTCAACCTCGTCGATCCAGCGACGGCTACCCCGGCCATTCTTACGGGAGCCAACCCCTGGACCGATGTGGCTGGGACACCCGCCGGTACGCTGACATTCGCCACCGTTGCTGGACGAGTAGAAGTCACTTTCGCGGGCGGCGAGAACTTTGCGGCCTTGACTTCACTTTTTGCGAGTGGGACCGGCATGGGCCTTTCGCATCCCGGTGGTGCAGGGACTCCTCTGCTCCTGACAAGCACGGCCCGTGGCCCGGATGCTGAGATCATCCTGATTGCCGACTCCACCGCTGGGGCGCTGACCACCTACTTGAGCGATTGGACAATCGTGGGCGGTGCCCTTTTCACCGTGGGCACGTACCCCGACTTCGTTTCTCTTGCATCCACTGGGGCCAACATCCTCACGATTGGTACGGGAGCGGGAGCGTTCATCTTGGACGCTTCCATCGGGAAACTCACCGTTCCTGGTCTCATCGATCCGACGGGAATGGTTTTCGATGAAGAAGCCCCGGTAAACGTCCCAACGACGACAGCCAAGGGTGGTTTGTTCGTTGCCGACGGATCGGGTGGCACGGCTGCCAACGCGCTCTACTACAAAAGCTCGACAGGTGTACTGACCAATCTCCTTCTTGGAGGCGGTGGTGGAGCCCCCTCAACAGGGACGTACATCACCACCTCGGCCGAAGGTGCGTTGCCCAACTCGTCCCGTTTGTTGGGACTTGCTGGCGAGATCGCTTTCACACCATCGGGATCCGACCTCGTTGCGTCGCTGATTACGACCGGGGTCTCGGCCAACGCGTACAAATCGGCCAACATCACCGTTGACACCAAGGGTCGCGTCACGGTGGCGGCGCCAGGTGAACGGTCGGTTTCTCGGCAGATGATGATCCCGGTTGGGGTGACCATTCCTCCGACGTTCACCATTGATGAGTACGATTTCTTCAACGGGAACTTCACCCCGACGGCGGTGTGGGTCTACTTGGAGACGGCGTTTACAGGTGTCGCAGCAGCAGATGTGACCCTTGATGTGCTGATGCGGGGCAACGGCGCGGGGGCTGGGGCCACGGTTTCAATCCTCGTGGGGGCGGTTCCGTTCAACATCGGAGGAGCCGTCCTGACCGCAGGTCTAGGAAATAGCATCCCCATCACTTCGCCAGGTCTGTTGACTGGTCCTGTTGTCACCCAGATTCAGGTGAGCTACCAGAACACTGCTCCCACAGGCGGAGGCGGCTTGGTCGTAACCTTTGTCGGTACCCTCTAACCCACACCTTTTGCGCTGTGTATGAGCTACGGTAAAGACCCGTTCGGATTTGGTCCGTATGGCGGCCTCGGTGGGGTCCTGGTCCCACCACCCAATCCTCCCAACGGAGGATATGGAGGTGCGCCCTACGGCTATGGTCCGTATGGATCGTTGGGTGGCTTTGGATCGCCTGCTTCGGCGGTCACAGGAGGCTACGGTGGATGTGCCTACGGCACTGGCCCCTACGGCTGTATCGGGCTCGATAACCCGCCCGAAGTCATCTCGGCGGTGTCCATCACGGGCTACATCATCGAGGTTTTCTTCAGCCAAGAGATGTCCCCGGACGCGGACCTGTTCGATCCGGCTTCATATACGTTGGTCTCTCTGATCGGTGCCGCACCCGCAACCGTGCTGAGCGTCGAGACTGGTGTGCCGGGTGCCTGGGGCCCGACCTCTGTTCTTCTACACCACACTGGAACGACATTGGGGGGCTTCTACCGTGTCGTCGTCGTGGGTCCCAGGGACATTGGTGGGACGGAAATTGCAGCCTATGCCCCGCTGAACCAAGCCGAGCTTTTGACGAAAGGAGAGGCTCCTCCTTTCACCATCACGCCCATCTCAGGTGACGAGCTTCTCTACGAGTTTGAGTACGACATGCTCGACGAGGCTGGGTTCAGTCCTGGCATCCTCCAACTCGATGCCTACGGCTACACGACGACCTATCCCCAGAACCTCATTGTCACAGCGGTAGAGCACCCGTACCTGGGCGACCCCAAAAACGTCAAGGTTGATGTCCTTGGGATGACCTCGGCTATGTACTCGGGGATCGTCAGCCCAGCGACCGCCATCGCTTACGATGCCACCTACCTCCCGGATGACCCTCAAGCGGACTTCACCGGACAGGAACTCGGCAACGGGGCAACAACTCAAGGCACCAACGAGATTCTCCTGAACTGTGGGCTCGGGTTCAGCTACGGGTGGAGATTCATCGACACGAGTGGGAAGCTCATCCCCAACTCATCGTATCGCTGCGACATCACGTTCGATGTCTCTCGGACTGGTCTCATCGATCCCGCTTTGTTCGATGCCGACTTTGCCAACATCATCGTCAACGATGGGGCCGTCCAGGTCTCCATTACCCTCAAACGGGTAGCGGGCATCGACACGCTGGAGATCAACAGCGGAGCTTTTTCGGCTTCTGGGAGCATCGACTGGAGCAGCAGCGAGACCACCATCAGCCTCGTTCGCAACCAGAAAGCAGACTCCTACGCTGTCGTCGTCGATGACGAACCTTTTGTGGCGGGGTTGACGGCCGGGTTCACCGGACCTTCTTCCATCCCGAATGGCTGCCAGTTTCTCCTCGATCCCACCGGAGTCTACAACATCGAGGAGTTCCCGTTCTTGGGGGTCGAGTTCACGGCTTCCCAGACGGTGTTTTCGACGGCATGGAACTTCCTCCACAACCAGAACGCCCCGTTCGTTGGGGATGACGCCAACACCAATACGTTTGCCCTCACGGCATGTGGCCCTTTGGTCAAAGGTTGGGGAGACGCAACTCCGGCTACCAAGCAGGATGTGTCTCTTTACGTCAATGGGTTTCCTGTTGAGATCGATCACGTCAACCCCTACGTCGGAAAGATCTATCCGGTCATTCCAATTCCGTTGATGCCTCCGGGCTTCATGGATGTGGCGGTGGACTACATTTGGTTCCCGTGTCCCATAGTCGAGTTCGCCGGGCTCAACACAGAGGGGCTTGTTCTCAATCGTGTGGACTGCAAGCCGACTTGCAACAACCGAGTACCAGGGACCGGGTGGTCTTCGGGGCCGCTTCTTCTCGGAGGAGGAAAAAGCACCCCCGCCGGTTGGCGGTTCCCAATGAACGTCGTCCTCGGGGCCCGCCAAACGAGGAAGCCTCTTCTTCGTAGCCCGCGATTCGTTGCGTTCCAGAAGGCGTATACGGCGGCGCTGAACAGCCCGACCACTCTTCTTCTCAACCGTGACCCGCATCGAGTGGCGCTGCCTCCTGAACAAGAGATGCCCGAAGGTGAGGTCATCTTCTACGACGGCGTAGATGACCCAACGGTTTCCGACCCCCCTTGGGTGCTCACGGGAGTCAATAATGAGGGATTCTTTCAGACGAGCGATGGGGCATTATTCCAATTCCCCGTACCGGAAGGAACCTTTCAAGTTATCGATCAAAGCTCGGGATCGTACAACGAGGGGCAAGTCTCTTTCTACTCCCGAGAGATTGACACCTCTTTCGATTCAACGGTTCTGATCGTCTCTCGGTTTTTCGTGGACCGCACCGGTGTGGATGGGGAACTCATCGAAACAACCGACGGCGTGTTTACAGGGGTTGCTTTCGGGGCTCACACCAACAATCACCTTTATGTGGTTGGGGCTCTCCTCATCAACGAGGTCCAGCACATCGGGATGTTGACGGACCCCTCGTTCCCCGAGCTACGTGAGTCTTGGTCCCTAGCATACCGGACGCCCCTCCAGATCTTGTCTCCTACTACGTTCAAAGTGAGTACCTTGAGCTTGCCTGAGTTCCTTCAAAGCGATCAGCTTTGTGACATCTCGGAGAGGTTCCAGATCTTTGTAGCTCCCCAAGAAGGGACATACACCGCCATTGGAGTGAAACATTCCGTAAACGGAACTTCCGTCGTCACCATCGACGCCAGTAATCCTTTCCCTGGGAACCCTCAGATGTGGGGCGGGGCGTTTTTCGACGCTTTCTTTGAGACGGTGTGGGATGGTGGAAGCCTCCAGCAGCCTACGACCTATCGTCTCGTCATCAAGAACGACATCAAGAACATCCCCAAGGGGGAGGCCGAGTTGTTCATCGGTGGTGTCTTGAAAGGGCGAGCCCTTCATTTGGAAGGGGCGCCTCCGTTTGCCATCCCACCGGACGGGGTTCTCTTGTTCCCCACAGGAGATGTGGGTGAAGTGTTCTGGGGATCGATTAGTCGGCGGGCGACCAGTCGTTCTTTGTGGAGTTTCGCCCACTACGGGATCGAGCCGGCGGCCACGACCATCTATTTCAGGGGCATCGTGGCGGCGGCGGAGATGAACAAGCTCCCCGAGGATGACCCCAACAACATCTGGTTCCTGACGCAAGAGTTTGGTTCACGAATTATCGACACGACAGGAGACAATCTTCTCCTCAAAAGCACTTCTGGTATCGACGGGATGCTCGTCACGGAAAACGTGTACGACGTAACGACGACGGACGCGGTGTTGGTGGGAACGGAAGAGGTCCAACTCAATCCCGACTTGACCATCGGGTACGCCCGCATTGAGCCCTTCCTCACGCGTCGAATGGCTATCGACGTGGACTCTGCGTTTGAAATCGACAGCGGTGTCCTTGGGGCCGGTGATTACATCATCTCCATCAAGGATGGCACCCGTGAAGTCCGGTTCGCCACCATCTTGTACGAAGAAACTGTCGAGGAACGACAACTTCTGTTCATGGAGAATCTGTCGCTCTCGGGGTTGCTTCTTCCTGATGTTCAGCAGTGGACGAAAACAGGAGACTTGACCCAAGCACGCGTTGAAGGACAGCGCCTTCAGTTCACTCAAGATGTTGGCGAGACCCTCACGTACACCATAGAGCTTGTCGAGTCTGGGGTTGTCCCTCAAAGCGAGAGCAGAATCATAGAAGCACGGGTTCAAGTTGAATCCCTGACGACAACTGATCTAGCGGGGGACACCGGCATTTTCTTCGGGGCAGATGTCGGGGACCCTTTGAGCAGCCGAGGCGTTGGTCTTCAACTCCGGGCCGCGATTAGTGGAGGCTCCTACCAAGTTTTCTTGTTCTCCCTCGACACCGGAATCGAGGTCATCGCCTTCGACTTTGACTGGTCGGACGGAGAAATCCACACCTACCGTCTCCTGTGTGACGTGGACACCAATACGGTGTCCTTGGTCATCGACGACACGTTCACTGGACTCACGGACCTGACCAACTTCGTGATTTCGACGACGGCTACCCAGTCCATCATTGGGTTCTCCAACGTCCTGACCGAGACCACCGTTCAATGGTGGGACTACTCCACCATCGTTACGCCTCCTTTGACAGCTAAGCGGACCTTGGGTGTCTGGACCGGAGGAGAGGTGGACGACATTGATAACTGGGAGTTGCCCCGTACCGACTCTCTGACGGTCCCGAACTCTGATCTGAGCGCTGTCATCGAGGAAATGGACTGGCGTAGCCGCATCAGAATCCGGCTACACCGAGACCCCGCTTGGGGCATCACGGTTCTCCGGCCGGACTTGCCTCCTCCTCCGTTCTTCACTGGTGACTTCGGTCCCCAGTTCACGGAGCCCAGTGCAGGATGGATCAACGTCGAATACCGAAATCTACCTCCGGTGGATGACAACGACGGGTATGGGTTTGTCACTTTCGGTGCGCTCGACAATCGCTCCATCACACAACAGCGTATCGACGATGTTCGCTACCGCATCTACAAGTATGCGAGTGAGGACATCATCATGCCGCCACACATGGTCCTCAACCAGTACAACGTCATCACGAGCGGAGAGTTCCAGAAGGACATCACGGTTGAAACGGTAGAAGTCATCGTTACGAACGGTAGACAGATTTGGCTTTCGCAGACCCACATTTACGCCAACCGGGTTTTCACGATCCAATGGGTCAACGACAACGGAGATACCGTGACGTATTTCCCCGGATCGTTTGAGTTCGACGAGGCCACCCAGATCATCACTTTCACGACTGAGTTGGTCCCAGGGTTCTTGTCGGGTTTGGATGAGCCGACGTTGGAGGACCCCTTTGTTGATTGGCCCGAATTGAACGACAACCTCAATTTATCGGAGGCGTTCAATCCGACGGACCTCTCAGATGTTGGGGGCCTAAATCCGGTGCTCAAGGAGTACCCGGTCACGGTCAAGTTCGCTCCCGGCAAGCCACTCACGAACACATACATTTGTTCCCAGCCGCTCCTCGATGGGACGACGTTGTTGAACGAGGGGACGCCGAGCGTTTCCAAAAGTCATGTCGGAAAAGACATGAACGAGTTGACTTGGGGTTCCCGCATCAACGACCCCAACGACACGCTGAACAACGACCCCGACTTCATCCTCAACGATCCGTTCCGGTTCCTGGAGTTTCAGAGCGATCCAAACATCTGGTACGAAAACATCGAGTTCTGCGAAGTTTCGGAAGGTGAGAACTGCCGGTTGTCCCCTTTCTGCGATGACAGCATCCCAGGATGTGGAGGCACGACGCCTGACGGAACTGGAGGCGACATCGGGAATGGTCTCATCAACGTCGAATTCTCGGGCCTGGCTTTCACGGAGGTTGATCCAATCTCGTTCACCGATGGCCCCACAGGCCCTTTTGGGGATCTGACCAGCAGTGTCTTCCTGGAAGCCAGCGGGGGTGACGCACCTCCAGGCGGATACCTCCAAGATGCGATCATTTTCACGCCCCTCGGCCCCGAAACACCGCCCGCACAGGGCATCGACGGTACTGTGGGATGGAGTGTCTTTGGTCAGCTTTACGACACCGTGACCAAGACAACCACCATCCTCTACTTCGGCACAGAGGCGCCACCTCCGTGAGCGGTTTTCTGCCTATCACCAGGCTTTTAGCAGGGAGATCCCATGCCCATCATTCGTGAAAACATCAAGAAGCTGAAGTCCGGCTTCAAGCTCGGAATGGGATTCCAGTACCAAGAACGCGCCATCTACAAGTGCGAGGGCCTCGTCATGTTCGACATGCGAGATGCCCGAACCGGGGAGGTCCAGCTTCAGCGGGAGCAGCACAATGTTGTCACGCTGGACGCGAGCCTCCTCGTCGCAGCCCTGATGAAAGACCCCAATGAGCCTGCGCATGGCATCAACATGCTGGGCGTTGGCACCGGGGCACTTGGAGCGATCCTGAACCCGGACGCACCGCCTCGGGAGCAACGCCGACTCAACGAAGAGATTTCACGAAAAACTTTCTCGGATACGACCTTCCGCGATGCCAACGGAGCCGCAGTGGCGATTCGCACAAATGTCGTGGACTTCACTACGATTTATGGTGAATCCGAAGCCGTGGGCCCCCTCAACGAGATGGGCCTTCTTTCGACCATTTCCGACAACACGGCGATCATCAACAACAACCCGAACTTTGCTGGAGAAGGCGGGCAGCCCTACGACCCGACCATCGACACCTCCCAGTACGACATGCTGGTGAACTACCTGACGTTTGCCGTCATCAGCAAACCAGCGACGAGCATATTAACCATTACGTGGCGCCTCACCTTTTGAGTTGACCGATGGCGATTCGGGACAAGTTCTACCCTTCGACTGTCTCCCGGTACTTGCCACCGGGGGAGACGGCGTATTCTGATGTCGTTTATCAGAAGGGGAAGCTCGTCCTTGATTCGGAACTGATCCTCCAGCAAGACCTCCGGGCACTCAATCAGGTCCGTCAACTTGCCCGGACTTCTCCGTCGGGATTCATCCGCGGCCAGTCCCGAGGCGACAGCTACACCGACTTCAGTTACGACGCACCATGGACCCCTGGTCCTGTGCTCAACCCGGACTTCGTAGCCAACTCCTTCCACATGAAGAAGGTGACGGCACTCATCGCTGGGATGTTGGTGGATGTCGAGTACGTCAACACCGACACTGATGGTGACAATCTCATCATCCTCGACTCGGCGACCATTTACGACGGCACCGCGGATTCCATCAAGAGGACCGACTTCGTATTCCTGGAAGTCTGGCTCGCTCTGGTCAGCGAGAGCCCCAACGCCAAAGGAACTCTCAAGGTCAGCGAACTGACGGCCCCTTCGGTGGGTGACACCATCACCGTCAACGGGGTGGTGTTCACAGGGGTCTTGATCCCCCCGTTGCCGACGCAGTTCAGGATTTGGCCGAGCAGCCCGACGCAGACAGCGGGTTCCATCGCCACGCAAATCAATGCGTTCCCGGTGCCGGGCGTCACGGCCGTCGCCAACGCCAACATCGTCCAAATCACGGCCACGACTGCTGGTGTTGCTGGGAACGTCATCCCTCTTGCTTCGTCAAATGCGATTGCGATCACACCGTCCGGGCCCCTCCTGACAGGTGGGGTGGATACCCCCAACAAGCCGACCCAGAACTCGATCTACCGAAACGGTGCTGTGCAGTCGAGCCCGGCGGTGGCTTTGGTGGATGACATCGAAGACCCTGACGTTGGGGTCGAAACCACCAAGAGAGTCCAGGTCCAGTATCGGATCAGACATACCGGGGTTGCCGAAGGCGTCAACTTCAAGCTCCAGTGTGATGGGTTCTCCAATCCCTTCATCCTTGCTCAAGGGGCGACCGGAGCACCCGTTGCGGACTACCCCTTCGTCCCCGCGGACTTGAAAACGGTCATCCTGAACTCGGATGCTCGGGACCAAGCTGCCGGTTCTTCGATTGGCTACGGCGTGCTGGACAACGGCCTCTACATCGCCGGAAGTGGCCGTGAAGTTGACGCCTCTGCGCTCGATACCCTCGATGGGTTCGTCTACGCCATTCCGATTGGGTTCGTGTTCCGACGGAACAATGCCTACAACGGCGGAGCGGGTGCAGGATGGCAGCCACTCCTCAATACCAACGGAGGACTTCCTCACAATCACGCCGACGGTTTCGTCAACATCAACGTCTACGCTCCGATTGCCACGGGGGAGTCCGACCGTCCTGATGGATCCTTCAGCGATGCCATCGTCGATACCGACCTGATGGACCTGCGGCGCCATGTGAAGCTCACGGGACAAGACCTCGCTGCCGAGACACAGTTCCAGATGCAGGCCCTCCAAGATGGGGCGTTCAGGACGTGGGCCATTGATACGGCCTCCAAGCAGGAACTCGGTGCCGGATCGGGAGATGTCTCGACCAGGAACTTGATCTGCAACGAGATCGGACGAGAAGCTGCTGAAGGCGGAGTCCCTCCTCTCTCGGGAGACACCACTCGTGGTGAGACCATCAGGAACTTCGACCTCATCCAACGTCGTTTCGGCGATCAGCCCGTTGTTGAGCGGGTGGTCTTCGTCATCAATCCGACGGATACCCCTGGAGTCAATGCCGGCAAGTACAATGAGCGGGCCGCCTATGCCGGGGCTTTCTTTGGCTGGGCCGAAGAAGACATCCTCCACATCGATCTCGATGCGCTGAACGTCACCACCCTCGCCGACTTCAATGCTTTCACGGCCACGGTGGGCGGCGGGTTCTTCACGTTCTACACGCCACCGGGGACACTCATCACAGATGTCCTGAGCATCTACCACGATGATGGCAACTACGGCGTTGCAGTAGACCAACGGCTCAAACCAACCCTGATTGTGGGACTGGGATCACCACATCTGACGGTCAAGCTCGACGCGAACGCGACCCAAGTCAACGGAGGTGCTCCTGGCGCCACGGCGGACATGGTGGGAACTCTCGTCAATGGCGACATCGGATCTCGACGGGCCGTGTTCCTGGAGTTGGAGATCACCTATCCCATCGGGGTTGGCACCACAGATACGCCGGACCTCCTTTTGGATCAGGACATGGCGCCGTTCCCGTTTGGTCCGATGATCGAAAACGACCTCCCCGCCGGACCAGTTCAGCGTCCCGGCGACATGGAGAGCCCCCTTTCGCCGTCCTTCCGGTTTGGATTCCGGGAGGTTATGACGGAGTACATCTCCAACGACCCCGCTGGCGGAGTGGGCCACCCTGGAGCGCCCATTGGGAGCGTCCTTCCGGTGTCCGTCGTGAGCCGGGACAACTTGAGCCTGGTGTTCCCCCGACGCTTCTGGGGGTCTCCCACGCAGTCTGTGACGGTCACAGACGTGGTGGACACCATCACCCGCGTCACCGACGACCCCAACACGCATTTCGGAGCTTCTGATCGGTTGGTCAATCTGGTGAACACGGGGTTTGCTCCGGCGATTCCACTATCGGGAGCCGGCCAAACCCGTTGCACGATTGAGTTCTTCGGCCAAGACCCCATCCCCAACTACGGGCCGGTCGGATACCAGCAAGCCATCTACTTCCGCACCAACGCTCCTCAAACGGCGGGAACCAAGGAAGGCACCATCTCCTCCCCAGGAGTCACGAATTTCCCCTACATCGGTGCCGTAGGTCCGATGCCGACTCCTTTGCTGGTCGAGCCTCTCTACATCTCGGAGAAGGTATGGACTGGTCAAGTCGGCATGGGCTCAGTGGAGCTTCCTTTCCCGCACTTCGCTCCGTTGGATCAACTCCCGGTCAACGACGGCCGGACGTTCATTCCCCCAAGTCCTCCAGGAGACTGGTTCCCGGGCGAATACTACTTCGCTGCTACGGCAAACATCTCCATCGACGATTTCGATGCCGAAGTCGGCACCCTGGCGCTGCATACCCTAGT
>Ga0307378_10009482_pt1 | contig 12793 bp, 11 predicted proteins | sample UN1MG_FD_202238 | JGI IMG/M metagenome (GOLD analysis project Ga0307378, IMG submission 202238) | Soil microbial communities from Risofladan, Vaasa, Finland - UN-1 | ecosystem: Environmental > Terrestrial > Soil > Coastal area > Acid sulfate soil | place: Finland: Risofladan, Vaasa | collected...
GCTCGTCACCTTCACGAGAATCAGAATGCCGCAAAGCACCGAAACTCCAAGCAGCACTGTTGGAATCAGTTCTTTTTTGTTTTTCAAATGGTCTTTTAGATTATCAAGTTTCATGATTTATCACTCCTATTTGGCAAACGTCGATACAGTTAAATCCATCACCACTTCTCCTCGCTTCTTTGGATCACATTTTATTTTGAGCTCTTCGATCCCAACCATGTACGGATTCTCATTCAGCCGCGCGAGGAAATCAAGCACCTGCACGAACTGGCATGTAGCGTTGCATTTTACAAGTAACAACTTATACCCGGACTGCGGCGATTTCCTGCCGGCCTGAATCTGCAGGGGCTTGTTCCTGATCCCGGCCCTCTTCAATTGCTCGCTCAGCTTGTCTCGAAAGAGAAACTTCTGCTCTTCTTCGACCTGCGGCATCTCAAACACGGGCACAATGGACGTCAGGCCCGCCTGTTTGGCCTTATCTACATCGATAGCGTCCAGTTTAGTTCTTAGCACAGCCCCATTTGCCTTGGCTTTCGTCCAGCGTTTGTGTCCCGCCGAGCCAAACACGAACAGAATGATGGCCACGGCTACGTAAACACAAAACTTGAGCGCCCGGATATCTTTTTTACTCAATTTCTCGATCATGGCTTTCCCAACTTTCAACTCTTCGATCTTGTTGCTTTCTTGCTGAAATTCTTATAATTAAAAGTCATAGTGAATGTAATCTTCTTGCTTTTCGCGTTTGTATTCGCACTGTAATTCACCTTTTCTATACCTTTGGTATTTTGTAAGTTTTTCTCATACCTGCTTAACTGGTCATTGCTCGATGCCTCCCCGCTTATGCTCACCGGCTGGCCCTTCTTGAAGAACAAAGTGGTCAGTGTTATTCCCCGCTCACCGCTTTCGTTTACCACTTTGAGCAGATCCAGCAAATCCGGCCTTTCCCGCGCCACCGTTTTGATTAATTGCTGCCTCTTTACAAGCAGGTTCATATCAACATCTGAAACGGACGCCTCCAGACGCTTCTCGATCGAATTCGGGCCGGCTATATCAACAGCATAAGAAACGATAACCAGCAAGACCAGCATAATAGATGCAATTGCAACCGTTACCTTTGGTGCATACAGCCAATGTCTCTTAGCGACCTTCTGCATCGGATTATACAAACGTTCGAAAAGATTAAGCTCATCGGCGCCCTCATCAAACGCCATCAGAGCAAGACCTATCGGCGTACGATATTGGTAGATATCCTCATCGGAAAGCTCGCTTTTTGCCATTAATCCGTTAATATCCGGCGTAGCCACCCGCGCATTCAATCCTGCCAGCCTTAGAGATGAAACTATACTTACATATGAAGCACTGCCGTCGGAGAGTACGAAAACCGGCAATTCCTCCTGATTGGAATAACCGAACAAGTCGAGCACACTTCTCATATCCTGGGCGAATCGTTCAGTGGTTTCCGTTTGCTGCTCCGTCACATCGGTTGAAAAATCCTCTATTCCAATATCCAGTACTACGGCATTGCTTAGTCGTCCTTCTTCAACCAGGCAAACCTGCGTATTATGTGACCCGGTGCTCAAAACCACGGCATTATCTTTATTTCCGGAGAAGAACACCTCCCATATTTTCACTATTCCCTCACTGTTCAATAGTATTTTTGCCGGCTTAAAACACCGCACTTTGCCTACGAATTTCTGCAACTGCTCCTTTCTTGCCACGGCTATGGTAACGCCCATCTGCTCATCTCGCAGTTGGTCGGCACGCCAGGTAAGCTCGATTTGCTCCGGAGGCAGCGGCAGGCGCGTCTCAGCCTGCAATTCGATGATCGATTCAATTTCTTTGTCTCCCACGGCAGGCACAGTAGTACGGTGAAAAATCGTTCCCGCCGTGTTAAAGCCGGCTACAACCATCCTGTCACTATCGGCATCTTCGAGTGCGGTCGGCTCGACGGACAAGCCGCACTCGGCGGCAAAACCTCTCCAGTCCGCATCAGCGTCTTCGCTGCTCCGGGTCCAGAGAATCTCGAAAGACCCATCCTGTTTCCGGAGCTCCACGCCCTTGAATTCGTTATCATCATTTACGATAGCTACTACGGACTGCCATATTCCAATATTTGTCTGGTTATTATTCATATTGTTCAATTTTCACTCCAAAGGCAATCGAGAACCTCGGTAATAATCAGTTAATAGTTTCCTGGTACCAGAAAAGTATCCGGCAGGGCTTCGAACTCCTGTCAACGACCGCTTCGGTATGCAGTGTCGTCCCGCTCACACCGTTTCTATCTGCCGTTGCAATACAGCGAATCGTAAATATGTCCGAACGGGTCGTAATATAATCCTCGATCTGACTAAAAATATCGTTACTCAATACGCCCTGCTCAGTCAGTTCGGAAATATCTTCAATTCCTTCAGCCAGTGTATCTCTATAAGACATTATTGCCTGGGCGGTACGTTCGGCTTCATCTCCTCCGCCAAGTAAAGCTGCCAGAACTATGTCCGAGACCGTATTGATATTTACTTTTGCCGGTGTTTGACTCGTGCTTTCGGAAGTTTGGCCAGTGCTTCCGGAAGTCTGTGCGGCATTTCCGGAGGTTTGTCCGGCGTTTGCGGAGGTTTGTCCGGCGTTTGCGGAGGTTTGTCCCTGGTCTCCAGATGTTCTGCCCTGATTTCCTGATGTTTGTTGCTGAGTCCCGGAAGTTTGTTGCTGAGTCCCGGAAGTTTGCTGCTGTGTCCCGGATTCTTGTGTTTCTTCTCCGGATGTCTCTCCGGCACTACTTGCACTACTGCCAGATGGATAGCAAGTCAGGTACGCAGCCCATCCAACATCCAGCACGTTATCGCCGTTATCCGCCGGCGGACTTTCCTGCCCATCTCGTTCGTTATAGTCCAGACGCCCGTTGAGATTTATATCTTCCCTATAGAAAAAATCCTCGGTGACATCCTTAACCAGAAGCAGCTCACGGAGAGTCCTGAAAGGGCCGTTCCGGGCCCTGTATCCGTATGTCAAACCCTCATAATAACCGCTTTCGACTCCCATCCCGCTCGGCATATCATCGCTGTCACGCCAGTCGATTATTGCATCCGCAATCTCTTCGACCATGTCGGGCAATCCCAAAAGCTGCTCTTTCGTAGCGGTGTTTATATTCAATTTACTCGACTCATCAATGACCCGAACGGTGAACCAGCACTGATCCAGCATGACGTCATTGAAGTCTTCCGCATTATCACTCCACAGGTCCAGCAAACTGTCGTTTTCTGTTTCGTCCTCATTGAGCACCGCAATCGCCTTTTCTATCCCTGCACGGCAAGCCCACTTGCATCGAACCGCTTCCATTCTGGCAAGGCAGACTTTCATATCGAGCCGGCTTTTGCGACCCAGTATTGCAGTCATGACCATAAGCACCACAACCATCCAAAGAACCGCTATAATAACAAGCCCTTTGTTTTTACGGCGGATGCCTGCTGTCATCGCCAAATTCTTATAGTTCGTTATTTTTGTTATCGTTTTCATTTGTCAGCCCCGATATTCTTACCGGAGCAGTCCATTGGGTTCTATTCGCTGCTTTCCGTGCTGTCTGCGGTTGCCTCACCGCCCTCCAGAATACTGACATCTCCTGCCCCCGGCCCGGCCAGGTTCACAATAATCGATTCCGTAGGCGGATTGCTTCGATCCGGTTGTTTGGCTACAATAGAAATTGAAACCAGGTCAGGCAGGGCCTGCATTTCCTCCGGCCATTCTTCGGACCACTCTTCACCATCAAAATACTGCACTTCGAAAGCAGCAATATCCTCGGCAATGATCGTCAGGATTCCTCCCGGTTCAAGATCTTCATGGGGATTCGGCCACAACCGCCTCATGAGTGACGAAGTTTCTCCTTCCTGCATGAGGTAATATTCCACTTCATACAAATCACCTTCCGGCTGATCGATTCTGGCCTTGGTCCTGCCGGTAGTATAAAATACCAGGTAGCTCGTATAATTATCCTGCTCAAGTGGTTCAACGGTCCCGATAAATTTAGTGTTTTCAATGTTACCGTCATTGTAAAGATTCTGAAGGTCCCGCGATATCATGTTAGCGGCAAATCTGACCTCCGCCGCGGCGTTAATGTTGCTGTCCACCATCTCGGCACCGGCCATAATCGTCCTGAGCGCACCTACCGAGACCATCGCAATAAAAACGCCTATCGTCGATGCCACCAAAACTTCAACTAACGTAAATCCGGTTCTTTTAGATAGCATTTCTTCTAATCACTCTTGCCCGGTTTCGGCACTACTTTCTTCCGACAGAGTCTCTCCGTTGAGCATAGTATCGACGGAAATACTGTAGGGCCGGTTTCTATCAACCCAGCTTACCGTCAACGTCACCAGATACAAACTGTCAATTTCCTGGTATTCGGTATCAATTTTCCAATGATATGTGTAATCAGAATCTTCATAGTCTTCCTCCAATTGTCCCATTTCGACGATTGAATCGATGCCGATATAGTCTATTAAACTAAGCTGCTTATCTACCAGTGAGGCGGCCATTTCATATCGCCTGTTAAGATGCGTTCCGGTCAGTGCCTGAGTGCCGATTGCTCCGACGATCATGACGGCCCCGCAGAGGATAATGCTCGACGCGATCACCTCGACCAGAGTAAAACCTTTTGTTTTGGTCTTCGCCCACATAATCATTCTGCGTCCAAATCAGTAGTGCCGACTTTCACGTTTTCAGCCGTCCCGAAATACATTTTCACTCTACCGGTGGCGGGGCTAATGCTGATCGAGTAATGCGTTTTCCCGTCACCGATTTGAACAACCGACGATTGCGCAGTGCCGTTCGGTGAAAAGGTAATCGTCTGTTGCTCCTCACTGACCGATTGTGTTTCCCAGCCGCTCGGCACAATATCAACTGCCTCGAATTCAACATCGCCCTGAAACTGCACGGGTTTACAATAAAAATTCTTCACTATTTCCTGCTGTGCCTGCCCGCTTTCTTCGTCCCACAATACGGTCGTCAGGTAAAATTCTTTATTGGCCAGATCCAATGCCATCTTGTACTGGCTTTGTTTCTCCACGGCTATCAACCTCGCATATTTGGCGGTAAGAAGAAAATCATACGCCGCCTTTTCCACCTGCATCTTCCTGAAGGTTCCTACATACAGACCGGCGCCGGCACCGGTGATCAATCCGATGATAACTACCACCATCAGCACCTCGGAGATGGTAAAGCCCTTTCGTCTTGTTTTACAGTTAACTTTCACGTTATGCGATCTCAAATTCGGTAGCTGATAACAACATTAATCGTTGATGATATCTGCGTTGTCGCCCTCGCCGCCGTCCATGGTATCCGCTCCCAGGCTTATCAAATCAAAACTGCCCGGGTTGTACTCGCCTTCCGCAATATAAATATATGGATTGTCCCACAGGTCAAGCAGGTCGCTGCGCTTCAGATAGGGGCCGTTCCATTTGCCCTCTTCCATGTCCGAAGGCGGCAAAACCAGTACTTCAAGCCCCTCGGAGTCGTCCGGATATCTGCCGCAGTCAATGTAAAAGCGGGCGATCGCATTTTCGATAATCGCCATCTTCGCCTTTGATAAGTCCGCTTTTGTTTTGCCGATACCCGAGAACATCCTCGGCGCTACAAATGCTGCAAGCATCGTTATAATCAAGACAACGACAAGCAACTCTACAAGTGTAAATGCCTTTCTTTTCCTGTTCTTCCGCTCCATTTTGCTACCTCTCAATAAACGATTTTGCGAATAGTACATTATGATTCATGCCGCGAATGAGCGTTATAACATTCCACCGCCGAGTTCCATGGCAATTATCGGCAGCAGAGTCGCCGCAATGATGAAACCAATCACCAGTGCCAGCAGCAATATTAAAATCGCGGGGAAAATCGACATAAACTTGTTAATGGCGGAGTCCGCTTCTGAGTCGAATGTGTCGGCGGCATTCAACAATAATTCATCGAGTTTCCCCGTCTGCTCGCCCACCGCGACAATCTGTACCAGCAGTGGCGGGAAATAACCGGACTCGCCTAAAGGCTCGGCCAGAGGCTCGCCCCGTTTGACTTTTTCCGCTACTGTGTCAATTTCCCTGCCCAACAATTCATTACCAAGCGTATCACGAACTACCCCCAGAGCCTCCAATATAGTAACGCCTCCCATTGTCAGCGCCCCGAGTGTCCGTGCAAATCGACCCACCGCTATCGTCCGTAAAACCGAACCTAAAATCGGTATTCGAAGCTTAAACGTATCGTATTGGAAGCGGCCCGTGGTTTTCACCCATTTTATCAGTCGAAAAAATCCCACACATATAGCAGCCAGGACAATCCACCCCGGGATACTCGTAAACAAACCTTGAATAAACCCGCTGATGCCCATCAATATCCTTGTCGGTAACGGCAGGACTGACAGGTCGGCACCCAAAGTGCCTATTATCTTCGGCAATATCACGGTTATGACGATGGTTACCGAGACAAGACCGAGGCACAAAACGAAAATAGGATAGGCGGAGGCATTTTTCATATTTGTTTTGATCTTCTCTTCCCTCGTCAGCATATCCGCCAACTGAACCGAAGTCTGTTCAAGTATTCCGCCTGTTTCACCAACTCGTATCATCGACAGATATAAGGGGTTAAACACTTTCTTATGCTCGGCCATAGCTTCCGAAAGAGACTGCCCGGAACTGACTGCATCTACGAGATCGCCCAGCAATTCCTTTGTTGCTATCTTGTGCTGCTGTTTGCGAAGAAGCTCAAGTCCGCTAAGCAGCGGAAGTCCCGCTCGCAAAGCCGTACTGAGCTGGGTCGTCATAGCCAAAACGTCTTTGCTTGAAACCCTTCGTGAGCCGAATTTTAATAGCTGCCCCACATCCGAAGACGCCGCCTCGGTCTGGCTGTCGCCGGGACTGTGCGACCGAATATCTTTGGTCAATTCTGTTACGAAATGGCCTTTTTCAGTCAGAGCTACAACTGCACTTCTGCGGTCAACTGCCTCTAATGTTCCCGTAACGTGTCCGCCGCCTTGATCTACCGCTTTATAGGAAAACCAGTTCACTTTAGGTATCTCACCTTTCGTATTTCATATCTCATTTGAGATGACGTTTCACTTTTACTCTCTAATCGTCCTCGCCGATACTCTTGGCAACTCTGAAGATTTCCTCAGGAGTCGTAACACCTTCTAATACCTTGGTAAGACCATCATTCACCATACTGATGTGGTCTGGGGGAGCCGCCTTGATAATCTGTTCGGTCGACGGTTTTGTTGCGATCAGCTCACGGAGCGTTCCCGTGATTCTGAGCAACTCATATATCCCGATCCGCCCGCTCATACCGGTTTGTCCGCATTCGTTGCAGCCGACCCCATGATAGAACTTCGTATCAGGCTGAATCTTCATCGAGCCATTCAGGCTTTTGATTAGACGTTCGTCCGGCTTGTACGATTCCTTGCATTTGGGACAAATCGTTCGTATAAGCCTCTGCGCCATAACCGCCTCAAGGGAGCTTGCCAGAAGGAACGGCTCTACACCCATGTCGATTAATCTCGTCACGGCCCCGGGAGCATCGTTCGTATGAAGTGTCGAAAAGACAAGGTGGCCCGTCAAAGCCGCACGAATTGCTATATTAGCAGTCTCACGGTCTCGAATCTCACCCACCATGACGATGTCAGGGTCGTGGCGAAGAATATGACGCAGGCCCGTAGCGAAAGTAAGACCTCTTTTCGGATTGACAGGCATCTGGTTAATGCCTTCAAGCTGATACTCGACAGGGTCTTCTATGGTTATCATTTTCACGGCGGGGGAGTATATCTTGTTGAGCGAAGCATAAAGCGTCGTTGTCTTGCCGCAGCCGGTCGGCCCCGTAACGAGCACAATACCATGAGTCCGGTGCAGACATTGATTGAAACCTTCCAGGCACTGATCGTTCATTCCCAAATCGTGAAGTTTCATCATGGATACCGACCGGTCCAAAATTCTCAGCTCAATGGACTCGCCGAATACGGTTGGAACGGTCGAAACACGCATATCGACTCTGCCCTTCTTACCGGAAAATTCGATATGCCCGTCCTGCGGCACAAATCGCTCGGCGATGTTCATGCCGGCCATAATCTTGATTCTGGAGATAATAGCCGCCTGGAGCCGCTTCGATGAAGGCGTCCTCTCAACAAGCATTCCGTCAACTCTGTACTTGATCTTTACCTGATGCTCGAACGGCTCGATGTGAATATCGCTGGCCCGGGCCTCGATCGCTTCGAGTATTACCAGGTTCACGAGATTTACCAGGGATGGCTCTCTTGCAATCTCGTTCAGCTTCGCCGGCGAGTAATCCCCATTATCCAATTCTTCGGTTTCTTTTCGCTGTTCGGCCGGCACAAGATCATCCATCATCCTTGCAACGTTGCTGCCGTAGAATTTCAATATTGCATTCTCCATCTCCTTCGGCTCGGCATAATATCGAAGCACCGAACAACCGGTTACCAGCCGCAAATCCTCGATAACCTGTGGCTGAAACGGATCCGTCATCGCCACTTTTAACCGGCCGTTTTCCTGGCTTAACGGCATAATATTGTATTTGCTGACCAATTCGGCCGGTACAAGCCCTATGATATCACCGCTTATCGAAATATTAGTCAAATCGACCTTGTCTATTCCCGCCTGATGCGCAAGTGCTTCATTGAGCTGAGCTTGCGTTACATAGCCGAGATCCAGCAATATCTGGCCCAATCGCCGGTGCTCGATCTTCTGTTCCGCTAAAGCATATCTAAGGCCGGACTCGTCAAGGTACGATCTTTCACAAAGCAACTCACCTAACTTTTTACGTTGTCGCAATTTCATTCCTCTCTAACAGTTTGTAAAAAACTTCGTTGCAATCTTATGTCTATATAAATAAAGAACTTATCTGAACGCCAAAACAATTAGACTCGGCCCGCAACGTTATCGGACAGAATCAGCCTGTAATTATCTTCTCAGACGCTTGAGAATGCGGTTTTCTTACAAAAAAATGTTTTTGTTGGCAAAAACTTACAATCCCGGCAAGCATTTAAGCATACTCATACCAATTGGAATTAGTTCTTGCGCCACAATGTCATTCCCGCGAAAGCGGGAATCCATTTTTCCCTATTCCAGAATCTTAGCAAAGAGCAAATCGCTGTTACTTAGCAAAATCCCTTCACTAAAAAAACGCACAAATTTAATACAATTAGTATCAGATATTCGGTTTTTTCGCACTTTCCGGCGTAAATTTATCGGCTGCTGTTTATATAGACATCTCAAACCGTCGTAGGCCATCTGAAAAATGAGCACTTTTTCACATTTTTTGATGAAAACATCGAAGAAATTAACAAAATCCACAAGTATATTCTTTTTTCGACAAGATTTAACAAATACATCAGACAATCAACAGTCAGAACATAAAAACTTTCCCAGCAATCATTTGTGGTTGACATATATGCTATTTTGATATTGCATATACCTTAATAAACCAGCAGAAATCTGATTAAAGGCTTAAAATGAGTGAAGTAACACGCATTTTGACTGCAATCGAACAAGGAAATGCTCAAGCCGCAGATGAATTGCTTCCACTGGTCTATGAGGAATTGCGTCTTTTGGCCGCTCAGAAGATGTCTCATGAACGGCCGGGCCAGACACTCCAGGCGACCGCCCTGGTTCATGAAGCCTATATCCGTCTGGTTGGCGCTGAAGCTCAGAATTGGAGCGGCCGGACACATTTCTTCGCCGCCGCTGCCGAAGCGATGCGCCGGATTCTCATCGAGAATGCCCGCCGAAAGCAACGCTGCAAACACGGTGCAAACCACCACAGAGTCGATCTCGACGATTCGGAAATAGCTCTCGAAGGCCCCTCAACCGATCTGATCGCGCTTGATGAAGCGCTCTCCAAACTCGCAGAAGAAGACCGTGTTGTCGCCGATCTGGTCAAATTGCGGTACTTTGCCGGCCTTACCCTTGAGCAGTCAGCGGCAGTTTTAGGCGTTTCCCGCCGGACCGCCGATAGATACTGGGCTTACGCCCGCGCCTGGCTGTACCAGGAAATCACCAGTGCAGAAAAACCGCACTCAAAGTAAAAAAATCTATCTTTCAGCAAAAAAGAAGATTCTTTTCAAATTCGTCAATTTTTCCTGTCGCATTTTCGCTGCGGATGTCGCATTGCTATACAGAGAAAGATTAAAGGAGCAATGAAATGGACAAAGAACCAAAAGACATTAAAGCGATCTTTTCAGAGGCAATTGAGAAGGAAATACCCGAAGAGCGTGCAGCCTACCTGGATGAAGTTTGCAGGAATGACGCGAAACTTCGATCAAAAATTGAAGCATTGCTCAAAGCCCATGAAGAAGCCGGCAGTTTTATGAATATCAGCGATCGGGAGCCGGATGTGGCCTTAGCGGGACCTTCAATTGAAGGTCCCGGCACGAGAATCGGTCGGTACGAGCTGCTGGAGTTAATCGGAGAAGGCGGCATGGGTCTGGTCTATCTGGCCGAGCAGAAAGAGCCGGTCAAACGCCGGGTCGCGCTGAAGATCGTCAAACTCGGCATGGACACGAAACAGGTTGTTGCCCGTTTCGAAGCCGAGCGCCAGACTTTAGCTCTGCTGGAACATCCAAACATTGCCCATGTATTCGACGCAGGAACAACTGAAACAGGCCGGCCATACTTTGTTATGGAATACGTAGAGGGCAAGTCCATCACGAAGTACTGCGATGAGCAAAAACTTAGCGTTGAACAAAGACTTGGACTCTTCCAACAGGTCTGCGAGGGTGTTCATCACGCACATCAAAAGGGAATTATACATCGGGACATCAAACCATCGAATATTTTGGTAACCGTTCGCGGGCAAAAAGCCGTTCCCAAGATTATTGACTTCGGCATAGCCAAGGCCATCACACAGCCGTTGAGCGGTAAAACGGCGCACACTGAGCAGGGCCAACTACTTGGCACACCCGAGTATATGAGCCCCGAACAGGCAGAAATGGCATACGAGCAAGTTGATACCCGCTCCGATATATACTCGCTGGGTGTTCTGCTTTATGAGTTACTGGCCGGCGTGCCGCCGTTCGATGCCAGGAGGCTTCGCGAAGGTGGGATTGACCATATTCAGCAGGTAATATGCGAAGAGGAGCCACGAACACCAAGCGCTCGACTGACGAGCTTGGGCGATAAAGCCAGGGCAGTTGCGGAAAGCCGCAGAACGCAGATCATCACATTAACCAGACGTCTTCATAGAGAATTGGAGTGGATACCCATGAAAGCGATGCGAAAAGATCGAACGAGAAGATACCGCTCAGCCTCCGAGCTGGCCGACGATATCCAGAACTACCTTACTGGAACTCCCCTAATCGCCGGACCTGAGTCCACTATATACAGGACAAGAAAATTTATGTATAAGCACGCAGGTTCAGTAGCCGCAGCGGCACTCCTGGCGTTAGTGATAATTCTGGGCTTGGCCGTTAGCATTATAATGGGCTGCAGAGCGGAACAGGCCCGGGAGCAGGAAGCTACTGCTCGGTTACAAGTTGAACAGGCTCTGGTGCGTGCCGAGCAGGCGGAACGGGTGGCACAGGAACAGCGAAAGAAGTCCGAGCAGTTGGCCGAGAACTATCGCAAGGCCCTCTATTTCAATCATATTGCACTAGCCGATGTGGCCTACCACAACAACGACGTGCGGCGCGTCCGCGAACTGTTGGACTCGTGCCCCAAGGACCTGCGCGGGTGGGAATGGCATCGCCTCAATTACGTCTCGGACCAGTCTCGTATGACAATGTACGGCCATGATGGGTGGGAGCTGGGAATCAGCCCGGACGGCAAGTGGATTGCCTCCGGCGGGCAAGACAATACCGTCAAAGTCTGGGACGCAGCCACAGGTGCGGAAGTAATGACCTTGCGCGGGCACAAGGCGCAAGTAGTGACCGCCGCATTCAGTCCAGATGGTCATAAAATCGTCTCAGGAGCCCGCGACCGTATGCTGAAGGTCTGGGACGCTGCGAGCCACAAGGAACTGCTGACACTTATGGGACACGACGGGATCGCCGGCGCCCTTTTCAGTCCGGACGGCAAGAGGATCATCTCCGGCAGTCTTGACAAGACCATCAGGGTGTGGGATGCGCAGACCGGTGCAGCGCTAATGACATTGCGTGGACATGAGGCACCCGTCATCTGTCATGCGGTCAGTCCGGACGGCAGGCACATCGTGTCCGGTGACAGGGACAACACAGTCAGGGTGTGGGACATAGTGTCCCGCTCGGAGGTGATAACACTACGCGGGCATCAGGGAAACGTCAACGGCGTGAGGTTCAGCCCCGACGGCACGCGAATCGTATCGGGTAGTTGGGACGGAACCATCAAAGTCTGGGATGCGAAAACAGGCGAGGAACTCCTGAGCATTCATGGACACGAGGCGAGAGTCTATGATGTGGCATTTGATCCCAGCGGCAAGTGGATTGCTTCTGCCAGTCAAGATGGAACCGTGAAGTTGTGGAACAGCTCAACCGGAGCTGAATTGATGACACTGCGTGGGCATAAGGCGTACGTCAGTTCCGTGGTCTTCAGCCCGGACGGCAAGTGGATCGCATCGAACAGCGGGGACGGAACGGTCAAGGTGTGGGACGCGACCGGTGACCACGAATACATGCGGATTCCGGCAGACGGTGGCACATGGCAGGGAATCAGCTTCAGTCCTGATGGAAACCGCGTTCTTACCGGGAGCCGTGATCCTGGGGGATTGATCAGGGTATGGGACCGTTGGACCGGCGCCGAATTGATGACACTTCGCGGGTCCGAAAACGATACGATTGCGT
>Ga0307378_10009483_pt1 | contig 12792 bp, 9 predicted proteins | sample UN1MG_FD_202238 | JGI IMG/M metagenome (GOLD analysis project Ga0307378, IMG submission 202238) | Soil microbial communities from Risofladan, Vaasa, Finland - UN-1 | ecosystem: Environmental > Terrestrial > Soil > Coastal area > Acid sulfate soil | place: Finland: Risofladan, Vaasa | collected...
CAATATCAAAACCGAAGTGTTTTGGAGTTAGTAAGTTAACATCGCCTTTATCACGGTATTTTATATGAGATTTTCCAATTACAGCTACTTGCTGTCTTACTTTCAAATAGGTATTTGTTATTGGTTCACAATCTCCCAAAGCAACAACCGTTATTATATCCGGACTGCAAACATATGGTTTATTGTCTAACCAGGTAATATGATTTTCATTTTTAAACCATATCTTAAATGTATGTCCCTGGAATTCATCTAAACCTTCAAATACATGTGTACCAAACATAAAGCCTTTTTTATCTTCAAACTCTCTTTTTGTAACTGTTCCTTTGAAAAGTAAATGTCCTCCAATTAATTCAACTACTTTTTCCACTGGGTCATTTCCTGCTGTTTCCCTTGCTTTTCTTATTGTTTTGCCAACGATATAACTATCCGTCAATGTACCAGGTATCATCACTTCTTTTAATTCTTTAATTTTCATAAGAAATCCAATATTACCCGTCATTTGATTCGTTACCATAACAATTGAACGTCCATATTCCTCCACCATTCCAAAATTTATAGCACTTTCAATAATATTAACATTTCCCCATAAATCACACATAACCAAGGGACAAATGCTTTTGTTTTTAACACAAGGGGTTGCCTGGGTTAATTCTGGTATCGCTCTCCCCGCAAAATCTCCATCTATAAAAACTTTATTCAACCTTGCCGCCGTATCTAATGGTGCTGGTGTATTGCTTCCACCTAACTCTCCCGCAATCAAAGCACCCAGTTTTATTTGTTTATATTTTTCCAGTTCTTGGACTGCTTTTATTAACGGCCTCTCCACGGTAGGTTCACCTAAACCCATCTCTTTTAGTTTTTTTAAATTTTCCTCAGAGATAGGTGCAATAGAACCCATATAAAATGGCATTGCCACCCATTCTTCTTCATTTATTTCTGAGATGTCAACCCAACTTAATTTATATCCCTCTTCTAATGCTTTTAAAAGGAAGTCTAGACCTAATTTAGGATCTCCACCGCCGCCTGTTCCCATAAAAGTCACACCTCTTACAAAATCCTCTACATCCTGTTTATTTTTCAAAGTATAATTAGACATTTTTTACCTCTTCAAGTTTTATATTTTTTCATATTATTTTTGACAGTACCTTTTCTAATTATAAACTTTCTACTTTATTTCTGTTCTTAAAAACAAATGGTGTTTTACTTAATTCTTATTTAATTCCTCAACTGTCACGTAATCCCCATCATATCCCAGTTTCTCAATAACGTGTTTAAATACTTTATAACCGTTCAATTCTCTCCATTTAGCATGACATGGGAATGCTAATACACCAATTTCCATGCCTTCCTCCAAGTCTGCATTTGTTAAAGCTTGCCCTCCGACTGATATGGTACAAATCAAATCCGGAACCATAGCAACTATTTGTCCATTCTTCTTAGCAATCATATTCTCATTTTTATATTCCACAGTAAGTACATTGGTTTTACATTTTCCGGACTCTTGTACGATATAGCGTCCAAAATCAAAGCCTTCTTTAGTTTGTATTGTCATATCCTGAACCTTGCCTCTTATTAACTCGTATCCGTTAAACTGATCTATTAATAATTTAACAAAGTCATTTTTATTCTCTATGGCTTCTCTAATAGTCACCCCGATTTTTTCAGCGATACTTACTGTGCCAGGTATCATCGCTTGTTTGCACATGTTGCCATCCATCACATATGATGCAATGCCTCCGCTCATACCCAATGCCGAGATTACATTTCTTGCAATATTTTCACAATCATAAGAATTTTCTGTATAAACAACAACTACATTGCTTTTTTTATCTGCTATTACAAAAGGAGATGGCGGTATATTGTAGAAGTGAAACATGAGCATTTCAAGTTCAGGGACAGCTCTTCCCGCACCATCTGCATCTAGAATAGGCAGGCTTTTTTTCGCTCCTGCATATATAGGCACCATAGTATTAAATGCACCGGTTTCTACGGGTATTAAACAATCTATTTTTGAGCCAATTGTTCTTTCAAGCACCTCCAAAGCGTTAATTGATTCAATATCAAAACGTTTTTCTAATATAGCTATTGGTGCGCCCATACCTGCTACCGTAGCAATCTTTTCACTACCTTTAAGCTCATCAAAATTAATTAATCTTGGTTCTATATTTAATGCTTTAATTTGTTCTGCTAACATCAATCCAGATTTTATTGAACCTCCGCCACCCGCACCAAGAAGTGCAGAACCATTAATAATATCTAGCATATTTTTGTGTGTCAATCTTCTCATCTTATACTCTCTTCATTCAAATTTATTTTTTATTGAAATTCAACAAAGCAACAAAATCATCTATGACATTATCCAGCATCGTTACAAATTCTTTTTCATCGGTCATACAACTATATTTTTTCTCCTCAATTTTTTCTATAATCTTTGATACTTCTTCGTTCCCTATAAGATTATTTTTTTCCAATATACCATATAATTTACTTATAGAATCAACAAGCCGGAATGGCCCATATATTTTAGGTTCATCTACGCATCCCCTTGCACTTGTAACCATATAAGCAAATAGTTTTATTATTTCCTTCTCATCCATTAAATTCTACCCCCCCATGTATTAAAGAAAGTTACCTCTTTAACACTTCTCCTTTTGGGAGTGCTAGTCATTTCATCAGAATATCCAACGCTGATGATTAAATCTGCTGAAACATAGTCCGGAAGATTCAATATTGTACTAATAGCTCTTTTATTAAAAGATTTCACGGGACATGTACTTAAACCTATCTCTTCTGCTAAAAGCATTATATTCTGGGCCGCCATTGAGATATCCATCACACATAGCTCATCTCTTCCCAAGGTACCTGCCGTTTCAAAAGCCTTCTTTCTATCGCTGCAAATCAAAATTACACTTGGAGGTTTTCCTAAAAGTCCGGGGCTAAATACATTTACCTGTTCAATTGTATTAGCGTCATCTACAATAATAAAATACCATGGCTGTACATTGCTTCCTGAGGGTGCCCAGATAGCTGCTTCAATTAATTGTAATAATAAATTTTTAGATACATTTTCTTTTTTATACTTTCGGATGCTTCTTCTTTTTTTTATTACATCCAAAATGCTATCTCCCATTTTATCCATTCCATTCTTTTTATTTAGATTCTTACTGATTGTCCTATGAATTTTTAAATGTCTCCTAAACTTATAGCAAAAAATTGATTTTATACCTATTTCAACAGATATTATTTCGTTATTAACTTTCTCAATCCTCTTCTCTACACCTTTATGTGAACTTTCATGTTATCCAACCGGCAATGAATACTGTTGTATTGTAAACATGAATTTTGTTAAAATTAACTTTATGCATTTAAAAATGAGGAGGTCTCAATCTATATATATTAAAAATCTTAGTGTAATTAATTATAGCAACCTGTTTTCAATAGGAACATAATCATAATCAAATCCAAAGGCTTTCGGACCTAAGATTCCTATACCCTTTTCACTACGGAACATTGGCCTTGCTTTAAGTCCAACAACAGCAACATTGTTACCTTCTCTTATTTTGGGGTTTGCCAAAGGTTCGCCTGTTACTACGTCAACAACAGTTATAATATCCGGGCTTGTAACTAAGACTCCACCATTTTTCCAGCAAATATGATTCTCATTTTTAAACCAAATTTTAATTACATCGCCTTCAAACTCGCCTTCTCCAGCTATTGTATGTGTCCCCCAATAGTACCCTATACGATCTTCCCATTCCTTTTTAACGACTTTACCCCGGGAAATTATCCACCCACCTAATAATTTTGTTATCTCGGCAATTGGGTCTTTTCCTGCTTCTCTTGTTTCACGTATAAGTTTTCCGATATTATAACATTCTGTTAATGTCCCCGGTATAATCACTTCCCTAACTTCCTTACCAATCATAAGGAAACCCGCATCGCCTGTTAATCCATATGAAGCAGCACTTAAGAATTTACCTATGCGTTCTGCTATAGAATAGCTGGTAGAGTCTTTAATAATACAAACGTTTCCCCAGGCATCAACAGATGTAATAGGTAGTAAGGACTTGTCATGCAGATAAGGAGTTGTTTGGGATATTTCCGGAATTGCACGGCCAGTATAATCACCATCTATGGTGGGAATGCCCAAAATCAAACCAGCGGCAATACACCCCGGTGTATTTGCACCACCAAGCTCAATAGGTATCAATGCATTAACTTTTTTCCCGGTATAATTAGATAGCTCTTGAATAGCTATTGCCAAGCAATCCTTCTGTTTATTTTTTATAGTACCAAGACCAATGCTTGCCATTTCCTTAATTGTTTGTTCAGTATGAGGAGCAATAGAACCCATTAGGAATGGACAAACAGTCAAATCATCGTCTGAAATATCATCAATATCAATCCATCCAACTTCCTTTCCTTTTTCTAATTCACTAACAAGAGAATCTATACCATTTTCTGGTAAGCCCCCTCCCCCTGTTCCATAAAACGTACATCCTCTAACGAAATCCTCAATTTCCTGCCTGTTTTTTAAAGTTGCCTTCAACATTTCTTTTCCTCCTCTATGATATTTATTATTTATTAACTATACATTGGTATGGATGGGAATAAATATATTGTATAAAAGTAATTATAAAATATTATTTATTAATCTGTACTTTTACGATTAAAATTATAGACCCACCCCCTTAGAGTTAAGAAATCTTATGATCTATGCCTTTTCATTTTACTTATTTAACCTACCATGAATCTGCAACGCCAATCTCCAAATCCATAGTAGTTGGTATAATCAATTACCTCCTCTTAAATAAATTAAATATTATGACAACGAGCATAATGTCCGGGTTCAATCTCTCGCATCACTGGATCTTCGGTAAAGCAGATATCCGTCTTGAAAGGGCAGCGTGTATTAAAACTACATCCGGGCGGCACGTCCACCGGACTGGGAATCTCGCCTACGGAGTGAATTTTGTTCGGCTTTAACTTTGCCTCTTCCTCAAACAATATGGGAATGGAAGACAACAACATCTGCGTATAGGGGTGAAGGGGCTTCTGAAAGAATTCAGTAGCGGACGCGAACTCTGCGATTTTGCCCAGGTACATAATTGCGATCCTGGTCGCAACATTCCGCATCAGACTCAGGTCATGAGTAATGAAAAGATAGGTAAGGCCGAATTCTTTCTGCAACCGAATTAGTCTGTTAATGATCTTACCCTGCACAGATACATCGAGAGCCGAAGTAGGTTCATCCAACACTATAAAAGAGGGTTTGGTAGCCAGGGCGCGCGCGATTGCCACCATCTGTCGTTCGCCACCTCCAAGCGTAATTGGTGACTTGAAACGGTAGTGAGATGGAAGCTCGACCATATCGAGTAGATCGATAACTTTCTTTTCTATCGAATTACCCTTTTTGATCATATTGTGTACACGCAAAGGCATCTCCAGGATATTTTGAATGTTTCTCATAGGATTCAACGAAGAGCCAGGGTCCTGAAAAACGATCTGGATATCCTTTTTCAGGTGCATGGGACGTTTCACCGCAGGCCGCGCAATATCCTCTCCCTTGAAAACGAGCGAACCGGACGTTGGCTCGTACATGCCCACCGTCATGTATGCTGTAGTGCTCTTTCCTGAACCAGACTCTCCAACCAGGCCAAAACATTCACCTTGTTTCACAGAGAAGTTGATGACATCCACTGCCTTCACTGCGATCCACTTTTTCTTGAAAATGCCAGATAGATTGATCGGAAAGTGCTTGACCAAATTTTTTGCCACAAGTATATTATTGTTTATGTCCATAACATCAGGCATTTTTCCTGTCCCCCTGTCCATCCTGGTATAAGTAACATGCCACCTGGTGTCCATCACCTACATCAATATAAGGCGGCATCGCTTTGGAGCAGGGTTCAAATGCATACTGGCATCGAGGTTCAAATCGACAGCCAGGAGGGGGGTTACGATAATCCGGGATACGTCCGGGAATTCCCTCTGCAAAACCGCCACCGCTAAGACGCGGCACCGAAGCCAGCAACCCTTGGGTATAAGGGTGAAAAGGCTTTTCAAACAACAAGGAAGTAGCAGCCATCTCTATCATATTACCGGCATACATGACGTATACACGTTCGGTTATCTCGCGAGCTAATCCCAATGAATGAGTAATTAAAATGAGTGAGGCCCCCTTTTTTTCAACCAAGTCTCTGATCAAGCGTAGAACTTGATCTTGAATGGTCACATCAAGGTTAGTAGTAGGCTCATCGGCAATAAGAAGGTCGCGGGCAGTGGCAATAGCAAACGCAATGCACACTCTCTGGCGCATACCTCCGCTGAGTTGAATCGGGTAACTATCCAGCATACGTTCTGGGTCGGGCAAACGCGCTTCATGTAATGCGCCTAGAGCAACATTTTTCTTATTTGCTACTTTCTGTCCAGAAGAACCGGCTGAATATTTAATGATATCATACAATTGCTGCCCTATTGTGAAAACAGGATTGAGCGCAGAGGTAGGGTCTTGAAAAATCATGGATAAGCCTCTCCCCCTCAAATCTGCCAGCTCTCTAGAGTTTAGTTTAAGAATATTTTTACCACGAACAAAGATATCGCCCTCCGGAATCAATGCCAGGTTAGGCAGAATACGCAGCAATGCCTTCATCGTCGTCGTTTTACCACATCCAGCTTCGCCAACCAGTCCAACCTTTTCGCCGAATTTTACATTAAAATTGACACCGTTCAACACCTTTAGCACGCCACCATAGACTTTGAACCACACATGCAGATTTTTGATATCTAACAACGTTTCAGACATAACAACTATGCCTCCTCAGGACTGAGAGCATCACGGATGCCATCACCAAACAGATTGAAGCCCAATACCACGAACATGATAGCCAAAGCCGGAAACAGAGCTATCCACCACTGAGCCGGCATCCGTTCAACACCTTCTGCGATCATAGTCCCTAGAGCTGGCTTAGGAGGTTGTTCACCCAGGCCAACGAAACTCAGAGCAGCACCAACTAATGTTACCCACCCTACATCCAATGCCATTTTTGTGAAGAGTGAAGAGGAGCAGTTCGGCAAAATTTCATGAAATATGATATATATCTTACTCGCACCGGTGAGCTCAGCAGCCTGCACGTAATACTCGTTTTTTATCGATGAGGCCAGGGAATAGGTTATTCGTGTATACCATGGCCACCAACTCACAGTTACGGCAATCATGGAGTTCATGAGCGTTGGTTTCAACATCGCAGCTATGGAGAGCGCCAGGATAATAGGGGGAAGGCTAATAAACACATCGGTCACTCTCATAATCACAGTTTCGACCCATGTACCCGAATAATAGCCAGCGGTTAATCCTGTTAACGTACCAAAAGGAACGCTAATAGCTAATACCACTATAGCCATGAGTAAGGCATTTCTAAAAGCGAAGATAATCCTCGACAGGATATCTCGCCCAATCGTGTCAGTGCCCATCAAGTGTTGCCAGCTTGGTGGTTGGTTCTTGCCCTTGAAATCGACAAACTTTCCCGAATGTTGTGGGTAAGGAGCCACATAGGGCGCAAACACCGCGAGGAAAACAATTGTAACTACCATAACCAGGCCTAACACAGATAACCAGTTCCTGGAAAACTTGTACCAGGTTCTTTTCAATGAATCCAGCGTCCTGGCCCATGGGTTCTCAATCGCACTGGACGTAAGCATTTCTTCGGTCGTCATTTAGACACTCCTCCCCAATAAACGAATGCGTGGGTCCAAGTAGGCGACAATGATGTCTACCACGATATTCAGGGTAATAAACACGACACCAAGCACCATTACCACTCCAACAATAGCATTTACATCTTTATTGAGCATCACTTGTATGCCATATCGCGCCAATCCCGGAAAGCCGAAAATTTTCTCCACCATAAACGCATAGCCAAAGGTCGCAGCGATATCCAACGCCATCACTGTAATGGGCGCGATCAAAGATGGTTTTAGCAGATACTTCCCGGTCACAACCCTATTCGGGACGCCGTAAGCAATCATTGAAGCGATGCAGTCTTTGTTCTGGTTATCTGCCATGCTCGAACGTGTGATACGCGCTGCCTGCGACATAGGTGGCAAAGCTAGCGCAATAGCAGGTAAGATGAGGTGTACAACCGCATCCCAAAAAAGATCAAATCGTCCATTCAAAAGGCTATCTATCGTATACATTCCTGTGATAGTAGAAGGAGGTATGACTCCTTCAGTCAACCGCCCATATGTTGGGAAGATATGCCAAACAAAGCCGAACAACAACATCAAGATAACAGCCCAGGCAAAAGCCGGAGTTACGATACCCAAATAAGAAAAAAGGCGGACTATGTTGTCAAACCACGTATTAGCATATCTTGCGGATATGACTCCCAGAGAAATACCAGCTACTACGATAAAAAGTGCTGTTAGTCCGACCAATTCCAAAGTTGCCGGAAAGAATTCCCGGATGTCCTGCTTGACCGGACGTCGAGTAACAAGAGAATCTCCAAGGTTTCCATGCGCAACTTCCCATAACCACAAACCATATTGTTGGAGCAAAGGCTCGTCCAGGTGCATCTGCTGCCTGAGTCTTTCGACCACTTCTACCGGTGCTCTGGGGCCCAGCGCCATACGAGCCGGATCACCGGGAACGATGCGCGCAATTAAAAATATCAATATGGATAGACCAAATAGAACAAATATTGAAATGGCCAACCTGCGCAGTATAAAAGGACCTAATCTCATTGAGCCTTCCTTTCTTTCAGACGCTATCAATTTAAAGGGGTGAGGCAGCAATATTCTTTACCTAAACTACCCCGCCCCTTTAGTGAAGTGTCAGATCATCTACCTATTATTTGAGCAGTTCCGCTCTCTTCTCAGGGAAGACCTTCATATCACGCACGTAAAAACTGTAACCCATCGGTGGAGCAGAGGGTTCTCCGGCTTTAACTCGTTCTGCTAAAGGCCAAATTAGGTAGTCTGCCTGATAACCAAACTCCTGAGCCTGATCGGCCAACCAAATGGTGGGGGCTAGATCCACAAGTGTATGTTGAATCTCAGAATACTTTTTGAAACGCTCATCCAGATCCACTGTCGCCAGCGCGTCTTCGATAGCAGCATCGATATTAGGTGAACCGAGCCATTCACATTGCTCCCAAGTGCCCTGAGACTTGGAGTGATACCGTGTTTCCAGCATCGAGCCAGCCTCATTGTAGTGGGCAGCCACGTAAACGACAGAGCCATTCGGGGTGGTCTTCACGGTCTGGGCATCGTCGATCATTAAACCAAAAGGTTTCTTAAAGATCTCGACATCGATACCGATCTCAGCCGCATTGACCTGGAACAATAGTGCCACTTTTTCCTCATCGGGTACTTCAGCGCACCAGGATAGGGAGAAGGGAATATTTTCCTGGCCGGCATATGCTGATTTGGCCATTTCTTCCTTAGCTTTCTCCAAGTTGTAAGTGTATTGTAAAACATCCTTGCTATGACCGGGTAGTGTCTGAGGGACCGGACCAATCGATTGGACATAGTATGGCCAGATATCATTCACTACTACATCATAGTCCGTCACCCATGATAGTGCTTTTCTGACATGGATATCATCTGTTGGCGGGACCTTAGTATTAAACATGATCTGAAGATTATGTGGGGCTAAATAGGCCATAGTATCAACTCCTGGGATCTCACGGAGAGCAGCATAAGCTTCCATTGGCAGAGTCTCAGAGGTAATTTCCAATTCTCGATTCTTCATCAGCGTACGGATAGCTACCTCGCCGGGGAAGGCAAATTCTCTGAAGAAATCAGGAGCACCTTCTTCCCAGCCGGCCCAGTAGTCGTCAAACTTTTCTCCCAGCAGGGATTCTTCCATCTTCATTTCTTTGACTTCGTATGGACCGCTGCCAGCGTCGTGAGTTAGAAGCCACTTTTTACCATAGTCGCCCATATCTCCGTACATTGCTTCAGATTTGTCAATATTCTCCATGACCTGAGATTTATTGAGGATGTAAAGACGGACCAATGCAGGGACAAATGGGCCAAACGGTCTTGCCAACTTGAACTCGACCGTGTAATCATCGACAGCTTTGACCGATTCAATGCCAGAAATAATATTGCCTTGAGCATCTTTGGTCTGTAATATGTAGGCAAAACCCTCACCGATATTGAACAAGCGCTCTGTACTGAAAACGACATCTTCTGCGGTTAATTCGTCACCGTTGTGAAACTTCACTCCTTCCCTAAGGTAAAAAGTATAGGTAAGGAAATCATCAGAGATGTCCCACTTCTCGGCCAGGTGGGGTCTTACTGACCCATCCAGGTTCGGGAATATCAATGTGTCGTATAACTGGACTATCGCCATGGTGTCAGAAAAATCTGTCCCCACAGCAGGATCAATGTATGTCGGCCAGTCCTCACACCAACGCACAATACTCTCCGGATTGTGTTCTGCAGCAGAAGCTGCTGTAATTCCGATTACAGGGATAGCTAACAAAGCCATCAAAATCATCAAGTAAAGCAATAGTTTAAGATTTTTCATATTATTACCTCCTAAATAATAATTAATCCAAGTATCCTTTGCTTTTAACTGTAAATTAACACGGGTAAACATATTCCGTTAGCTTAAAACAACGCATCCCGATAATTCAATGTTTTTTCAGCTTAACACCTCCTTTCCAAAAAGAATAAAACCTAATTATCGCAGCATTAACCTGTTGTTATTTCTTCTATTGGAATGATTCTATTAATATAACACGAAGTTAAATAAAGATGATTAACTTTCATTCAAATCAAAGTATATTAAATAATCCTTTCTTCCATTAAAGTAATTAGAGCTAATATAAAATCTTGCAGAAAATCGGTAAAAACCTTCTGTATATTTCTGGGGAATGACCATATAACAAATGAACATGATCTTTCTTGATTCCTATCTCTATATACTCCCAACCAGGATAATATTTTCTAATATCTTGGAGCTTTGTCTCCAGGCAACTCTTTACTTTTGTGAACAATATTTTTCTCCAGTATCGAGTGATCCAGTCGATATGATATTGGGTTTTGTATACGGTATGGGCTGCTTTGTATAGTTTTATCTAATAGCATGCCGATAAGCAGAAATTTCTTCGAATTGCATCTTACTGCATTACTTTTCTTTTTTGTATAGTATACTTTTTTTTATTTTTTGTCAATCAATAAAGGTTTGAGGGAATAATCTCCGGAATTATACAGATTAATGATTTTATATCTTACTTTCGCCTGAGGGGATAATTTATCTATATAATTTAAAAACAATATTAATTATCTAAGAAATTGGGATGTTGACCCCCCAACTGCAACACTCCCCCAGGCTTATCAGAGGTTTTGCTGATTTGACTGTATCATACTTAAAATTAGAAGCAAATTCATTTTCTCTTTCTCTCAATCTTTGCCCCATAAGTATGGTACAGTTTGAAAGGGTATTTTTTACTATTAACTCGATCAGATTGGATCTCTATTAACTTTATAGGGTTTATAATCTTAATTGCTTCGAGGTCAGCTGGTCCCAGGTGAGCTTGGGCTGATAAGAGTGTGTTATATTACAAGAACTGACTCCTATTGCCTTCTGTGACTATATATAAAATACAGATTAAAAAAATTACCTTGAGTCTGCACATATTTTGCAATATTAATTTCTCCTGTTCTAAATTATAGTTTATAAATTGGATAAATTTAGTAATTAGATTATGCCGGGCTACAGTTCAATCTTCCATATTAACCTCTTGATATGACTAATTTTACCATTTTCCCCATCTTTGCTTATTTGGCACGAATTCACTGACAGAATTACGGTAAGAATACAACCTGTGATAATGAGAGCTAATGTAACTATAAGCACATTTAAATAGGGATATTTTTTTATAAAGATTTACTTTTTTTATTTTTCTGACATAAGATTGAAGTGTTAATTTAAATAACTTCGATAAATTCAAGAAGCATCGCCTCCTTTTAATGCTTAAGGTGGGTTGATGCTAATAGAATAAAAAAACTGCCCACCTTTTTTATCTTTTTAAAATAAAAAAAATCGGCAGTTTGGCGGTCATGTCACTAAAAGTGATTTAGACCCAAAGCTTTGCGACCTATCCTTTCGGATAGTGTACCTTTCTCAACTTTTCCTGTAGTATTACTTTAGTACTTCACCTTCTTATTAAGAATATTTTATAAATTATTTTCTTTATTTTTTGTTGTGAATACTCTATACGACATAAATTTCAAAAATCCTTCTTTTTTGAGAAAATATTTTTAAAAAATTAATGTTGATAGATAATACATTATAAAATAAACTAATTTAAAAGGGGACATCCTATTTATTATTTTACCGGGCATCCTTTAATTTGTTCACTCGGATAATTATTAATTACCCAACTGCAACACTCCCCCAGGCTTATCAGAGGTTTTGTTGATTTTAGTTGATTGACAAACTTATAATTTCTTATATAATATATATAAAGATATTGTTAGAAATAGTTTCTACAATATAGAAACATAATAAAGCGCGAAAAGGCGAAAGGACCCATATAATGTGCGAAGGGGCTACAATAAACTCTAGCACGACGAGTATGTTGGGTGTACCATCGGGGGGAAGCTCTTGGATGTACAAGATGTTTCCTGATCGATATGCCAAGTACTATATGATAGTTCCTGCCATCTTGTATCTTTTGCTTATTGGCATCTTTCCCCTGATATTTTCCTTTATATTGTCTTTTCTCAATTGGGATGTTGCGGCAGGCAAACCGATGACATTCGCTGGTTTAGGCAACT
>Ga0307378_10009484_pt1 | contig 12791 bp, 8 predicted proteins | sample UN1MG_FD_202238 | JGI IMG/M metagenome (GOLD analysis project Ga0307378, IMG submission 202238) | Soil microbial communities from Risofladan, Vaasa, Finland - UN-1 | ecosystem: Environmental > Terrestrial > Soil > Coastal area > Acid sulfate soil | place: Finland: Risofladan, Vaasa | collected...
CCGTCGGACCTGACGCACGCTCAACTTCAGCAGCCGCGCCGCCTCCCGTTGCCTCCGCCGGCCCGACAACACCGACGCCATCACCTTCAGCCGATCCCGATCACGCTGGCTCATCTCGATCCGGTCCTTTTCCATCCGCTTCCTTTGGCCCCCAGGAAGCGGACATTTCTACTGGGTCCCGACCGGACATTACTACTGGGTCACGACACGCGCGACATCACCGCTTGAAAGGCCGGCTTCGTTCGCCTATGGTATGCGACCGCTGGTCGGGAATATGGCGCGGCGGCTGCGGAGAACCGCCGCGAAAAGGTGGGGGAATAGCGCTGTCGTAGCCGTGAGGACGCGTGGGTTACGGGGGTCGTGGAATTCGGGTGTTCCTTGGTCCAAGGAGAGCGTCATGAGAGTTCGTCTGGCACTGGCAGCGATGGGTGCGGTACTGGCGATTGCATCGACGGGCTATGCGGCGTCCACGGGGTCTCCGTTCTACGGCGACCCTCCGGACGACCACCATCCGTGGGCCATCCATGACCAGAACCGCCCGCAGCCCGCGGTGGTGACACCCGGCACGTTCAGCGCGCCGGCGCAGCCGGGCAAGCCGCCCTCGGACGCGATCGTCCTGTTCGACGGTACGGATCTCTCGAAGTGGGAAGCCGACAAGAACGAGGGCGGTCCCACCAAGTGGGTCATCAAGGATGGCGCGATGGAATGCACCCCCGGGTCCGGCTACATCCGCACGAAAGAGAAGTTCGGCGACTGCCAGTTGCACGTCGAGTGGGCCGCGCCCAAGAACGTCCAGGGCGACAGCCAGGGTCGCGGCAACAGCGGCATCTTCCTGATGGGGAGGGTCGAGATCCAGGTGCTCGACGACTACAACAACCCGACGTACGCCGACGGCTTTGCCGGCTCGGCCTATGGCGTCAACCCGCCGATGGCGAACCCGTTGCATGCGCCGGGCGAGTTCCAGGTCGTGGACATCGTCTTCCGCCGCCCGATCTATAAGGACGGCAAGCCCCTGGACCCCGGTTACGTGACCGTCTTCATCAACGGGGTGCTCGTGCAGGACCACACGGTGCTGGAAGGCGGCACCGGCCACATGGGGCGCAGCAGGCCCGGCCCCTTGCCCGAGAAGGGCCCGCTGAAGCTTCAGGACCACGGCAACCCCGTGCGCTTCCGCAACGTGTGGTACCGCCAGCTTCCGCCGCGCGCCGTGGAGGGCGGCACGGACGGCCCGCTGACGGCCGAAGCCACGCTGGCCAAGCGCAAGGAGATCGCGGCCGCGCTGCGGCAGGACGCCGCCAAGTTGAAGTCGGCCGCCAATCCGTTGCCCGAACTGCTCAGGCTGATGGAGTCGCTCGTGTACGAGAAGGATGAGCCGACGGTCCAGAAGGTGCAGCAGATGGCCGGGCAATATGTCGACAGCGTGAAGAAGATGCCGGCCGACAAGATCCGGGCGAAGAAGGGTGACGTGAAGCGCCTGGGCGGTGCCTTCAAGTATCTTGCCAAGTTCAAGATTCTGCCGGCCACGTTCCCACCGAAGGTGGCAGTCGACAATCTCGTCAAGGACCAGAACTGGGAGAAGTAGCGGACCGGCTCGACCATCGCGATGACCGGCTGCCGAGGATTCCCGGCAAGGGCCTGTGGGTTCCCTGGACGTGCCGGTCGCGGCGGCTCGCTTGTCACGAGCCCGGGGGGCTCTCTCTTGGAGACTGAATGTGCGCATGTTCGTCTGCACCGCTGCCGTGCTGCTGCTCCTTGCCCCGGCGCCTGCGCGGGCAGACTGGCCGGAGTTCCGCGGCCCACGAGGCAACGGGCTTGCCACGGACCCGGGCGATGCGAAGCCGCTCGGTCTTCCCCTCCGCTGGAGCGAAACCGAGAACGTGAAGTGGAAGGCCCCGATTCCCCATTGCGGCTGGTCCACGCCGGTCGTCGTGGGCGGGCAGGTCTGGCTGACCACGGCTACGCTGGACGGGAAAGACTTCTTCGCGATCTCTATCGATGCCGAGACGGGCCGCGTCCGCTCTAGCGAGAGGCTTTTCCATGCCGACGACCCGGAGCCGCTGGGCAATAACGTCAACGGCTACGCCTCGCCATCGCCGGTAATCGAGCCCGGCCGGGTGTACGTTCACTTCGGCAGTTACGGGACGGCGTGCCTCGACACCGCCACGTGCAAGGTGCTCTGGGAGCGCCGCGACCTGGCGTGCCGCCACTACCGCGGGCCGGGCTCGTCGGCCATCCTCTTTGAGGACCTTCTGGTCCTGACGTTTGACGGCGTGGACGTGCAGTACCTCGTGGCACTCGACACCAAGACCGGCCGGACCGTGTGGAAGACCGACCGCTCGACCGTGTGGGACGACCTCGATGCCCAGGGCAAGCCGACGAGGGAAGGGGATTTCCGCAAGGCATTCTCGACGCCGCTCGTCATCGACGCCGGCGGCAAGTCGCAGATGGTCAGCCTGGGCGCGAGGGCCGCGTTCTCGTACGACCCGCGCACCGGACGCGAACTCTGGAAGGTCCGTCACGCCGGTCACTCGAGCGCCCCGCGGCCCGTGTTCGGCCACGGCCTCGTGTTCTTCACCACCGGCCACGGCACCACGCAGTTGTGGGCCGTCCGTGTCGACGGCCAGGGCGACGTGACCGATAGCCACGTGGCGTGGAAAGCCGACCGCGGCGTGCCGCTGACGCCGTCGCCCTTGCTCGTCGGCGACCTGCTCTATATGGTCAGCGACAACGGCACGGCGACGTGCCTGGAAGCCGCAACGGGAAAACAGGTCTGGCGGGAGCGGATCGGCGGGAACTACGCCGCATCGCCGGTCTACGCCGACGGGCGGATGTACTTCTTCAACCAGCAGGGGAAGGCCAACGTGCTGAAGGCCGGGCGCGCGCTGGAGGTCCTCGCGACCAACACGCTGGAGGACGGCTGCATGGCCTCGCCGGCGGTTTCGGGGAAGGGCCTGTTCGTGAGGACCAAGACACACCTGTACCGGATCGAAGCGGCGAACGCCGGGGAAAGGTCCGCACCGTGAGCAACGACTGCCTGCTCGGCCCGGCCCTGGCGGCCGGGGCCGTTGCGGCGACGTGGGTCCCGAAAACGCCGTCCGGAGTCTGCGGGGTGAGTGAGGAGCCTTCGGGCATACAAGGCAAGGCGGGACTCAGAACCGGTGCCGGTCCCCTGTCCTCATAACGTGGTTTCTTTCACTCGTCTGCCGAGCGGGACAGCCCTGCTTCGGCCCAGGCCGACTTCAGTTCGTATACCGCCATGGACAGTATCCTCGGGCTGCCGCCATCGCAGAACAGCTCCAGGCCCGACTTCCCCGGGTCAGGCAGGAAACACGAGCTCATGGACACCTTGCCGTCGTTGGCAAAGACTTCTATGGACGTGCGGTCGACAAGTATCCGCAGGGTTATCCGGCCGTTGGCGGCGTCGACCGAGGCCTTCTTGCCAAGACAGGTCAGCGTCTTTTTCTCGGCGGAATACGTCACGGCTTCGCCTCTGCACGTGACGCCAAACTTGGTGGCGCCGGCGAGGTCGACCTGCAACTGGATATCGAAAAGCTCGCCCGACACATCCTTGAGCAGGTTCTCGCCCGGTTTGGCGATCGTGTCTTTCCAGGCGTGCCTCTTTCCATAGAGGCTCTCGATCTCCTTGGCCGGCAGCCGGCAGACCCTCAGCCCCTCCGGGAACGAGCGCAGCGTCATGTCGCAGGGGAATGAGAGTTGCTGGTTGAACGGCATGTCGGGATACCTGCCGCCACGCATCCAGGCAATCTGGACTCGCCGGCCCGGCTGGCCCGCGATGTCGCCCCACGACTGCGTGGCGTAGAAATTGGCGCCGGAATCACACGGCAGTGGCGGCGTCTCCGGCGTGAACGCCGAACCGTCGAACGCGCCGACCGAATACCGGCCGTCGCCCCGGACCAGCACCCACTTCATGCGCTGGCGGTCGCCATCCACCGCCAACGGAAAGAGATCCGGGCATTCAAAACAGTCCGGTATGGGGTTCTTCTGGTCGACCCACGTCAGCAGATTCGTGGAATTGAAAATGTGATATCGGCTGTCCGCGTAAAGCACCATGACCCACTTCCGGCCGGGCTGGTACCAGAACACCTTCGGGTCGCGCTCGGGCTGGATCATGTAAGGGTTCTTCGCGTACTTGGTCCAGGTCAGCCCGTGGTCCACGCTGTACGAGATGCACTGGCTGCGATTGTCGAAACCGCTCCAGAAGGCGACAAGCGGAGGATTCTTCGGATCCGTCGACAGCCCGGAGACGTTCTGGCTGTCAAAGACGATGGTGCCGGACTGGACGCCCGTGCCGAACCGCTTATCATCCCAGAAGGCCGGCGGAAGTTCCGTCCAGTGGACCAGGTCCTTGCTGACCAGGTGGAGCCAGCACCGCGCCCAGCGTTGGGCGAACAGGTGGTACTGCCCCTCGTGGTAGATGAGCCCGTTGACGTCGTTGATCCAACCCTCTTCCCTCATGCCGGGATTCAGCTTGCGGACCGTCCACTGGCGGGCGGTGACGTGAAACTGCGGGCGGTGCTTTTCCTGGTAGAGATCCGCCGGCGGGGGCAGCACCGGCGGTTCCTTTGAATAGGCGATCTTGCGCGCGGCAATTCGCACGGCGCCGCCGCTCAGGCGTTCGATTTCGGCATCCGAGAGCGCCCGTTTCCAGATGGCGACGTGGTCCATCTCGCCTTTCCAGCCTGTCTTGATGTGGCCGCCGACGGATTCCGCGCCGATCAGGCAAGGCACGGTGTTACCCTCGCGCAGGGGGCCGGTGGGGAACGCCTCGTCCATCAGCACCCCGTCCACGAACATCTGCAGGCGAGTCCCGTCGTAGCGACAGATGACGGTGTGCCACCGGCTTGCGCCGATCTTGGCGACGGGCACGGTGGCCCGCGACAGGCCGGCAGCGCCTTGTGTCCCCAATTCGAACCCGATTTCGGACGACAGCGAGTAGAGATTGTAGACGAGCCGGTCATGGCCGCCGTGCTTGCTGAAGAGCGGCAATTCCCAGGCGCCTGAGGGGTTGCGCAGGCGAACGCTGACCGTCAGCGCGGAGCCGGTGATGTTCAACGCTCCGTCGGCCCCCTGCCCGGCATCGAGGTACCCGCCGTCGAACTGGGCGACGACGCCGTCGTTGCCGCAGGCCAGGGATTTCTGGAGATCCTTGCCGTCCAGTTTCTTCCCGACCGTGACGTTTCCGACCACCGTCAGACCGTTCCTGCCGACGGCATCTTTGAGATCCGCCAAGTGCCAGACCGCGACGGCTGTCTTGAAGATTTCGTCGGGCGACGGGGCGGGTCCTGCCGCGCAAGCAGATGCGGCTGCGAGCGAAAGGCCGACCGCCGACGCCGACATGGTCTTCAGCATCTTCTTCATGGCGTTGCCCTCCCTTGACGGGTGCTATGGGTTTCTGCGTGGATCGAGTGCCGGTTCATCGACGGATAGCGCACCGCTAGGCCGCAGGGCGGGCCTGGCGCCGCAGCAGGCGCCACGGCCAGGACCGTTTCTTCAGCATGTCGAGCAGGACGGCGGTCAGGATGACCAGGCCGAGCACGACCTTCTGCGTGTAACCCTCGACGCCCGTCAGGTTCATGCCGTTCCAGATGACGGCGATGATGAGCGCCCCGATGAGGGTGCCGAGGATCTTGCCTTCGCCGCCCGCGAGGCTCGTGCCTCCGACGACCACGGCCGCGATGACGTAGAGTTCGTACATCAGGCCGTAGCTGGGCGCGCCGCTCTTCAGTTGCGAGGCCGTCACAACGCCGCCGAGTCCCGCCGCCAGGCCGCTGACGACGTAGACGAACACGATCACGCCTCGGACTCGGATGCCCGACAGGCGCGTCGCCTCAGCGTTGCCGCCCACGGCGTAGATGTACCGCCCCAGGACCGTCCGCGACATCAGCACGTACGCCGCCGCGTAGAGCACGACCATCAGGAGGACCGCGTTCGGGATACCCAGCAGGTCGGCCCCGCGCCCGAGCCACACGAAGGAGTCGGGAATCTGGTAGATGGACTGGCCCTGGGTGATGAGGAACGCCAGCCCGCTGGCCACCTGCATCATGGCGAGCGTGGCGATGAACGGCGGGATGCGGAACACCGTAATCACGAGGCCCGAGAAGGCCCCCACGGCCCCGCAAGCCAGGACGGCGCCCACGGACGCGAGGACCATGGCGGGGCCGGTGGCCGCCTCGCCGCCCATCCGGCGGATGAGCCAGGCCACCACGACTGCCGACAGCGCCACCAGGCTGCCCACCGACAGGTCGATGCCGCCCGTGATGATGACCATCGTCATGCCGATGGCGATCACCGCGATGACCACGATTTGGCTGGCCACGTTGCGCAGGTTCTCGGTATTCAGGAACGTTGGCCACGTGTAGCTGGCGGGCACGCGAACCCGGGCGTCGGCCAGCGAAGGGAAGGCGGCGCCCAAGTCGCCCAGGAGCGGCCAGTCGGCGCACTGGCGGGTGGTCGCCACGACGTCGATCCGGCCGGAGGCATCGACGATCTCCTGGATCGCCTTGCGGACGTCGCGCGGCTCGCCCTGGACCTTGCCGGCGACCTCGACGCCCTTGGCCGAGAGACGCTGGGCGAGCGCGTCGGCAAACCGAGCGTCTTCTTCCCCGGTGCCGGCCACGATCAGGACCCGGGCCGGCAGGGGGCCGGCGCCTTCGAGGTCGCGGGCAAGGACGGCGGCCGCGTCGGTCCCCGAGCGTTGCTGCTCCTGGACGGTCACCCACGAGAAAAACGCGCACAGGAGGACGAGCACGGCGAGCATGCCGTAGTTTGACATGAAGCGGCCCACGGCGCCGCCGGACCGGGTGGGGCCTTCGAGGGTCATTCGTGGGTTCTCCTGCCGCTCATCGCATGGCCAGGGCGAGGATCTGGGGCTGCGTGGCCCGGGCCACGTCGACGATCTCGCCGCTGAGGCGGCCCTCGTGCATGACCAGGATGCGATCGCTCATGCCCAGGACCTCCGGCAGTTCGGACGAGATCATGAGGATGCTCTTGCCCCGTGCCGCCAGGTCGTTCATGAGCAGGTAGATTTCGTACTTGGCGCCGATGTCGATGCCGCGGGTGGGCTCGTCGAAGAGGATGACCTCGGAGTTCGATTCCAGCCACTTCGCGAGGACCAGTTTCTGCTGGTTGCCGCCGGAGAGGCTGCTCGCGGGCGTCTCGTCGTGCGGGACGCTGAGGTGCAGGGCGCGGGCGCGCCTGGCGAAGGCCGCTCGCTCCGCCCGCCGGCGAACGAAACCCAGCCGCGAGAACTGCCCGAGGTTCGGCAGGCTGAAGTTCTCTCGAACCGGCAGGCCCAGGACCAGGCCCTGGGCCTTGCGGTCCTCGTTCAGGAGGCAGATGCCGTGGCGGATGGCGTCGCGCGGCGATCGGATGTCCAGGGCCCGCCCGTCGAGGCGGATCGTGCCGCCGTCGCGCCGGTCCGCCCCGAACACGAGCCGCGCCACCTCCGTCCGGCCCGACCCGACGAGGCCCGTCAGCCCCAGCACCTCGCCCCGGCGCACGTGGAACGAGACGTCGCGGACCGCGCCGGCCCGGGAGAGGTGTTCCACCTCGAGGCGCGGCGGGCCGATGGCCGCCCGGACCTTCGGAAACTCGTTCTCGAGTTTGCGGCCGACCATCATCTCGATGAGCCGCTCGCGCGTCAGGCCGCGGACGTCCAGCGTGTCCACCGTCTCGCCGTCGCGCATGACCGTCGCCCGGTCGGCGATCTCGAAGACCTCGTCGAGCCGGTGGCTGATGTAAATGACGGCGATGCCGGCGGCCTTGAGCTCGCGGATGACGGCGAAGAGTTTCTCGACCTCCTGGCGGGTGAGCGTGGCGCTGGGCTCGTCCATCACGATGATCCGCGCGCCCTGCGAGAGGGCCTTGGCAATCTCGACCACCTGCTGCAGTTGCATCCGATGCTGGAGGCGGCGGCGTCAAACCTGGCGGCGGTGGATGTGGCGCAGAAGGTGAGGACGGCTCTGGCGGACGCGGGCTATTCGAGTGAGAAAAATCTGACAGGCGGGTCGGCGGACGGTCCGGAGTTGCTGGTGAACACGACGAAGGATTGGAAGCGGCGCCAGGCGTTGCGTGAGGCGCCGCGTCCGCGCGGTCGGATTCCCAAGAGGTTGACCGCGACGGATCGGATGGAGCGGAAACTCTTGACGAAGCGCGGCGCTGCCCTTTACCGGAAGCGTTCTCAGACCGTCGAGCCGGTGTTCGGCCAGATCAAGGACGCGCGCGGGTTGGACCGCTTTTGTCGGCGCGGCGAGGAGGCGTGCGGCAGCGAATGGTCCGTGATCTGCGCGACGCACAACCTGCTGAAGTTGTTCCGCAGCGGGAAGGCGATTTGGAATTGAGGAGGGGGCTACCCTGTAGGATGCCACTCCAGGGCAGGCGTGGTGACAAATGGAGTGTAGCGGGCGTGTGGGGTGTGATTTCGGATTTTGGGCTTGACCTGCCCCCCCCCCGCAATCATCATGCTCTGGGTTGGCACGCTCCGACCGGTTCGGTGCCGTGTTCATCGTGAACCGGCCATCGGTCGAGGCGGTCTGTGCAACAGGCTCCTATGGCAGGCGCATCATCCTTTCGATAAGAATCCCCTTTCGCGGAGGCGAAGCAGCCGATGGATACGCCCGGCAATTCGACGACCACGCCTCATGGTGATGCAGAAGATAGACCTTCCGGTGCCATCCTGGGCTACCTCGCGTGCCCGCAGGATGCGGCAAGTGGTTTCCTTGGCGCCTTGCTGATTACGGATGCGCGGGCACGCCCCCTCCACTTCGCCTACGTATCACCGATCCGCCCCACGGCCATGCAACGTTTGCTGTACGGGGCGACCCTTATTGAACACGTCAAGATTGACGTAATTGCGAAGACGCTGATGCAGGGGGCAGCGGTGGTTCCCACGGTCCTTTTTGTTGATGCGCCCGATTTGGTCGCGGTGCGCCGAGTAGTGGGCCTGCCCACGGCCTTCCTCGTGAAGAACACGGAGGCACAGTCAGGTTCCTCAAACATCTCAACTCTGAAGTATGATACAGGTGCCAACTCAGAAGACCAGGAGATCATCGGGCAAGTGCTGGCGGAACTGGAGCCTTGGATTGACCTCGTTGAGCCTTTCACGAGACTGCGCGAAGCGATGAAGGAAGCTCTCAAAGCGCCCCCGAAGGCATAGAGGCCGACCGATGGGCTGGCGAGACCGGCGCCGTCAGAAGATTCTCTACCACCTCAAAGCCAGCGCGCGATGTGTGCGCCTCCCTGATATTGCTACGCTTCCGGTTGAGGGCAGGCGGGTCAAGCCTCGCGTTCTCACCTTTGAGGCCGACACCGATATTCTTCTCTCCGGCAAAAGCTTCCAGATCGCCGCCGAACGCAATCAGCAGTTGTCGCGCCTTCAAACACAGAATCACCCGCTTGATACCGAAATCAGATTCCCAAGTCCGTGGGAGTGTGTCGTCAGGTTTCAGACCCCTGTTGCGGTCCCAGATCTTCGTTTGACACCCGCTGTCCAAGTTGTTGCGCCTGGTACGCTCCAGTTTTCTCCTCACGTGACTCGGTTCTCTTTCTTGTCTAAGCCAAGAGAACCTTCCTCGCTTTTTGCGCCGGCACAGAGCGACAGGATCGCTGGAGGGCACATCAAGCGTGTAACCTCCCCGCCTCCACCGCCCTCGCTAAAGGAGGTTGACCTCGAAGAACGGCTTCGCTGGATTCTGACGCCGCCTATACATGAAGTCTTGTCTGACCCCCAGTTGTGCTTGCCGGAACCCCCCTATCCCTTCCAGACGATAGGCATCAAGTGGCTGTATGACAGGGGATTTGCACTGCTGGCCGACGAGATGGGATTGGGTAAGACCATGCAGGCAATTATTGCTGCGCGCCTTTTGTATCGAGAGGGCCTAATAGGACAAATCCTTGTCGTGTGCCCTAAGACGCTCATACCCAACTGGAAAACGGAACTGCGGAAGTGGTGGCCCCAGGTGACTCACAACATCTCGGTAGTCGGCTCAGACCGGCAGTGGTTCCTGCGCCTGGGCACAGCCAATGTCATTGTCAAGATCATCAACTACGAGGCCCTAGGCCGCGAGGCCGACTGGCTGGCCACACAACGCTTCTCACACGACCTCGTCATCATCGACGAGGCCCAGCGTATCAAGAGTCCGAAGGCACAGGCGGCAAGAGCCGTCAAGGCCTTGGTCGCACACCGGAGATGGGCAATGACTGGCACGCCGCTAGAGAACAAGGAGGACGATGTTGTCTCCATCTTCGAGTTCCTTGAGCGTGGCCTTCTCGCTTACGGCGACCAAGCGCAAAAGATAAGGAAAGCCATTTCGCCCTACATGCTTCGCCGCTGCACAGAGGAGGTAATCAAGGACTTCCCAGAGAAAATCGAACAACCCCTAGAGGTCGAGTTGGACGATGCCCAGCGTGAGGCCTATGTCCAAACGGAAACCGAAGGAGTGAGGAAGTTGAACGAGCAGGGCGAGACTGTTACGGTGACCCACGTTTTCGCCCTCATTACTAAACTAAGGCAGATATGCAACTTTGATCCATCCAGCGGAACCAGTGCCAAGATTGATGTTCTCTGTGAGGACCTCGAGGAAATATCCGCGAGCGGTCGGAAAGCCTTAGTGTTCTCTCAGTTCGTTGACGACGAATTCGGCTTACGCCGCATTTCGCGCGCGCTAAAGAATCATGGGCCACTTGAGCTTCACGGCAAGGTTCCACCCCACATGCGTGAAGCCGTGGTTGCCCGGTTTCGCGATGATCCCAAGTCAAGAGTCCTTCTCTTGAACTACGCTGTTGGCGGAGTTGGACTGAACCTGCAAGCGGCCAATTACGTTTACCTTTTTGACCGTTGGTGGAATCCTGCCGTCGAGGACCAGGCGGTGAAGCGTGCCCATCGGATTGGACAGACAAGTAAGGTGTTTGTCCGCCGCTTTTGCTGCAAAGATACTGTCGAGGAGAGAATCCTCCAGATACTGCGTAAGAAACGCCTCCTTTTCGCCCATGTGATCGACGAGGCTCGGCCAGCCGAGAGCATGGGACTGACCGAAGAGGAGATATTCTCGCTATTCGACCTGAAGGTGCGGCCACGAAAGTCTGCCAAGAAGAGTCAGCCCGTGTCCGTCGTGGTGCGAAACATGGACTCACGGGAATTTGAGAACCTTGTTGCCCTCACGTATGAAAAGCAAGGCTATGCCGTGAAGTTGACGGGTGGAAGCCACGACAGGGGCATCGACATTCTGGCTGAAAGGGCCGGTGGCGGAGGCAGGGAGAGGGTGGTCGTGCAGTGCAAGCATTATCGGGGCAGAGTGGGGCGTCCAACATTGCAGCAGCTCTGGGGGGTCGTCAGCGATGACCACAGTATTACCCGCGGCGACCTGGTTACGAGCGGCAGTTTCACTTCAGAGGCACGCGAGTTTGGCGCCGGCAAGCGACTTACCCTGATTGACTTCGATGCGCTACAGCGCCTTGTGCAGCAATTTGGGGTTGCCCGGTTTGAAAGTGGCCCGCTGCGGGGTCATGGCTATGCGGAGGACAGTTAGGGGCCAGAGGTGGTCGAAGTAGCCGGCCCATGCCCGGCGGCGTGGTGGCGCCGGGGCATGGCCCCGGCGCTACGGGCTGCCGCTCAACACGTACAAGCAGTCCGTGGCCCCCGCGGCGTGGGGCGGACCGATTCCAGTTGCCTCCCCCGGTCGCGCGCCGGTATGATGCCTCCGCATTGACGTGGCTGTAGATCATCACGGCAAGCGAGGCGGGGCATGCTCGGAAAGATCCTATCGGTGGGCGTGTACGGCATTGACGGGTACCCGGTGGAGGTCGAGTTCGACGTCCGCAGCGGCCTGCCGGCCGTGGTGGTCGTGGGGCTGCCCGACGCGGCCGTCAAGGAATCGAAGGACCGCGTGGCCACGGCCCTGAAGAACTCCGGGTACGTCTGGCCCGACGGCCGCATCACGATCAACCTGGCCCCGGCCGATACGAAGAAGGAGGGCGCGGCGTTCGACCTGCCGCTGGCGTTGGGGGCCCTCTCGGCCACCGGCCAGATGCTCTCGGCCCGCCTCCGGGACTACGCGGTGGTGGGCGAACTGGCGCTCGACGGGGCCGTGCGGCCCATCCGGGGGGCCCTGTCGATGGCCCTGGCGGCACGCGAGCAGAAACTCAAGGGCCTCATCCTGCCCGCCGCCAACGCCCGAGAGGCCGCCGTCGTCACCGACCTCGAGGTCGTGCCCGTGACGGCCCTGGCCCAGGCCGTCGGGTTCCTGACGGGCGAGGTGCCCATCGAGCCGTGCGCGGTGGACCTGGAGAGCGTGTTCGAGGAGTCGCGGCGCGACGACGTGGACTTTTCGGACGTGCGCGGCCAGGAACACGCCAAACGCGCCCTGACGGTGGCGGCGGCCGGAGGGCACAACGTTCTGATGATCGGGCCGCCGGGCGGCGGCAAGACGATGCTGGCGCGGCGGTTGCCGACCATCCTGCCGATGCTGGGCATCGAAGAGTCGCTCGAGACGACCCGCATCTATTCGAGCGTGGGCTTGCTCGCGCCGGGCGAGTCGGTCATTGCCACGCGGCCGTTCCGCTCGCCGCACCACACCACGAGCGAGGCCGGCCTGGTGGGCGGCGGGACGATTCCGAGCCCCGGCGAGGTCAGCCTGGCCCATCACGGCGTCCTGTTTCTCGACGAACTGCCCGAGTTCAACCGGCACACGCTCGAGGTGCTCCGCCAGCCCCTGGAGGACGGCGTCGTCACCATCAGCCGCGCCACGGGCAGCCTGACGTTCCCGGCCCAGATC
>Ga0307378_10009486_pt1 | contig 12790 bp, 8 predicted proteins | sample UN1MG_FD_202238 | JGI IMG/M metagenome (GOLD analysis project Ga0307378, IMG submission 202238) | Soil microbial communities from Risofladan, Vaasa, Finland - UN-1 | ecosystem: Environmental > Terrestrial > Soil > Coastal area > Acid sulfate soil | place: Finland: Risofladan, Vaasa | collected...
GCGGCTATGTTACCGCAAGGTGATAATCCGCGATTATCGGTGGTCACGTACCACCTTGTCGCATTAGCTTTATCGGCTCATGACGACTTTTACAATCACGGTGCCGGTCGTTCCATATTTTCTACATTCTGTAATCAATTCCGAAATTCGAATATCTAAATCCTAAACAAATCTGAAATACAAATGACAGAAACGCCGGCGCAGGCTGGTGTCTGTGATCAATTCGCTTTTCCTTCCGAGAATCATCCTTCGTCTCCGCTCAGAGCCTGCCCTGAGGAATTCGAAGGGATGAAGTTAACGTAACATAATCCGAACCGGTTTCAGACACGGAATCACTCGGATTTACACAGATTTCATCTTTTTCTTAAACCGTGTTCTTCAGCGTTAATCCGTGTCTTATGAAAATGATTATTGATGAGGGAGATTATTATGCATGTTCGGCGGTAGAGCCGGCAAGAACTTCCCGGCAAATATATGACTTCGGCACGGTAAAGAAGAAAGTGCTTCCTTTGCCGGGTTCGGATTCGACCCAGACGATGCCGGCATTCAGCTCGACAATCTTTTTGACAATTGAAAGGCCGATGCCGGTGCTGTCGACTCGATCGTGTGTGCTAAGCGTCTGGAATATCTTGAAGATTTTCTTGAAATACTTCTCGTCGATTCCGGGCCCGTTATCGGCGACGCTGAATTTCCAAAATCCGTCCTGCTCGAGACAGCCGACTTTGATTTGTCCTCCGGGCTTGTCCATATATTTTACGGCGTTGCTCAGCAGATTTTGGAAGACCTGTATGATTTGTGTTTTCTCGCACATTAAATCGGGCAATTCATTCTCGACGGTTATCTCAATATTTTCGGGCGGATCTATACCGGCAATAACTTCCGAAAGGACCGTGTTCAAATCGACCGGCCGCTTTTCGGGGCTGGTGTGCCCGAGCCTGGAATATTGCAGGATGTCGTCGATCAGAGCGCTCATCTGTTTTGCCTTTTCGACGAGCAGTCTGACTTGCTTTTTGCCTTCGTCATCGAACTTGTCGGCATAGTCCGTTGATATCCAGTCGGCAAGGGTTCCGATTCCCCGCAGCGGTGTTTTTAAGTCGTGGGCGGTTATGTACGCGAACTCCTGAAGCTCTTTGTTCGCTCGTCTCAGCTCCCAGACGGCTGATTCCAGGTCTTTGTTCAGTTTTTCCAGCTCCTGCTCGGCCTGCAGGCGCTCGGTGATATCGACAAACGCTTCGAGAAGGACATCTTCACCTTCAAGCGTTATGGGCAGGACTGTTTTAAGGATTGGGATTTCCTGGCCGTTGCTGTTGAGCAGCACTTTTTCCGAATTGTCAACCGAATTGCCCAAATCTATCACCGGACAGTTATTCACCTCGGCGGGGCATATTTTCTTATGGCAGATATTTCCAATGACCTTTTGCGGTGAGTTGCAGCCCATCATCATTAGTGCAGTCTTGTTTACTCTGCGTATCGTTTTGTCCCTGCCGACGACTATCACGCCGACGGGCATCGTATCCAGGATGAGCTCTCCTGTTTGCAATGCTTCTTCGGCCGCTTTTTGGGACTGCCTGAGTTCTTCCTTGGCTTCTCTGCGTTCTTCCTCGACCCGCATGGCCGAGGCGAGGATTCCGATTATTTTCTTTTCGTCTTCGGATGGTTCAAAGTCCTTCTGGAAAATTGCACACAAGGAACCAACATAACGGCCATTGCACAAGACGGCATGGCCGATATAGCTCTGCAGGCCGTATGCGAGCACATTTGGATCGCTCTGCGCGTAGGAGCTGTTTTGCAAATCTCGGACCACATAAGCCTGGTTGGTGCCTTGCCGGATCACGTCATTGCAGATGTGTCCATCGGCTTTGTCCCGGGGATTATAGTCCGGCGGCGTATTCCACTGTGCCAGTGAGCAGAGCATCCCATTGTCGAGACGGTTGTACAGGGCGCAGGTTGCCCCGAGCAGCTCTCCAAGAAGGGCGGTAATGTTATTGGCGTTTTCCGTGAAGTCGCTGCCCAGGCTCAGCAGGCAGGTGTTTATTTTCTCCAAACGCTCCTCCGACAGCTTACGCTCGGTTATGTCTCGAAGAGTCACCTGTATCCACGTTTTCCGGCCTTTTTGCTTAATCAGGCGTCCGTTGGCTTCCATGAATACGTGACTTTTATCCTTTCGTGTGATAATCAAATCGAATGGTTGACGTTCGGCGCCGGTGAGGACCAGTTCAAACTCATTCAGCGATTTTGGAATGGACTTTTTGTCCAGGATGCCAACCTTGGTAAAATGTCTGCCGATTACCTCTTGTGCGAAGAATCCGCTCATGCGCTCAGCGGCCGGATTGAAAGACAGGAAATTACCGATATTGTCCAGCGAAACGATGGCATCCGGAGATTGTTGAACAAGGTCGGAGTATTTGCGTTCACTTACCCGCAAAGCCTCTTCAGTCCGCTTGCGTTCCGTGATGTCCCTGCATATCTCCAGCACCCCTGTCGGTTTCCCGTCTTCGTCTCTTAACGCCACGTTGGCGATAGAATGGATATGTCTGCTTTGACCGTCTTTGTTTTTTACCTGGGTTTCATACTGGTGGATATTGCCATCCTGAAATGCCTGGAGGGTGGGGCAGGGATATGGTTCGCAGGGCTTATTCCTTTGGTGGTATACTTCGTAACATTTCCTGCCGACAATATTGTCACCGAATATTTCCCTGGCCATATCATTGGTCCAGATGATATTCAGGTCATTGTCTATCACTGCAATGTCATCAGTGATAGCACTCAGCATAGCGCCGAGTTTTCCTTCGCTGATGCGCAGTGCCTCCTCGGCCTGCTTGCGATGTTCGACCATTTGATTGAAAGCATTGGCTAATTGGCCGATTTCGTCGTTTCTTTTGATGTCAACCTTGATGCCCATATCCCCTTTGCCGATTTTATCCATGGCGGCTTCGAGTTTTGAAAGGGGCCTGGAGAAATAGTTGGAGATAAGAATACCGGGTATAACAGCCAGTATTGTCAGCACCAACGAAGTGCTTAGTATTATGTTTCTTAATTGAACAACAGGGGCAAACAGCTCTGCTGTCTGGTATTCAATTGTTAAAATCCAGCCGAGGCCTTTGTAGTCATTATGGCCTTGTGAGCGTGCGAAGACCAACAATTCTAATTTCCCCTTTTTCTCGTCCTCTCCTTTCTTTCGTAAATATCCTCTGTCACCTGCTATTTCCTTAAAAAATTCACCGTTAGATACATCTTCGAAAAACTTGAACTCTCCTGATTGGTCAAAAATCACCCTGCCGTTTCTGTCAAGCAGCTTAAACTCTGCGTTGTTGTATCTTACAATTTCTTTGGTCTTCCTGATTATGTCAATTGCCTCCTCGATATTCAAAACAATCTTTACTACTCCGTTAAAATTCCCCTCATTGTCATTGCTTCTTATCGCGATGGCAGTAGAATGAATACCTGAACTTTCATCGTATTCGACATCACTTACATATAAACCATCTTCCCTTGCTTTTTCCCACCATAGTTCGTCATCCTGTCTGTAATCGGAGGTTTTTTCTGTTAAAGCTGCATTTGCTCCGTATTTGTTTGTCACGAAGACTTCGCCGAACACTTTATATCCGTGTTTTTTTTCGTGGAATCCTATTTTTTCTCTGAGTTCCTCCGACAGTTTGTTATTTAATAATTCCTGCATTAACGGTGTTGTTGTTCCGTTCTGTGCGGAAATCCATTCGTTGTTTTTTTCATCAATGTACTCCTGAAGGTTTTCCAGCTTTTCAAATTCCCGATTTGATTTTGCAATAGTATCCTGCAATACTAAATCGCTGCAATAGGCTTGAAACTCTACGATTGTGTAATAAATATTTCTGTCAATCTTATCCATCGTTTCGACAGCCAGAGCTATGGAGCTTTCTCCGATGGACTTTTGTAATGCTCTCTGGCTTGTATTAACGCACATAATCCCTACCACACCCACCAGCGACACAATGGCTACAAATCCTAAAATCAGTTTTTGTCTTATTTTCATAGCTGGCTACCTTTGTGCCCGGAAGTCCGAAAGGCCGATTTTGTCCCCCCGTTTCTCTGTATCTATAATTTTATTCATATGCGCAGTGACTTGCCGCTCCTTGTGCAGGACTCCGCTTGGTTTACTTGAGTCTCCTTTGGTGCTCTTATGCACACCTGTAGGGATGTATTAGTTTGCCTCTGCGGAGGACATTTGCATATTGCCTTCCTGTCGGACGCCTGATTTTGGCACGGTAAAGCAGAAAATGTTTTGTTTGCCTTCTGAGCTTTCAGCCCATATATTTCCGCCGTGCATTTTGATGAATTCTTTGGCTATCCGCAGACCAAGAATGAGGTCTTCCCGGCCGGTATGGAACTGTTCTTTAATCAAGTCAGGGCGATTGATAATTCTGTGTATCTCGTTACGTTCGAGAAGTTGACCTTCGTCCTGTATTTCTACTATCAACTCGTTGTCGGCATCTTTGACTCGCAAGCTGACGTGACCGTTCACGGGAGAGAACTTTATCGCTCTGCTGAGAAGATTGATCAGCACCTGTGCCATCCTGTCATAATCGGCGTTGACAACGATTTCAGAGGCGGGCGTTAAGTTTTTCAGGTCGATGTTCTTTTCAGCCGCGAGCGGCAGAAATGCCTCTACAGCTTGTGAGGTCAGTGAAGTGAAGTTAAACATCCGTTTGTTCAATTCCATCTTGTCGGCATCGATTTTTGTAATATCGAGGTAGTCACCTAACACTCTTTTGGCCGTCTCAATGTTGCCATCTTCCAGTAGTCTTTGTAGCGTTTCCGTGACCAGAGTCGTCATGCCGTTTTGTAACTGGATTTTTTTCTTTAATTTCACACTTTCAGTTCTGAGCTCGTCCTCGATGATAATCCGTTCGGTAATATCGCGAGCCATTCCGACAATAGCCACATCACGACCATTTGTGTCCTTAATGTTCGATCTCGAAAGGGAAACGGGAAAGACGCTGTCATCTTTTCGTCGATGATAAAAACCGACTTCCCAGCCACTTCCGACGGTCTTGGTTTGGAAAACGCTTCTTGTATTCTGGCTTTGATGTTTTCCTATCCAGAGCAGGTTGCCGTTTTGTCCGACAATTTCTTCCTCTTTATAGCCATACGTTTTGCAGAATGCCTTGTTGACATAGACAATCTTGCCCTGCATATTCGTAATGTAAATGCTGTCGTCGGTGCTCATCACAGCACCCGAGAGCAATTGGAGTTTCTTTTCCACCATGTTGTGTCTGATGGCATTCTCGACGGTTATCGGAATGGCTTTAAGATAATTCTGGTTGATGTCTTTAACCAGATAATCGTAGGCTCCGGCCTTCCAGGCTTTGACTGCCGTCTCCTCATCGCCGGCTCCGGTGACAACGATCACGGGCGTGTCCTTGGCCGACTCCAGGATATCAAGTGCCGTTCCGTCCCCAAGTGAGTGATCGGTAATGATGATATCAAACTGCTCCGAGTCCAATACTTGCTTTGCCTGCGAAACAGAGCCGGATACTGTGCAATCGTACGGAATGGCGTTGTTGTCCACAAAACGCTTAAAGGCCATCTGATCGAGTTCATTGTCTTCGATGAGCAGAATCTTATATCTCGTATTTTCCATAATCTTATTCTCCATTCGAGGGCAGCTTGCTTAGAGTCCAGTACTGGTTAATAGCCCTGATAGTTTCCACAAACTTTTCATAATCAACAGATTTGACCATATAACCGGCGGCACCGAGCTCAAAGCTTTCGATCACATCCCGGTCTGAATTGGACGTGGTGAGTATTACGACAGGTATCTTTTTTAGTGCCTTGTCTGCTTTTACGATTTTCAGAAATTCAGCACCGTCCATCTTCGGCATGTTCAAATCAAGCAGGACGACACAAGGTTTTGAAGCGCTCTCATTTCTAAGATACTCGATTGCTTCTTCGCCATCGCCTATTGGAACCAGTTGGTTTGTGACCTTCAAGTCTCGTAGGGCGCGATTCACCGTCATCACGTCGACGTCGTCGTCTTCAATTAGCAATATTGGCTTCGAGTTTTGCATTAATTACCCCCACTTCTTGTTTCGGCAGTGTAAAGAAGAATGTACTTCCTTTGCCGATTTTTGATTCCACCCATATATTGCCACCGTATAATTCCACGATTTTCTTTGCGATTGTCAGTCCGACACCTGTACCTTCAAAATCTTCACTAACCGACAATGCCTGGAACATTTTGAAGATTTTTTCAAAGTACTTTCCTTCGATGCCGGGCCCGTTATCAGCGATACTAAATTTCCAGAAACCGTTTTCCTCGATACAACCGACGTTTATCCGGCCCTTTGGCTTGTCCATATATTTTATGGCGTTGCTCAGCAGATTCTGGAAAAGTTGCATGACGTGAGTCTCTGCGCATTCGATAACAGGCATTGTGTTTTCGATTGTAATGGATATGTTTTCCGGCGGAACAAGCATATCAATCGCTTCCGGGATAAAATCTTCAAGATTGACCTGAACAGGCTTTTCTTCGGTCCGTCCGGCTTTGGAATATTGAAGGACGCCGTCAATGAGATTGTACATTCGCTCGACCCGACCCAGCAGCAGGTTCATTTGCTCCTTGGCCTGCTCTCCAAGTTGATCCGAACAGTCGTCTAATATCCAGGTAGCGAGGCTTTTAATGCCGCGCAGCGGGGCCTTCAAATCATGCGAGACGATGGATGCGAAATCCTTCAGTTCCTTATTGATATTATCCACTTTTTCGATCAGCTCGGTTTGTCTCTCTGTTCGCTCTTTGACCATCTGTTCTAATTGCCCCATCTTCAAGGAGGCTTGTTTGCCCAGTATCCATTTTTCCGTCAGGGCGCTGGCGAGTTGTGCTACCTCTGCGCTGTCGAAGGGTTTCTTTAGAATCAGGAGGTTTTGGGATTTCCCGAGCCGTTCGGTTATCTCTCCCCATGAGTAATCCGAATAGGCCGTGCAGATGACCACCTGAACGTTGGGGTCGATCTCCCAAATATGTTCTATTGTTTTAAGACCGTCCCAGCCCGGAGGCATTCGCATGTCAACAAAAGCCAGTTCATATGGCAGGTTTTCGGAACAAGCCTGTTTAATCTTCTCACATCCCTCTTCGCCCTGAGATGCGAAGTCAAGTTCAAAAACACTCTTGGTTGTGGTGTCAGTGGTTTTATTGCCGAAAACCTCGTTTCTAAGCGTGTTCAGGGTTTCACTCTCTTCCTCATCAAGAAGTATGGTTTGGAAATCCTTATGAATACTTGGATTGTCGTCAATAACCAGAATACGATGGGTCGTTTCTTTTTCTTCGTTGCTCATTTTGTAGCCTCCTGTGTTTTAAAGGGTAATTCAACCGTGAATACTGCGCCTTTGCCGGGTCCATCGCTATGGGCTATTATTGACCCGTCCAATTCATTTGCCGACAGAGCCGTACTGTGCAGTCCGAATCCATGTCCCTTTTTCTTGGTTGTGAAACCGTGCTCGAATATCCGAGTTAAGTTCTCTTTGGGGATTCCGATGCCGTTGTCACAAACGTCGATCCGGAGGTGCCCGCTCTTCGGCTCTTTCACACATATCGTAAGAATCTTGTCGTCTCGGTTACTTATGGACAGGGAATATATTGCATTGCTGATCAGGTTTGTTAAAATCTGCAAAACCTTATGACGATCGAGCAAGAGAGTCGGTAGATTCGCGATATCGCGTTTCACTTCCACACTGTTTCGTGTTATTGTCTCGGCGTTTATTTGAAGGGTATCTTCCACAAGCTCCGCAATGGAAGTCGGTTCGATCAGACCTTTCGTTTTACTGTGTGATTGTTGAAGCTGGATAATATCGCCGACGTGCTGAACATGCTTGGTTAGTGCCTCCAGCGCTTCGAGGCAGCGTTCTTGTTCCTCAATTAACTCTTTGGACAGGTTGGCCAGAAAGGCGGGGATTTTTTTGCCGTGTTCCTCGTTTGTCATAAACGTGCCCAGTTCGCCTGCGTGCTCTTCGAACAGGCCTACAATGTCGGAAAGATAAGAGATTTTTGAACTACGGACCCTTTTCTGAATCGACTCGGCGGTAACACTGACACTATTAAGCACGTTGCCGACGTTATGCAGCACTCCGGTTGCCACTTCGGCCATGCCGACTTCGCGCGCTGTCTCGAGCAGTTTTTCCTGAGCTGTTTTAAGTTTGACTTCCGCTCGTTTGCGTTCCGTGATGTCCCTGGCAATCGCGATTATATAGTCTTGTTTCTCTTGAGTGACAAGTTTCAGGCTTGTCTCAACGAAAAACGTGGATCCATCCTTGCGTTTATACCGGCCCTGTTTAACAATGTCGCTCTTGTTTTTGAGTTTTTCGATTTGCTTTTGCCAATAAGAATCATCCGGCATAGATACTTCTATGTCTTTAATGGTCATCATGTTAAGTAATTCTTTTCGCGTGTATCCGAGACTGTCACATGCTCTGTTGTTTACGTCCAGGAAGCGGCCCCATTTAGGCTCCACTGCAAAAATGCAGTCATTTGACCGTTCTACTAAATTTCTGAATAATCGTAGTTTTTCTTCCGCCTTCTTGCGCTCTGCAATGCTGCCCAGCCATTCAGCGACTGCATTCAAAAGATCATCTTCTTCTTTAAGGAACGGCTCTTCTTCGTTTTTCAGCTTTCCTCCAAGATGGTAAACTTCAAGTGCGCCGACAATCTCTCCATGTGCCTTGATCTGTGTTTTCCGGCTCAATTCACTTTTTTCAAAGTTGTCTGTTTTATATTGTATTCCGTCAAAATTTATTCTTACACACATGGTGTTAGGATACTTGTATGCATCGCGAATCAGATGGACAGTTTCCTGAAATATTTGCTCTAATGGAATTTCCTGACGATTAACAATTTTTGACAGCCCATACAAACAATTGAGATGTTTAAGACGCTGCTGTAACTGCCTCTGGTCCAGCGGGCGATTTGCAATTTCCGCTTCGAGTTTCAGCTTGGCGGCTGACAGTTCCGCATTGAGCTTACGGACCTTTTCTTCAAGACGTTTGTGGCGCGCACTTTCTTCGAGGAGCTTGTGGCGTGTACGGAGATCTATGGCTTCATGATTGGTATTATTTACAGGCTTCGATGGTGTAAAAGTATCATAGAAGTATCTGTTATAAAAAAACGTAAGAACAGCCGCTGCCATAACAGTGATAAGGGCACAGTGCGTAATGTCTTTTGTGACATTCTTTTGTGCCAGCCAGAAAACGCCGGCAATAATTGCGATGAATATCGCCGCTAAGGCAGCCTTTTTAGTTATATTTTTTATATCCATTTTATTTTGCCCTGTATCTTTGTGACATAACTGCATAACCGGCACTTTTTGAAGACACAATTAATATACTGCGTAATACATATGTCATTGAAAATAGCGCTTTCTTAAATAACGTTAACACAGAATGTAAAACCTTCTTTCTGCAATAATTACCCGGCCTTATCGAACTTCTGCCGGTTCTGTATATTTTTCCCATTTAGTTTTAACGATTTTGCCTAACTGCATCAGGTCCGACGGCTTTGAAATATAGTCATCAGCCCCTATCTCAAAGGCCTGATCTAAATCGCCTATCATTACTCTGTCTGTCAGCATGAATACTGGTATATGTTCTGTTCTTTCATCGTGCTTAAGCTCAGAGAGGACTTCCAATCCGTCCATTTCCGGCATCATCCAATCCAATAAGATAAATGTGGGTTTCTTTTCCTGTGCGAGTTTGAGTCCGGTTAGTCCATCTTTAGCCAGATAAACCGCAAATCCGTATAGTTTCAGGCTGCGTTTCAAGGCTTTGCGTATACACTCATCGTCATCAATTGCCAAAACAGGAATCCACTTACTCATACGATTGATCCTTATATAAACTTTCAAAGAGGTTGAACAGAGTTCGCCAATAAGCAAAATACCTGCCAATGTGCTCTGATCGACAATTTATTATGTCCTATAACTAAACGGTCTTCATTCCATTCGAAAATTATCGACATATCAGGGTGGTGGTTTTATGAGAAATAGTATTTTTTTAGGTATTATTGCCGAGTATGGGATTTAAAACGGCGAGCCGAAGAGCCTTTTCATCTGATAATTGACGATTGACTACTGACCGTGGGCAATTTACTATGGAAGAGCAGTTGTGGAACTTGTCCTGAGGTTTGCATTAGGAGCAAAATATGTTTATTGGAATGGTGGGAGCAAAAACGATAGGGGGGATAAACAATATGGGACGGTTCGCCCGCTTTTCCTGGCAGTCGATGATTGCGTCTTTCCGGAGCTGTCTGAGCCCATGCACATATCCGTTGATATGGACCCAAATGAATATTATCGGCGTTAGGAGCGTCCCGGTTGTTATGATCACCGGCGCATTCGTGGGAATGACATTGGCAGTTCAGGCGTATGACCAGCTTGCGGGCATGGGGCTGGAGGAGCATTTAGGTGTTTTGATTAATATTTCAGTAGTAAAGGAATTAGGACCTGTACTTGCGGCAGTTATGCTGGCCGGGCGTATTGGGGGAGCTTTGACCGCCGAGCTGGGAACGATGAATGTGACCGAACAGATTGATGCAATCAGGAGTATGGGCACGGACCCGGTAAAATATCTGGCTGCGCCGCGGGTTCTGGCGTGCCTGCTGCTGACGCCGTTTCTGATTATCTACGCGGACTTGATGGGTATTGTCGGCGGGTATTTCGTGAGCGTTGTTCAATTGGGGATTAACAGCCGGGCCTATTGGAGTTTTAGTGCGTCCGGCGTGGAATTGTGGGATGTGGCGATCGGAATTATAAAGGGTCTATTCTTCGGTGTGGCCATTGCAGTGATTAGCTGCTACAAGGGCTTTACATGCAAAGAAGGGGCTCATGGTGTCGGACAGGCCTGTACGGAAGCGTTTGTGGCCAGTTTCATTTCCATATTGGCGCTGGATTTTGCGCTGGCGGTGATTTTCAAATCGATTTACAATACATTCTGGACACTCAAAAGTCTGGTTTGATGATGGAAAAAGGCGTAAAGTGAAACAGGGCAGCAAGGAAAACGACGCACAGGCCGGTAACGGCGATGGAATAATTGTCCTTAAAAACATAACCAGGAAGTTCGGTGCCAATGTTGTTTTGGATAATGTCTCGCTGGCCGTCGAAAAGGGCAAAACAACCGTAGTTATCGGTCCGAGCGGATGCGGCAAGACGGTCCTGATTAAGCATTTGATCGTGCTGTTAAGGCCGAGTTCCGGCGAAGTTTACTTCAAAGAACAGCGAATCGACAATATAAGTGAACGTCAATTGAATGAAATACGGACGCATTACGGCTTTCTCTTCCAGGGAGGAGCGCTGTTTGACAGCTTGAGTGTTACGGAAAACATCATATTCCCACTAAGGCAGCATTGCGAGATAACTGACTGGAGAAAAGTCGAAGAGCTTGTCAAGTCCAAGCTGGCGATGGTTGGGCTTGACGGTTATCAAAATTATTATCCCGCGAAGCTTTCCGGAGGGCAGCGCAAGAGAGTGGCATTGGCACGGGCGATCGCGCTCAATCCGGAAGTGATTTTATATGATGAGCCGACCACAGGACTGGACCCGATCCGGTCGGATGTGATCAACGAGTTGATTCTGAAGCTGCAAAGAGAGCTAAACATTACATCGGTTATTGTCACGCACGATATGACGAGCGCCTATAAAGTCGCGGATCGTATCATTATGTTACATAAAGGCAAAATTATTGCCGACGGCGACGCAGACTGTATTCGTAATCATCCCCATCCTATCGTTCAACACTTCATCAAAGGCCAGGTCAGTGATGACGACCTCGCCGTCCTGCGTATGAGTGGAACCATGTCTCAGGCTCAGTTCCTGCCTCGTGATTTCGAGTAATAGTTAGGAGCAGCACGGAAGAAACTATGAATAAGGAACCTGAGCGAATTGCATCCGATTTAGCCGGCGTTGTGCGGGGAGATGTTTATGCCGATATCGTGCACAGAGCTGCCTACAGCACCGATGCGAGTATTTACAGGATAGTGCCTCGATGTGTTGTAGCGCCTCGCGACGCCGGTGACGTGGCCGTTGTGGTCGGGTATGCCGCCGCCGAAGCGATTCCGGTCGTCGCTCGCGGAGCAGGCAGTGGCCTGGCCGGCGAGTCTTTGTCCGGCGGCATTGTCTTCGACATGACACGGTATATGAACAAAATCATCGGCGCAGAGGATAATGGCCGGATGGTCATTTGTGAGCCCGGGGTGGTCCTGGACGATTTGAATAAGTATCTGGCTGAGTTCGGCAGGAAAATCGGACCCGATCCATCCAGCGCCAACCGCGCGGTAATAGGAGGATGTGTTGCCAATAATTCCACCGGCTCTCATTCGCTCCAGTACGGCTATATGAGTGACTACGTCGAGGCAATTGAAGCGGTTCTGGCGGACGGCAGTATTGTCGAGTTCAAAAACGATGTTGACCCCGAACAGGTGAAAGACGACGGAGTTGCCTCGATCGCAAAAGAGTGTTTGTCCGTCCTCTCTGAAAATGAGGCGGTGATTAATAAGGCGTTACCCCAGACAAAGCGTAATCGAAGCGGATATAACATCGCGGGCGTATGTCACGATGGGCGGATTGATATGGCCCGTCTGATGGCGAGCTCGGAAGGGACGCTGGCGATTTTTACGAAGATTACGCTAAGGACGGTTTCGGTTCCGGCGTCGAAAGGACTGCTGCAGCTTGAGTTTGACTCGCTTGAGAAAATGGCCAGGGCGGTGCCGACGATTGTTGACAGTGGTGTCACGACGTGCGAGTTGATGGACAAGGCTCTCATCGCCATGGCG
>Ga0307378_10009488_pt1 | contig 12789 bp, 7 predicted proteins | sample UN1MG_FD_202238 | JGI IMG/M metagenome (GOLD analysis project Ga0307378, IMG submission 202238) | Soil microbial communities from Risofladan, Vaasa, Finland - UN-1 | ecosystem: Environmental > Terrestrial > Soil > Coastal area > Acid sulfate soil | place: Finland: Risofladan, Vaasa | collected...
CATAATGCGGAAGTTCGAGTTTGAACTGAAGGTGCTGCAGGGGCAAACGGCCGGCACTCACGTGGCGGGCGTGTCGAAGGTAGGCACGTTCCTCGCGGCGATGCAGATGGGCATTTCGACCATGCGGAGGCGGCCGCTGCGCACGATGCTCACCGCCGTCACTATCATCCTGCTGACCTACACCATCCTGTGTTTCGCCTCGTTCGGCACGCAGACGGGCATTGTGAAGGTGTTCGCCGAACCCAACCCCGACCACGCAGGTGCGTTTATTCACGATGTCAACTGGCAGCCGCTGGCGGCCGATCTGCCGGATATTCTGGCCGGCCGCTGGGGCGACCGCGCCGCCATCTGCCAGCGGCGATGGATTTGCCCCAGGCAACAGAGCGACCCGGGCATCCTGCTGACGCTTGGGGACGGCTCGAACCCTACGGCCGTCAAGGGGCTGCTGGGAATTTCTGATGCCGAGCTGCGCCAGCGGCCCGATCTCGCAGCCGTGCTCGGAGGCAGCCTCGACGGCAGGGTGCTGTTTACCGAGGCAATGGCACGCAATCTGGGTGCGGCCCCGGGCGACACCGTGATCGTGCAGGGCGTGCCTCTGCGCGTGGGAGTGGTGCCCGATGCGCCCACATTCTCAGCCGCAAGCGACATGGACGGCAGCCGCGTGCTGCCGGTCGATTTCACCGACGTCACGTCGTCGCGCCAGCCGACGACGGCGTCGGTGGAGGCAATCGAGACGCGCCTGAACTGGAGCACGCTGCCGGCGGATTCGGTGGCGGTGGTTTCGGCGGGAACGGCCGAGCGGCTGGGCGCCCAACTGTACGGCGTGACGATCTACACATCCGATGCGGCCGCTGCCACTGCACTGGCTGAAGACATGGCCCGCATGCTCCCGCTGCCCGTTGCCGCCACAAGGGCCAACGGTGTTTATCTGCACCTGCTGGGAACGGTGATTGCGGCAAGCGGCTCGAAGGACCTCGTGTTTCCGATCGCACTGGGCGGGCTGGTGATCTTCGGCACGATGCTCGGCTCGGTCACCGACCGCGAGCGCGAGATATATGCGTTCAGCGCCGTCGGGCTGGCGCCGAGGCACGTCGCCACGCTGTTTTTCGCGGAGTCCTTGATCTATTCGCTGATCGGCGGCATGGGGGGCTACTTGATCGCGCAGGGGGCGGGCAAAGTACTGTCGGTGCTTGCAGGCTACGGGCTTGTTCGCGTGCCCGAGATGAACATGTCTTCGACAAATACCATCGTGACGATTCTGATTGTCATGGCCACGGTGATGGTTTCGGCGATCTACCCCGCGATCAAGGCGTCGAAGTCGGCCAACCCCGGCCTGATGCGCATCTGGCGGCCGCCCAAGCCGGAGGGCGACATTATGGACCTGGTGTTTCCATTCACGGTGTCGGCCTATGACATAACCGGCGTGGTGAGTTTCCTCAAGGAACATTTCGACAATTACAGCGACACCGGCCTGGGCAAATTCATGGCGCGCGGAACGCAACTGGTGCGCCTTGACGACGGCGCGCTCGGGCTGACGTCGAGGGTATCGCTGTCGCCGTTCGACCTCGGCGTGAGCCAGGAGTTTGCCCTGCGAAGCACCCCGAGCGAGATACCAGGCATCGACGAGGTGAAAATCCACCTGCAGCGCATCTCGGGCCAGCCCAAGGACTGGCGGCGGCTGAACAAGCTGTTCCTCGACGAACTCCGCCGGCAATTCCTGTTTTGGAGGTCATTGCCGCATGAGACGATGGAAAGCTACCGCAGGCAGACGCTCGACGCAAACGATGCCGCCGATGACTCGAGCGGCGTTTGACGACATGATGAACAGGATAGGATGAATGGACAGGACTTACAGGATTAACAGGATAGGAGAATGGATTCCTGTTCGTTTCACATTCTGAGAATACGACTGCACAGAATGCTGACATACTATGGCTGAACGCATCGACAAGGAACTGGAAGAATTCCGACGGGTGATGGAAGTGCCCTCGACGTTCGAGGAGGGCTTCCGCTGGTCGTCGCTGCTGGGTGCGCTGTTCGTGGCGCTGCTGATGGTGCCCGGCGCGATCTACATGGGGCTGCTGGCAGGCACAGCCCAGATGGGCGCCGCCGCACAGTGGGTGACCGTGATTCTGTTTGTTGAAGTGGCCCGTCGCGCACACACGCGGCTGAACAAGTCGGAGATATTCGTCCTGTTCTTCATGGCAGCGGCTGCCATGGGTTCGCCGTTTTCCGGTCTGCTGTGGAATCAGTTTTTCCGCAACAGCGACGCAGCCGCGGCCTACGGCATCGCCGAGCAACTCCCCCGCTGGTTTGCGCCGGCGGCTGAATCGGAATCATACAACCTGCGAACGTTTTTCCACGTCGACTGGCTGCCCGTTATCGGCATGGTGCTGTTCGGCTCGTTTTTCGGGCAGTTGTCGAACCTGGTGCTCGGCTACGGCCTGTTCCGCCTCACCAGCGACATCGAGAAGCTGCCCTTCCCGATGGCTCCGATCGGCGCGCAGGGAATAATGGCCGTGGCTGAAGATATGGAATCGGGCGAGCGCGATTCGGCCGCGGGCGAGCGATCGTGGCGGTGGCGCGTGTTTTCCATCGGAGGCGCCATAGGGCTGGCATTCGGTGCCGTATACCTGCTTCTGCCCACGGTCACCGGCGCGCTCAGTTGGCAGCCGATCCAGATATTCCCGATCCCGTTCGCAGATTTCACTCCGCACACCGGCGAGTTTCTGCCGGCGGTTGCGACCGGCATCGCCTGGGATTTCGGCAACCTGATCACAGGAATGGTGATGCCCTTCTTCGCGATGGTCGGCAGCTTCATCGGGCTGATCGTGACGATGGTCGCGAATCCGCTGCTGTACCATTTCGGCATCCTGCACAACTGGTCCAAGGGCGACGATACGGTCAAGACGCTGTTCAACAACAACGTCGACTTCTACTTCAGCTTTCAGATCGGCATTGCGCTGGCGATCGCGGCCGTGGGCATATACCAGGTGGTGCGCGGAGTGCGGCGGATGCGCCGCGAAGCACGCGCCCGCCTCGACGCCGAGCCGGGAATCGCTGCCGCGCCCGGTGGCCGGGGCGATATCCGCCCCTGGATCGTCTTCGCGGTGTACGTGCTTGTAACGCTCACCTACATCAGCATGTCGGCCCTGCTGCTGCGATGGCATCACGGCGAATGGAACGCCGGAATCGGAAGGCTGATTGCGATCCTGTTCTTCCTCGGGTTCGTCTACACTCCGCTGATCAGCTACGTAACGGCCCGGCTGGAAGGGATGGTGGGCCAGGTGGTGGAGATACCGATGATCCGCGAAGCGTCGCTGATCCTGAGCGGCTACCGGGGCGTCGCCTGCTGGTTCCTGCCCATCCCCATCGCCAACTACGGCGGCATGACGGTATTCTACCGCCAGTGCGAGCTTACCGGCACGAAGTTCACCAGCATCTGGAAGGCAAGGATTGTGCTGTATCCGATCATTCTCGTCAGCTCGATCTTCTTCATGAATTTCATCTGGAGTCTCGACAAGGTGCCGTCGAGCGCATATCCGTTTGCGAACCAGATGTGGGAGCTGAACGCCTCGAACCAGTGCATAATGTTCTCCTCGACGCTCGGCGAGTATTCCATTTTTGAAGAAGCCTTCCAGTGGATTTACCTGGCGATAGGCGCGGTGTTCGGTACTTTGTTGTTCACCGGGATGAGCTATGCCGCTGCGCCGATCATGCTCACGTACGGCGTGGTTCGCGGGCTGGGTCAGAGCATGCCCCACGCGATCATTCCGCAGTTCATCGGCGCGCTGATCGGGCGCTATTATTTCCAGAAACGGCTCGGCCTGAAGTGGCGGCAATACATCCCCGTGGTCGCCGCCGGCTTCGCCTGCGGTATGGGCCTGATAACCACCGTCGGCGTGGGAATAACGTTCCTCAGCAAGGCGGTGGTGAAACTGCCGTTCTGAGCGGCGCGAACAAGCTGCACGTCCCCGGCCCCGTGCTTCGGAAGCATCAGATGACAGACGTCCTGATCAAAATAAGCGGCCTCAGCAAGACGTTCGACCTGGGCAAGACGAAGGTGCACGCGCTGCGGAACATCGACCTCGTCATCGAGCGCGGCGAGTACATGAGCGTGATGGGCCCTTCCGGCTCCGGCAAGAGCACGCTGTTCAATATGATCGGCGCGCTCGACCGCCCCACCGCTGGCGAGATATCCGTCGCGGGCGTCCACCTGACGGAACTCAGCAGCCGCCAGCTCGCGCATTTCCGCGGCAACCACATCGGCTACGTATTCCAGGCATACAACCTGCTGCCCGCGTACGACGCCATCACAAACGTCTGCCTGCCGCTGCTGTTCTGCGGATGGAAGCCGGCCGATGCGGTTTCGCGCGCGAAGGAAGTGCTGGCGCGCGTGGGGCTGTCGGACCGGCTGACACACCGGCCCGACGAGATGTCCGGCGGCCAGCAGCAACGCGTGGCGATCGCCCGCGCGCTCGCCAACGAGCCGGCGGTGATCCTCGCTGACGAACCGACCGCGAACCTCGACCTCCACACCGGCGAGGAGATCATCAACCTGCTGGCCGCATTGTCGAAGGAGTTGGGCGTGACCGTGATCAGCGCCACGCACGACCACAAGATGCTCGCAGCGTCCGACCGCATCCTGTGGATCAAGGATGGTGCGGTGGATCGCCTCGAGCGCCGCAAGGACGTCGACATCCAAATAGGCACGGTGGAATGACGACCGTTGAGCCGGCTGGCGGCAGGAGGGTGATAGCAAGCAGCATGCACGCGGGGCAGGCTCGATGGTTCGAGCCTGCCCCGCGTGTTGTCAGGGCGGGTTTGAAACCGTCTACGGCCAGATTACAAGGGCGGGTTTGAAACCCGTCCCTACCCTACCCAATTATTCGGGGCAGGAGGTGTTGAGGTGGTTGCGCGTGTAGATCAGGTCTAGAATGTTGATCTTGCCGTCCTGATTGACATCTTCACGCCAGTTGTCGCCGGTGGTCGGGCTTTGGTTGAGCCTGTTGCGGATGAATATGAGATCGAGTATGTTGACCTTGCAGTCGCCGTTGGCGTCGCCGGGCAGCATGCGAAGTTCTTCGCCCGGGTTCAGCAAGGACGCCGCCCGCGTGATGGTGCGTGGCGGGTTGGCTTCGGTGCCGTCCAAATTGCATGCCATAGCGGGGTGAATCGCTTCAGCCGAGTCGTAAGCCGTTGACAATTATAGGCTTAAGGCAATGGAAGCCGCGTAGAATCGATGAGGCTTGAAATGTGTGGTGTTGATATTTGTGAACACGAAAGAACGCAATCCGCCTGTATGTCGGCCGTAAGTTATTATTGCTCAATAGGTTGAGCCACTGTTGCATTTGTTGGACATGATGTCCATTGAGAGCAACATTTCGGTTCAGTGTGATGAGATACAACTGGCGGACCGACAATCCGGCGCCATAAAATTGTGAAACTATGCTTTGATTCGGCAATGCTGCATAACCGCTGTGATTCTGAAACGCGCAAATGGCATCTTGTGCGGGAACATTCTTCTGCCTTCGCGCACTAATCTCCCAGTAGCGTTCGGTTTTCACGCGGAGGCACCGCAATGTTCACCACCCTACAGCAGACAGGCGCCGCAGAACGAGCGGTCCCGCCTTCACCTGCTGGATTCTCGACACGGCTTTCTGGTCCAAGGAGAACTGATGATGAAAGCATTGGGATTGTGTAGTATCAGTCTTATTCTGGCGTTGGCGATTCTCGCCCCGGCCTATGCCGACGTTGTGACGCAGGATCCGACGACGGTGACGGATTGCCCAATCCTCCACACTAGCTGCCCGCAGATGGCAACGCTGTGCCTGGCAGCCGATGCAGATGCGGCAACCGCCTGCCCCGACGGCTTCGGCGTCGCAACGGTCTGCCCCGAGAAGCCGACCTTCTGCCCGAGGGTGAACACGAGCTGCCCCGAGCGGCCCACGATGTGCTCGGCGGAAATGGTTTCGGCCATCACGCAGTGCACCGGCATGACAACCATCTGCCCGGAAGAGCCGACCAAGTGCCCGGCGGTGATCACCGCGTGCATCAGCAGCAGCACGGCCACGGCCTGCCCCGACGGCACGGCCGCAACGCAGTGCGCGGGCGATGTGACGCTCTGCAACGCGACCGACACGCAATGCCCCAGCCAGGCCACTGTGTGCGCGCCCGAGCTGGGCGTGGTTACGGCGTGCCCAGTGATCGAGACCTTCTGCCCCACGCAGGAAACAATGTGCCCCAAGAAGTACACAGTGTGCCCGGCACGGCAGACGGTATGCTCGACGCAAGATACGACGTGCCCCGACGGATACAGCTCGCCGACCGTCTGCCCGATCGTCGTTACCGAGTGCGCGGTTGAGCCGACACAATGCTCCGGCGCAGGCGGCCCCACAATCTGCGCCAGCAGCACGACAGCCACGCAATGCACCGGCGTGGACACATACTGCCCGGTGGTCGACACCGAGTGCCCGAAGATGGAGACTAAGTGCCCGAAGGTGGAAACCGCCTGCCCGAGGATTGAAACAGAATGCCCGCGCCTGCCGACGCTCTGCTCGAATGACGCGATCATAACGATCTGCCCCGACGGCACCGGCACGCCCACCATCTGCCCCCGCGAACTCACCAAGTGCCCCGCCGTTCCCACCGAGTGCGGCGTGAGCGACCAGGTGACAGCATGCACAATGCCCACCATCTGCCCGGAACAACCCACTCGATGCCCCGCAGCCGAAACAAAGTGCCCGGCATATCCCACCAAGTGTGAGAGCATCGTGACTATCTGTGTGTCGCCCGAAGGCGCACTCACAATGTGCCCGAACAACCCGACACAGTGCGGCTCGCATCAGACGGAATGCCCCGACGTGCCCACCAACTGCGCGGCCGACGACGTGGTTACAGTATGCTCCAGCGGCATCGGCACCCCCACCGTATGCCCCCGCAAGGTCACGCACTGCCCGACAGTGGAAACGAAGTGCCCCCAACGGCAGACCATCTGCTCGGCGGATGTGGCGGAAACAATCTGCCCGCGCATCACAATGTGCCCCATCACTGAAACCATCTGCCCCACGGCACTGACCAAGTGCCCGGCCGAGCCGACAGTCTGCACCACCGGCACCGCCACCGTGTGCCCCGAAAAACCTACGATGTGCGACGGCACGCGGACCGTTTGCCCTTACATCGATACATCGTGCCCTAACCTGATCACCCATTGCAGCCTGCTGCCCGTGGCAACGATCTGCCCCGACGGCACGGGAACTCACACGTTCTGCCCTGAAGACAAGACCATATGCCCGCAGGTTCCCACCGCGTGCCCTGCAAAACCCACCGCTTGCGGTCTTTCCAGCCAGGCAACGATGTGCAACGACGGCACCGGCACGCCGACCGTCTGCCCCATCAAGGAAACATGGTGCCCGAGAATCCCCACCGAATGCCCTCAGCAGTTGACTGCGTGCACCGGTGACAAGGAAACCCAGTGCCCGGCCGTCACACTCTGCCCCGTCAAGCCCACCTACTGCCCGAAGGTGGAAACCGAATGCCCCGCCCAGGCGACATTCTGCTCCGCCACGGCCGCAGTTACCACGTGCGCCGGCGATATCACGGCATGCGAAGGCCTCAATACCGCCTGCCCGTATGTCGTCACCGAATGCCCCGACGTGCCGACGAGGTGCGGCGGCATCGAGACGATCTGCCCGGCCGGCACAGGCACGCCAACAGTGTGCCCGATCAACGAAACCTGGTGCCCCAAGGTGCCCACCGAGTGCCCGGCACAGGCGACCATCTGCGTCGAAGATGCCACCCAGCCGACGATCTGCCCTGTTGCAGGCGAGTTCACCCGCTGCCCCGTGATTGAAACACGCTGCCCGCAGATCGAAACCAAGTGCCCGCAGATCATCACGAAATGCGTCACCAATGAAGAACCGACCGTCTGCAACGTAGTGGTAACCGAATGCCCGGCGCAGGTTACGCTCTGCAACGAGCCGAGGCCCACAATGTGCGTCAGCGACGATCAGGTGCAGCCGACCATCTGCCCCATCGTGGTCACCGAATGCCCGAAGGAATTGACGCTGTGCCCCGCGACCATCACACAGTGTGATGCAGCCGTGAAGCCCACGATGTGCAACAGCGAAAGAACCGTGTGCCCCATCGCGGCCACCTTCTGCCCCAAGCGGCCCACCGCCTGCCCCGAGCAGGAAACGATCTGCCCCGCAAAGCCCACAGTTTGCGCCGCAGTGCGGACGGTTTGCCCCGCGGTTGAAACCGAGTGCCCGCGCGTGCCGACCAAGTGCGGCGGCCCCGCCACCATCTGCTCGGTCAACGCCGTTACCGTCTGCGATGCCTCCATCACCAGTTGCCCGGTTATCCCGACGCAGTGCAGCGTGATACCCACGGCTTGCGGCCCGGTTGTCACGTCTTGCCCCAACGGCGACGTGCCCACCGTCTGCCCCATCGCCAGGACCAGGTGCCCTGAGATCAAGACTCAGTGCCCCGTGCTCCCGACGCTCTGCTCGAACGCCGGCATCATAACACAATGCCCCGACGGCACCGGCACGCCCACGGTCTGCCCCGAAGAAACCACAATGTGCCCCGCCGTCCGCACACTGTGCCCGATCAAGGACACCGTCTGCCCGAAGGAAGCGATCAGGACCGTCTGCCCCGAGATGCGGACCATATGCCCTGATGTCGAAACGCAGTGCCCGCGTGTAATGACGGTATGCCCGCTGATCGCAACCGTCTGCCCGAATCCCGAGCCGACGATCTGCTCGATGAAGCAGTTCACATTCTGCTCGGAAGACAAGACCGTCTGCCCGCAGGAGCCGACACAATGCGCAGGCGTGCCTACCAGGTGCTCGCCCGAGAAGACAATCTGCCCCGACATCACCATCGGCGCCGTAACCGTCTGCCCCGTAGCAGCCACACGCTGCCCCGTGGCGGAAACAAAGTGCCCGGCACCCATAACCGAGTGCTCGCTCAGCCCGGCGCCCACGCTGTGCGCGGTCGATGCAGTCGCCGCAGCAACCATATGCCCGGAAAGCGACACGCTTTGCCCGGCCGCGCTCACCAAGTGCCCGGCCCAGCGGACAATGTGCAGCACCGAAGCCGAAGCGACAATCTGCCCCGATGGTGTCAGCACCTTCACCATCTGCCCCGTGAAGGCGACCTTCTGCCCCGTGGCCGAAACCTCCTGCCCGGTGCTGCCGACCAAGTGCACGCCGTCCTTCTCCGTAACAGTCTGCCCCGATGCCAACGGCGGCACCTGGACAGTCTGCCCGACCAGGGCCACACTGTGCCCGGTCAGCAACATCTGCGAGAAACCGATAGCCGACATCAACCTGGACGGCAAGGTCAACGTGCTCGACCTCATCAAGGTCCGCAATAGCCTGATGTCCGACACCTGCCTCAACGGTGTTGCAGGCGACGTCAACGAGGACGGCAAAATCAACATCCTCGATCTCATCGCCACGCGCAACCGGCTAGGCAGCCGCTACGGTCAGCAAAATTGACCGCGCAACGCGATCCTGACTGAATGACAGCCCACCGCCGCCTCAGGAACACACAGCTTCCTGGGGCGGCGGTTTTCATGCCATAGCAAAGCCGTGCACGCCACCCGCCGGGGCAGCGCAAGCCCAGTCAATGCAGAATAGGAGACCTATATGACTCATATGCCTGCCGCACGCCGCATGCCGTGTGCGTCCGTGTTCGTCGGTGTTTTTTTCTTGACACCACCCGCCCCCGCGCGTATAATGTCGAGTAACTCAATAGGGATGCTTAGCAACCCTGTGGCCCGGCAGGCGGAATGACGGCATTTCGCTCCACGCATGCCCCAGCCGAACGAAAGGAGGTGGTGATTATGCTATGGATTATGCCAGGGAATCTCACAGTCTCGTAACACTACAAACACAGGCAATGAGATTCCGCCGGAGCGGGGCGATCCTTAATCGCCCACCCACGCCCGGCATGCGGAGAAACAAATGAAGACCATACAAGAAATAAACGAACGCATCAGCGCGGGCAAGGCCGTGGTCGTGACCGCCGAAGAAATCATCGATATCGTCGAAGCCAAAGGCCTCGACGCAGCCGCCGACGAGGTCGACGTCGTCACCACCGGCACATTCGGCCCGATGTGCTCGTCCGGCGCGTACTTCAACATCGGCCATTCGAACCCCAGGATCAAGCTCGGCGGCGGTACCGTCCTCCTCAACGGCATCCGCGCACACGCCGGCCTCGCAGCCGTCGACCTGTACGTAGGCGCGACCGCCGTGCCCGAAGACGATCCCAGGAACAGCACCGGCCCCGGCTCGTTCTCCTATGGCGGCGGCCATCTGATTCACGACCTCGTCGCCGGCTCAGACGTCCGCCTGACAGCAAAGGCATACGGGACCGACTGCTATCCACGCCGAGAGCTTGACGCCTGGATAAACCTCAGCAAGATCAACGAAGCCGTGCTGTTCAACCCGCGCAACGCCTACCAGAACTACAACTGCGCGGTCAACCTGTCCGACTCCGTCATTCACACCTACATGGGCACACTGAAGCCGAAGCTCGGAAACGCCAACTACTGCAGCGCAGGCCAGCTCTCGCCCCTGCTGAAAGACCCCTTCTACAAGACCATCGGCCTCGGCACGCGGATATTCCTCGGCGGCGGCGAAGGCTACGTGGTCTGGCACGGCACGCAGCACAACCCCGGCGTGCCGCGCAATGAAAACGGAGTGCCCCGAGCACCCGCCGGCACGCTCGCCGTGATGGGCGACCTCAAGCAGATGAAACCGGAGTGGCTCGCAGGCGCCTCATTCCAGGGATACGGCGCCACGCTCGTCGTCGGGCTTGGCATCCCCATCCCGATCCTCAACGCCGAAATCTGCCGCTACACCGCAGTCAGGGACGACCAGATAACCGCCCCGATCGTCGACTACTCCCAGGCTTACCCCAACTGCAAGCCCGGCAACCTCGGCGAAGTAACCTACAAGGAACTGAAAAGCGGCACCATCACCGTCAGCGGCAAGCAGGTGCCCACCGCACCACTTTCCAGCTACTCGAAAGCCCGCGAAATAGCCAACATCCTAAAGGAATGGATCAGCGACGGCCGATTCCTGCTCGGAACCCCGGTAACGCAACTGCCGGCGGCCGAATCCGGCTATTCGTTCAAGCCGCTCGACGCCCGACAAGCCCGGGAGGACAAGTGATGGCATTGCAGCGCCTCGTGCTGCGCTTCCCGGCAAGGCTCGTCGACCGGCCGATCATATCGGAGGCGGTCAGGCGGTTCGACCTGGACTTCAACATCCTCCGTGCAAACGTAACGCCGCGGGAGGAGGGGCTGCTCGTGCTTGAAATCTCGGGCAGCCCCGAGGCTTGCAGCCTGGGCGTCCGGCACCTGCAAACCGCCGGCGTCAGCGTCGAGCCGATGAGCGGCCAGATGCGCCGTGACGATATCCGTTGCACACATTGCGGCGCGTGCACGGGCATCTGCCCCACGCACGCCCTCGCCGTCGACCGTGCAACGATGATGGTAACATTCGACAACGACAAGTGTATCGCGTGTGAGCTGTGCATTCCCGCATGCCCCGTGCGGGCGTTGCAACTGCATTTTTAGTGAAAGGACATCTGAAATGGACAAACTATTCGGAGCCGGCCGCGAGAAGGACGTAACCCGGGCAATCGTGTCGGCCTTCGCCCGTGAGTTCATCGACCACATCGAAAGCGACTGCATAATCATCGGCGCCGGGCCGTCGGGCCTGGTCGCGGGCCGATTGCTCGCCGCTGACGGCGTCAAGACGCTCCTGATCGAGCGCAACAACTACCTCGGCGGAGGATTCTGGATCGGCGGCTACCTGATGAACAAGGTGACCGTCCGCGAGCCGGCCCAGCAAATCCTCGCCGAACTGGGCGTGCCCTTCCAGGAAGCACCGGGCGGAGTATACGTTGCCGACGGCCCCCACGCGTGTTCAAAGCTCATCGCAGCCGCGTGCGACGCCGGCGTGAAAGTCGCAAACATGACATCTTTCGAAGACGTCGTCATGCGCGAAGGCCGAGTGGCCGGCGCCGTGATCAACTGGACGCCCGTGCAGTCGCTGCCGCGCCAGATAACCTGCGTCGACCCCGTCGCGATGGAAAGCAAGATCGTAATCGACGCAACCGGCCACGACGCCTGCGTCGCTCGGAAACTCGAGCAGCGCGGCCTGCTGTCACTCGCCGGCTACGGCGCGATGGACGTTCGGGAATCGGAAGAAGCCGTTGTGGAGCACACCGGCCTGCTGCACCCGGGGCTGATAGTTGCCGGAATGGCCGTGAGCACCGCATACGGCCTGCCGCGAATGGGACCGACATTCGGCTCGATGCTGCTATCCGGCGTGAAAGCAGCCGAAGCCGCTATGGAAGCCCTCGGCCGCCACGCGGTCCAGCCCGCAGCCGCCGCAACACAATAATCAGCCGGCACAGCGGCAACCGCCATCGGATGATCGCCCGGCCCGGCACTGCATGCAGCCACCATTCCAACCATTGCGCAGACGGGCACAGCGCGTTCAAGCTGTGCCCGTCTGTGTAAGTCCGTGCCAGTCCGTGCCAGTCCGTGTTTCTTCTTGCGCTCAGTACCTCGCGCGGTGTGCAAGCCCGCGCAGATAAACCTCCACTTCGCGTGTCTTTCCGGGGCCGGTGATCGCCAGAGCACTGTCTGTGAAAGTCTTCTTCGCTTCCTCGCAGTTCTGCTGCCACTTCAGCATCGCTTCCACGGCCTTGGCGAAAGTTTCCGCCTGCTTCTCGTCGAGGAGGTCGAGAGCTTCCTTCATGTACTGA
>Ga0307378_10009489_pt1 | contig 12788 bp, 6 predicted proteins | sample UN1MG_FD_202238 | JGI IMG/M metagenome (GOLD analysis project Ga0307378, IMG submission 202238) | Soil microbial communities from Risofladan, Vaasa, Finland - UN-1 | ecosystem: Environmental > Terrestrial > Soil > Coastal area > Acid sulfate soil | place: Finland: Risofladan, Vaasa | collected...
GCGATTCCCTCGCTCAGCTCACTGGGGCAGCGGAGGAGCCTGATCAGAGGCCCTCCGGGAACCAGCGGCCGAGGCACGGCTCCGGGAACCGGGCTTTTTCCGATCAGCGAACCCGAGGCCTCTGTAATCACTTGACGGCAGCGGTACCCGAGTTCGAGAGTGACCAGCCGGAGGCCGGGGTAGTCGCTTTTCAGGCGCTCGAATATCCGGTGATCCGAGCCCCGGAAACCGTAGATCGACTGGTTGGGGTCCCCGATCACAAAAAGCCCTTCCGCCGGGCTTCCGGCCAGGAGCTTGACCAGTTCGTACTGGGCCGGATTAACATCCTGGAACTCGTCCACCAGAACATAGGGGTAATGTTCCCTGAGGGTCTGAAGCCTTTCGGGGTCCTCTGCCAGGATTTCAAGGACATGCAGGATCAGATCGTCATAATCGCAGGCTTTCATCCTGTGGCACATGTCACGGTAAGCCGTAAAGGCGCGTCTGATATCTTCCGGGCCGTGGTAATTTTCAGGAGAGATTGCCTCGGCCTTGGCCCTGCTGATCGCCTCAGCGATTTGCCTGAGCCGTGAAACCGGCTCCCGCAAACCGACAGCCTCGCGCAGGATGCTCAAACTCTCTGCTTCATCGACCACCACCACGGGGGCGCCTTTGATTTCTGTCAACAGCCGCAGGCAGAAACTGTGGAAGGTGGAGACATGGACTGCCCCGCTATCCTCATCGCCGGTCCCGAGCAGCTTGAACAGTCGCTCTTTCATTTCGCGGGCGGCCTTATTTGTGAAAGTGACCGCGAGTATGTTTGAAGGCGGCACTCCGGCCTGGCGCACGAGATAAACCGCCCGGCTGGTCAGGCAGTGCGTCTTGCCGGTTCCGGGGCCGGCAATCACAGCCAGCGGACCTTTTTCCGCAGTTACCGCTTCGAGCTGGCGCTCGTTGAGCTCCGGAAATTTTTTATCCGTCACCGGGAGAAGGGCCTCGCCGGGCTTTTCGGTTTCTACCGAAGAAAGAACCCCTGTCGCGCTTTTTGTCGCCGCGTCTTGCGCCTGGGGGGAGGCTTTACTTTCGCCCTTTTCAGGCTGTGTTTTTTTCTCGGGTTCGAGTCTGTCAAAGAAAAACATCTGCCCACCGGAGGTTTCTCTTTCACCGGGTTCAAAGATACACACCGTGCCGTATTCGCCGTCATAGCCAGGGGCGATCCGCACCCTGCCCTCGCGGTTGCGGCGGATAGCCTCAGCAGCCAGAGCACCTGCTGCACGGCTAACTTCCTCGAGCGGAGCCTCTCTCAGCACGAAAAGCTCTGGGCCGACTTCCCGTAAGAGAATCTCGAGGCTGTGCGTTACTCCCTTGGTGGCCGGCCCGGTTCCGTATGATTCAGCAAGCACTTCACGCAGCGGGATGAGATGTTCGAAATGGCGGGCCGTCTCGGGTCTTGTTCCCAGCGGGCGGTCAGCAAGCTGTACTACGCGGTTCAGAACGCCCCGGGTGACCTTTCCTCCGCAGACCGGGCATCTGCCGTCAAGCCTGGCGGTCTCTTCCGGGGTCAGCCGTACTTTGCAGGCCCGGTGGCCGTCGTAATGATACTTGCCCTCCTCGGGATAAAATTCCAGCGTGCCTTGAAAGCGGGATCCGTTCCTTTCTTTCAGAGCCCCGGTCAGGCCGTGGTAGCTCAGCTCCGTATCGAAAAGGTTGGCTTCGCGACCCAGCTTGTCCGGTGAATGGGCGTCCGAGTTGGAAACAAGCCTGAAGTTGTCGAGAGCGGAGAGGCGCCAGTTCATCGGGGGGTCAGAAGAAAGCCCCGTCTCCACCGCATAAATTTTTTCTGTCAGTTCTCCGTAACAGTCTTCAATCCGGTCAAATCCGCTTTTCGAGCCGAAAACCGAAAAATGGGGAGTCCAGATGTGGGCCGGGATAAAGCAGGCTTCCGGGCAGGCTTCAAGACAGATTTCCAGAAGATTCCGGCTGTCAAGACCCAGTATGGGCCGCCCGTCAGACCTGATATTGCCGATTCTTTCGAGGCTCTCACTCAAACGCCGGGCGCTTTCCATGTCCGGCATCAACACCAGATTGTGCACTTTCCTCGCTTTGCCCAGCTTCTTGTAAATCGAGCTTATTTCGCCCGAGAGCAGGAAACGAACCTTTGTGTTCCGAACCGTGCCTGGCAGTCTCTGGCGCACGCTTTTTTCAATCCCGGGCCGCAGGCAAAAGAGACCGGAGCCTTCCTCCTCCACAAGCTTCTCCTCGAGCTCTCTCCGCCACCCGGGATGGGTCAAATCCCCGGTGCCGACAAGGTTAATCCCTTTGAGAGCCGCAGCCTCGAAAAGATGCTCGGGATCTGAGTTCTTGCTGGTGGCGATCGAATAATGGGAGTGAAGATGAAGGTCGGCTATGTATTGCATATTTTTTTCCAAAAGTGCGGAAACTAAGTTATCTCTAAGATAATCTGCTTATCTTTCCTGTCAAAATAATAATTTGGTGTACGCTCAAAAGACAGAAGTCAGGAGACAGGAGACAGGAGACAGGAGACAGAATACAGAATACTATTTCAGGCTTATTCGAATCCCGGCAGAATTCAGAGTTCCGGATTCCATAATAAATTTGTGATTTGTTTGACAAAAAAGGCCTGTCGCTCCTAATTTAGATTCTTACAAATTCACTCTAAGAGAATATCTCTTACATTTTTAACCACAAAGACACATAGTTACTTAGTGGTTAGATAAAATAAATTTCAAATATTTTTGGCTGGAATTTAGTTCTCCCCTTTTAACCACCTCTCTTCCGGAAAGGATAAAATGTAAAAATGAGTAACGAGCGCGCTGGAATGTTGAAAAAGATCGGATTGATGCTCAGTGCTGTGGGGCCGGGGCTTTTCCTTATCGGCTATAATATCGGTACCGGAAGTATTACCACCATGGCCGCAGCGGGAAGCCGCTACGGTATGCAATTGTTCTGGGCCCTGTTTCTTTCCTGTCTTTTCACCTTTGTAATGCTGGTGGCCTACGGAACCTACACCACTGTGACCGGCGAGACGGCAATGGCCGCTTATAAAAAGCGCCTGCCCTGGGGCAAGGTTCTGGCCATTTATTCGATCATCGCCTTGATTATCGGCGAGCTGACAGCCCTCGCCGGAATCATGGGGATTGTCACCGACCTAGTGCATGAATGGACACAGTTTGTTTTCGGCGGCCAGGGTGCGAACAAAGTCGTGGTGGCAATTGTGATCATTATCGGGTGTTTCATTCTCCTCTGGGTGGGTAAATACTCGCGGTTCGAGAAGTTTCTCGTGGTGCTGGTTATTATTATGGGCGTGAGTTTTATTCTCAGCATGATCTTAGTTATACCCCGGCCTGGAGAGCTGGTCAGGGGCCTGGTGCCGGGTATTCCGGATGAGCCGCAGGCTTTTCTCATTGTGGCGGGCATAGCGGGAACTACCTGTTCGGCCATGGTTTTTATCATGCGCAGCATTGTGGTGGCGGAAAAAGGGTGGGGTGATAAAGATCTCAAACAGAGCAAGGTGGATGCGCTTATTTCAAGCGGCATGATGCTTCTTCTTTCCGTTGCGGTGATGGCCTGCGCTGCCGGAACACTTTTCCGGATCGGACAGCCTGTGGAAGAAGCTGTGGACATGGTAAAAACCCTCGAGCCGCTTGCCGGCAGGTTCGCGATCAGCATTTTCGTGGTTGGAGTAATCGGAGCGGGAATCAGCACCATGTTCCCCATAATTCTGGTGGCTCCCTGGCTGATCTCGGACTATCGCGGCACGCCGCGTAATATCAGGAGCCCGATGTACCGGGTGCTTGGTGCAGTGGGACTTCTGATCGCTCTCTCAGTTCCGGTTTTCGGCGGCCGGCCGGTGTGGGTGATGGTCGGCTCCCAGGCTTTTCAGGCCATGCTGCTTCCGGTGATCACCCTGCCGATAATCGTCCTTCTCAACCGGAAAGAAATCATGGGCCAAAGAAAAGCCGGCCTCTGGCTCAATGCCGGGCTTTGGGCCACTTTTATCTTTGCGTTGATCACCACCTATGCGGCCATTCTTGGACTGCTGGAGACCTTGAAAGATCTGCTCGCTTGAGTGCCTTGAGCCCCAAACACGAGACCCGGTTTCCCGCACTCTTTCAATAAAGAACGGAGGATCGAATGAATGTATTTATCAATCGGGTGATCCGTGCCATGCGTCTTGAGGCCAATCTTTATGAGGAGGTCGAGGCGGACCGGGAGGCCATGAAACAGGCAGTGGCTGTAGTCATCCTGGCCAGTGTGGCTGGCGGTATCGGCGCAGAGGGAATGGGTGGGCTTCGTGGGATGGTTTTTGGTTCCCTGACAGCCCTGGCCGGCTGGGTGGTCTGGGCCTTCCTGATTTTCTTTGTCGGAACCAAGATTTTACCCGCCCCCGAGACCAGGTCGAATCCGGGTGAGCTGATGCGCACTCTGGGGTTCGCGTATTCCCCGGCGCTGCTCAATGTCTTCGGCATCATTCCGTTTCTAGGGTGGCTGGTCAGGCTGGCAGTTAATTTCTGGCTTCTTTTCGCCTGGGTTGTCGCTGTCCGTCAGGCTTTGGACTATAAAAGCACAGGGCGGGCGGTTGCTGTCTGTGTTATCGGCTGGCTGATTTCAGTAGTGTTCATGGGACTGATTTACATTCTTGTTAAGGGGATGCCTCATCTGCCAAAACCTCCCGTAATGTGATACACCGGTTATAACCAGTTTGATTTCAAAGCGTTATGCCCTGTCTTTTCATAGTTTTTCAGGTAATATAAAAAGCCGGTCGGCTTATCACTTAGCCGACCGGCTTTTTAACAGAATGGTTTAAAGCGGAAACCCGGGAAACAATGCTCGGTCTTTGTATATGGAGCGCGGCTTTAAAAGGATATTTTGGCTTAAACTAAAGATGATATAAACCGCCACCCAAACCCTTTGGATTCCTCCTGCCAAGACCATAGATGACCGGCGGTCTGGAAGCTCCTAAAAGCCGAAAAACCTGATAGGAGAGAGGATTAATATTAAGAATCTCAGTTCAATATCTTGTTGAGCTCCTTGGAAACCTTGAACACCGCCTTTTTTCTTGCCGGTACGAACACCTCTACGTTGGTTCTCGGATTACGTGCTTTGCGCGATTTGTGGTGTTTTACCTTGAAAGTCCCGAAACCACGGATTTCCAAATGCTTGTTTTCAGTCAGGCAGCTCTTAATCTCATCCAGAAAATACTCGACCACAATCTTAACATCTTTGATAGTGAAACCGGTTTTTTCTGCGATAAGCTCGACAATGTCCGCTTTGGTCATAACTGCAAACTCCTCTTGGGAAATAAAACTTTATCTTGTAAATGAAAAATAAAATTGATTTATATACTGCAAATTAATTGTGAGGCAATAGTATAATAGAGAGAAGCGAGTTGGTCAAGATATTGTCAAAGTATATGAGGTTAAACATATCATTTAGATAAAAAACGGGATTGAACTTGCCATGCCGGGGGAGAGAATTCCCCGTGATGAAAATATCCAATAAGGCTGGTTAAAAAAGTTTTTCGTATTTGTCAAGAAAAAAATCGGCAGGATTTAACCAGATTCATTCATAAACTCTCATGCCGCTCTTTGCGGCCACAACGAAGCGTGAAAATCAAGAGGACAAATCCTGTCCGTTTCGCGTACACCCCTTTCAAGGGGGGATTTTCAGTTAAAAGATCTGGAAACTTTCAGCATTCCAGTTACACCGCCTTGAAATGATAGCCTCCTTTTATTTGCTTGCTGTAAACGGCAAAAAGAGTTAAAAATTCTTTAAGGAATAAACCTTGAATCTGCCTGGATTTTTTGACTGCAGTTGAAGTGTCAAACAGAGGCAGGGCTGAATTCCCGGGTTTCTGGAAATTATTTTATGGTCAACTTTTTCTCACCGTTCTGGAGAGGCGATCCGGATGAACCGGCTAACCGAGTGTCTGGCCCGCTTTTGCCGGGATAATATTTTACGGGAAAAATGGCTGATCGCCCCCTCGCTGCGTGTGGGCTACCAGTGGCTCGATAATGTGGCGCGCGGAGGTCAGCCGGTGGTTAATGTGCGGGTCAGGACCCTCCGGGCTTTGGCGTTCGAGCTTGCCCAGCCGGTCCTTCTGGAGCGAGGCCTGAGGTTCCTTTCCAACCGGGAGGGAGTATTATTGACCGGGATTATATTCAGCCGGCTGAGAGAGGGGGGCCGGGGCTACATCCTGTCGCTGGAGCCTGAAATCAGTTTGCTGCAAAAAATTTACAGTACCCTGAGCGATATGCGCCTGGCAGGGCTTGATCAGGAAAAATTGCCGCCGGAGCTTTTTGAAGTGGAGGCCAAGGGGCGGGAACTCTCAGTTATCCTGGGCGGGTATCTGGAAGAATTAAAAAAGCGGCGGCTGGCTGATTACACCGATATCCTGGAGCTGGGGGCTGGACAGGCAGCGAAAGGGCGGCTGGCTTCAGGCAGGGATTTCGTAGTGCTCCTGCCAGAAGATATGGAGTTCCGGGCAGTCGAAAAGGCGTTCCTTGATTCCCTCCCGGCCGACAGTCGCTCAACCGGACACCTCAGGTGGACTCGATGACTCGAGGCTTCTCGCCTGGCTGCTTGAGCCTGGTAAAGCTCCAGCTCCGCGCGGCGACAGCACAGTACGAATTTTCCGCGCAGTGGGCGAGGCCAATGAAGTGCAGGAGGTTTTCCGCCGCTGCCTGGCTGAGAGCTACAGGCTGGATGAGGTGGAAATCCTGCACACTGATCAATCGACTTACGTGCCGCTGGTTTTCGAGACGGTCCAGGGCTTCCCCTCCCTGGTAGCGGAGCGGCCGGAGGGTCTGCCGGTGACTTTCGCCGAGGGTATCCCGGCCCGTTATTCGAGACCCGGAAGGGCGTTAAGCGGGTGGCTCGCCTGGGTCGGGCAGGGTTATCCACAGGCCGGACTCGCCAGGCTGATCCAGGATGGAGTCCTGACTGTTCCCGGGGCCGGGGCGCCGGGCACCGGTTTCTACGCCCTGGCCGGCCTGATGCGGCAGCCGGGAATAGTAAGCGGCAGGTCCCGTTACCTGGAGAAAATGGATCAGTGGATTTCGAGTCTGGAATTACGGCTTGCAAGACTCTCTGAATTGAGAGATGAGGAGGGGGAAGCCGGACCCGGGCAGGCAGAGAAACTGCGCGAGGACCTGGCCGGCGGCAGGCTCCTGCGCTCGATGGCAGAGGGCCTGCTCGATATCTCGCCCGGTGGGGAGGCAACGGATAAGGAAATCATTGACTGCGCGCAGAAATTTCTGGCCGGGTTTGCCCGGACAGTGAGCGAGCTTGATAATTTCGCTAAAAATGCCCTTTTGGAGCGCCTGGAAGAGTTGAAATCCTGGGTCACCGAACAAGCAGGCGGCTTGAGCTTTGATTTAAGGCGCTATCTTGCCCGGCTGCCAGTCGAGGTCCCGGTTTTGGGATCGGGTCCTCTTCCAGGGAAAATCCATGTGACGCACATCTCTTCCGGGGGGCATTCAGGCCGTCCGGTAAGCTTTATTATCGGGCTGGATGACAGGCGGTTCCCTGGAGGGCGGTTCGAGGACCCGATTCTTCTGGACAGCGAGCGAAAGAAGCTCTCGCCGGAACTTCCCACCTCCTCGCGGAGGATCGACCGGTCCCTGGAGGATTTCGCGCGCTGCCTGGCCAGGCTTCGCGGCACTGTGATCCTCGGTTTTTCCTGTTTCGACCCGCTGGATGAGCGGGAGATCTTTCCCAGCCCGGTGCTTCTTGCCGCCTGGCGCATCATTTCCGGAGAGCGGGATGCAGACCAGGGGCGGATGCTGGCAAGACTGCCTTCGGCTGTCTCTTTCGCGCCTGTCGATGAAAAAGGCGCCTGCGAGGAGAGCGACTGGTGGCTGTGGCGCCTTTGTGCCTGCAGGCAGCCTGAGGGCGCCCTGGAATCTGTAGGGCGCCGGTTCCCGCACCTGGCCCGAGGGGAGCAGGCCGAGATTTCGCGTGCCGGGGCGGACTTCACAGTTTACGATGGGCTGGTGCCTGAAGCCGGTGCCGACCTTGACCCAGCCAGGGCCCAGGGGCCGGTTATGTCTGTGAGCCGGCTTGAGACTTTAGGGCGCTGCCCGCTGGCCTACTTTTTCAGGTTTGGCCTGGAGCTCGAGCCCCCGGAGGAACCCATTGTCGACCCCTCTCTCTGGCTCGATCCTTTGACTGCAGGCTCGCTCCTGCACAAGGTGTTTCAGGAATTTATCGACGGGCTCCTGCGCAAACAACAACTCCCCGATAATTCACCAGGGCAGCATAAGCTGATCGCCGATCTACTAGACCGTGAGCTGGAACGCTGCAAAGATCTTTATCCACCAGCCAATGAAAGCTCTTATCGACGCAGGAGCGCTGAACTTCACCAGACCGCCGGGGTTTTCCTGGTCGAGGAAGCCCGGCACTGCCGCAGCAGCCGGCCTGCGTACCTGGAAGCAGCGATCGGTATTCCCCCCACAGGCGGGGGCACGCTACTCGACAGCCAATCAGCGGTCTCTTACTTTCTACCCGATGGAAGCGGGATAAAAGTCCGCGGCAGGATCGACCGGATCGACCGGCTTTCCGGCTCGGGCGAAGAGCGCTACGCAATCTGGGATTACAAGACCGGAAGCTCCAATCGATACAGCTTCTCCGACCCTTTCAAACAGGGCCGGGTTGTTCAGCATGAGATTTATCTCGCAATCGTAGCTGAGCGCCTGAAAGAAAAAGTGGGGCCGCATGCCCGATGCGTTAAATTCGGCTTTTTCTTTCCAGGCAGGCGCGACCGCGGCAGGCGCCTCTTTTGGAGTCCGGACAGGCTGACCGAGGGCGGCGGGATAATCTCCGGGCTCTGCCGGATCGCGGCTTCCGGGGCTTTCCCGGCCACTGATAAAGATACTGACTGCCAAATTTGCCAGTTTCAGGAGATTTGCGGCGATTTGAAAGCTGTCACCCAGCGAAGCAGGGAAAAGCTTGAAAATGCTGAAAACACTATTCTTGAGCCTTTTCGCAAGCTGAGATTAAATGGCTGATTCCCGATTAATAAGTCCTCCGGATTGGGAGGAGCGCAGGCTGATCGACAGCCTGCTTGAGACCAGCATGCTGGTCGAGGCTGCCGCCGGGACAGGTAAGACCACGAAAATGGTGGACCGCATGGTGGCCCTGGTGAGAAGCGGCAGGGCCAAGGTGGAGAACATGGCCGCTGTCACCTTTACCCGCAAGGCGGCATCAGAGCTGAGAGCCCGCTTCCAGGCCGGACTCGAGGCCGAGGCCCGCGTGAATCGCTCCGGTGTGGAGGGCCGGCACCTGGCCGAGGGGGTGGCCCAGCTCGACCGTTGTTTTATCGGTACGATTCATGCTTTTTGCGCCCGCATCTTGCGCGAAAGGCCGGTCGAGGCCGGGGTGAGCGTGGATTTCCAGGAAATAGACGAGGAGGCGGACAGCCGGATCAGGGAGCAGGCCTGGGAGGACTATGTGGCCGGGCTTTATGTCGATAGCGCCCCGATCCTCGATGAACTGAATGAATTGGGGATCGAGATCGGACCGATCAAGGCTGCATTCGATGTGCTTTGCAATTACCCGGATGTGGAAAACTGGCCGGCTCCGAAACTCGCCCCTCCGGATCCGGAACCCTTGAAAAGCGGGCTTCTCGGTTATGCGCATCACATGGAAGAGCTTGCCGAAAGCCTGCCCGCGGATCCGGGCAATGACAGGCTGATCCCTAAATACGAAATCATTCCGCGGATGGTGCGCCAGTCCGATCTGTCGAGCCTGCCCAGACTGGCCGAGGTGGCCCAGGCATTCAGGCCGCTGAAAGGAAGTGATCTGGTCCGGAGAAACTGGCCGGGCGGCAAAGACCAGGCCGAGGGGGAGTGGATGCGCTGGGAGACATTTTGTACAGAACGGGCCGGGCCGTTTCTGGCTGCGTGGCGGTCCTATTGTTACGAGCCGGTGATCCGCGCTTTGAGACCTGCTATGGAGGTGTACGACCGCCTGCGCGCTGGCTACGGCATGCTCAATTACCAGGACCTCCTGGTCAAAGCCAGGTTACTCCTTCAGCACCACCCCAATGTGAGGAGTTATTTCAGCCGCAGGGTAACCCATCTGCTGGTAGATGAATTCCAGGATACTGACCCGGTGCAGGCTGAGGTGATGCTCCTTTTGACCGCGGATGATCCCGGCCAACCCGATTGGACTAAATGCCGCCCGCGTCCTGGGGCGCTGTTCGTTGTCGGTGATCCCAAACAGTCGATCTATCGCTTCCGCCGCGCCGACATTGTCACCTACAACCAGGTCAAGGAGCTGATCCTCGCAGCCGGGGGCAGGGTTGTCAGGCTCTCGGCGAATTTCCGCGCGCAAAGCGGGCTTATCCAATGGGTCAACAACACATTCAGTGACAAGTTTCAAAATGACAGGTACTCTCCGGCCTACGTGGCCCTCGAGGCCGCAAGAACTGACTGCGGCCCGGTCGGGCCCGGCGGAGTCTACCGGCTGGATGTCCCGAAAGAGTATAAGAACAAGGACAATGTTGCAGAGTATGAGCCCGGTTTCGTGGCCTCCTGGATCAGGCAGGCGCTGGATGAGAAAACAAGGATCCCGCGACCGGCAGCCATAGAGCCTGCTGATCAATTGGAAAGAGAGCAGGCAGGCGCGGATGATTTCCTGATTATCACCTATAGAAAGAAAAATTTGGACCTTTACGCAGCGAAGCTCGAAGAACTGGGTATCCCGCACCAGGTAACCGGAAGCGGCGCCCTGGAAGGAGTGCGCGAGCTGCGGCTCCTTTATCTCTGGCTGGCGGCTGTTATCAGGCCTGATAACCCCCTTCCTCTGGTCGCCCTGTTGCGTAGCGCATCTTTCGGGGTGAGCGATATTGACCTCTACGCTTTCAAGAAGGCGGGCGGGACATTCTCCTACCGCTCCCCGGTTCCCCGGACTTTGAAACCCGGGCAGAAAAAGCTTTTTGAGGATGCTTTCAGCAGGCTCGCGGAATACTCGGCCTGGATCGCCAAGCTACCCCCGGTGACGGCAATTAGAAAAATAGCATCGGATGCAGGCCTTTTCGCTTCCGCTGCTGCAGGAAGCGGCGGCAACATGCGCGCAGGGACCCTGGCCAAGGCTCTCGAGCTGCTAAGGGCGTCACAATACGGGTCATTGACCATGTCGGATCTGGTGGATTATCTGGGCCGGCTGGCGTCCGGGGAAATCTCGAGTGACAGTTTGCCGGCTGCTCCAGGGCAGGGCCCGGCTGTGCGGCTGATGAACCTTCATAAGGTCAAGGGCCTCGAGGCTCCGGTCGTTTTCCTGGTGGACCCTTTCGGCAGGGGACGTCACGAGGTGAGACTTCACATAGACCGCTCGGGAGGGTGCACAGCCGGCTACCTGGCGATCTGCGCCGAGGGACCTGGCAGGTACAGCGAGCTGGTGGCGCACCATCCGGAGTGGCAGAAATGGGCCGGGGAAGAGGCGAAATTCCTGGAGGCGGAGGAGGTGCGGCTTTTCTATGTAGCCGCAACCCGCGCCGGAGCGCAGCTTGTGATTACCCAGCGGGAGACAGGCAAACAATATAACCCGTGGAATTTTTTCGAGGAGCACCTTAAAGAATGCCCAGCTCTCGAAAAACCTGTAAAGCGGGAGGTTCCCCTGAGCAGAGAAGAAACAGCGATACTGGAGAGCGAGCCGCAATCAGCGCTTGAGGCTGTTAGACAGAGATGGACCCGGGCGCTCGAGCCCGGTTACAGTATACTCAGGGCCAAAGAGGTTGCAGTCGGCGGAATCGGTCCGCAAGGCGCTACCGGTGAGCTCGGCCTGGAATGGGGAACCGTGATTCACAGGTTGCTCCAGGCTGCACTGGAGAGCACCGGCTCAGACCTCAAGGGGCTGGTCCGGGACGTTTTGAAAGAACAGGAGCTCGACCCGGAACTCGAAGCAGAAGCGCTGAAAGTGGTGGATGCTGTGACCCGGTCAGATATCTGGCGCCGGGCTTTATCGAGCGAAAAATATCTGACAGAGGTGCCATTCGAGCTGCTTGATCCCACCTCTTGCATCGAGAGCGGAAAAACGATCCTCCGCGGAGTGATAGACCTCGTGTTTCGCGAGCCTGGGGGCTGGGTGATAGTGGATTACAAGACAGACCGGCCCTCCGGGGATTTAACCCCGCTGGTCGGGCACTATGCGCCGCAGGTCCGCCTTTATGCTTCCGCCTGGGGAAAAGCCACCGGGGAGGCTGTCAAGGAGACCGGGCTTTATTTCACCGCTGCCGACCGGTATATTGAGGTGTGAGATACACTAAAAATATTGGATAACATACGAAAAGTTAATAATCGATCGGAAATGGCTGGTTAAAAATCTTCCCAGGCATAAAACCAATTTTGCTTTATTCCCCTAAGCTCGAATAGGCGCACAAAGGTTTCCTGAAAGCTGAGATCGGAATAGTGATATACAAATAAATACAAAACCTGATTTAATCAAAAATACTTGATTTTTAATTTGGGGAGGGCGATATTAAAAACCAGGGAGGAGAAAATGAGTCAGAAAAAGATAACTCAGGCGCAAAATAATAAAACTTCCTTGAAGGGATATTGCAAGACAAGGTCACAATCATCCGGCAAGCATTCCAAAAAATTAGTCAGCAATGCTAATCCGAAAGTTGTTGAAATTGTTAAAAAAAGCATGCGGGAAAATGAAACCGTATGGCGGGAGCTGGCAAAGTATTAAAAGCGACCTTAGGTCTAGATGACATAATAAAGATCCACCACGATATGGTTTTAGAATTTGGTGGTGGATTTTTTATTGCGAGTGAGAAAAATTTA
>Ga0307378_10009492_pt1 | contig 12786 bp, 10 predicted proteins | sample UN1MG_FD_202238 | JGI IMG/M metagenome (GOLD analysis project Ga0307378, IMG submission 202238) | Soil microbial communities from Risofladan, Vaasa, Finland - UN-1 | ecosystem: Environmental > Terrestrial > Soil > Coastal area > Acid sulfate soil | place: Finland: Risofladan, Vaasa | collected...
TTGTATATACTGGCTTTTACTATTAGATCAAGAATGATGTCTATAACTTCTTTTTCTCCGGAAGATAAATTTTCATATGGGACATTTTTGGAATCTCCTTTTTCAAAGTACAATTTCCCTTTCCCCTCAACAGGGTTTCCTAAGCTTGATATAGTTATATCTAAAATTTTCTTCAAAATTTGGTTTAGTTTTTCAATATTCTCATCAGCCCATTGTTTGCCTGTTTTGTTCTGCCCATATACTTCATTATAAAAAGTTCCAATTAGCCTTTCATAGTTCTCGTGTAGCCTGCTATCTAAATCAATACTCGTTTGCGGGCGATTGCGATCGTCTTCTATATTTGGCAGTTTTTTTATTTGCGTAGCATCTATTCGAGCTGTAAAGCGATAAGAACTCCTAAAATAAAAACTATTCTTATTAAATTGCTTAGACGTATCAGTAAAATCAATTTTTATTTGATTATTTCTATTGTAGGTTTTTTCTTCTGTTTCTAAATACATAGCTTTTGATAAATAGCTGGAAGGGGAGCTTCCTCCTTTATAATCCTTTGCCTTTTCTTCAAATGCATCAAATATGCTACTTTTTCCACAGCCATTTGGGCCGACTAAGGCGATAATCTTTGCTGGCTCTGTTTCAAGGTTTATGGTTAGGTTTGTAAAGCGTTTAAACTCAATTAGCTGTAATTTCTTAACTCGCATGTTTTAAAATTAAATCCTTCGCTCATATTTCCACCTACATCAGTTTTGGTAAAAGTGCATCCCGCAACTTATGTGATAAAACTTTCCATCTTATTCTTGCAACTCGTTTCTGTCTGCTCCTTGAGCAGTTCGACGCATCCCACAGGGCAGGCGGGCTAAGTATTTTAGTTCCTGCGGTGTTATTTTATAGTCATCGTGGTAGCGTGCTCCTACGTAGGCTTGTCTCAGCAGTTCAAAGCGGTCTCTTTCCTGCTTGGTGCGGAGCGGAAATACCGTAAAGAAGGCAGGGTCATGGTTGGGAGCTAATCTGCGGAGAGTATCAAGGTCGTGGGTCTTGGGCTTGTAATTCGTATAAACTAATAACACCGTGCTGTAAAAACATTCGGCGGCTTGATGAAGATTAAAGGCAGCTTCCTTGTTCCATTCTTTTTCTAAAGCATGCTTGAACAATCCATAGAAAGGTTTTGCATTTGTAAAGACTTCATCGAGTGTGTCCTGGGCGATGCGTTTTTCCTCGGCTGGGTCGAGCTTTCGTTTACGGGCAAGCTCATGTCTTTTACGCTCGGACAAATGGGCTAAAGATTCTTTCATAAGCGGCCATTATGGTACAAAAGCAGCAAAAATCCCAACATTTTTCCGGCTTTTTCCTGGCGGCCGTAAAGATAATGCAGGATTGCTGCTGGCTGCGATGGTTTCGACGGGCGATTTGAGGCTGCGCAGGCCGGCCATATCGCCTGTTTGGAGGCGTTGAAGCTGAATGTCGGGCCAGGAGGGAGCGGTTTTGTGCGAAAAAAAGGGCCTTGATAGAAGAGGCGGGGGGGGCGGCGATGCAAATTCGTGGAATTTTATAAAAAAAACATTGGACAGCAGGGATGTTTGCGGTTAGATTTACGCTGTAAGTAAAAATCAGGAGTGATTGTGAAATAGAAGAAGGGAATCAGCCGGCATAACATAGCTGGAGCTTACAGCGGTTAGGCCGGCCTAAATTTTGTCCGTACAAAGGAGAATCGAAAAAATGAACATCTATGTTGGTAATTTGGCCCGCCAGACAACAGAAGAGGACATCCAGAAGGCTTTCGAGGCCTTTGGCAGTGTGAGGTCTGTGAACATTATCAAGGACAGACTGAGCGGCGAGTCAAGAGGCTTCGGCTTTGTGGAGATGCCGACCAATCAGGAAGCGCAGAAAGCCATCGACGACATGAACGGCACTGACTTGATGGGAAGGACGATTACTGTCAACGAGGCACGTCCGCGGACCGAGCAGCATCGCGGCGGCGGCGGTGGCGGTGGCGGCAGAGGGCGTCCTGGTGCCGACAGGGGTCGCTCGCGGCGCTATTAGCATTATCGCGCACACGGACCTGCGAAGAGGTAATCCCGCTATAGAAAGTTGATTTCCACCCCGGGTTTGCTGCGCAGAATGTCTGCGCAGGGCGCCTTTATTCAGTTACCGATTAAGCACGAACTATGAACGGCAAGCTATCTGCGGCGGAACATATTTCCGGGCAACTGCTTTACCAGGCCCTTTAACTGTAACGATACGAGGCTGGCGTTGACAGGGCCGGCTGCCAGGCTGGTCTGCTCAACGATGTGGTCGAGGTGAAGGGGGTCGCTGTCAAGGCAGTTATAAATCTTCTGTTCTGCATCACTTAGGTTCAGTTGGCTGAGCTGGAACAAGGGCTGTTCGACCTTTTGGCCGGCCTTTTGGGCGGCATCAGCGGTGTGGTCTTTCAACTGGCCGCCTATATAGCCCAGGGCGTCCATCACGTCTTCAACGTATTCAAGGAGTTTGGCGCCTTGTTTGATAAGCTGATGCGCTCCTCTGTTCAGGGGCGAATCGATTTTGCCGGGCACGGCCATTACCTCGCGATTGTTTTCCATAGCGGCTGCTGCGGTAAATAATGCCCCTGAGCGATATGGCGCTTCAATTATGATGGTTGCGAGTGCCAGGCCGGCTATTATCCTGTTGCGTGGCGGAAAGTTTTCGGGCAGAGGCTCATACTGCAGCGGCAGCTCGCTTATACAGCAGCCGGATTCGGCAATGAGTTGAAAGAGTTTTTCGTTTTCGGGCGGAAATACCTTCGCCAAGCCGCAGCCCTGGACGGCAATAGTACGTGCAGCCGCTGCGAGGGCGCCCTGATGAGCGGCGGTATCAATGCCGCGGGCCATACCGGAAACGATGGTAAAACCGGCGGAAGCGAGCAAATGGCCGAATCGGCTGGCCTGCTCGGCGCCATAGGAACTGCAGCGGCGGCAGCCGACTATGGCCACAGCGAGATTGTCGCTACTGGTCAAAGTACCCTTTATATAAAGAACGGGCGGGGGGTCGTAAATACGCTTGAGTACAGGCGGATAGCGGTCGTCGTGCAGGTTGATTATCCAGACACCGAGTTTATCGGCCAATTCCAATTCCGGATTGGAGTCAAAGCTGCTGCGTGTTCGGGCAATCTGTTCAGCGGTCCGGGAGCCTATTTGGTCCACCTGTGCCAACTGACCCACAGAAGCGCCAAGGACCGAATCGATGGTGCCGAAATGGCTTAAGAGCCTGGCGAACGTAATCGGCCCGACACTTTCGGCCCTGATTAAGGCAAGCCATTTTTCAATGTCAGCAGAATTGGGATTTGTGTTGGTCATTTTCGGGCTGTTAACAATGTAAAAAGTACGCCGGCAGTTTACTCGAAAATCCGAGCGGGTCAATAGAAATCAGGGTTGAGGGCGTGGATTAGCCGGCTTGGAGGCGAGGGGACGATTGTATTTGACGGCAAGAACATTTTGGGTTATCTTTGATTTGGGCGTAAGGTGTGTGACGCTGATATGTATCTGGACCGAACAATTTTGTAAATGGGAGGAAATATTATGAGAAAGTCAGCATTTTCATTTGTCGTTTTAGTTACAGTGGTTTGGGCGTGTGGAGGCGTTTTTGCACAGGGCCGGGGTGAAGGCAAAGGTGGCGGCGGTTCGCAGGAGCAAATAAAGTCTCAGAAGAGCCAGCAGGTGCGAACGCAGGAGCAGGCCGACAGGCAGGAAAGGATTAGACGTGAAAGTCAGGACCCCAACATTGTGCGGCGACGGCATGAGGCCGACAGCAGACGCCAGTCAAGCAGAAGAGGCCGACGAATACGAGGCACCAGTGACCGGCCTCGTTCGGTAAGGGATGCGAATGTGCCGCCGTTCAGGCCGATAAAGCCGGGTGCCAAATCTGCGCAAATGCCGGAACGTCTGCACGAGGGCAGATTTCATCAACAGCAGATGCAGGCACTGGAGCAGCAAAGACTTCACGAACAGGCCAAGCATGAAGAACGCGCAGCGAGGCTGAACCGCATAAGGGAATTAGCCTCGCAGCAGGGCAAGAAAGAGATGGTTGAGCGTGTGGATAAGCTGGCGGCAAAAGAGCAGGGGCGTTATGACCGCAGGCAGGAAGGACTGGAACAAAGAAAACAAAAAGTTTTACAGCTCGGCCAGGAACGGATGCAGCAACAGCAGCAGGAACAACAGCAGTCGCAAGAGGGACAAGAACAGCAAGAGCATCAGGACCAACAGCCGCAAGAGTAGGTGTTGCAGGCTGGTAAATCGTAGCGAAGGTTGAGACGCTTTTTCAAGAGGTGACAAAATGTTGAGAAATGTACTGATAATTATGGCAGTGACAGTTATAAGCGTTTTTTGTATTGCGGGCTGTAAGAAAGAACCCGAACAGGGCAGATCATCGCAGGAAAGCGAGGCTATGGCCGAGTACAAGGTCCAGGCACAGGCTGAGATTACCGAAGAGAATATGGACGAAGAGCTTGAGAAAATCGAAGAAGCCATTGAGCGTGAAACCGCAGGCCAACGATAGCGGATGGGACAGCTAAGACCAAAGACTAAAGACCAAAGACAGAAGGCACAGGGCTCTGCCACGGGTAACAGGGAAAAATAGCGTATAGCCCTTCGGCCCTTCGACCGCGTTCAGGGCAGGGCAAGCTCAGGGTAAACTTACAGCGGGCAGAAAATCGTGACTCGTGTCTCGGGGCTGGTCGCTGGTGAACGAAATTGGTTAATTGGTTAAATGGTAACTGGTGATTGGTAAATGGGTCTGTTGTTCGTAGTTGAGAGTTCGTAGATAGCGGTCGTTTATACAAGGAATGTTTTGGAATATTTTAAGAGCTTGGTTTGCTGGTCTTCATTTCTGTTCTAAATAGGATTTAATCAGGGCTGCTATCGCCTCATCAGAAGCTTTGAACGCTGCATCACCACCCTGATTCACACACACAAGAACTGCGAAATCACGGTTAGGCGATATCCAGACATTGGCGAAATTCATAGTATTGCTTCCTCCGTGGTTGAAGACGGTTCCTCTGCCCCAGTCCCTTTGCACGACAATCCAACCGAGCGAGTAATCACCGCCGAAAGGCGGCGTTTGTATAGTTTTATAAGTTTTGGATTTGAGAAGGCCCGGTTTTCCCATGGCCCCTTTCAGTTGGTCAATGATGAATTTAGACCAGTCAGTTATGGAGCAATTCACGCACCCGGCAGGTGCCATCAAAAGCGGATTATCCATAGCTGGTCCATTTGTGGCAACCGGCGTACCATTGTCGTTATGGCCCCAAGGCTGGTCGATCTGGCCGGTCGTACCGGTTCCGCCGAACCCCACAGTTGTCATCTCCAGAGGCTCGAAAAGAAGTTTTTTAATCTGGTGCTCCCATGAACTGTTGGTGACTTTCTCTACAATGGCCCCGGCAATGACATAGTCGAGATTCGAGTAATTGTATTTTGAGCCGGGCTTATATTTCGGTTTGTCGGCAAGAGCTTTTTTCACAACAGCATATCGCTGCTGCTGCAATGAGCCTTTATTTGAAAATGTTTGCCAGTTGAGGTTCTCGGCGAGACCTGCACGATGCGAAAGAAGTTGAAGCAATGTTACTTCTTTTAGTTCAGAGTTCATTGTGGATACAAGTTCGGGGAAGATTTGCGCCAGAGTAGATGTCCAGCAGATGGGCCCCTGTTCAACTAACCTTCCAATTAATGATGCTGTCATAGCCTTGGTATCAGAACCGAGATGCCACTTGTCACCAATGGTCACGGGAATATTGGCGTCGATTTTTCGAACACCCACAGCACCCAGAGCAGTCAGACCATTGCTGGTGACAACGGCTGCACAGATGGCTGGAACCTTGTGTTTCTTCCGAATCGGCTCTAACAGGTCTGTAATATTCACATCGCCGTCTTTGGGACATTCGGCAAAGGCAGACTCGGGAACCAGGGAGATAGTATTACCCTTGCCCTGTAAATGAATGGCATAAAAGACCAACAACACCACTGCAGTAATCGTAACGACTACTCCAGTAAGGAAGCCGAACAAAAACGATTTAAGATTCATTCGATATTTCCAATATTAATCCGGCGCAGACGGATGAAACTCTTGGCCACACAGTCAAGCCTTTCAATTCCATAATCTTTCTCGAATGGCCTTTTTTGCCACATTTTCGCCTAACTCCATTAACATAAATGACTTACATCGCAAACAGACGCTTTAGCGAGCCTCTAAGTATCCTTTCTCAGTGGCAAAGTCAATTGACTTAGCCGCAAAGTAAACTGACTTAATCATAAAGTAAATTGACCTGACCATAAAGTAAATTCACTTAGCCATAAAGCAAACTTACTTTGTCGTAAAGTAAACTGACTTAGCTGCAAATCCAATTGACTCAGCGACAAAGTAAACCGACTTAGCGGTAAAGCAAATCTCCTTTGCCACAAAGTAAACCGCCTTAGCGAAAAAGTTAAATCGCTTTTTGCTTTCACCCATTGGGTTCTCCGATTTGGTATAATGATAACTCAATCAAACGCCTTCCATAAGCTCTATTCTAACAAATTTCATTTCTTTTGCACGACTTCATATGGGAAATCCGGGTCAAAGGATTTGTTAGGCGTCGCCGGAAGTGCGACGTTATACACAATATGCAAAAACGGAGGTAGAACAGTTGAGCAGTTGACCGGAGTAGAGAAAGCCTTTAACTGGATTTTACCAGACTCTTAGCGTTAGCCGCTGTTTTGCTCTACTTTGCACTGTCAACTCTGTACTGCTCTAATTCGCCTTTGGCGAATTGGATGTTGGGTGATGAAAAAAACTTTTCATAAATTCCTATCATGAAACAAATTCAAATTAGGATGAATTTTGGAACCCTACGGGATTTGCGGATTCAAATTCTACGAATCGCTACAGCCTTGATATCCGGCGCCCGCTTACCCGCTATCGCAGCAGCCTTTATCATCAGCTTACCTTCGCCCTTTTTCAACTCAACCGTCCCGAGTATCTTGCTTGCCCAGACCTTTTCGTAGACCTCTTTGCGGGGGACTCTGTCAGGGCTCGGGAGAGACGGAGGGTCGTGGGGTTTGTCGATTGTTGCTTCGACGGCGGCACTGTCAAACTCAATGCGCATTTTTGCTCCTGTGTTTTCTTCTGCGCAGACGTAGAGCAGGCTAACATCGAAGGTGCCGGGCTCAGCTACTTTCAGGGGCCACCACGCATAAGCGTTTGTATCAGTCCAATTCGTTATCCAGTCGTTGGCCCAGCCCGATTTCAATTGGTAGCTTATGCCAGCGCCTATGGCGGGTTCCAGATGTGCCTCGTGCCCCTCCAGTACGACCAGGGGCCAGTCTCGATATCCTATATGTACCGGTATCGGGTCAAACCCGTTCTTTGTGACATCGGCGAAGGCCTTCTCATAAGCTTCGCTTAATTTCTTCACGACAGCGGGATTGTGCCTTGCAACATTACGAATCTGGCCGGGATCGGCCTCCATATCGAAAAGCCGCCATAGCTTGGTCCCTTCCTTAACCGCCCGCCACTTCTGCGTCCGAACGGCTCCTTTTTTCCTGAGATCGGCGTTTTGAGGCAACGTGAATATCATTCTATCGGGCCAAGTATCCGGCTTGCCCTCGAGAAGGGGCAGGAGACTGATGCCATCCAATGGCTGTGTGATTCCTTTCGGCAGCCCGCAGAGGTCAACGAGTGTGGGCAGGATATCTATATGCGAAGTTATCTGTGTTATAGTCTTGTGCTGCTCTATATGCCCCGGCCAGCGAACGAACAAAGGCACCCGAACGCCGCCCTCGTGATAACTGCCCTTATGCCCCTTCATTCCACCGTTGAACCTGGCGCTGTTGGGACCGTTATCGGTCAGAAACAGCACAATCGTATCGTCTCTCAAGCCCAATTCGTCGAGGGTGTTGAGCAGGCGACCGATATTGTCATCCAGATTCTCGCACATTGCGTACGCGCACGCAGTCACGTCATCGAGCCCACGGGCCTTGTATTTGTCGAAATACTTATCCGACGCCTGCCAAGGGGTGTGCGGGGGGTTATAAGGCACATAACAGAAAAACGGCACCTGTTTCTTATCTTCTATAAATCTGATGGCAACATCGGTGAGATAATCGGCAATATAACCTTTTGTCTCAACCATCCTTCCGTTGTGTTCGAGCTGGGTGTCGAAGTAGTTGTTCCAGTGGCCTGCGCAGAAGCCCAGAAACTCATCGAAACCCTGTCCGTTCGGATTGTGGGGGAAATGGGCGCCGTTGTGCCACTTGCCAAAGCAGCCTGTTACATATCCATTGCGTTTGAATATCTCCGCTATGGTCGTTTCATTTTCCCGCATAGTCTCCTCTGCGCGAGTAACTCCCCATGTCCCGCAACGCAAATGGTAACGTCCAGTCAGAAGGCTTGCCCGTGTTGGTGCACAAACGGGGCTCACAAAAAAGCGGTCAAAGCGGGCCCCCTCATCTGCGAGTTTATCCATTACCGGCGTGTCGATTCCCGGGTTACCATGGGACCTAATATCGCCCCATCCCTGATCATCTGTCATTATAAGCAAAACATTGGGCGGTCTTACTGAGTTTTGATCCAGAAAGTCAACGTCCCCACAGCCGGATAGAATCGAATACACACCCAGTGAAGCGACCGTGCAACGGGCGGACTTGAGGAAATCCCTTCTTGTTCGAACAGTCATATCCTGACATTTCCCATTTACATGGTTAAAAGACATAATTTTCTTCTTACGGCATCCGTTATCATAGTGAAATTGTCCAGCGTCAACTATACTTTCCCTTCCCGTTGCCTCAACAATGAATGTTACTATAACCAGTGCTACCAAGCATGTCAATTCTTGAGGTCGCCGGTTTTGGTTTCGGCACCTTCCTTTGTCATAATGTCGCTGTTAAATTTATCGTCGCCGGGGGGTTTATTATATTCGTAGTCTGTCTGCTGATGAGAGGGACGATAGACTTCTTTCCCGCTGCTATTTCCATCCTTTTTGTAAGTATATTTGCTCGACCAGCAGGCCATGCACAGGCCAGTCGATGCCATCAGCAAGCCACGTTCGACTGTTGGGGGGGGAGGTTTTTATCTTGAATGTTGTAATATCCCCTATGTATAATCACGCTTGCAGGCAGAAATTAGATTTCCTATCAGTTTGTTGTAGTGGGTACAGAAGTTCAAGATCTTGAGACGATAAGACTTGAAGGTGTTGCAGGTTTTATTTACAAGGCGAAAAAGGCAGAGCGGCTGAAAAGCTTTGCAGTCAAAAAGTTGCGTTTTAAGGGCCGCATGCGAGTACAGATTTTAAGTTAAAATATTCAACATTAGAATTCAGGAGGATCCTATGCATTCTATTCTGAAAACCAGCGTTCTTGCAATGCTTGTATGCTTTCATTTCTTCAATGCAGCGCATGGCTCACCAAACGATGTGATCATTCCGACTAAGCGCATTGCCTTGTTTGACGGTTCATCACTCAAAGGGCTATATCCCTGGTTTAACAATTCAAAGTTCTCCGATCCTAAGAAAGTTTTCAGCGTCAAGGATAAACAGCTCCGTGTATCCGGGGAGCTCATGGGCTCTTTGATAACCGAGGGCCGTTATAAAGATTACGTGATGGTTGTTGAGTTCAAATGGGGAAACATGACGTGGGGTGGTCGCAAGCAAAAGGCCAAGGATGCCGGTTTACTCTTTCACAGCAATGGCGCTGAAGGGGGATGGAAAAATAAACTCATGCCGCACATCCAATCCCAGATCATGGAAGGGAGTATGGGCGACATCATTATGTTGCCGCAAACCGAGAATACGGCTAAGAAATTTCCCATGTCTTTCAAATCCAAGGTGAAAAAAGTTCTTAACGAAACAAATACCTGGAACTATTGCAACGGATATGTGTGGAGTGAATCGGGAAGCGCCTGTACTTTTAATACAGACGTCGCCACCGTCCATTGGAGGGATTGGGATCCCAAGTGGGACGATAAAATTGGTTTTCGCGGCCAAGTGAACCTCGAAAGTCCCAATGGCAAATGGAACCAGATGATCATTAGTGTTGCGAGTAATAAAGTCGAAGTCTTTTTTAATGGCGAAAAGATCAATGAAGTATATGATGTCCAGCCCTCGGAGGGCAAGATCCAGCTTGAGACGGAATTTGCTGAGTATTTTGTAAGACGCTGGGAGTTGAACCCCCTGGGCACAATTATTTACTGGAAAGATAATCCGGTAAACGGAAAGCCGACTACCAGCAAGCAGAAAACCAGAGCGGGTTTAGAGGTTTCATTTAAGCAGCCCAAGGATATCGCCGGGGGCGGTGTTTTAGGCATTAGCTCTATGGATGCCGGCGACATTGACAATGATGGCCTAGTTGATATAGCGGTTATCGAAGGCGGCAAGCATGCCGGCGGTCGTAAGACTCTGGCCTGGTTCAAGTCGCCTGTGGAAACACAGGGCGACTGGCAGCGGTTTGAGGTAAATCAAAGTGCTCCGTTACGCCCGTTTCTCGGCTCGGCAAAACTTGCTGATATGGATAGTGACGGAGATTTGGATTTGATCGTTTCTTCGGACAATCACTCCCGCGCCGAGAAAGAGGCTGATGTGTTTGTGTTTATCAATCCCAAGCCCAACGGCCAGGCAAGCGATCCCTGGGATTGGCATAAGGCAAACTCCTCTCTGTTACCTTGTCACCACATAAACGACATGGAGATTGCTGATATGGATGGCGATGGAAAGTTGGATATTATAGTCCGCAGTCTCCAGCCCAACCAGATTCATGTCTTCTTTCAAAATGATATTTCTTCGTATACCAGAAAATCGATTGATACGGATATTAGCCAATCCGAGGGCTTGGCGGTCGGGCATATTGATGATGATGGAATTCTCGACATCACCTATACCGGCTACTGGCTACAATCGCCCTCGAATCCACGAACCCAGAACTACACAAAGAGGCCGATCGATCCGAACTACAAAAATATAAACCAGAATACGAAAGAATGCATAGGTGACATTGACGGCGACGGCAAGTTGGACGTAGTCATTGCACCCTGTGAAGCCTACCGCAATGGAGGTGATCACGATCTGGCCTGGTACCGAAATCCAGGTAACAACTATGATTCACCATGGAAGAAAACCGTGATCGAAGCAAAAACCAACAATCACCAAACGGCCAAACTCGGTGACATGGATAACGATAATGATTTGGATGTCGTTGTGGGTGTTCCATGGGGTTCACAGATGGTCCGGATATATTACAACAACGGTAGCGGTTCTTTCAGTAATAACCAGACCGTCTGTAGCGGCAAGGGTTTGTACTCCGGCGTTCTCGCCGATCTCGGCAACGACGGCGATCTGGATATCATCGGACAGGATACATATGCCAAAGAGTCCAAACCATGGATTTATGAAAGTTTGCTGGTTGACGCAAATATGGGTTTAAAACCATCCGCTTATCCTAATAAACAAGCGATACCTTTCAAGCCCGACCCTAATGAAGGTTGGAAGAAACTTTTTGATGGCAAGACATTAAATGGCTGGAAGAAAACAGGCTATGGAAAATGGTGGGTGGAGAATGGTGTAATCTTAGGTACGCGCGAAAAAGTAGCCGGTGTGAGTAATCCGGGTGGTTTTCTCTTCACGGAACGCGCAGACTTCAAGGATTTTGAACTGATCGTTGACGCCAAGCTGGATTGGGGGACTGATTCTGGTATTCACCTGAGAGACATTAGTGACGGATTCACTCAAAGCGGTGATGGCTATCAATGTTGTCTCGATTATCGTCTCAGTAAAAACGGTGGGGGGCAATATGGAGTATTCTATTACAAAGCACCTGTTGAAAACTATAAGTATTGGATCCGAACATGGCCGTTCCGAATAAAGAATCGCTTCGAAGCTATGGAGAATCCGGTCTTTGACAGCAGTAGAAATCGCAAGTGGATAGCAATTGAAGACTGGCCGAAAATCTTTAAGGCACATGATTGGAATCAAATAAAGATTCGTATGACTGGTGAGCCACCGTTGTATGAATGCTGGATCAATGGTGTCAAGATCGTTGAATATCAGTGTCAGAAGAGCTGGAATAAAGGTGTGGGCCGAATTGGCCTTCAGCTCATCAATGACCCCAATTGGATTGAAGGCGGCCTTATCCGATTCCGCAATATATTTATTAAAGTTTTGCCTTCAACCGATAAAGGCGATCTGTGAGAAGATATGATATAAACTTCCAAAAACAAAGATTCTTATACTTGGTATTTTCTCCCGTGGAACAACCCTGTCACCGCAGAAGGAAAAGAACACAAAGATAAGTCCGTTTCCTTTCATTCATTGATTGTGTACACCTGCACAATATCGGTCTTTTGGGCAACGCCCCTGCCCAATCCACCACCACATATATAGATCTTGTTGCCGACCGCTACCGGTCCGATTCCGTGAACCGCAACTGGAATATCGTCAACCTTCTGCCATTCACCACCTTCTGGCGTTGGCCGAAACCGGTGAACCGAATTATTCATGGGTTCGCCGCTAATGTAGTAAAGCCAACCGTTGACTACAGGCCAATTGGCAATGTAGCCCGTGCGTGGATTATTTGGAAGAGGATTCATAACTCGCCACGCTTTGGCACTCTGGTTCGCCTTGGCAAGATCAAACTCCTGGCACATAATATCTTCCATTTTGGTATGAGTACCTCTGCGCCCGGGAGAAAGATAGACTTTGCCGTTAACAATACCGGCTCCGATGTGCAGTCTGCCATGCGGCATCTTATCGTTAACAATTTCCCACTTATCTGTTACCGGATCATAGACCTGTACGTT
>Ga0307378_10009495_pt1 | contig 12784 bp, 8 predicted proteins | sample UN1MG_FD_202238 | JGI IMG/M metagenome (GOLD analysis project Ga0307378, IMG submission 202238) | Soil microbial communities from Risofladan, Vaasa, Finland - UN-1 | ecosystem: Environmental > Terrestrial > Soil > Coastal area > Acid sulfate soil | place: Finland: Risofladan, Vaasa | collected...
GGTGGCGGCGATGGTGTCCGCCGCCTTCGTCGAGAAGGACATGGAGAAGCTGCTGGATATCGGCGTCAGCGTGATCCCCGGCGACAGCCTCATCGCCCAGGTGCATCGGGAGGTCAGGTCATGGGCGGCTGAGGATCGTGATTGGCATAGGACGTATGCCCGCATCGCCGAGAAGTACGGCTACGACAAGTACGGCGGGAGCTGCCACATGGTTCCCAATCACGCCATCATGGTGATGGCGTGGAGCTACGCCCCCGACGACTTCCGCCGATCCCAGGCCATCATCAATACCGCGGGCTGGGATACGGACTGCAACGCCGCCAATGTGGGCAGCGTCATGGGGATCGCGGTCGGGCTGGAGGGCATCAACAGGGACTACGACTTCCAGTCGCCCTTCGCCGATCGCATGCTCCTGCCCACGGCCGAGGGCGCTCGGCTCACCACCGACTGCCTCCAGGAGGCGCTCCACATCGCTCGGATCGGCCGGAAGATAATGGCCTGGCCAGAGCCGGAGGCGCCGAAGGGCGGGGCCTGGCATCACTTCAGCCTGCCAGGCAGCCAGCATGGGTACATGGTTGAGAAGACGGACCAGGGGATGCCCGGAACCGGCACGGTGGCGAATGTTGCAGGGCCGAAGGGAGTCCGGATGCTCCAGATAGCCTACCGCGAGGTCGCGCCGAACCATCCGGTTCGGGTGTCCACTCCGGTGTTCGCCGAGCCCGGACAGCCCGGCTACGCCATTGTCGGCACCCCGAAGCTCTACCGGGGACAGACTGTCATGCTCGAAGGAACGGCCGAAGCTACCCGCGGCTCCGCTTCGATCCGCCTCTTCGCCCGCTGCTTTACCGGCGAGGAGGGGAGCAACACGAGCAGTGACATGAAGCTCTTCCACGGCGAAGCGGTCGACCTCCAGCAAGGGAAGTCGTTCACGCTCACGCTGCCAGTGCCGGGCGAGCGCGGCTTCCCGGTCAAGGACATTGGCGTCGAGATCACGGGGGGGCCGGAGGCCGCGGGTTCCGTGCTGGTGGACACGGTGCGTTACCACGGGTCGCCCGACTTCTCTATCCCCGACCAACTGCCGCGCCACAAGGGCGGCGACCTGTTGGGCTGGGTGGTTGATGCCGACATCCTCCACGCCAAGTCCTCCCAGAAGCCTCAGCCCATGACCCACTTCGGGAAGGACGAGGGGCGGGGAGTGGTCGTCACGGGGACGGACGACTGGCGCGACTACACCATCTCCAGCCGCTTCACCATCGTGTTGGCCGAGGCCGGCGGCCTCATCGCCCGCTACCAGGGCCTCCAGCGGTTCATCGCTCTGGTCAAGACGCGAGACGCCCTCAAGCTCGTCCGCAACTTCTACGGCGAGACCGTGCTGGCGGAGACGCCATGCACGTGGCAAATGGGCGAACTGCACCACCTCGCGCTGACCGTCCGGGGAGCGGAGATCGTCGCCCATTTGGACGGCGAGGAAGTCCTGCGCGCCACCGATGACACGCTCGACCGGGGCGGAGCCGGGTACCTCGTCGAGAGCGGCAGGGCCGGATTCCGGGAGTTCGCCATCGTCGGGGTTGCCCGGTAGTCAGAATCTACGGCAAGGGTTCCCCCCGGAATGCGTGCCTGGGCGTTTCCGGGAGGTTCTCCTCCCTATCGCCGATAGGTCGATTTTTGCGCACATCCTGACCGCGGCGAGCGGGCTCACCATTGCCTGAGGGGCGGACGAGGCGCTTAGTGGGCAGGCGCCACCTGGAAGAAGGCGTAGCCGTGCACCGGCAGTTCAACACCGAAAGCGGGGCTGCGATCGAACCACTCGCCGGTTCTCAGGTTGACCAGCCCCGCCATGGCCACGCCGCTCAGGTCCACCTCGACCGTCTGGGCGGAGCCGCTGAAGTTGAGCACGACCAGCACCCGTTCGGAGCCGTCCCGGGCCGCCTTGAGGAACGCGTAGCACGTCCCATCCGCGTTTGTGGGTAACCGGCGGCGGCCGGCCAACTGATGGAGTGCCGGATGGGCGAAGCGTGCGCGCAGCAGCCACTGCTCCTCCTTGTCGGGGCCCGGCTTGTCGCCCGTGCCGTACACCAACATATCGCCGACGCCCGCAATCGTCGCCGCCAGCAGCCGCCTCTGCTGACGGTCTTCGACCCAATGGACCTTCGTGTAGAGGACGCTGCCCGCGCCGACCACCAGATCATGGTAGGCCCTCAGCGACTCCTCGATCGGCCTTGGGTCACCGGTTCGGAGCGCCTCGATCAGGCACTTCCCCAGGCGGTAGTCTTGCAGACAGTTGTAGCCGCCTTCGGTAAGCCAGGCAACGTTGTCCCCGCCTTCGGGTTGGAGGAACGCGTTTCCGTAGCTGGAGATGACGTCTGTGATGTGCCTGTTGTTCTTCTCCCAGGTGAGCCGTGAATAGCACATGGGCGCGTCGATAAGCATGCCGTCGATCCCCGTGTCCATCCAACAGCGGACGATCCGCTCCGCTTCCTGCGGCCACTCCCGGGAACCCCAGTCCGTCTGCGGGAGTCCGACCCAGTTCCCCTCCTTGTCCTGCGCCTGCCACCTGGCCCAGTAGTAGCAGCCGGCCTCTTCGCTGTGCTGCCACCCCCAGGTCTTGGGGGTATCGGGATTGTCGCCCGGGATCACGCCGGCGGCAAAGAAGCGGTCTTCCGGCAGGGCCGGTGGCGGGGCGTCCGGACTGTCTGCCCAGGAGAACCACCGCACCTTCTCAGTGTCCCGTCCGGCCTTCCTGTCCCTGCAGGCCTCCAGCCAGGCGGGCGCCTCGATGCTGAAGTAGCCGACGTTGAGGAAAACAACCACCGCGATGCCGTTGCCGTGCGCCAGTCGCACGAAGCGCCGGAAGTCCTCCATCGTGCCCAGTTCCCGGTCCACGCTGTAGGGATCGGTCATGTCCAGCCCCGCGTAGCCAAAGCGGCCCTCCGCAGGGGCGAAGATCTCGATCGCCTGGAACCCCTGTGCGCCGATTTCAGCCACTTCCTCGGCCGCTTTCTCTGGGGCGAGCGACAGGACATGGGCGTACCCGCGGTTGGGCTTGAACGTGCAAAGATACAAGCCCGCGGCTTTCTCCCACCATCGGTCTGGCGGCAGATGCCTGAGACCGGCACTCCGGACCTGCTGCGTTTCGCTCTGGGACATCGTAGTGCCACCTCACTAAGCGGGGCTGTCGACCGCGGCTACTTCGCCCTGGAACCGCTCTGACCTTGTCCTGGCGGCAGGCATTCCCCGCCTGTCGTGGGAGTCGCGGCGTCGAACCGCTGTCCCATATCCTCAGCAGGCAAGCCTGGCGTAACAGAGAAATACCTCATTGGGACGTGGCGGCGGCGTGATGCCAGACGCGAAGGCCGCTGTTCGGGTTGCTGGACGCCGAGCTGGAGCCTAGAGCGCATTTCATAGCCCTCACTCGCCGGGCTGTCCGCCAGAGAGGCTGGCATGAAATGCGCCTGCTGGACCTGGCGGCTAGTGCTGCTGTTTCATAACCTCAGATGGAAGCTATGAAACAGCTTCTATTGATCTTTGCATTGGCAATGGAACGATCAAGAGGCCAAGAAGGTTGATAGAATCTGCTATTCTGGCATCCAGATTGTTCCTTTCTTCTGGCAAAAGATCATAGTACTGTTGGATTATGGAGGAGCTTGGTGCATCCGCTATACGACATCGTGCTCAATGACCTACGTGTAGATATCTCGCAGATGGCAGAGGAGGGACACGACGAGTCAGCCCTGCTCCAGGAGCTCGAAGAGGTAAGATCGCAGCAGTCTCTCGACGCGCTGGCTGCACTGCAAGAGGATCTTTGGCAGCGGCCTTCTCCCGCGGGTTATCCGTACGACGAGCCCAATGACTGGGAGTCGATCTCCAGGCACTTCCCGGATGGGGGATCCTCCGGGGGACGGATTGGCAGTGACGATCTGGCCGACCGACTCCTGGCCGCATGGCGGGGCCGGTGTGCCGGCTGCCAGCTTGGGAAGCCCGTGGAGGGGGCGACGCCGTCGCAGGTACGCGAAGTCCTCCGCGGCGTCGGATCGTGGCCGCTGCGCGACTACATGAACCCGGTCGATGAGCAGCACCGCCAAGCGCTCTCCGCCTCCAGCGAGGCCTTCAGGCGCTACTACCGCCCAGGCCTCTGCAAGGGGAACTTCGATTCCGTCGAGCCGGATGACGACATACACTATGCGATCACGGGCCAGATGGTGCTGGAACGGTTCGGGACGGAGTTCACTGGCCAGCAGGCGATTGATGTGCTGCTGGAGCTCACGCCGGTGTCGTTTCTGTGGGCGGCCGGCCGAAGTATGTTCCGAACCGCGCTCTTCGGCCTCACGCCTGCGTTCACGGCGATCTACGGGAATCCTTCCCGGCAGTCGCTCGGGGGCCAGATCCGCTGCGATCCCTGGGGCTGGGCGGCCCCGGGCGACCCCCTGCTGGCCGCCAGGATGGCCTACCGGGATGCCTCCAACTCCCAGGTCCGGAACGGCATCTACTCGGCGATCTTCTTCTCGGCGCTGATGGCCAGCGCGCTCGTTCAGCGGGACGCGATCGAGGCATTGGAGACTGCGGAGCGCTACCTGCCGCCGAGGTCGCGCTTTGCGGAGATGCTTCAGTTCGTGAAGGCCGAGTGTGCGGCGCAGGATTCCTGGGAGGGTGTGAACGAGGCAATCTATGGCCGTTATGCGGTGGAGGCGCGCGTGGGGAACCATTCCCTGCCGAACGCGGCGATCGTGGTCATGGCGCTGCTCAAGGGAGACGGCGATTTCAGCAACACGATCGGCCTCGCCGTCATGGCCGGACTGGACACCGACTGCAACGGCGCGACGGCCGGCTCGATCATGGGCTGCGCCCTCGGGACCCAGGGGATTCCTGCGCACTGGACCGATCCGTTCAACGACCGCATCCGGACCGAACTCAAGGGGCTCTCCGAGCTCAGTATCAGCGAGATGGCGGAGCGGATGTATCGGATTGCACGCCGACCGTAACTCGGAGCCGCAGAGGCGGATTCCCATCTGATCGGCTACATGATGGGCTGGGCCGACCACGTGAAGGGTGAAGGGGATATCCCCGTCAGGCCTCGCACGCCCTTCCGCAGCCGCGCTGTGTCTGGGTCCTCAGTGGAAGGTGCCACTGCTTGTAGGTGTCGAGGCCCCGTGAGACCGCTGCAGATTGCTCAATTCAAACTGACCCACTACCCGGAACCCGATTGCCTTGACAGGGCCGCTTGTTTCTGATACTGTGTAACCGCTTACACTGCGGAGAATGGCACCGGGCCCTGTATGTGCCGTTCTGTTTGCGGTACCCCTATGTGGTGTGATCCGCTTACGCGGGCGCCAAGGGGCAATTGCGTCGGGCGTGCCCAGCCGCCGCTTCCGGTCCAGGAGACCGACTCGCTGTCAGACGCGCGGAGATTCGAGGCTGGGGCGAGGGGTTCGGTCCGACCGGCTCCCAGGCGCCCTCACATGTGTCCACCGGCATTCATTGAGGAGAAGCACAATGGACCAACGATATGAGCCGACGTGGGAGTCGCTGAAGCAGTACTCGGTTCCGGACTGGTACCAAGACGCGAAGCTGGGAATCTTCATCCACTGGGGTGTGTACTCAGTGCCGGCCTTTGACAACGAGTGGTACCCACGTCACATGTACCGCAGAGAGCACCCCGCTTTCGCCCATCACCGCGAGAAGTGGGGGCCGCAATCGCAGTTCGGCTACAAAGACTTCATCCCGATGTTCAAGGCGGAGCGGTGGGACCCAGAGGCATGGGTGGATCTGTTCAAACGGAGCGGAGCCAAGTATATTGTTCCTGTGGCCGAACACCATGACGGATTCCCCATGTATGACTGTGCATACACCAACTGGAACGCGGCGAAGATGGGGCCCTGCCGGAACGTCGTGGCCGAGCTCGAGCAGCTGGTTCGAGCTCGCGGTCTGAAGTTCGGCGTATCCTCGCACCGTGCGTTCAACTGGCGCTACTACACGTACGAGGATGAGTTCGACACCTCGGACCCAGCCAACGCCGGTCTCTACAGCCTGGCTCACCCGCAGGATGCGCCGGCCAGTCCCGCCTTCCTGGCAGACTGGTGGGCGCGAACCACGGAGCTGATAGACACGTTCCGTCCCGACCTGCTGTGGTTCGACTTCTGCTGGCACGAGGACGAGTTCGAGCCCTATCGCCGTCAGACGGCGGCCTACTACTACAACCGCGCGCGGGAGTGGGGCAACGGTGTGGTGCTGAATTACAAGGACAAGTTCCCGGATGGCACGGCTGTTTTCGATGTCGAGCGCGGCAAACTGGATGCCCTGCGCGAGCACTACTGGCAGACCGATACGTCGGTGAGCCTCAAGTCGTGGTGCCATGTCGAGGACGACGAGTTCCGGACGGTCACGAGCCTGGTGCACGACCTGGTGGATATCGTCAGCAAGAACGGCAACCTGCTGCTGAACGTGGGGCCGAGACAGGACGGGACGATTCCCGAGGGCTACGCAGACGGTCTGCTGGGACTCGGGGAGTGGCTGAACGTGAACGGCGAGGCGATATACGGGACCCGTCACTGGAGGAGCTACGGCGAAGGCCCGGTGCGCGTCCCCGACGGCAAGTTCAATGAGAAGGAACAGAAGCCCTACACCGATCGGGATGTCCGCTTCGTCGTGAAGGGCGACGATCTGTACGCGATCTGCCTGGGCTGGCCGGAGCGCGAGTGGAAGATCGAGTCGCTCGGGCTGGCGGCCGGCCGAGTCATGGGCGTGAGCATGGTGGGTTCGCCCGAGCCGATCACGTGGTCGCAGGACCAGAGCGGTCTGACGGTCGCGCCGCCGCGGGAGAAGCCGTGCGACCACGCCTATGTCCTGAAGGTCGACCTGCAACCCTCGTCGTAAGGGCGGGTGTCGGCCGACGGCCTCACGTGTCTTAGGAGATCAGCCCATGAGAACCACTGGCACGTCTCTCGTCAACGACCGCCAGCGCTCCCTCCGCTTCGGCGAAGTCGACCTCATGAATTCCCCGCGCCGCGAGCGGCGCGGCCTCCCTGAGAGGGAGGGCCTCGCGTGCCCGACGGTCGTGACCGGCTTCTGCGGCACGGACTGGGAGCTGATGCAGATGGGGCGGCGGGGCGAGCTGGGCCCGAAGTTCCCGGCCGGCCAGAACCGACTCATCAACGGACACGAAGGCGTGGTCTGGGTCCCGGAGCAGAAGCGATACGCGATCGTGTTGATCCGCGGCGGGGATTCGTACGACCCAAGCCGGTTCGAGTCGGATGAGACGTACTTCGAGTATGGCTGCGACGGGGCGGACGGGATGATGGCCTATGAGGGGTACTACCATCCTGACATGCTCCTCGAGATTCCCGCCGAGCACCTTCCGGCGGGAGCGATCCTGAGCCGCGAGCTGGCGATGCGACTCTCGTTCTCGGATCCGATGGCGTGCATGATCTTCCAGCGCGAGCGGGTGGAAGATCTGCTCATGGGGCACAACTGGCGGCTGTTTGCGGCGCGCGGGATGGATCGGAGCGCGGCGATGGAGGAGGCCGTCCGCGACGGGTTCTCTCGCGTGGTGATCTACGGGCTGGGCAGCACCGGCCTGCTGGGGGCGATCGCCATCAAGGCGACGTACCCGGAGGCGCGCGTCGTCACCGTGGCGCGCTCCGCACCCAGTGGTGAGAAACACGCCTTCCTGGCTCGACACTATCCTGACGTGCAGTACGTCCAGGCCGCGGGCGATGCCGAGGAGACGGCGAGGGAGATCATCGATCGATTGGGGGGGCGAGCGCGGGTGTTTCTCGGCACCTCGGGGAACGCCATTGAGGCGGAGGTGGCGCTGGGGCACGGGGTGCTCGACAACAACGGCATCTACGGCAGCTTCAGCCTGGGGCCGGTGGTCAGCTACGACACCATGCCCTTCGGCTTCAGGAATCACCTGATCTTCGGCGCCATCAACTTCCGCCGGGATCATATGGAAGAGGCGATCCGGGTGCTGTGTGAGCTTCCACTCGACGAGCTCGTGAGGGAGCTTCCCCTCTCCGACCTGGCGTCCGACCCGGAGGCGTTCTACCAGGCCATATACCGGGGCCCTGACCGGGCCTTCAAGACGATATGCGTCTGGGCTCCGGAGCGAGTGGAGTGAAGCTGGATGCGCACCAACACCTATGGCGCTACGCCCAGCGCGAGTATGGGTGGATCGGTGAGCATGAGTCGGCCCTGAAGCGCGACTTCCTGCCGGCCGACCTCGCCGTGGAGCTGGAGCGGGCCGGGTTCGACGGCTGCGTGGCGGTGCAGGCGCGGCAGTCGCTGGCGGAGACGGAGTGGCTGCTGGAGCTTGCGGATGGGTACTCGTTCATACGGGGCGTGGTCGGCTGGCTGGATCTCTGCTCACCCGAGCTGCCGGCCCAACTCGAACGGTTTGCCCCACACCCGAAGTTGTGCGGGGTGCGCCACGTCGTGCAGGACGAGCCCGACGACCGGTTCATGCTGCGAGAGGACTTCCTGCGCGGGATCGCGCAGCTGAAGCAGTGGGATCTGGCGTATGATATCCTCATCTTCCCGCGCCATCTGCGCGTCACGCGCGAGCTGGTCGGCCGCTTCCCGGAGCAGCGGTTCATACTCGACCACATGGCGAAGCCGCCTATTCGACAGGCCGCGCTGGAACCGTGGGCGAGCGACCTGCGGGCGCTGGCGGCATTGCCCAATGTGGCGTGCAAGGTGTCGGGGTTGGTGACAGAGGCCGACTGGCGGCACTGGAAGCCGAGCGATCTCTGGCCGTATGTGGACACAGCGCTCGAGGCATTCGGGGCCGAGCGCGCGATGATCGGCTCGGACTGGCCGGTGTGCACGCTGGCGGCCTCGTATGGAGATGCCATGGGAGCGATGGTGGCGCGCCTTGGCGACCTCTCCGCTCGAGAGCAGGCGCTCGTGCTGGGAGGGAGCGCCGAGTCCTGGTATGGGATCCGACCATGAAAGCCATCTCTCTCGTCCGTCCGAAGCAGGTAGAAATCACAGACGTTCCGGAGCCTGAACTCGGCCGCGAGGACGTGCTGATAAAGATTGGCTGGGTCGGCCTCTGCGGCAGCGACCTGAACGCCTACCGCGGCCTGTCACCGATAGTCACGTATCCCCGCATCCCCGGCCACGAGGTCAGCGGCATGGTGGCGGAGGTGGGGCCGGGCGTGCCGGAGGGCATTCAGCGAGGCGCGCGCGTCACGGTCTCGCCCTACTCCCACTGCGGGCTGTGCACGGCCTGCCGCGTCGGGCGCACCAACTGCTGCCGTTACAACCAGACGCTGGGGGTCCAGCGCGACGGGGCACTTGCCGAGCGTATCGCCATCCATCACAGCAAGGTGTTGCCGAGCGAACGGCTTTTCGGCGCGGAGCTGGCACTGGTCGAGCCCCTGAGCGTCGGCTATCACGCGGCGAATCGGGGCCGCGTCGCGGAGACCGACTGCGTGCTCGTGCTCGGGTGCGGGACGGTCGGCCTGGGGGCGGTGGCGGCGGCGGCGCGCAAGGGCGCCGACGTCATCGCCTTGGATGTACACGATGCGAAGCTCGATCTGGCGAGGAAGCTGGGGGCGACCCACACGGTGAACTCCACGCGGGAAGACGCCGGGGCGCGCATCGCCGATCTCACGGGCGGCAACGGGGTTGACGTGGCGGTGGAGGCGGTGGGGCTGCCCGCCACCTATCGGATGGCGGTGGAGGCCGTGGCCTACGCCGGGCGAGTGGTCTGCATCGGATACGCCAAGGAAGATGTCGCGTTCGAGACGCGGCTGTTCGTGAGCAAGGAGCTGGATATCATGGGGTCGCGCAACTCCCTGCGCGTCTTCCCCGCTGTCATTCGCATGTTGGAGGAGCGTCAGCGCCCCTTTACCGATCTCGTCACACGGGTGATGCCGTTCGCTGACAGCGCACAGGCCTTCGCTGATTGGAGCGCCGCCCCCGGCAAGTTCACGAAGATCCTGGTGCGCGTTGCTTGATGCCTCGGGGCCGGCGTTGAAGTGAACCCGTTGAAGTGAAACCAAGATTGGGGAACGTATGATGATCATGATGAGGAGGAGGATTTGGCTTTCGTTTCTAGTCTCGTTGCTGCTGACCGGCTCACTCGGCTTCGGGGCCGGCGGCGAGAGCACTGGAGAGATTCCGGGGCGCACCTGGCATGTGTCGCAGGAAGAGCTTCCGGGGCTGCCGGCGGAGGCGCAGTTCCGCACGATCGCCGAGGCGGCGGCCCAGGTCGCGGCCGGCGACATGGTAGTGATCCACGGCGGGACCTATCGCGAGTACGTATTGGTGGAGGCGAGTGGAACGGCGGAGCGACCGATCCGTTTTGTGGCCGCCGACGGCGAGCGCGTGGTGGTGACCGGAGCGGACAGGATCACCGATTGGGAGCGGGTGGATACCGAGAACCACATCTGCCGGACCCCCTGGCCGTACCGATTCATCCTATGGAACGAGGCGAACACTCACCCCGACGATGAGCGCCACTTGGTCATCGGGCGGTCGGAGCAGGTCATTGTCTACGACTACCTGCTCCATCAGATACTGAGCCGCGAGCAGATGTCCCGGGGCACATTCTACGTGGACCTCGACGCCAAGCAGCTCTACGCCTGGGGCTATGGCGACGAGCCGTTCGATGAGGATCTGCGCGTGGAGGCCTCCACGCGTGAGATCATCTGGGACTCGAAAGGCGACTACGTGCACGTTCGCGGGATTCGGTTCCGGTATGCAGCGAACCGCGCCCAGCAGGGCGCGGTCCGTCTCCTGGGGGACCACACAGTGGTGGAGGACTGCATCTTCGAGAGGACCAACGGCAACGGACTCACCCTCGGGGGAGAGGACATGGTCATCCGCAGATGCACCATCCAGGACAACGGGCAGCTCGGCTTCGGGGCCGCCCGCGCGCACAACCTGCTGGTGACCGGCTGCACCGTCAGGAACAACAACACGAAAGGGTTCGACCGCGGCTGGGAGGCGGGCGCCAACAAGATCGTCTTCTCCAGGGGCGCGGTGTTCGAGAACAGCACCTTCGTCGAGAACCGGGGACACGGGATCTGGTTCGACATCGGCAACGAGGACTGCGAGGTGCGAAACTGCCTCATCGCCGATAACGAGGACGGCGGCATCTTCTACGAGATCGCCTATGGGCTTCACGTCCACGAGAACGTGATCGTCGGGAACGGATTCGCCGATTCCGATGGCTCGTGGGGAGCATCCTGTGGCGTTTCGCTCTCCAGCTCGCCGGGCTGCGTCATCGAGCGCAATCTGATCGTCGGCAACAAGGAGGGCTTCAACTTCCGCGAGCAAGGTCGCACGACCCCTCGCATAGAGGACAGCCACCGGGAGGAAGAGGATCGCCGCGAACACCCCATCTGGACCCATGACGAAACGATCCGGAACAACGTGCTCGCCTACAATCGCGACGCACAGGTCTGGGGCTGGTTCGACATCGGCGACCAGCGCCATTGGCCGGCGGCGATGCAGGTCCCCGCTGAGATTGAGCGCGAGGGACAGGGGCAGCCGGCGGGCCTTTCTCTGGAGAAGCTGAATCTCACCTTCCAGAACAACGTCTACTTCGCCGCCCCCAACCAGGGGCTCTTCACCTGGGGCACTGCGTGGGACGAGATGCATCGGTCATACGCCAGCCTCGATGAAGTGCGAGCCGATCTTAAGCTCGATAGCGGGAGCGTGGTCGCGGAGCCCGACTTCGCCGACATGACAAGCAGGGACTTCCGGGTTCCTGCTGACAGCCCGATCATCACGAAGGGATGCTATCCCCAAGGCGAAGTGCCCGGCGTTAAGCTCGGCGTGGAGCGACCTTCCTCGCAATAGAGGCGAGATGGCCGAGAATCCCCCTACCGCGCGCCGGATCTGCGTGCTCTCGATCCTGCTGCTGATCTGCACAGGGCGGGTGACCACTGCCGGCGGTTCTGCAATCCCAATTCCTCAGGAGTCGGTGATGACCACGAGTTTCCACATCTCGCCACAAGGCGATGATGCCTGGTCCGGACAATTAGCTGAACCGAATGCGGAGAGAAGCGACGGCCCGTTCCGGACCATCGATCGAGCCCAGACGGCGGCGCGAAAGCTTATAGAGTTTCTTGCATTATGGTTAGGAGCACCCATAATGCAAGAAACTCTACAGCCCACGGCGTGAGGCCCACACAGCAGATGCTCTTGCATTACGGTCGTAACCGTAATGCAAGAGCATCCGTAGGGGACGGCGAGCGACTAGCTCGGTGGCCTGTGCCAACCATAGCCACGGTCCCGGTGCCGCCCGAGCAGGGCCCCAAGAACCAGATTCACGCCACCTATTGACACGTCCTGCTATCCCTGGCATTATGTAAGCGCTTACGCGGCACAGAAGCGCCCAGAAAACATCCAAGCACCATTCAATTTCGCTGTTTGTTATCGGTACCCTTCCGGGAGAAACTGTGAATGACAGCAGAAAGCGGCAAGCAGCCAAGGAGACGTTCGCGCTGGCCGGGCGGGGCAGCCTCCGTATCGGGTGTGACCATCAGAGATGTCGCAGAGGCTGCCGGGGTATCTACCGCGACTGTGTCGCGCGTCTTCGCCGATCCTCAGGGGCGGGTGAGCGCTGCCACTCGGCAGCGCGTGGTTCGGGCGGCGCAGCAGCTCGGATACCGGCCTCACCGCGCGGCGCGGGCGCTTGCGCGCCGGCGGAGCGACTGCATCGGGGTGCTGCTGCCCCACTTCGGGGGCGGGTTCATCGGCGAGGTGATGGACGGTTTGGTCGAGGCGGCCCGAAGCTCGGGTCTGGAGACTGTCTTTGCCACTTGTGGTCCACCTG
>Ga0307378_10009496_pt1 | contig 12784 bp, 1 predicted proteins | sample UN1MG_FD_202238 | JGI IMG/M metagenome (GOLD analysis project Ga0307378, IMG submission 202238) | Soil microbial communities from Risofladan, Vaasa, Finland - UN-1 | ecosystem: Environmental > Terrestrial > Soil > Coastal area > Acid sulfate soil | place: Finland: Risofladan, Vaasa | collected...
GATATCAATAAATCCGTTCTTATCAGCATAATCTAACAACGCTTCAGATGTAACAGGCATGATAGCTTCCATATATTCAATACCTCCATCTTCACTCCATTTGATCTTAGGTTTTCTAAGACCTTTAGGGTTCTCATTTTCAAATCCCCAAGAAGATGCGTTGTACAGTGAAGCACCTGCAGATTTATCAGTTCTTTGTTTTGTTACTCTGTTCTTAAAAAACGAACTCATCATACTTTCAACCTGATAAACAATATCAGGATGCCATAATGGAAGTACAGTTACTTCAGATGATTTTTTGAGATTACCATTCTCATCAACAGTATATCCTTCATTATTTTCAAGAAAATCAAGAGCTGTAAGAAAATCGTCTGGAAGTTCCTGTTCAATAGCTTGCTCTCTAAGTGCTGTAAGAATTTTCTTATTGTCAGGAAGACCTGTTTCTTGATCATAGAATAACTTTTTAAGTTCTTCATACGATTCCTTTACATTCAGATATATGGCTTCATTGTAATCTTTTATAAGCTGCTCGCCTTTTATCTTAGTACCATCAGGCATAGTATAATCAGCAATAGGATCTACATTTTCAATGATCAATTTTCTATACTGACTACCCTCCATGATATCCGTATCAATATGGTGTTCTGGAGTTTCCATTTGAATACGATAATTCGCATTTTTAAATGTATGAGCATCTGTTTCTACAGCATCTTCAATATTATCAATCGTACCTTTTTCTCCAACCTTGACTGCTGTTGTATACATGACAGCATCAGTGATACGCTTAGATGAATCATATGTCCAAGAACCGTCTTTTTTAAATACATACCCAAACTTTTCCATCATTTTTTCAAGCTTTGGATTACCTACAGCCATAGATGGTGTCATTAAAAACTCAGCATTTTTATGTTGTACTGGATTGAATCGTGTAGTATTATTTACATCAGTACTCTTTTCAAACATGAATTGGAAAGGTTTGTAAACGATCGATGTTGCTTCTTCTCCTATATGTCTGATAGTTTTTCCTGTCATCAAAGAATCATACATTTCATATAAAGAGGCATTGAGACCTTTAGAACCCAAATGTATTTCTCTTGCTCTTATAGGGTCTATGATCGTAGCAGCATCTGTATTGTTCAATTTTGAAAAAGCATCGATTATCTGATCTTTTTTAGGATTATTCTTATGAACACGCTCAAGTTCTTTTATGCTTTCAGATACAATGTTTTCTACTTCACCTGGATCTTTTACATATAATACTTTATAGTCATTTCTCACCTTTACTATTTCTGAGGTCTCTCCTTCTTTAACATGTGTATATACAGCATCCGTATTGATATAGTCACCTGGTGACCATATTTCCTTGATACGCTTATATATATCTGTAAAATCAGTAAGACCCTCTTTTCCTGCTTTATAGAAAGCTGTATCACCGCCAAAAGTAACAAGCGTCTGAATGTTCATAAGCATAGTATTGTAGACGTATTGAGTAAGGTTTTCTCTTCTTACTTTTTCATCCAAAATACGTTCGTCTATGATACCAGTAGTATCATTACCTTCTTTATCAAATACACCTTCTTCTATTAAAGATCTCAGTTCACTGTTCAAATTTTCTTGAATCATATTCATTACAGCATCTTCAAACTGACTTTCTGTAGAAATATCCATATCAGGGCGATTAAAATCTCTGAATATCTGATACTTAAGACCGTTCTTAAGCATGTTGTATTCAATATCTTTCAGTTCTTCAGGTAATTTTGCTTTTTCTTTATAAGGCTTATTGCTATCGTTCTGATCAGCCAACCATTTATTATATTCTTTCTGTACAGGTTTTATTCTACCTTGCAACCATTCAATACGTTCCCGTTCCTGTCTTGCAGAATCTACCAGTGCAGCTTTTGCTTCCTCAGTAGTATACTTTTTAAATCTTAAAAATGCAGACGAAGTGGAATCTGAAAAGATAGGCATCATAAAATATGCATATGCAGTATCTGTTTTACCTCCAAATTGAAGATTGAAGAATGCATTCATTTTCAACGCTTCAAGCTGTTGCCTTGTAAGTTTGGTATAAGGAATAGCATTACCATCATTTGTCCTTAACGCATCAAATACGGCCATACGCATGTTTCCTGCAAGGTCTGGTATTTCAAGTATTCTGCTTAAGAAAGGAGAATTTTTGTAAAAAGGATCCTGCATCCTTTCTTTAATGTAAGCATCTCTTTCTTCTTTGTTTGGATTTTGCAGTTCACGCATAAAGTTCTGCATGAATCGTGATTGTAAAAATGAATAAGCAAGTTCTCCTTCTCCAGCAGTTCTGAATGATGATTGATATGTTTCAGGATACGCTATCATATAGACTTCCATCATATCATTGAAGTTATCGCTTGATTCCTTATTGCCATCATAAGGATTTTCTCCTTTTTTGATCCTGTTCATATAATATGTAAGACCAGAAGCAAACTGCAGGAATCTTTCTTTACCACCTTTTACATTTTCTCCATTATCAGGAGTAGAGAACATATCGATCACTTCATTTCTTGTAACAGGTATATTCAAAAATTTTAGAACATTATATATATCACCTGCTTGAGATCTTGATATATTACCCTCTTTATTGAGTCTGTTCTTTTTGTTATCTTCTTTTACCTCATCAACAATACGTGATAATACTTCGTATTTTTCATCAAACTTAGCAGTAGGTGCAATAATATTATTTGATACATCATAGAACGGAGAATCAAAGAAGTTCTGTTGCCAAGTAGCTTTAAGATCTTTTCTTGCATCCTGCTCATTACCTATAAATGTACGGGTTCGTTTACCATCACTTTGCAATACAAGGAATGGTGTAAACTTTCGTTGACCTATGTTTTTCCAAAATTCTGTTGCTATTGTAGAATCTTCACTGTTCAAGGCATCTCTGATAACTTTATATCCTGGATTATAATTGATAAGATCATCTAACTTTCTCTTCATATCTTCAAGATTTCTTGAATCCGAAAGTCTTGAACTTAACTTATTGAATACATGTGCAGGAGTTTCGAATACAGGAAAGCCTCCGAATTTTGCATTCTTTACTGGAACCATTGAAAAGAGAGCTTTTGATTTTTGAGAAAACTTTTCTTTTGCAGAAATGAATTTCTCTTTTACCATCCAGTTTTCAATTACATCTTCTGTTTCTTCTAAAAGGTCTGATTCCTCAATATTATCATTTGTTGTATCTACACTACCTGTATCATAAGCCATTCTAATACCATAGTATTGCAATGAACGTGCTGCTTTAATATACAGACGTTTCATTTTAAGAGTACCACCTTCTTCTGTAGCAAAACTATCAAGTAGTCTTTGTAATGTCTTTCTATCACTTTCACTACGTCTACGATCATTAGCAGCAGTTTTTAGTATCTGATAGACATTTGTATACAGTGCCTGTATTGAAAATCGCGGATCGTTGTCACGCATTCCTTTTTTAATGATAGCTTTTATAATTTCAGTATCATTTGCATAAGGCATATTGAATACAGGAGAGTTCTTATACTTAGGTAATACATCATTGATAAGTATACCGTTCATCAATCGTTTTGCCACATCTGCTTCACGTGCATTGAGAAGACCGTTGTTATCTATTTCTTTTGGTCTGAAACGAGTGATGCTGTTTCTAAATTTTACATTACCTATTTTACGGATAAGACCTTTGTTGTAAAGACCCCTACTTACACGGTACATATAATCATTCATAGATGCAGGGCTTGCAAAACCTACACGTTCTGCAGCAATACGTATCATATGCCATAAACGTTTAAAAAAATCAGCAACTTTAGCAGGAAGCGTATGTGCGCTTGCACCTTCTGATAACTGATATTCCATATATTCATCTGACCAATATTCTTCAATGGCAACAGCTCCTTTTGCTTTTGTAGCACCTTCTTCAAGAATTTGTTTACGTTCAGCATCAGTAAGCATAAGGTTGAATACAACGTGAAAAGCTTCATGATACAATGTACCTGTTTTAGCATTTGTTGCTATGAATACAGAAGCATTACGGAACATTCCCCACAACTCAGGACCTCCTTTGCCTACAACTTCACGAAGGTCATCAAGGACTTCCAACGGTACATTCGGATAGTTCTTTTTGAACCATGCTACTTCTTTTTCTTGATTCCATAATTCATATGAACCATCAGGATCGGTAGCTTCTCTAAGTTTTCTTAGGCTTGGTAGATCATTACCATTTACATCGTCATCGTCATCTTTTTTTTCTTCTTGACTTTCTTCTGTAGGTTCTTGACCTAAAGTATCAAGTGATGATGTTTGACCTGTAAAATCAATAGCAGTATTCATAGGCACATTTACAGTAGGTTCTTCTGCAGATACATCATTCTGTTCTGTCTGCTTTGCAACTTCCTGTATACGCTCTTCTACTTCTTTTGTACGATCTGCAAGAATCGCTTGTTCACGGATCGATAACCCTTCACCTTTAATGATCTTATCAGCAATGGTATTTATACGTGCTTGATCTACTGTACCATCATTTACAAAAGCATCAAATTCTTTTTTAGAAATAACCTCCCCTTCTTCTGCTGCTTTCTGTTGCGCATCAAATTCCTGTGCTCTTTTAACAGCAGCTTCATAAGTAGGTAAGTATTCTCCAATAATACCTTCGTCTCCGTACTGCACATCAAATGTACCATCAGTTTCTAATATAGATGCTTTCTCTGGTAGTTGAAGTTCTGTTGTAGTTTCTTCAGTAGTTTGTTGTGTTGGTTGTGTAGGTGTAGGTACTTCTCCTGCTTGTTCAAGGATCTTATTTCTTTGAGGACCTGTTTTATAAACTTCTTTACCTACAGATGTTTTACTCAATGATATGATACGATCATCTGATAATATGGCATATTCAGTATTATTATATGTAACTCTTCTTAAAGTACCTTGAGTGGTCTCATATCTTACAAGAGTTTTGTTACGTACTGTTTCATTAGGAGTACCACCTGTGGTCTTAAATGTCATCTCACCCGTCTGAGGGTTGTAGACAATGGTCATATCATTTACAGGTATCTCTACAGTTCCTTCAGTAGTTGGTGCTGTTGTAGTATCAAACTCACCTTTTCTCCATGCAGCAAATGATTGTTTGTTATTACCGATTTCAGGAGCATCTGAAGTTCTATCATTAATATACGCAGCTATTGAGTCCATCTCATTAATAAGAAATCCATATTGGCTAGAAATCTGCTCTATTGCTTGCTGCGCTGTTGTCTTCCCACTTAAAACTTTTTGAATTATTCTTTCAATAATTATTTCATGCCTTTTTGCTTCTATTCCTGTTGCAATCGCGTCACCCCACGACTGCCCTTCTTTTATTCTCGTTCTAATAGAAATACCAAATCCTTTAGGTAAGTTACCCCTTTGAGCATTCTTTTGAGCAACATCTAAATCTTTACCAAGCTGCTTAAACTCAGCCATGTTTTCTTTAGGGACGGTCCCATCCTCTCCTCTTAGGGCTTTTCTTTTTTCTTTTACTTCTTTTACTTTATTTTCTAGCTCTTCCTGTCTTTTTAAATCTGTATCACTACCTTGTTGTGTAGTTGTAGTAGGTTGTGCTTGAGTTTTAGTAGCTTTAATATCAGGAACTGAATCGATATGCATAGTTATCATAGAGTTGATAAAAGGCATCTCAGGATCAATATTCACTTCATACCATCCTTTTTTAGAAAGGTCAGCATTGTATGAACCTGTATTCATTTTATCAACATTGAATCGCATTACTTTATTTGAAGCAATATTTTTTGCTTCAGCACGATTAAGATAACCTGTAAGAAACACTTTTGCACCGTTCTTTTCCTGTCGGTATTCTTTTAGCTTTCCTTTACCTGCGTCATAATAAAGAGTAAAAGGAATAAAATCTACAGATTTTTGATTGAACTCTTTTATGGCAGCAAACTTCTGAGTGTTTGTCAGACCAGGATCTTCGATCTTTTCGTAAAGATTATCTATCAATGATTGTACAGTAGCTTGTTCTTTTGGTAACTGAGAAAGTTTTTTAGGCTTCATTCTCACGGGTTTAAAATCACCATTAGGTGTTTGAATGAGAATGAACACGTTACCTCTTTTGTCTACAAGTTTAGAGTTATCATTATAATCTATATCAGTACCTTTAGGTAATTGAGATCTTGCATTGTCATCAATAAGTTTTACTGTATTATCTGCTGTAGTATCAGTAATAACAACAAGATAATTTTCATTTATAATATGAGGAGGTATGGATTTCTTACTGAAAGTAGAATTGAATTTTTCATTGACACGACCACCAGAACGTACAGTGTCTATGGATGATCTGAAAACTCCACCTGCCTGTCCTGAGTTTTTAAATTCATTAAATATACTTTGACGCAATTGTTTGATAGGATCAGAACCGAGTAAACCTCTGCTGTTCTTTATCATACCTACCTTAAGTTCTTTCTCAATACCATTGATCTCTGTTACAAGACTGACCATGATAAGAAGATCATCAGCGTTACGAGCAGAGTCTTTATTAAAATCAACATCTGCAGGTACTGAAAATATCAATTGCTTCCCAAGCATATCTACAGAAGGATCATTCAATGCTCTGATCTCTTCATCTGTAAATATTTCAACATCAACACCGTTAATCTTTACAGTGCTTTGAGCATGTTTTACAGGAATACCTTCTTTAGTAAATAGTACACGTTGACCTGAAATAAAATCGTCATAACCAAGTTTTCTTGCTTGTTCAATAGGCATTGTTTTATTGTTTTCAGCACCTATGAATTTTACAGTTCCGTTGTTAGAATCATATATGTATAACGCATATTGCTGTGCGAGAAGTTTTGACATTGTACGACCTTCCTCTGCAGGTTTTGCATCTTCGGAAGGATCAACAGGAGGTTCATTACTTTCAGCATCCTGCATTTCATTATAATTATCCTCCTTATAATTTATTTCATCGTCCTCTTTTTGTTCCTGCTTTTTTTGAAGTTCAGATGTAAGGTCTTTGTATACCTTTCTCACATCAGCATTATTGCTATATAAATTGTAAAATTCTTCAGCAGTATTTACTTTATCAAGTGCGTTTATTACTTTTTTATTTCCTTTAGCAAGAGCTTTCATTTTTTGAATCTCTGTATACAATAAAGGTGTAGAACGATAACGCTGTTTAAAATCTTCTTCAAATGTTTCAGAACCTTCTTGAGGTACTTCGCTTGCCATTTCTGCGATATTGGCAATGGCTTTCAGTTTACTCATGAGTTCTTCATGCCCAGGAGTATCTTTTTCATTGACAAGAGATCTTACAGCATCCATTGTCATACTTGGTTTGATACCACGTTTTGTAATATCAAGTTGACGCTGCTCATGTTCTTTTTGAAGTTCAGCCTTTCCTTCTACGGTATTTGCATTTTGAATCACACGTTGAGACTCTTGCTGACGAATATCAACATAAGCTTCCTGATCATTCATATTGGCAAGATCCACATCTCGTGATGTCATAGGAATTACAGCATCACCTGTACGCTCTTCAATTCGCTGTTTTTCTTCAGCGATCTCTTTTTCTAATTGCTCAATTTTATTATCAAGATATGATACTACACCTTCAGAACCTTCTTTTTTTCCTACCTGCTCTTTGTATTGGTCTCTATATTTCTTATAACTGTTAAGCTTATATTCTTTATTCTTAACACTGAGTTTGTCAGTATCTATCTGATTTGATATTTCCTGTTCTATCTTTGTTTTTTCAGCAGCAATAATATCATTTACCTGTGCAAGTTTATGTTTTTCGTATAAAGAACCGAGTTCTTGGATCTTTATTACATTATCTTTGGAAGCATCTTCTGTAAGTCTTGAATACTCTCTTTCCAAAAAGTCAAGATCAGAAAGTATTTCAGTATCTTTCTTTCTTTTGTCTTCTATCTGTTCTGGAGTAAGTCCTTCAGCTTCAAGTTGTTCATCTGTCTTATCAGCAAGATCCTGATAAAAACTTCTAAGTGATGAGAATTTACCTGCATTACCATATTGAACAGCTTGATTCATAAGAATACCACCATCCACAAGATATGAGTTAGTAACATTCAATTGATCCAAGAATGTACGTTTAGCAAGGTCAGCATCCTGCGCTTCATATACTCCTGCTAATCTATTGTACAATTGACCTGTACTACCAGCAGCTTTAAAGAATGTTCCACCTACAGCACCTAATAAAGCAGATGCCTGTGCTTCAGGATCTTTTACATAATCAGATAATCTTCTATCAAGACCTTCAAGTTCAAAGAAACTTCTATCATTCTTTGCTGCTCTTGCTGATTCCTGCGATATTACATACTGTCCAAATTCTTCAAGACCTTCACCTGCTGCGTTTTTAAGATAATCGTATCCACCTTTTGCAAGTTGTTTTCTAAGACCTTTCGCAGCAGGTGCTGCATAATTCAACCCTTTTGTAAGAGCACCGTATTGAACGAGATCTGTAGCAATGTTTATCCAGTTTGCTTTCCAAGTATTAGCTGCTGCTTCTCCTGCTTTTAAACGTGCTTCTTGATCACTTACTCCTTCAGCAAGAAGTTCTTGATATACAGAATTGAAAGTCTCATTTGCTTCCATTGTATTTTCCATATATCTTGATGTGGTAGCAGAAAGACCCTTTATAAGTAAACTTTCAGCTTCCTCACCATACACAAGCTTATTAAGACCCTTTGTTATTTTGGAAGCATCTTGAGCTACGTTAGCAATTCTTGTAGAATTAAGAAGCCCTCTAGCTGTTTTACCAGCAAAAGCCAGTCCTCTCATAATACCTGCAGTAGGAATGAACATAGAGGCTGTTGTTGCAATACTTTCTATGTTGTTTGCCCACCATGTAGCAGAATCCCATGCAAAATCCTGTTGACCTCTTTCAGAACGATATATAGGAGTTGCTTCACGAACTTCTTCTTGTGCTTTTTCCATAATATCAGCAAACCAATTGCTATAATCTTTTTCACCTTCCTGCAATGCCATACCGATATTCTCAGCATCAGCAAAATAAGATAATGCCTCTGCACCACCTAAGACCACTGTAGAAGCTCCTCTGGCAATTGTATTTGCAAATAGACCAAACGCAGATTGATCACGTTCTAACTGTGCTTCAATATTCTTATCTGCATAAATAGGAACATCAGTACTTGACAGGTCAATATCAAAACCTTGTGTATCTACAGTTCTGCCTAATAGGTCAGGCATACCTTGCAATGCCTCACGCGGAGTCATTTCTGACGTTGGAGGTTTAGGTTTTGCTGCTCTTGTTATATTAAGTGGAGCACTATTTCTGCTTTCTTCTACGGGAAGATTATTCTCATCAAGCTGTGCCTGAGTATCAGTACGTCCCCCTATCGGACGAGTGATCTTAATGTTTCTCATTTATAAAGATTTGCTTTTATAGAATCAGGATTTGCATTTGATTCATTTAAGATGACAGCAATAGCATACATCCAATCTGGAATGTTGGAATCGTTAATATTGGTTTCAATCGTACCATTACCTTTTTTTGCTCTGTAAGATGACATTTGGCTGAATTGGCTATACACTACATCCACAAGTCTATTATCGTTAACAGATGCGTTTTCAATTTCACTGAAATTATCTTCAATATTAGCCTTTAATGTGTTTATGTCTTTTGATGAACCTTGAAATATGTTCTGTAGTTTCTGAACATCAGATACAAATTTAGCATCTTTTCTTTTAACTACATCCCAATTGTTCCAACCACCGTTCTTTTCTCCTATTTTAGTATTGGCAACAGTTCTTGCTGCAAACTCTATATTCTGTTCAGGACGCATATTAGCAGGAGCAATAGGTGATTGATCTGCAGAAATAAATCCTATCTCACTCTGTATGCCAGAGTTCTGATATATGTTTCTGTCATTCAGACCGAATAGACCTACATTGAAACTTTCTATTTCATTAGGATTACTTATCTGACCAGTAGCTTTAAGATTATCTATTATGGGTTGATACGTTTGATAATTCATAGGAATCTTAGATTCTTCTGCTGATGTTGAAACGCTATTGTAAGCATCATAAATATCAGATATCATAGGTATTATTTTTTCTTTAGCCTGATTTAAAGATAAATTTGTATAATCATCTTTGTTTGGAAGGTTATTAATATTTACAAGCGATGCGTTTTCTGATGCGTTATCAATACCAGGGTTCCAAAGAACTGTGCTACCATTTATATCATAAGTCCCTGTTGTTGCATTTTTAGAAATATAAAGATTAAAATTCTCATCATTATTAATTTCAGTCATTTTATCAGAAACCTTCTTATCTATAAATGATTGATTTTCAAATGCTTCAAGATTAAATAGTTTATCGGCTATCATATCTTGATACCCAACAAATGCTTTTTCTTTAGGATTAAGGTAATAATCACTTGATAAAAATTGATCAGTAACATCGATATCAAACTTTTCACTTGAAGAATATACAGCACCACTTTTTTCAGCTTCATATGTACCTTTGACATATACTGAATAAGGTCTTCCGTACTCTGAATCACCTCTCCAATCAAAGTAAAAACTTTCAGGTACAAAGTTTAGAGAGTTTTTAAGTTCTTCTGGTAAGTTTTCAATACTATTAATAACATCTTCTTTTTCTACAATTCGTTTACCATCCTTGTATACATCTACAGGTTGTGCAAGATTTTTAGCTCTTATACCCGCTTGTTGAGCAAGCATTTGATGTTTATAATTAAGGGTTTTATCTGTTTTTGTTGGATCTACTTCAATATCAAGCATTATAGAATTACCAAGATAGTTTCTTTCACCGTATGCTGCTTTAAAATTTTGATCAAATTGGTCTTTAAAAACAGTATTAACACTGAATCTTTGGGTAGCATCATTCATTGCTTTTTGTTGTTCACCTAAAAGATAATCTGCGTAATTTACTTTCCTAGGTGTAGGTGCCGATGTACCTCCTACAGGTGTATTTACCCATTGTTCTTCTTGTACATTACCTTCAACGTTACTAAGTTCTTGTAGAATCTTACCTTTGTTTCTTTCTAAGAATGCATCTCGTTCTTTTGCTCTAGCAGCTCTTTGTTCTGGGGTTGCTCCGAACGCAGCATCTCTTGATAATTGAACAGCTTGTTTTAAGGTAGGTACACTTTCAAATGCTTCATTGCTATAATCTTCCCATTTAGTCAAAGCTCCTTGATTAAAAGTTTGACCATTAACTATAACTGCATTACCACTATAAAGATCTTCAATAATCCCGTTTAATTTTTTACCTACCTCTCCTTCTGTAGATTGTAAGATTGCTTTCTGTTGTTCTTTAGTAGCCTGTGGAATACCTTTTACAAGATCATCAACAGATATTTTACCTTGTTGTAAAAGATCAGCTTCTGTCTTTATGGCAATACTTCTCATTCGCATTATAACATCCATTTGTTTTTCTGCGTCTTGAGTAGCCATTTTTTCTATTTGACCATCAGTATACTTAGTAGTAGCAACTCTTTCTCCGTTTACAATTTTAAACGTATTATTATTACGGGGATTTTGATATTTTTTCTTATGTTCCTCTTTAAGTTCGTTTAAAAGATTTTTTTGAGGTTCTCCAATAAATTTATCTTCAAAAACACCTTTGTCTGCAAGAAAATCAATACCAGTTGTTATGTCAGCATTTTCTAATTGTCCTGTTGCAAAAACAAGTCCTCCATTTTCTCCACCTAAACCGCTTGTTGCTAAATTACCAACTGTTTCAGTTTCTTTAATTTCTGTTTCAGTTGTAGGATATGCATTACCCATACTATCACTAAAAATACTTGGTGTTATATTAGGAGTAGCTGGTTTTGTAATTGCTTCTCCTCCACTAGAAGTACCCCCTTGATCTGAAAATCCTTGCCAATAAGTATATAATTTAGCATCCTGTGCAAAATCATTTATAAGATTAGCAACACCGTAATTAGGATTTTTAGTTTTTTGAAACTCAATATACTTTACAAGTTCAGGTTCGCTTGATTCAAATTGATCAAGATGTATACCATCACTACTTAATCTTTCAAGACTTGGTAATCCCTTGCTCATAATAGTATCTAATGTAAGTGCCTTACCTCCATAAGTATAATAACCACCTTTACCATCAGGTTTTTGTTCCCACTTACGTTCTTTCATAACATCAGCTTGCATAGGATCATGTATCCATTTAAATGCTGTGTTCTGTCCTGGATTACTTATAAAGTTGTAGGTCTCAGGAGTTACTGTCATACCTGCAGCTATCTGTTCTGGTGTAAGACCTAAAGTAAACTCTCCTGTATTAGGATTAAGTTTTTCATAGATCTTAGTAGTACCAAAATCAGGATCTGCCATATTCTTAAGAATAATATCTTTAAGTGCAGCATCACTTTCTACAAACTTTACACGTGGATCATTTGCCCAACTAGAACTAATACCTGAAAGATCACGCATTGCCTGACGAACATTACGTGTCTGATAAAATTTATTTGAGATATCTTGCATCTGCTGCTTCCTCTCTTTATTGATAGCAGCAGCGGTCTCTTTACTTTCTTTTGAAAGACCAGGTGTTATTACTGATTGAGCTTCTGCTTTTCCTATTGCAGCATCAATAGCATCAAATCTACTTTGCTGATGTTGAGCTAATGGTAACAGTTTTTCAATAGGGTACGGATCGTATGCCTGTACAAACTGAGGTGCTGTATATTTTGTAAATCTATTTATTGCCATGATTAACCTATGCTACCTTTTATGTCATCAAGTTCATCAAAGACACTTGCAAACATTTGTTTTAC